>Ga0157366_1000625_pt1 | contig 15297 bp, 19 predicted proteins | sample AttbisABBM1_FD_113149 | JGI IMG/M metagenome (GOLD analysis project Ga0157366, IMG submission 113149) | Fungus gardens microbial communities from leaf cutter ant in Botucatu, State of São Paulo, Brazil - Atta bisphaerica ABBM1 | ecosystem: Host-associated > Fungi > Mycelium > Unclassified ...
CATTCCACGCTGAATTATCAGACGCCGTCTGAATTTGCAGCGAGCTGGAGAAAGGGTAATTCTGAGAGTGAAGGATCCGACATTACTAACTGAGTTTTGTATTTAATCCGGGGGGCAGGTCATCACCATTCTCTAAAAACGAAGAGCATACTAATTTTCTTGATATTTTTGGCAATTCTACGGCACTAGCATCAAGCTTATTATTCCATTTTGTATGGATGTCACCGTAATGTATATATCCATATTCTCCATCATGGCTGAGGTCAGATCGGGCATTGGTGGATGTAGATAAGAAATCAAATATTTGACCATAGGTTAATACGGTCCAATCCTCTGGTACCCTACCTAATTCACTGGTTTTGTATCCCTTACGAGTCCCATCAGGATGTTTAGTAAATTGCGGTAGGCGAGTGCGGCCAGTCAGCAATTGCTGCATGGTGGCGGTTTTGATAGCCAGTTTTTTGGCGATTAACTTCTCAAGCTGGGTAATCAGCGCATCGGTATCGGAGAGCACATTGGCGATGGCTGTTTGTTCGAGCTTAGGTGGAAATGGGAAAATAAAATCTACAGCATCTACGATATTAAACTGTTTTTGTGCTGTACCGTATTGAACTCCCTCAATTCTAGATTTTCCTATTTTCGAGTTCATTAAATAGCAAAGCCAGAAAGAGTCAAAATTCTTTCCCTTTCTAATAATCATCATAGAGGCGCAATTAGCCTGATCTAACTCCTTGGGAATAACAGCTGTAATACCTGGCTCGCCAACCCTCACAGTTACGAGGTCTCCAGCATACAGGCGGGATGCAGGAAGCTTTGCATTACTATCTTCTGTAATTGTATTTGCGTTAATCCAAATTATTTTATTTTCATACACATGAGATCCGACGAGCATCGGAACAGTACCATTTTCAGAATAATAAGATGATGGATTAATGACTAACCCTACACTTTGCGATGGTGAAATGTCTCTTAATTTTCTTACCTCCCAATCCTCAGGTATTATGCCAGCTTCCGTCTGCTTATAGCCCACCGGAATGCCCCCATGTGGCACCGCTCCCGACTCGTTTTCCAACATTCTGATCTGTTTCCCCATCATTCCCACTCCAGTCCCATCACCTTAAGATGATTTGCGACTTTGCTTTCCAACGCAGCCACGCTTTGAGTGAGATCCTGCAGAGTAGAGTTATAACGTTCCTCCAGATCTTTTACACGATTCGCCAGTCGTTGTGTAACACGCTCAATCTCCGTTTCCAAAGCACGAGCTAAGCTGGCTTGCCATTTGTCCTGTACCAGCAGAATTTTTATTGCGTCATCTGTGAGCTTTGGATAATGAATCAATACCGCAAGATCCAGTTTTTCTTCTGCTTCTTTATGCGCTTTTTTGGCTTTGGTTTCAGCATCGAATAATGCGTGAGCAGATTTTAGTACCGCCTTTTCTTCTTTATCCATGGTAACTTTTAGACGAGCCTTAACACTGGAAGCTGTTACTTTTTCTTTGTCGTTCATTGCATCAGCCAGCAACCCATCTTCACCGCTGTTTTCTTCAAGGAAGCTTTCCAACGCTTGCACTGATTCATCATAAGCGACTTGTAATTGATCCAGCTTCTGCTGCTCAATAGCAAAGTAGCGAGCGACTAAAAGAGCTGGCGGCAGTAGTTCAGCCTTATACTTCTTCTTACCAATTACCAGATCCGGCGTTTCTTTGAGTTTTTCACCCTTTTCCACAATTAACTCACGTAGCACTTTGCCCGCTTGCCAGCCATCTTGGCTTAGAACATAAACATCGTCCTGCATGACCTCCATCCAGTAATCCATGAGGAGCTGATAGATGGCGTAGTTCTCGAGCAGCGGAGCGCCAGTTGTGACTTCTGAAGAATAAGCAGCGAGGAGCCGCTCGCCAATTTCTTCAATCAGCTGTTTTGGTGAGTCACCGCGAGCAATTTCATCTAGCTGACAACCAGCAAACCAATTTTCAAAGGGTATCAGTGCCCCATCTCTGAAAGCGGCAAATTCCGGGTGTGCCAGGATAGCGGCCTTAACTTTACCAGCTTCGACTCGAGCATTACTGTAGCCAGACCGGGCAGGTTCGAACAGATCCTGACGTAAAGTCGGGAAAATTTTCCAGTAAGCGCTAAGGGCATCAATATCGCGATTGGGAATGCCACCAGCCAAATGACCAGAAAGGTCGTGCAGATCTTCCGGATCGCTGCTGTCGATATAGCGAGGTATGTTGAGGTTGAAGTCGTTGGCTGCAATTTCTGACAGCGGTACCATGCGACTGAAGCGAGAGATTTCCTGTTCACGATTAAATGCATCGACTATTTTATGGATGTCTTGGGCGCGTAGGCGGTTTTTATTGCCGTCTTTAATAAAGCCCTTACTGGCATCGATCATGAAGATGCCTTGCTGACTCTCGCCATTAGCATTGAACGCTCTGAATCGAGCATCTTCTTTATCGATGACGATAATGCATGCCGGGATACCCGTGCCGTAGAACAAGTTAGCTGGCAGGCCAATGATGCCTTTGATGTAACCCTGCTTGAGCAGATTTTCACGAATACGTGCTTCGGCATTGCCCCGGAACAATACGCCGTGAGGCAGGATCACTGCGCCTTTACCTGTGCTCTTGAGACTCTTGATGATGTGCAGCAGGAAAGCGTAGTCGCCGTTCTTTTCAGGTGGAGTCCCCCAGACAAAACGGTCAAAAGTATCATTCGCAGCATCTAGCCCGCTGGTCCAGTTTTTGTTGGAGAAAGGGGGGTTAGCTACAGCAAAGTCGAAGGTTTTCAGATTATCGTTGCCATCTTTCCAGTGTGGATCGGCCAGGGTGTTACCTTTCCAGATTTTAGCGGTGGCGTTGTCATGCAGGATCATGTTCATACGCGCCAGTGCGCTGGTCGCATAATCCATCTCTTGGCCATAAATGGTCAGTCCTTTCGGACCGGCTTCGGCACTGGCTTTCAACAATAGTGACCCTGAGCCACAGGTAGGGTCATAAACGGTAGCATCCTGTGGTGTCTGCTTGCTGATGCCAATAACTTTCGCCAGAATGCGTGACACCTCTGCCGGGGTGTAAAACTGCCCCTTGGATTTACCTGATTCTGTAGCAAAGTGACGCATTAAATATTCGTAGGCATCACCCAGCAGATCGTCTCCATCGACGCGGTTGGCTGAGAGATCCAACCCTTCGAAGATTGCCACCAACTTGGAAAGGCGGTCGGTCATTTCCTTGCCTTTACCCAGCTTGTCTTCATCATTGAAGTCGGCAATGTCGATAACACCTTTCAGGTCGTTAGCTTCAGCCAGTAATCTGATGGTTTTGTTAATTTTCTCGCCAATTTCTTTGTTGCCCTTGAGAGCAATCATATCGTCGAAACTTGCCCCTTCCGGCACTTCAATCATCGCGTAAGGGTTGCCCTTAGCTTTGTCAGAGACGTACTTCATAAACAGTAGGGTCAACACATAGTCTTTGTACTGTGAAGCATCCATTCCGCCACGCAACTCGTCGCAGCTCGCCCAAAGGGAGGAGTAAAGTTCGTTCTTCTTGATAGCCATATGGTGTCCGGTGAAAACAATACTGAGAACGCGACAGGGTGGGTAACAAGCACCAGTGCTGAAATGCTGCCTGTCGCGTGAGAAATTGGGTAAGAGTTTACCAAGTTGGAAGCGTTGAGACCATGCCGGTGGTTTGATAGGTAAAGTAAGAACCCTGAAGCAGGGAATTACGAGTGGAAGCTTATGCTTGATAGTAATTTTAGAACAGCTTGCTTACCAATTTGATAAAGAAAAAAACATCGCTAAAACTGTTGATGCCTCGGAATAAACTGCCGAGTGTGATCTTTGCCTCAAAGCTATACTTCACACTCGATTTATCCCGGACGCGATTGCGATACAACCCCAAAAAATGACGCGCTTCCACCAGTGCATGCCGGTACAAAAAAGCTTTATTTTTTTGTTTTGGTCAAGGCTCGCCAGTCGGATGACTTCCGCAATCACCTCGATATAGCTCAACGCACGAACATCGTAGTAATCCGGCCGGTGCGTGATAGAGGTCTTATTGCTGATATAGATATAGTCCTTAACATCCAATACGCAGAACCGACCGTTGCTCGCCGCAAGATGAACTGTCCACAGAATGTCTTTATGGCTCCTGCCGGACTGGAAGCGCAGTGAATGCTGCCTGACATAGGATGATCTGATCATTTGCAGCCACAGGTAATGTGGCCATTCGTGGCGTGTTACACAGTGCCTTATCCACTCATGACCTGACAGAGTCGCCCCATATGGCTTTTTTTCGGTGGACTGCTCTTCGATGGTGGTCAGCATCAGAATGCCAGCCATTAAAGATCATGACGTCGGCTTGCGACGTACTAGCTGCTTGCCATCTTTTTTCAATGAACCCATCTGCTATATCGTCGTCCGCATCAAGGAATATAACCCACTCTCCCTGGTGCAAGGCTAGAGCAGTATTTCGGGCAGCATAGACACCTTGATTGGCCTGCTCGATCAGAATGAGCCGGTCATCGTGGATTTGACGGATAATGCTGCCGGTACCATCGGTAGAACCGTCGTCAACAACGAAAAGTTCAATAGCTACGTGGTTTTCGCTAAGGATTTTATTAACCAGACAACCAATAGTCGCAGCGGTGTTGTAAACAGGGATAATGATGCTAACGTCGATTTTATTTTTCATGCTGAATTACGAACTCCTTTCGTTACCGTCGTTCTGACGCCTGATCGGGATAATTCGTCTTTCCCTGATTTCCTGGTCGATATCAAATAAGCACTCATCGCAAAATTCTTTATCGAGTGAGAGCCATCGCTCAAGGACACCTCTTTTTTTGTTGCAACGTGCACATCTCTTCATCTTTCTGAGCCCTGGAGATCTCATTCTGTGGGTTACATGGAAAATGGACGTAGCAAGCCTCAGCTAGATAACTAACCGTAATAAAAGGCTTTTCTGCGAGCAATGTATGATAAGGATAACCAGGCAGGGCGCATGAAAGATAATCGTTTTGATAGATCAGTTTCTCGATATTGATCGTTCGTGCCGATCGATATGGTGTGTGGCTAAGTTAAAAGGGAAAGGTGGAACGTGGCCTAGAAGCGCTTAGCCCGGAGTTCGCTCAATGCTATAGATTCCAGAATGGCAATTTATACAATGCTTATTGCCAACGTAATCCTCGCTACAGAGTACGCAATGCCAGTGAGTAGGCGGTTTGCTGGATGTATCGATAGTATAAGTGACCTGCCGTAGTTTTCTGATGCGGGCAGCTTCTTTCTCCAGCGGGTCGACCCAGGCGCACATCATCAGTTCGTGGTGAGATATTGAGTGCTGGATATGTTCAAACCAGGGGCCTTCTTTCTCATCCTCTTTATGTAAGATAAGCCTGCAGCCGCAGCTGGCGCAGGTCCAATGGCCTCCTGTTTCGTCAGTGGCCTCTTTTGCATTAACAAATTTGTTCCGGGCATTGTTGGCCAAGAAGCATTTTAAAATCCGCATGAGTTTTTCCTTTGAGCCGTGCTTTAGGCCGACGGATGACACGCATGGGCAAGCCGCCCCTAAATGGGTAATGCTAGTCAGGCTATCGGCGGAGTTAAATCTGGGAGGGAGAGGTTACTGACGGGATTGGTCAATACGCTGCTGCAGCCAGGTTTCCACTTCGCTTTGCAGCCAACGGGAGCTTCTGCCCAGTTTAATGGGCTTCGGGAACTCGCCGTTTTTTATAAGGAAATAAAACCATTTATCCGTCAGGCCTGTGAGCCGGGTGATAAACGCCATCGTCACCAGTTGGTCGTTAAGAACGCTGTAGTCTGTGGTCATCGTCTTTCTCCTTGAGTGAATGGGAGAAGGGGTCGGGTCAGGGAAACGCAGACTCCTTCAAACGATGAGGCACTGGCGTATTTTTTAACTGACCTTCCGCCGTCTGCCCGCTGCCGGTGGAGCAGGGATGTCACTTAACTGGCAGATAACGCCCAAAGTCTTCTGCTCCTGCTTGCTGAGATAGCTCAAGATGTACTGCATACTCTTGCGGCCCTTAATGTCGTCGTAGGGCGTTACCCATTCACCCCGGGCTCTGTACTCCTCCCTGGGCTCGCACCGGTGTGTATGTCCTTCTCCCCATGTCACGTATTTCCAGGTATCCCTGAGCGTTTCATAGACGGTCCATGCACGGCGGTGTTTCTGACCATTGAGGTAAAACGCAGCGTGGATGTGAAAACCATGTCGCTCGGTATGCTCCAGTACCCATGCGTAGCCCACCAGCCCCTTGATATCCTGGCTACGTTGAATCAGTAAGGTGATATCGGCCACCGTAGAGTGAATATCTCCCTCACCATGGGAATCACTGTCCTGCAGATACGAGAAGTCCACCCGTAGCATCAGCAGCTTGGAATAACGCTCAAATAATTGGTTCTGATGACGTCGCAGCTTTCGGTTCAGGGTCGGGTGCTGAACGTAGCTAAGATTGATATCGTTAATGTCGCGGTATGACATGTCTGGTTCTCCATGTGAGTGTAATCGTCATGGGAATGGACATTGGCATCAGTTTTGAAACGAGGATGGAAGTGACCGGTATCGTAATCCCAGTACAGTACTGGTTACTTAACTCGTGGTGTTGGTCCGGTGAGAAGGGGGAATAGTTATGAAAGTGCTTCTCTATAAAATATCATTTTATTCCTTAATTAAACGCTCGCCCTTCAGGCTGATGAACCCGCCGAAAAGGTAAATCCATCGTTGTTTAAGGCCCCCAATGGAGGTAGAGAACCTCCCCGCCGATAGCTACCTTGTTGTATAAATTTTGTGCAAAAGCTGCTAAGGGCTAATGCATTGACTTATAATGATTTAGCTATAACATGTATGTTAATTTACATAACTTGTATGTTTTAAAAATGAACAGCTACTACTCAGCTCGCCAGGCCAAAAGCATCGGTAAATCCTTTACGACATTATTCCAGAATCTTTCTGCTGACGGCTCGGTCAAGGCCCTGAAATTCTCTTTTGTGATAACACCGCTGGATGGGAAGACTGCTTATCATGACGACAGAGGTGCTGAGCATTCAAAGAAGGTTCATCTTGCTCTGAAGCTGTTTTTGAACCACATGCGGGTGCTTAAATATGGGAAGTGCGTTACCGGGTATTCATGGCTAATGTGCAACGAAAAGCGTGTAAACCGACCCTATATTTATATGCTGTTTTACATAACCGGGAGCACTGGCGCCGATAAAGTTGCGGAATGCCTGCGCGATTTATGGATACGTTCGGTTGAAAAGGCGAGTCTGAAAGAAGGCTGGTACGGTTACCCGGTGGTGTTCAACTATAATCTTGAATTGGGCAACAAGGTTTTTTGCAAGGGTAATCATGCACTACTGGATGGTAATGTCGAGTGTCAGAGCGGATCATTCATTTTCGATGACCTTTGTGGCGGTACGGCTAATTTTAAAATTAGCTCGGATAATCCGAAATTGTTCCTGAGTTACCTGGGTTCACTCAGATTGAGCATGCGCTCAATTTCCGGTGTGAGAGCATGGGGCTGTTCGCAGCTAAAAGATAAAAACTAAAAAAATTACAGTTATATATCATCTTACTGAATTCCCTTCCGTATCACTTCAACAGGCCATCCACCCGGATGGCCTTTTTGCTATCTGGAATCTGCCATGAAAAAACCTTCAGGTTATGCCCTGATCCGCCGTCACCTGCGGCGCTATCCACGTTCTTTACGCCAGTCCTTAATCCATGAGCTGGACCAGCTTGTTACCTGCGAACCGGTGATTGGCATCATGGGCAAAACTGGCGTCGGCAAATCGTCGCTTTGTAACGCGCTGTTTCGCAGTGAAGTCTGTGCTGTTAACGCGGTTGAAGCCTGTACCCGCGAGCCTCAACGGGTTCGTCTGCGCTTTGGCTCTCACTATTTGACGCTGATTGACCTGCCCGGCGTGGGAGAAAGTCTGCAACGTGATGACGAGTACCGCGAACTCTACCGGGAACTGATGCCACAGCTTGATATGGTGCTGTGGGTGTTAAAGGCGGATGACCGCGCCTTCACGATAGAGGAGCAGTTTTATCAGGCGGTCTTTGTCGGGTACAACGGGCCGCAGCCTCCATTGATATGGGTACTGAATCAGGCGGACAAGACCGAACCGGCAGAGCAATGGAACTGGTCTTCCGCGCAACCCTCAGTGCTGCAGGCTGAACATATTGCTCAGAAACAACAGGCTGTCGCCCGCCAACTGGGAATTGCAGAGCGTGATTTGCTGGTCATCTCCGTCAGGGGGCGTTACCGGCTGTCGCGCCTGGTGGAGGCCATGATTACCCGTCTCCCAAAGCAGACCCGCAGCCCGCTGGTGCCGCACCTGCAAACCGGCTATCGCACTGAAGTCGTGATTGGCAGCGCCTGCACCGGCTTTGGCGAGGCGGCCGTGGAGGTGATTGACCGCATCATTGATTTGGCCCCGCTACCGCAGGTTGCCCGCTCGGCCCTTCAGGCCGTGACGCATACCGTGGCCCGCGCCGCCCGCACGGTCTGGTCCTTCTTCTTCGGTTGACTTTCTCCGTGCATCCCACATTTCGATAAGTTTTTTCGTTCATACACGATCGAAATTCTCGATCTACCCGATCGGATATCTTCATCATCCAGGCGAAAAACCCACTTATAAAATCCCCGGGCACACATTCACTGAGTCAGCGCGACAGCGCACCTGTCGCATCACAAGGAGCCAATATGAACATGTTCTCTGCCGCCGCCGCCGTAATGGCGTTGCTGGCAGGCCTCGTCTCATCTGCGGTAAGCGCAGAAAATGACGTCATCAAAGTCGATATCCAGAAAAGTGGCTGGGAGTGCAATGACTGTGTCTACGTCACTGTGACTGCCCGCACGGAGCGGATTCAGATAAAAAATATCGATGTAAACCGGGGCAAATGCCCGCAGTTGAAGCAGGGCGTGACCACCATTCAGGGTCAGAAGATGGAGGGATGGTGGCCCAATAAAGATCCGTTCACGCCCCGTACGATGCAGTTTGCTGACAGCCTGACCTGGCGATTTGGCAACACGCTCTGGCAGAAGGGTATTACCTGCAATGTTATTGAAGCCCGGATATTCACTGACCTGGGCGTATTCACTTACAGCTGAAACCATGATGAAAATAAAACAAACGACCCAAAAGATTGTCTCGTTGCTGATACTGGCCTGCCTCGCAATGAGCGCCGATGTGTCTGCGGCACCCGCCGGGAATGAGTCCCGACTGATTACAGATGAGGCCGGATATCTGGTCTGCCATCGATGTGGCCTGGACCACAAGGACAGCTATCTGATAGCGGAGTATCCGGCGGGCTCGCGGGAGAAATCCGTGAATTATCACCTGGTCCGGGATATGAGTCGCTACACCTTTCTGATGTCTTCGGATTCCCCGGCGACTGCGGCGAATCAGACGCCGGATTTCTGGTACATCGATAAGCAATCATCCACCCCGGCGTTGAATAGCATTGTCTTTGACGACGATAATTCGGCACTGTCATCCGCAGAGCACATCACCGTGACAGAGGCTGACGGCCAGACCCGGCTCAACGTTATCTGGGCGAACGGGAAGCGGAACATCCTCATCCTCGATAATCCTTAAACCCCATCAGATCAGCATCACACCCGACGCCCTGCTCATTCGAGTGGGGCGTTTTCTTTTGTGCCTTCAGATAAGGATACAACTATGAAATTAGCCAGCCGTTTTGGCGCGGTGAACCTCGTTCGCCGTGACCGCCCGCTCACCCACGAGGAGCTGGCGCACTATGTGCCGAGCGTGTTCAGTGAAGACAAGCATGAATCCCGCTCAGAACGTTATTCATATATTCCGACCATCACCCTGCTTGAAAACCTGCAGCGTGAAGGGTTCCAGCCCTTCTTTGCCTGTCAGACCCGCGTGCGGGACCCCGGCAAGCGCGAACACACCAAACACATGCTGCGCCTGCGCCGTGAAGGGCAAATCACCGGTAAGCAGGTGCCGGAAATTATCCTGCTGAACAGTCATGATGGATCCTGTTCCTATCAGATGCTGCCAGGACTGTTTCGTGCTGTTTGTCAGAATGGGTTGATATGCGGGGAGAGTTTTGGAGAAGTACGTGTGCCGCATAAAGGCAACGTGGTGGAGAAAGTCATTGAAGGGGCTTATGAAGTGCTGGGGATATTTGACCGGGTGGAGGAGAAGCGCGATGCCATGCATTCACTCCTGCTACCGCCACCTGCTCAGCAGGCGATGGCGAAAGCGGCACTGACTTACCGTTTTGGGGAAGAGCATCAGCCGGTCACAGAGTCACAAATTCTTGCGCCACGCCGCTGGCAGGATGAGAGCAATGACCTGTGGACCACGTATCAGCGCATTCAGGAAAACCTGATTAAAGGCGGTCTGTCCGGTAGAACGACCAAGGGCAAACGGGCCCATACCCGGGCAGTGAAAGGCATCGATGGGGATGTGAAGCTCAATCGTGCCCTTTGGGTCATGGCTGAAAACATGCTGGAGCTCGCATCATGACCGCGCAGAAAGAAAAGGGCCAGAGCCTGCTTCCGGCCGGACCTTTTACCCGCCAGCAGGCGAAGTACGTCACCGCGGCATACCAAAACATCTTCATCGAGGATGACCAGGGAAGCCATTTTCTGCTGGTCCTGCGCGATGCGGATGGCCGGATGCTGTGGCGGGCCTGGAACTTTGAACCGGAGGCCGGGACCTGGCTTAATGCGTACATCCGGGACTACGGCATCCTGCAGGGCCCTCTCAGCCGCCTGCCTTATTAACCACATTGCCACGCATTCATTTTTCCCCTGACCCGCCAGCCTGAACCGCTGGCTTTTTTATTACCGGAGAAACCCATGACTGACACCACAACTGAACTCACCATTTCCGCCGCTGTTGTTGCCGACGAGCAGCGTATCCACTTCTGGCCGCAGCACTTTGGCAGCATCCCGCAATGGATAACACTTGAGCCCCAAATCTTCGCCTGGATGGACCGTCTGTGTTCCGATTATCACGGCGGCATCTGGACCTTTTATACGCTTAACAACGGGGGCGCGTTTATGGCCCCGGAGGCTGGCGAAGACAACGAAGATAAATGGACGCTGTTTAACAGCATGAACGGTAACGGGGCTGAACTCACCCGCGAAGCTGCAGGGATAGTCGCCTGCCTGATGGCATACAGCCACCACGCCTGCCATACCGAATGTGACGCGATGACTGAGCACTATTATCGCTTACGCGACTACGCGCTGAACCATCCGGAATGCAGCGCCATTATGCATCTTATCGACTGAGGAATGCCGAACATGAATGCTGCATTATCCCCGGTGCCATCGCAGCCTGAACTCTTTCCGCTGACGGTTATGGCCCAGCATGGTTGCCTGCTCCCCGCGACCTCCGGATTGACACCTTATGCCCGACGTACCATTCGCCGCGCTATCAATCTGCTGGATAAACATCTGCGTCAGCCAGGCATAGCCTTTACCTCAAGTACGGCAGCCCGTGACTGGCTTCACCTGCAACTGGCAGGACAAGAGCGGGAAGTGTTTATGGTGCTCTATCTCGATAACCAACACCGTTTACTGGGGAGCGAAACACTGTTTGCCGGTTCGGTTAACCAGGTACAGGTCCATCCGCGTGAGGTGGTGAAGTCAGCGCTTCGCTTCAATGCCGCAGCTGTCGTACTGGCGCATAACCATCCCTCCGGCGATACGGAGCCCAGCAATGCCGATCGACAAATGACGGACAAACTGAAGGAAGTGCTGAGACTGGTCGATGTGAAAACGCTCGATCATCTGGTTGTAGGCTCGGAGAGTATTGTGTCCTTCGCGGAGCGAGGCTGGATATGAAAATCATCAGTAAACGCCAGGCAATGGCCTTGTACCGACAGCATCCAGGCTCCCGGCTGTTTCGCTTCTGTACCGGCAAATATAAATGGTCTGGAAGTATCTGCCATTATGCTGGCCGGGAAGTTCAGGACATACGCGGTGTTCTGGCCGTGTTTGCTGAACGCCGTCAGGACCGCAATGGTCCCTATGTCATTCTTAGAAGTGTCACTCTCAATTAATCATTCCCTTTAATCAGGAACAACAATGAACAATCACTCAGACCCCGGTACCAAACCGGAGAATCCCGCCTGCCAGCAGTGGGGGCTTAAACGCGCTATTACACCCTGTTTTGGTGCTCGTCTGGTACAGGAGGGGAACCGGCTGCATTTTCTCGCGGACCGGGCTGGGTTTAACAGTGCTTTCAGCGATGATTACGCGCTGCACCTGGATCAAGTCTTTCCGTTGATACTCAAGCGACTAGAGCTGATGCTCACCAGCGGAGAACTCTCTCCCCGGCATCAGCTCCGTGTCACCCTATGCCACAATGGGCTCACGTGCGAAGCCGATACTCTCGGAAGTTGCGGCTACGTATATATCGCCATTTATCCCACTCAATATTAATTATTTTCACGAGAGCAAAATGAAATATCAACCTGTAACAACCCTGCGGGCAGCGAAGTCATCCCGTCACCTGTCGCTATCTGGTAAATGTTGCTTACTCATCTGCTATCGGCATAGTCTTTACTAAGATGACTGTAAACGGTGACTTAGGGTCCGCTTCGTGCCAGGAGCGGACCTTCAGCGCAACGCCCTCGTCCGTCATGCGCCAGAAGCGGAACTATAAAAGGTGGACATTAATACCAGATGGTTGGAAAATCGTAATTACAAAGAACACAGTCAATTTGGATGAGAAATGGAAGCTAAAGAATGTAAGGTACAGGACATCCTTACCGAAAATAAAAAATTCATTATTCCTTCATATCAGCGCCCTTATAGCTGGACGATAGATAATGCTGAGCAATTAATCGATGATATTTATGAAAGCTCTCAGTCTAATGAAGGTGAATATTTTATAGGAAGTATGATTTGTATTAACAAAGGCCAAAATCAGTATGAGGTTGTTGATGGTCAACAACGACTGACAACGTTAAGCATTATTGTTTCCGAGTTAAAGAAATTAATCACTATACAAGGCATAAAAGATGACTTGCAAAAGAGGGTTTTACCCATAGATGTTTATTCTGATGAGGCTGATGAACCGCGATTAATCGTCAGAAAGAAAGAGTATGACCTTTATAAATATTACATTCTTCAAGATCTTAAAGATTACAAACCAGAAAAACCCTCCGACACCGATCTAGTCTTCATGAGTAATTCTGAAGCAGTCAGAAATTACCTTTCAAAACTGACAGATGATAATCTGAAAACACTGGCAAAATATATATTACAAAATGTATATATTGTGTTCGTCCAAACTGATGATTTTTCATCTTCATTTCGTTTATTCAATGTTCTTAACAGTCGAGGCTTGCCATTAAGCAATGCTGATTTATTGAAAAATGCTCTTTTTGAATCAGCCTCTGTGCATAACAAAAAACCTGAGCAAATTGATTCAGCATGGTCTCAGATAGAAGATATGGTCGGTGTAAGTAGACTAGATAAATTTCTGACCCTTCACAAACTCTCCGAGAAAAAAGATCGTGACCGTGTTTTACAGAAAGGATTCGAATCTTTCATTGAAAACTTACAAGATCAATTCGATGGTGATGCCATCGCAATGTCTCTGATGTTAGTGAGCTCTTCCAAGCATTATGCGAAAATTTTGGAGAACGATTTTGAACATCCATCAATAAGACGAAAAATCTCTTCACTAAGTAATCTAGGTGTTGATGAGTGGATACCTCCAGTAATGGCATTCATGAACAGGATGGCGCGGTCCTGTGATTTTACTATGGATGATTTCTCCCAGTTCATCACCTCATTTGAAAAGGTTTATATGCATGGATGGCTTAAAAAACAAATCAAAAGCCAGAGGGAAATGGTCTGCTATTCTGCATTAGTCGCCATAAACAATCATATGGATCTCTCATCTATAATAAATCAGATAATCCAGCATGCTGATAACACTGGTTTTATTAATGCATTAGATGATGATTTATATGAACCCAGACCAAACCAAGTCAATCTTATTAAAGCAATTCTACTCAGACTGGATATGGAACAACAAGATGAAAGTGTCATCAAAACTTATACTGGTCGAATAACAATCGAGCATATCCTCCCTCAGTCATTAGTGAATAATTATTGGATTCAAAGATTCGAACCACATGAACATATTAATTGGCTGCATAAAATTGGCAACCTGACACTGATTAGTGGAACGAAAAATTCGGAGGCACAGCATTCCGATTTCATCAAGAAAAAAGCAATTTATGAAAAATTAAACAGCAAAAGTTCATTTGATTTAACAAAAGACGTGTGCAAGTCGGAGCAGTGGAGCATAGTCGAATTAAGAAATCGACATGAGAGCATGAAATCTCAGTTGAAGAAACTCTGGTTGGTATGATTATCATTCAAGAAGCATGCCTGAAACAGGCATGCTCTTTCTGCCAGTTGCAACTATAAATCGCTCTCTGTTTGTTAGAGTATTGTTGTGTAGGTAGGGCCTTAATTATGACCAGCTCCCAGTCGTTGAACACGCCACGCTTTAAGGATAGTGTTGCATCGACCCATTGAACTCACAGCTCATAGCAGACTAAAAGCGCTTAGATTCTGCCCACCTTGTACCAGAAACTGTCAATGCTAGTATTGCGATGTATCGATCAACGAGTGAAGGTTAGGAGAAATGATTGTAACCAGAGAAAGCATGAAACAATGGATCATCGAGTGTCTTCGGGAACGTGATGGTAGTGCTTGGCCACGTGAAGTCTCAAAGTATGTATGGGACAGCTACGAGGCTGAGCTTAGGGATTCCGGCGATATGTTGTATACGTGGCAATATGACATTCGTTGGGCCGCTCAACAATTGAGAAACGAGGGTACTCTAAAACCAGTAAATAGACGCAGAGATTTGCCATGGGAACTAGCATAGTATCAGTGAGTGTTTGTTGTGCACCGATAGCTGACTTTGCCCTGAGGGAGTTGGTGCCTCTGAAGAAAACTTTCCTACCTGCCTGAATATTGCTTTGATAGCCATATCGGTGTTCTACTGGTATGGCTTTATACCCACTCGCGATGTCTATTTTTTATACGGATTTTAACTTGTGGGTACAAGTGTGGGTATAAATAATTATTCCTGCTTATAAACTACATTGATATCAGTCTATTGGGTGTGAAATTCGAGTCCGGCCTTCGCACCATTCATATTTGAAGACTTTCTATTTTTTTAATTCAGTATGTACCATGATTTTTATACTCTGTGTAGTTCAGAGGGGCCCGTTAGGATCGTGAGCTGAGTAACTGGATTTTCTTA
>Ga0157366_1000626_pt1 | contig 15289 bp, 14 predicted proteins | sample AttbisABBM1_FD_113149 | JGI IMG/M metagenome (GOLD analysis project Ga0157366, IMG submission 113149) | Fungus gardens microbial communities from leaf cutter ant in Botucatu, State of São Paulo, Brazil - Atta bisphaerica ABBM1 | ecosystem: Host-associated > Fungi > Mycelium > Unclassified ...
CTGATAACCTGATATCTTGGTTGTTTGTTGTTGCTTTTGTATATCCCACATATGTGCAGATAGCTCTCATTTGGGGCTTTATAGCACAACTTAGTTTGTGAAAATCAGTCTACTAGTTGTGGAGATACAAGCTGAATAAAGTTTGTGACAAAAATATGTTATTGCTAACACTGGAAAAGAGTATTAATTTTGGTCAATTTTTAGTATAAGCTAATACAGTGTAAACTACTAGATTATATTATCTAAGATAGTTATTTGGAATGGAAACTATTAAGTGAGTTACTCTGGTTTATTAATGATTCTTAGATATTAGGAATAAAGTTAACAAGAGTCCAGTAAGGACATCTAAGAGAAAATAGAGAGATGTAATCTATATTAGAAGAAATTAAAAAGTACAGATGAGAAAAGGATATTATCCATAAGTTGGAATGAATGTGGTCAGAATGAAATGTGACAATAATATATAGTATATCCTATAACAATAAGTATTCATAGTAATATAATTAATTATCTTCTAAAATTAGCCTAGCATCTTCTATAACAGATGATAGCTCTTATCAGATATGAGTTTTGATTATGTGATAGAAACAGCTTATATATAGATTATTACTTATATATATATATATCTATATCTGAAAATTAGACCTCAGACTTAACAACATCAATTATTCTTGTTTTATATATCACAATCAGTAGTTCATTTTATGATAGATTAATATAACCTCCTCCCATCAGCAAAATTTTGTCACATCCCATTCCAACCCCATTCCAACCACATCTGTCCTAACTTATGGATAACACCCTTTCCTCATCCATACTCCCTGACCTCTTTCAGTGCAGATCACATCTCTCCATTTCCCCTTGGATGTTCTTGCTGGACCCTTGCCAACTCCATGAATCTCCATTCCCAACATCCAAGAATTAGACAAAGTGGCAAGATAGAAAATAACACATGTTATATCAAGGAGAGGAAAAACTTGTTATGGAACCTTAAACTTAGTGAATAGGAGGTTGACTGGTGTTACAATTTCTTGCCTCGCCCTCTGCGGTATCCCTGACTCAATCCCTGTGTCGCAGTATCGTCGCAGTATCGCAAGTAGATCACGTTAGAGTATATATTAGTAGGTTTATATCACTTGAACACCGGGTCTCGAAGATTTCTTAACAACTGGTTTCTGTAGGGCTGAACTGGCATTGACGTAACCATTTTGTCAATTTTAGTATATCAGCTGTTCGACTGGTCTCTGTCGATGACTTCAGTAGAGACGCCCTTGGGGCTATAATGTTGGCACCAGTTGGTTCCTTAGGATGGGAATAGCAGCTTCCATTAGTAGGTAACTTAGGGTAAAAGTTTGGGTCCTGAGGGTCCTCAGCCTCATACACTTCTTCATCGTGGCTGGCTCCAGGATGGTTGGGTTGCGTGTTGGGGTAAGCATGATTGGCGTGGTTAGGGAGAACCAATCAGTGAGTTCGTGGTCTAGTCCTGGCGAGGCGGGAATCAGGGTGCTCCTCAGCGAGGCTGTGAAATGGACCCTTGAATTTCCCTTGGAGACTGGGTATAGGACAATCTTGAAGTGTGGGAATATCTGCAATTAGCAATAGTGATAGTGACTGGTCACTCAGATCTGTTATTCCACATTTTGTAGCATGGCTCTCAAGGCAGTAAGTAATCCTTGCTTACTATGTAGAACTATGGAGTGATTTGTACACAGACTGCCAAGTGTAGATATCTATTTCGTGATTACGGGTAATCACATCCTAATTTCTTATTCTCAGCTGTCATTTCCGGTGACACCTTGGTCCTCAGAAGTCGTCCCGGTCCCCAAGGACAACCACCTAAAGAGCGGTGAGCACTGTTGTCGGCAGTCTGAGACGATCACGATGACTAGATTATTTGAGTATCCTGCACTTGGCAGACCTGAACGCTCCCCGGCTTGGGACTCAGTCCCGGGAGGATGAGGCAAGTCGTAGATGCACTTTTGGTATGTTTTACTAATATTAGGACAGCCCTGGGCATTCCAGTCCCGCGAGTTCCTGAGAACCCTCGTTGTTGGCAAAGAAATCAGCTTTGCCTCGACTTACTCTCTTCCGTCTAATGATGATGTACCTCGTGATATCGGCACCGCCGAGTCTAATGGCATCGACCTCGTCTCAGAAATTTTGAAAAATGGATGGGCGAAGTCAAAGGAAAATAAAAGGGAGCCGACTCCAGAAGACTTGAGGCGCAAAAAGCTCGAGGATGATGCCAAAGAAGCGGGGAGGGGCATTTGGAAAACAGATGTTCCTGTTGTCAGTTTTATGTTTATGCGCCAGACACCCGTGGAAGTGTACTCACTTATACTGTTAGGTTTATCAAGTCCATTACACGATGCCAGAAGATCCTCAGACTTTCTTATCTGAATGGAAGGGCAAGTCAATTGAAGGTGGAATCCGTTCTTGATCTGCACCTTTTTGTTCCTCATAGCTACTTTAGCTATCGTTGAGCAGGTCCGAGATGGGAGCAACCTCCGAGTCCGACTTCTATTGCCCAATAACACTCATCAGTTCATCAATATTTGCCTGGCGGGTGTTCGGTGTCCCCGTGCATCAACGAAACAAGGGGAGCCATCCGAGCAATATGGTGAAGAGGTTCGTCTTGTCACACGAGTGGCTAATTTAATCGAAACCCCATTTGACTGTCCCATCTCCAGGCAAAATTTTTCACTGAATCTCGTCTTCTCCAAAGGGTCGTTCATGTACAAATTCTATCTGTCCTCGCACCCGGCCCTACCCCTTTCCAAGCCAGTGCCAATTCCACCGCCCCCGCAACTCTCTTCATCGGAAATGGTTCGACGAAAAACCAGTTCATGAGCATGAGACACTCACTTACCGTGATCCCTTTTAGTTCTTCACCCGGCCGGGAACATTGCGGAACATCTGATTTTGACAGGCTTAGCGCGCATTGTTGACTGGCATGCTGGAATTCTCGCTGCTAGTGGGAGCATGCAACGACTCAGAGAAGCGGAGAAAACAGCCAAGGAGAGACGTGCGTACCTTTACGCCAATGCCTCTGACCTTGCAGCGTCAAGGAGCGGGTTGGCGACGGGAGGTTCTGAGAAAGCTTTTGATGCTACAGTTGTACGTGTCTGGAGTGGGGATCAGATTTCTGTTGTGGACAAGGATGGAAAGGAACATCGCCTACAGCTGAGCTCCACCCGTGGGCCAAAGTGAAGTTGATCAAATAGTCGCTAGTCAAATTTTACTGACAAATTGAGGACTACCAGACTTTCGGACCCACGTCAAGCATTCTATGCAAAAGAAGCCAAAGAATTTCTTCGGAAGAAGTTGATTGGAAAGCATGTGAAGGTCACCATTGACTTCATCCGTCCGCGTGAAGGCGATTTTGATGAGCGCGAATGTGCTACCATTCGCTATGGAGGGCATAACGCGTAAGTACGTATTTGGGACCTATGTGACACCCATTGAGTCGGAAATGACCGGTAAGGAATGTTGCTGAGCAGCTAATCGAGAAGGGGCTAGCTGGAGTAGTTCGCCATAAGCGTGATGATGAAGATAGGTCGTTGGATTACGACAAGCTGATGGCTGCTGAACAAGCGTAAGAAGACTAGCCTTTTTACAAAACATGTCTGCCTAGTGTTGATAATCTCGCAGCGCACTGGATAACGCCCGTGGAATCCACTCGGGAAAGGATATGCCTGCCCCCAAACCACCCTTGAACATTTCCGAGGTATGTATGTTTATCTAGATAGTCCTCCGCACTGCCCACGAGGTTCTCAGACAAGTAATCGTGCTGCCACATTTGTAAGCGGATTCAAACGTCTTGGCCGTATACCGGCGATCGTGGATCATGTTGCAGCCGGATCGCGCTTCAAGTACGTTACCAGTTCAAAAATATTTTCGTGAATTAAACATGCCCAGGTTGTTCCTTCCGAAGGATAACCAAGTCCTGACGTTAGTGCTCGGGGGTGAGTGATGATCTCAATGCTGACTCATTTGCGCCTAAATCCGCCATAAAAGGTATTCGTGCTCCTCGGACTGCCCGAAATCCCTCCGAAAAATCTGAACCTTACGGAGTTGAATCGTCAGACTTTGCAACACGGAGATACATGCAACGAGAGGTGGAGTTCGAGGTGGAGGCCACCGATAAGTCTGGTGGGTTCATTGGCGTCCTATACCTGAATAAAACGGAGAATGTTGCTGTGGAGTTGGTCCGTGCAGGATTGGCTACCATACACTCTTTTTCTGCAGATAATTTTCCCTGGGCGCGCCAGCTATATGATGCTGAGGTTAGTATTTGTCACTGCCTTGACTGCTGGACAGCCATGAGTATTTGTATAAATTAGGTAGAAGCCAAGAAGGAAAGGCGACACGTAAGATCCTATAGACGCCCATTCGTGTTCAACTCACACGTATGAAACTAGATCTGGACTGATTACGATGAAGGGGCGGAAATCGAGGCAGAAGTTCAACAAGAGAATGACGATGCGCCACTCAAATCAGAATATCTAGATGTCATTATCAGCGATGTACGGACTAAAAACGGCCTCAATTTCTCTGTCCAGGTCCTCAATACTGAAGGTGAGTTGCGTCATATTCCAAGACTTCAAATCTGTGACGTTGCTCTTACGCAGGCATTGCTTCTCTGGAAAAGCTAATGAAAGAATTTAGCTGCCATCATAAAGATCTTGTGACACTTCCAGCCGGGTTTGTACCAAAAGGAGGCGACCTCGTATCTGCGAAATTTTCGGATGGAGCATGGTACAGAGCCAGGGTTCGCCGTGCTTCTCCTGTGAAAAAGGAGGCCGAAGTGACCTTCATCGACTACGGGAATCAAGACACTGTGTCGTTTTCAAACATTCGACCATTAGATCCTAAATTCCGTGCTTTACCGGGACAAGCGCAAGATGCTCGTCTGAGGTACATTGTGCCAATGGACATTCCCTCAGAACTGACTTCCTCTTTTTCAAGTTTTGTCAAACTTGTGGGCGAGGAGAGTGAATACCATGCCGAAGCCATTGATCGCTTCAGGTCATTATGTGAAGGACGCAAGCTCATTGCCAACATCGATCATAAAGAAGGACCATTACTTCATCTTCGGTTGATAGATCCCTCCGATGCTACAGTAACACAAAACCCTTGGTCGTGTGTCAATGTCAATTTGGTCCGTGAAGGCCTCGCATCCATCGATCGTAAAGGTTGCAACTACCTCCAGTCGTACCCGCTCGTCGTCAAGATATTTAAGGAAGCAGTTGCCGAGGCGAAACGGGATCGTGCTGGCATGTTTGAGTTGGGAGATGTTGAAGAGGATGACGAGTGATTACGCGTCGGCGTCCTTGACATATGTACCTTGATTTCTAATTTACCGTTTGGTATGGGAATCTCAAACCAAGTTCATCCATCTTTGAATGAGTACGATATTTAGTGGTCTGCCTGGTTGTACATCCTCCGGTATCAGTATGCGGCATGATAGGATGATGATGTTGCCCTTGAGGAATAACGACAGAGAACATATCTCCTACATTTGTATCCGGCGAATGATGTCAACGTCAATTTGGTTTTAGTGTATGAACAAATGCGCAAATGTGGATGAGGGTTGAGGCTATACCTGGCAGGCCAGACTTACGCCTTGAACGGCGGAAATCGTGCGACATGTGGATGTAACGTTAAAAAAGTATATCGGTTTCTGTAAAGGCAATCATATGCTTTCTTTTTTTTATTCGGTCATAGCCTAACCCCCCCTTCTTCGATCGCGCAAAAATGACCATTCGACTGGTGACATTTGATGCCTTGCACACGATTATCACTCCCCGTAGACCGATTCATGTGCAGTATTCGGAAGTCTTTACTCCTTTCTTGGGCATCCTGGATTCCAACGCCATCAAACGTTCTTTCAAGGTTGGTAAGTACATCACGACCTTTCGGATGTCGTGTTCTTTTTCTTTGGAAGAGGTCATGAATCAAATCTCATGATGGTCAGCTTTGAAAGAAGTTCAGGTTCAAAGTCCAGCATATCCACAAGGTGCTGAAGCGTGGTGGGGTGAGGTGATTAGGCGAACTGCTCTTGGTGCAGGAGCGGAAGAACGAGGTAAGTAAAGGGTTTTGGTTTTGTGAAAAATGATTGAACTTGCGTTCATCTAAAACGGTTCTGCTACTAGTTCTTGATGCATCCATTCATCGGATTGTGCCGGCACTCATGAAGCGCTTCAGCTCCAGAGAAGGTTATGCTGCTTTTGAAGATGCAATTCCTACGAGTGGGTGACTTTTCACGTTGAAGGAAAACGTTCATGCAGAAGTTCTAGTTGAACGACTACATAACGAAATGGGCGTGGCAACAGCCGTTGTGAGCAATGGCGACTCTCGCATCCGTAAGCTCGGTTCAACATTTTTCCAATGGGCTCCCAGAAAGTGACTAACCACCTGGTTTCCAGGTTCTGTGATTCAAGACTTGGGGTTTCCTTCGTACCTCTGTCCAATTGTCCTCAGCGAGGAAGAAGGGATAGAGAAGCCTTGTCGAGAAATATTCGAACGTACTCTGGCCCTCTTCGCGAAAAAAGGAACCGTTCTTAAGCCTGACGAATGTCTCCATGTTGGAGACGAACTGGTCTGGTAAGTATCGCGTACACTCTCAGTGTCCATCCTGATTGTGATAAATAATCCTAATATACACTCAGTGATTTCCAAGGGGCTTCAGAAGCAGGAATCCAAGGCCTCTTGCTCAGAAGAACTGGGCTAGACGGCGAACAGGCACAAAAAGAACCTGAAGAATCCTTGGAAAGCATTGTAGTGATTGAGAATCTAGAAGCCGTCATCTCGTTTGTCAAGGGTCAGCAACACCTTGATAGATAATTTAAACCCTGATGTTACAAAAAAGGAATCTAGTTCTCGACACCAGTCACGGAGCAACCAAGGGACTGGTATCTGCTCGTGGTGAGACAATCACAAGTCCACGATGTCCGCAGGTGTTGATGAAGGCTGGATAAGCTTGCGGCCTTGGCGTGCGACATCCTCAACTCGGTCACCGAGCTTCAAAGTAGTGCAGCGTAACACGCGAGGATCACGACGCATGAAGTTGTTGAGAGAACGAAGCGTTTGAGGGCTGGTATCACAGTGAAGTGTCCAATAACTAAACAGGTAATCAGGGGATGCTAGAAGGATAAATGGAGTGGCTCACTCTCCGATATACTCATATGCATTTGTACGCTTCTTCTTCATGCGGTGAGGAAGTTGCATAGTCCCCCAGGACTCAATTTTGCGGACAACTCCCCCCGCGTTCATGATCTGTGTTGCAGATTGCTGAACGAGGGAACGTATGTGTTGCTGGCCTGTGGTTAGCGTCCACATGAGTGAGTGGGTTGGAGGGACAGCCTACATATTCTGGAAAGTGGACGGCGATGCACACCATCTGATAGAGTGGCATCTTGGAATAATAATAATAATAATAAATAATAACTTTTTGGAAAGTGACACACTGACACGTGATGAGGGACGTGGGAAGAGACTGAAATGGCATAACCTGGCGTTGCCGAGGACGGACTGATAGGAAGAGATTTTACAAAGAAGCTGACCGATGCATCGTGTTTTGAAATAAGTTGTTTTGAAACTTATTTTGGACGCTTAATGAAGCCTCCCCTCATTCAAACTCGATACGGGCCCGCTCCTCCGCATCTTTTGGGACGCCTATATGCATATGCATATGTTTTGGTCCCAGGACGGCCTGCAGGGTTTGGAGAGAAGAAATACGCTGTGTACCATTACCCCACATATCCTCGGCAATGAGGTTGATGGTGGCGCGTGTGGTTTCTAAAACGTCCTAAACAAGAAACTCGGAAGCCTTTGGATTTCTGCCAACGGACTTCTGTTTTAGGATCACTCCGCTATGTCGCACCAAATTGTTTCCATGGGTTCGGAGAGGGAACCACAGATAGATCTGCCCTACTCTCGATGGAAAGCTTGTTGCTGAACGGCCAGACAAATTTTGCGGTATACACTAAGCCGTTGAACGATTTTCTGGGGGCGTCTGCAACCAATTCGCCGGCTGTCTGCCTGACTTGACAACGAAAAGGACCATCAGAAGCCGGGACAGAGATCCGCGCGTGGCCATCTTCTCGAGGCTCGAACTGGGGCCTTTCGGCGTCTTTCCTATTTGATTCCCTCCCAACAAGGAAGCCCTGCATCTCTTGACGTCAATTAAACACTCAATTAAACACTTGAGCATTCTATCCTCGTTTCTCCTCTGTCCTCCTCTCCTACATCCATTTCCCTGCTCCCTCCACCCTTCCTTTATTCCTATAAGCCCGTCCAACCGTCTCCGCCGGGTATTCCACATTCTCCATTTTTCACCATGCTCACCTCCCGTCTTCAATCGCGATCCAGCACCGATCTAGCACTCTCCAAAACCCTATCATCAGTTTTCTGCAAGCGCACCGAACTATCTGCGCCACGTCTGCATCACTCACCATCACTACCTAACATTCGGTACGGTCCCTGGGACCCTTTGCCAGACACCAAACGTTATGCTTAACTGATTTTTTTTCAATAGATTTCCGCCACACTCTCATCCCAGCATGCCTCCAGAAAGCTTGCAAACCCCTAACCGCCCACCCACACCTCAACCGCCACCCCAAATCCCCCAGGAAAAATATACTCTCGATGACATGGCATCGAGCCTCGAGAAGCTTTCTTTGAAAGGCAGCGAGCCCCGCCACACTCACATGAGAACGACGCACTCCCACACGCGTAGACGCCAGCGCAAGGACTGTGATACGTCCCAACTTTTGCTGACGCCCCCTCTTACACCATCATCCAGTATCAGGACAGCCGCAAGCACCGACTCAGCTGATGGAAAACCCGACGATAAGGTCCAAACTCTCCAGGAACTACAAGAACCTGAGGCTACCCGCTTTCTCTACGTGATTAGTCTAAATATTCCTTCTCTTACAGAACCAACATTGACATGGTCTCTTCCACAGTTAGAAAACGTGTCCCGCACGATCGCCCTGAACACCTTGCAAAGTGTTATAACAGGCGTCCTTGAGCACCTTCCCCATCGCCGAGGTCCCAGTGTCGTATCACCGACTGATCAACCCCAAGTCACTGCTGGCGAGAGCAGTTGCATCAAAGGCTTTTTTATGAGGAACACAAAAGCGACAGGTTCCCTTTTTTTGGCTTTTCATGATGTCCGAGATGCTATTGCCGCCCAAATCATCTTATCGCAGAGAACTGACGGTGTATTGGCTGAATGTTTGGGCGAGGAGAAGCTGATAGATGGGGTGCATGCGTGGTTCCGTTGCCGCTTCATCGCCGCGGAGGAATTGGTCAAGGTGACTACACTTTTCCTCTATGTCAATTTAATTTTACTAAAACCGTTTATTTATGTGATAGACTATTGGTAACTCTAACTTTCTTGCTACAACTGATGGAGGATTCCTACTTTCGGTTGAGGTCGCTGGCCATACCGGCACAGACGATCCCCAGATTTGTGAGATAGACGATACAAAACGCTCTAGTGATTTGCATACACTGATCAAATTGCTGGAGTCATATGGCAATCTTCGCCTTTTGAAGCCGGAACTTCAGACCGGCGGAATACAAGTTTGTCTCCCGCTCACCACGCTTTGAAATCCTACTGACAATCACTAGAATTACCTGGTCGAATTTTTCGACGTGCGAGATGCCAGTGAGGCCTATGTTTCTCTCAATGGCCTGTCTATATTTGGCATGAAGTTTTGTACTTCCGGACGCGTTCCACCAGATCCGTCAGAAGTAAACGGCACACTTGACTCTTCCCATCACCAGGACCATGATAGACCTGATACTCCACTGTCTAGCCACCAACCATCTGCGAGTGAGTCCCATATTCCAAAGTTAAGACCCCCAATTGGCCCTCCAGGCGAAGCCTCCCAGATACGAGGCAGATTTATCAGTGAAACTACCCGATCTCGACCTCGTGCTGTGAGCGTTGGTAACGACACGTCTCCAAACTCCCCTCCTCGTCCTTCCGATCACCAACCCAAGACTTCCTCCCCTACCATCTTCTACACCTCGTTCGGTTTCAGTGATTCTTTCCCGACCATTCCTCACTCTGCTGAAGAGAAGCTGCTGGATGAACAAACTATTCAGCAGAGTGACCATTACCCCGAGGCCGACCAAATACCCGAACCACAGATACCACAGCAGGCTTGTTCTAGTCCCGAATGCCGCTACTGTCCATCCAGGGGACACGACTTGAATACCACTGCGCAGCTATTCAACAATCAATTAAATACACCATTTATACATCCACTTTCGTTCCCTGCGCAATCGCCCCCTCATGTTTTTGTTGCTCCGGAGTTCGAAGCCCTTCGAGCATTTCCCCAGCCTACAGGCTGGTCCTTCGATCCTCACATGATCCCACCAGCTCCTGTGAGCAACGTTGACGTATTCACTCCTGCATTCATACCTACTATTCCCGTCGTTCCAGTGGAGCATCGGTTCCTCGATTCAAGCCCCAGCTCAGCCTTTGTTCAAAGCAGGCTCGTCTTTCCAACCATTAGTCCTGCCCTTCACCCACCCCTTCCTCCTTTTATTGAGTCTCAGACACCTTTATCATTGAACCATCGTCACATTTTCGTAACCAATGAACCGACCTCTCAAGTTGATGCCGACCTTAAACTTCCTACCTCGAGCAATGACCGCAATTTCTTGAATATCGCTCGCATCGAGGAAGGCCTTGACACTCGTACCACTGTCATGATAAAAAATATACCCAATAAAATGACTGCGAAAGACTTGATTCAATATATCAACGAAGTCTGCCCGCGCAAGATTGATTTCATGTACCTTCGGATGGATTTCAAAAATGGTGGGGTTGCTTCCTAATTTGTTCTGCCCTTTTCCTCACAATACAATAATTAGGATGCAACGTTGGCTACGCATTTGTCAACTTCATCCGTGTTCAAGACATGTTGAAGTTTGCAAAAAAGAGACTTGGGGTCAAATGGTATGTTACGAAGGAATGGGGCCATCAATATCGTTTGACTTGAACATACTCATTGCAGGAATCTATTTTCGAGTGAGAAAGTTCTGCAGATGAGCTATGCAAACTATCAGTAAGTCGAGTTTCTGAGCTGTCAGCCATTTCTTACCTGCGCCATCGGCAGAGGTAAAGAGGCGTTGGTCGAAAAATTCAAGAACTCTTGCATCATGGATGAACGAGATGAATGGCGCCCAAAAATTTTTTATTCAAGTGGGCCAGAACAAGGCCTACCCGAACCATTTCCAGCCCCCACTCATTTGAGGAGAAAAGAACGCAGCTCTCATAATAGAGGGGCGCTTTACGTTCCAGGTACTCCCACTCCCACTCATGTCGGATCCACTACTGGCAGTGGGTACCTGGGCAATGGTCCCATGCGTCGACAGGATTTTTATTCTGCCTCAGGCTCCAGGTATCTTGAACACCGGACCAGGAGCGTGGACAGGTATGGTGAAGATACTTCTGGTGGGAATCGAAGGGGTAGGGCCCATTTTTGACACCGGTGGAAACCGAAGTGTCATGGATATGGCATCCTGTTCCAAGTATTTGCCGTTTGCGAGCATCATTCCTTCTTCTATCATCATATGACATTTTAGACATGTATGACCATCGTAAGTCCGTAGCTGCTCCTGCTTATGATTCTTAAATGCTCTGAAACATCAATGTACATACTTTACTTCTCGTAATGTCCGCTTCACTTGTCGAGCCCCTTGGGACTATGTGTAAATTGATGCTGCAATGCGACCTCGATCTCCGGAATAGTGGTTTATCAAACCGCTCAGGATCGTAAGATGCCTATCTGCTGGCTGCTGGGAATATAGTGTATATGGGGAACTCTTTTTTAAGTCAGAAATAAACTGCCCCCATCTCCGTCATATGCGCATGTCGTTGATTACACCTCTCCCTTCAATTATGAGGCACTGGTTGCACGTTGTGCTGCCCTTCAAGCACGTGTTTACATCTACTACATTCACATCCAAGGCGAAACATCACTGCTCTGTACAATGCCCACCGCTTAGCACTAGATGGTTTGTTGCAGCATATGAATACAAAATTCTCTCTCTTTCTCTCTTTTCAAGTACGCTAGTATGAAAATGAACGTGTTCCAGCTCCATTTCTATGGTATGGTATGCGGTCTGTTGATATGAATGTCCTCCGTATGATGCCCGGCATCTCGGCACAGACCATTTCGAGGGGCATAGGCAATGTCATGAGCAGTTGAGCATATGTGATATGAGCATGTATCTCAGTCACTTGACGCCGGCACAGTCATCCTATTAATAGAATTTGGGGGAGTGCTCAGCGGATCATTGATCAAATCTGGGGCCGACAGCACCAAAAATTATAGAATTCCCCCGACCATCCCGTCGATTTTCCACTACGCGAGAAAAAATTCTTTCCTCCCTCTGGGCTTGGTTTGCCCTTGGACTGCCAGATTCTTTCATATGCGCGATAAATGGGGTATAATTTGGGGGCACCCACTCCGCAAAAATCTTACCCCATTTGGTCCTCTTCATTGGTCTATTATTCAAAGAAGGAACGTAAAAAGACGACGTCTTCCCAATTCAGTTAGTAATTTCTCCACGGCAAGATCACTCGCCAAACATATGACGCTTCTAAATGTATAGCTGATATATTAACCTTCTCTGGTGAATCAATGCAACTGCCTAGTTGACTTTCTTTCACCTGTCAAGATCTCCTTGACTTGAAGCACCCTTCGTACCCCCTCCGTCTCCAATTCGATTCGATGGTTCCCGAGCCTTCAACCTTAAAACCTGCCCAAACTGCGCAACGTATGGTCGAGTACGCCGTTCAAAAGCATCGCGATAGATATGAGTCCGTTTTCTGGAAAGCGGTGAGCCACTTGCTACGCGTAGCTGCTCAAATGTCGTTTGATTAATCCCCCTTCTCTCAGTTCGCTGCAGGGGTTATGCTATCTTTTGGAAATTTGCTATCATCAATCATTTCGGGTGGTTCAGTAAGCCTGAACCAATCTAACCCTGGCTTAGTGAAGGTGCTTGGAGGCGCAGTGTTCCCAGTTGGTTTAATTATGTGAGTCTGAGAGATTTTTAAAAACTTGAGTTTTCATCGCCCTTCTGATCGCCGTAATATTCAGGATTACACTCCAAAACCAAGAACTTCTCACAAGTAATATGCTAGTAGGTTGTTACACTACAGCGAAAACAACTGGATGCTTGAACTGCGTTCTATTTTTTTAACCTAGTACTTCCCTATGGCTGTCCTTACGCGATCTGTGCCACTTTGGGGGTTATGTTTGAACTGGCTTATTGGTTTGTTGTATTGACTTTTTCTTCTTCTTGAACATGAGTTGAAGAGTTCCTTTTCCCCCCTTAGTCTTCTTTGGCAACCTCACGGGTAGTCTATTTTTTGCTGCAATTCTTGTTCGATGTGGGTCACTCACTTCTTTTTCCCCTCTCATATCTCTCCTAACCTTATCTTGCGGCCCATCAGACAGCGGCATCGTTGCTGATCCCCCTTATCATGATTATATCGCAAGTTTCGCCATGTGAGCCTTGCACTCGATATTTTAGGTTGGGATGCTGAGAAGCTCAAATCTCACGCACGCTACACAGGCACAAAGCGGCGGATCCACAATGGCATCAGATTTTCCTCAGAGGGATTGCTTGTAATTGGCTTGTTTCTGTCGCTGTTTGGGTACGTTAAGTCTCCTTTTCGAGCGATCCACTGGGAAGCTGCGCTTATCAGGTGTCATTTAATTTTAATTTAATTTACAGCAAGGTGCTGCAGCCAAGGATACACTTTCAAAGGTGTGTTATTTCAAGTCAATTCAACGACCTCCCATCTAACTTGATGAAACGCACAGATTGTTGCTGTATGGTTCCCCATTATGGTGCGTTATGGTCGGGATTCCGCCACTTGGTTCATTGACCGGTATGATCGATAGATTTTTGTAGCATGCGGCTATGACCATGGCGAGTGCTCCAATATATATCATGATTCTCAGAGAACTAAATTTATCTTCTAGTCATTGCCAATATGTATTCTGTACCCTTGGGTATCATGTTCGGAGCCGATGTGAGTAAGCCTAATTTACACACTTATATATATATTGACGTGCTAGATGACCGGTACAGCTTACACCGAGCCAATATATTCGCAAGTAAATATTTGCTATATATCTCCTTTCCCCAATTAGTGACGAGAGGCTGATACGAGAGGTTAGGTCCCTTCTTGCTTCTTTCTTCGGGAATATCGTGGGAGCCTTGTTCATTGCTTTGCCTGCAACCTACATGTACCTTAGCGACTTCGGTGCTGGAGGATACGGAAAAGCGGAAAATGGGGAAGCCTCTGGTTCGAACAGCTATGTTTCAGAGACGAGAAGCGATGAACCTACGAAGACACAATAATTTCTAATCTGATTTTTGGATTACTCGTCATTTTTGGTAGATTCTCAACAAGTGTTAATGGTATATTGATCATGATATTCAGCAGATGTGACTAAGCCAAACACTATATAATCAGCAGCAGAATTGACGTCCATTTCGAAGACTACTAGTAGTACTAGTACTACTCAGCCGCAGCAATCCAGGCCGAAATGGCAGCAAGGGTATTCTCTACCTCTGGCTGGTGCCAAGGAAAGACAAGGAAATCATGAATGGCATCTGGTGCTTCGAGATAGCGAACTTTTCCTTCATCATCAGACAAACCATTCCCTTCGCCCAGGTCTCTGAACATCTTGTCCCTTAGAGTGCGAATCTGGTCAAGAAGAACTTCTGCATTCCCAGAGACGATAAAAGTTCTTGGAAAGTTCCTGAAGTCTATGACAAGAGCAGGGTTGAGTGAAGCAGGGGAGATATATGGGTTAGTTTCAGCGGCCTCAGGGTTGTGTGGACCGATGAAAGCGACCACGGGGTATCGAAAACCTTCTGCAGGAGGAAGATAATCGGATGATATGCAAGTTACAACGGATCCATTGGGTAATTTAGAGTGACTCTCTCCAAGGTCGACCCAAGGAGAGAGGAGAAGAAGAGCGCCAGGAGCATTCGGGAGTTGAGGTGTGTCACGGTATTCAATGAGATAGCGAGTAAGGGCGAGGGCGAGGTTGCCGCCAGCTGAATCGCCCTCAATAATGATATCTGAGGGGGCAAAGCCGACTTCATGAACTAGGTATAAGTAACCTGCTAAAGCGTCCAACAAGGCAGCAGGGAAGGGATGCGCTACTTGGAATGGTTTGTGGGAAGAAAGACGGTATTCGACTGAAAGCACACGCCGAACGCTATTGATACTTTTGAGCAG
>Ga0157366_1000632_pt1 | contig 15209 bp, 12 predicted proteins | sample AttbisABBM1_FD_113149 | JGI IMG/M metagenome (GOLD analysis project Ga0157366, IMG submission 113149) | Fungus gardens microbial communities from leaf cutter ant in Botucatu, State of São Paulo, Brazil - Atta bisphaerica ABBM1 | ecosystem: Host-associated > Fungi > Mycelium > Unclassified ...
GACCAGTATCTGTTGGGTAAAGAAGAAGCGCTGCGCGTTGAAGAGATGCAGAATGCAGAGTTTGACCGCAAACTGGCCCAGGAAGAAGTCTGGATCCGTCAGGGCATTAAAGCGCGCCGCACGCGTAACGAAGGCCGTGTCCGCGCACTGAAAGCGTTGCGCCGTGAACGTTCAGAGCGCCGTGAAGTGATGGGCAAAGCCAATATGCAGGTGGAAGAGGCAGCGCGTTCCGGCAAAATTGTCTTTGAACTGGAAGAGGTTCAGTACGGCATTGGCGGTAAGCAACTGGTTAATGGATTCTCACGCCAGGTGCAACGGGGTGACAAGATTGCACTCATTGGTAAAAATGGTTGTGGTAAAACCACGTTGCTGAAACTGATGCTGGATCAGCTTAAGCCTGACAGCGGACGTGTGCATATTGGTACAAAGCTGGAAGTCGCTTACTTTGACCAGCACCGTGTTGAACTTGATCCTGACCGCACGGTTATGGATAACCTGGCTGAAGGAAAGCAGGAAGTGATGGTGAACGGTAAACCACGCCATGTGCTGGGTTACCTGCAAGACTTCCTGTTCCATCCGAAACGTGCCATGACGCCAGTCCGCGCACTTTCCGGTGGAGAGCGTAACCGCTTGTTGCTGGCTCGCCTGTTCCTGAAACCCAGCAACCTGTTGATCCTCGATGAACCGACCAACGACCTTGATGTGGAAACACTTGAATTACTGGAAGAGTTGATTGATGGTTATCAGGGAACCGTGTTGCTGGTTAGCCATGATCGTCAGTTCGTTGATAATACCGTTACTGAATGCTGGATTTTTGAAGGGAATGGTGAGATTGGCGCATTTGTTGGTGGCTATCATGATGCTCAACAACAGCGCAGTGCCTGGAAAGAAACGCAGGTAGCTGCGAAAAATACGGCACCACAGCCGCGCCAGGAAAATACCCGGACTGAAGCCACGAAAAAAACTACGGCTAAACTGAGTTATAAGTTACAACGTGAACTGGAACAGTTGCCACAGCAAATGGAAGAGCTGGAAGTACAGCTTGCTGCATACCAGAGCCAGGTTGCTGATGTAAACTTCTTCAATCAGCCACATGATGTTACCCAGTCGGTGCTGGAATCCCTGGCAAAAACTGAGCAGGAATTGGAAACGGCCTTTGAACGTTGGGAGTACCTGGAGTCGTTAAGTAACGGCGCATAATTTACTGAGGATACGATATGTGTTCGTCGCACCCCGTACATCAATGGATGCTATGTCCGCAGTGTGACCTGATGACACAGTTGCCCGTGTTAAAAGCGGGCAGCAAAGCCAGTTGTCCACGCTGTCATACCACGCTTCACACTCACTGGGTGGAGCCATTGAAACGTCCTGCCGGCTATGCGCTGGCAGCGTTGTTTATGCTGTTGCTGGCCAATCTTTTTCCCTTTATCAATATGCAGGTGGCGGGATTAAGCAGCGAAATTACCCTGATGCGCATTCCGCAGGTGATGGTGTCTGAAAATTACAGCAGTCTGGCAACATTGTTTATGTTGTTTGTCCAGGCGATCCCTGCGTTCAGTATGCTGGCTATTTTACTGCTGGTCAGTCCGCTGAAACTTCCGTTGCCACTCAAACGAGGCATGACGCGTATTCTGATGCAGCTGCGTAGCTGGGGAATGGCGGAGATTTTCCTCGTCGGTGTGCTGGTCAGTTTCGTCAAGCTGATGGCGTATGGTGATATTGGTACAGGCACCAGTTTTATCCCCTGGTGTCTGTTTTGTGTGCTGCAATTACGGGCATTTCAATGTATTGATCGGCGTTCACTTTGGCAGCGTGTTGCCCCATTGCCTGAGCTTCCTGTCCGCCCTGTTGCCGGTATTAGTGGTTTGCAGCAGGGAATGCGTTCCTGTGCCTGTTGTACTGCGGTGTTATCCAGCGAGACTTTGATCTGCCCGCGTTGTGGTTCTCATGGCCATGCCCGACGTAAGCACAGCCTGCAATGGACACTGGCGCTTTTGCTGACCTCATTTCTGCTGTATATCCCGGCAAACTTGCTGCCCATCATGGTGACGGAAGTACTGGGTAACCAGATGGGATCAACGATTATGGCCGGGGTGATTCTGTTGTGGAGTGACGGTTCCTATCCAGTGGCTATGGTGATCTTCATCGCCAGTATTATGGTACCAACGTTAAAAATGCTGGCTATCGGCTGGTTATGTTGGGAAGCCAGAGGAAAAGAAGGCAATCATTATGACAGTGAACGGATGCACAAAATTTATGAAGTGGTGGAATTCGTTGGCCGCTGGTCGATGATTGATGTTTTTGTTATCGCTGTACTGTCGGCATTAGTGCGTATGGGACGGTTGATGAGTATTTATCCTGCCACAGGCGCACTGTTATTTGCGCTGGTGGTGATCCTTACCATGTTTTCTGCCATAACATTTGATCCTCGTTTGATCTGGGATCGACTAAGAGAAAAGAGTTCTGAGGAGTCATCTCGTGACGGACAATAAACACAATACTGCCAGGGTAGAAGCAATTAAGCGCTGGTCACCCGTTTGGATCGTGCCGATTGTGACAGTATTGATTGGTGCATGGATCCTGTTTTACCACTTCAGCCATCAGGGACCCGTCGTCACCTTGATGACGACGAATGCTGAGGGGATTGAAGGGGGGAAAACCACCATCAAGAGCCGCAGTGTGGATGTCGGAGTGGTTGAAAGTGCCGTGCTGACCGATGATCTGCATCATGTAGAGATTAAAGCGCGTATGAATGCGGGCATGGAAAAGTTACTGCGGGAAGACAGTGCTTTTTGGGTGGTTAAACCTACGATTGGTCGTGGCGGTGTGAGTGGGCTCAGTACGCTGCTGTCTGGTGCGTATATTGAACTCCAGCCCGGAGTGAAAGGGGAAAAAGCAGATAAGTATCAACTGCTGGATACCCCACCACTGGCTCCACCGGATGCAAAAGGCATTCGCATTATTCTTGATAGTCGTAAAGCCGGTCAGTTAAATGCCGGGGATCCGGTATTGTTCCGGGGATATCGGGTGGGCTCTGTTGAAACCAGTTCGTTTGATACAAATAAGCGCATGATTGCCTATCAGCTGTTTATTACCGCGCCTTTCGATCGTTTGATCACGACGAACGTTCGTTTCTGGAAGGACAGTGGTATTGCGGTGGATATGTCAGCTTCAGGCATGCGTGTGGAAATGGGGTCAGTTGCAACGCTGCTGGGTGGGGGGGTCAGTTTTGATGTGCCGGAAGGTTGGGAACTGGGTAAACCTGCGGAAAACAAAGCGGAATATCGGCTATTTGACGACCAGCATAGCATTCAGGATTCCCTCTACACCGAACACAAAGACTTCCTGTTGTTCTTTAATAATTCGGTTCGTGGATTGAATGTCGGCGCACCCGTTGAATTCCGTGGCATTCGTCTGGGTACAGTGGCGGAAGTGCCTTTCACTGCACCGGGCATCGCTCAGAATCTGAATAATGATTATCGTATTCCTGTGCTGATCCGCATTGAACCTGATCGTTTCCGTAAACAGCTCGGAGGTGATTTTGATTTTGAACAGCGTCTGAAAAATGGCATCAGTGAAGGATTACGCGCATCACTTAAGTCAGCCAACCTGCTGACAGGATCGCTGTATGTTGATCTGGATTTCTACAACAATGCGAAGTCGGTGAGTGGTCCGTCGAAATATGACGGTTATGAATTGATTCCGACTGTCAGTGGTGGTCTGGCACAAATTCAGGAGAAACTGGTTGAGTCACTGGATAAGATCAACAGCTTGCCGCTGAATCCAATGATTAATGAGGCAACCGGAACACTCAAAGAGAGCCAGCGTACACTGCGTGAACTGCAAAAAACATTGGATAGCCTTAATCATCTGACATCCAGTCAGACAGTTAAAGCGTTGCCAGCGGATATGCAGAACACGTTACGTGAACTGAATCGCAGCATGAAGGGCTTCCAGCCGGGTGCACCTGCTTATAACAAGATGGTTGCTGATATGCAGCGTCTGGATCAGGTTCTCCGGGAGCTACAGCCAGTGCTGAAAACGCTTAACAGTAAAAGTAACGCGCTGGTGTTTGAAGCTAAACCCGGTCAGGACCCACAGCCGAAGAGGGCGAAATAATGATGAAATGGATCCCCGTAGCATTCGCACTGGCAGTGAGTGCCTGTAGCAGTACACCGGAAAGTCATTATTATCAGTTGCCTGTAGCGGCTAATAATTCGGTGGTCAGCAGCCAGCCGTATTCACGTCCAGTCTGGGTGGAAAGCGTTTCTATTCCTGATTATCTGGCAGGGAATGGGGTGGTTTATCAGAGCAATGACGTCCAGTACGTCATTGCTACCAGCAATCTGTGGGCCAGCCCGCTGAACCAGCAATTACAGCAAACGCTGGTCAGTAATCTGAGTGCTGAATTACCTGGTGCAGTAGTCTCTGCTACACCAATTGGACAGCAGCAGGATATCCTGAATGTGACGGTGACCGGTTTTCATGGTCGCTATGATGGTAAGGCTGTCGTCAGCGGAGAATGGATGTTACAACGCGATGGTCAGTTGTATAAGCACGCGTTTATGCTGACGTTGCCACAGGATAAGGATGGCTATGATTCGCTTATTCGTACTCTGGCACAAGGGTGGCAACAGATTTCGACTCAGATCGCAAATGTGATAATTCAGCAGCATTAGTCATCAGTTTTACAAATGAGTTAAGCTTTTGATTACCGCGCTTTTATGAAGTCCGGGAGTCAAAAAGATGACAAAGGTATGAATTTTGCGCATTGATCTTTTTCGGCCGTAGCGTTAGAACTAAAGCGTGGTTGCTCACAAGGTAACCACTGCTTTCTTTCCACCAGATTCCACCAGACAAAAAATGAGGGAAACGCGGCATGAAGAGACAGAAACGAGATCGCCTTGACCGGGCACATTCACGGGGTTACCACGCAGGCATTACCGGACGCTCAAAAGAGATGTGTCCATATCAACTGCTGGATGCTCGTTCTCACTGGTTGGGAGGTTGGCGACAAGCCATGGAGGACAGGACGGCTAGCGTATAGCGCCTGTTCAACGTAAAGGAAAAAACCTCCGCTGTTGCGGAGGTTTTCGTTTTTAAGCGGGATAGCAGAATCAGAACGCGCTGGTATCTTTAAATAAACCCACTTTCAGATCGGTCGCTGTATAGATAACCTTACCATCGACCAGCACTTCACCATCAGCCACACCCATCACCAGTTTGCGGTTAATCACGCGTTTGAAGTGAATGCGGTATGAAACTTTTTTCGCTGTTGGCAGTACCTGACCGGTGAATTTCACTTCACCCACACCCAGTGCACGACCTTTACCTTCAGCACCTAGCCAACCAAGGTAGAAACCAACCAGTTGCCACATTGCATCCAGACCCAGGCAGCCAGGCATAACCGGATCACCAATAAAGTGGCAACCAAAGAACCACAGGTCAGGATTGATATCCAGTTCCGCTTCAACGAAGCCTTTACCGTAGTTACCGCCGTCTTCGGTCATTTTAATTACGCGGTCCATCATCAGCATATTACCTGCTGGCAATGGTGGGCCTCCTGCTCCGAACAGCTCACCGCGACCAGAGGCAATCAGATCTTCTTTTGTATAGGATTCGCGTTTATCTACCATATTCTCAATAAGCCTTATTTTAGTGAATCACGGAGTTTAGCTAACACGTGTACGCTGGGCAAGTCAGATTAACGCTGGTTGAACCAGTTTAACCAGCGTAATGGCCAGGGCAGCTGCCGGGTATCCTGTTGGTTAAGTTGTGCGATGCGTTCCTGAATTGACCGGAGCAAACAAGGTGCATCTTCTTTATCCCACTCCACTCCCGTTAACAACGGTAATGCTTCATCTACGCTGGAAACAGCCCATAGATGGAATTTTCCTTCCCGCACAGCATCCACAATGTCCTGTTGCAGGGAAAGGTGGCGGACGTTGGCTTCCGGGATAATAACGCCCTGGTTACCATTCAGGGTGCGTTGGTTACAAATATTGAAGAAACCTTCTATTTTTTCGTTCAGGCCGCCGACAGGTTGTACCCGACCAAACTGATCAACAGAACCGGTAACGGCAATTTGCTGGTTAATGGGCTGTGAGGCTAATGCACTGATCAGCGCACATAATTCAGCCAGAGAAGCGCTGTCACCATCAACTTCAGAATAGGATTGTTCAAAGACCAGCGAGGCAGAGAAGGGCAGTTGTTGTTCCAGTTCCAATTCCGAAATCAGCCATGCCTGCATAATCATCATGCCTTTCGCATGAATGTTGCCACCCAGCTCGGCTTTACGCTCAACATCCGTAAATTCGCCATCACCTGCATGTACAACACAACTGATTCTCGATGGTTCACCAAATGCGCGGGGATGACCAGGGAATTCAATCACTGATAATGCGTTAATTTGACCAACCATTTCACCTTCAGTTTCAATCAGGATCTGGTCGAGCAGAATATCATCGCGTACCCGTTCAGAGAGGAACCCTTCACGCCATTCACGTGTATTCAGCGCATCACGTAAATTCTCACCGCTCAGTATGCCATCTTCACTGTAGAGAGCGGCATCCTGTAGTTGTCGCGCCAGCCATGCAATATCCAGCGGTAACGTGTCTTGATCACCCGTGAAACGAGCAGCCTCATGGATCAGAACCGGCCAGAAATCTTCCGCAATGGCCGGATATTCCAGGCTGTTTGCGATACTTTGTACCCATTGCAGCCAGTGACTGAACTCTTCATCATCAACTAACTGAATATTATCTTCGAATTCACTGTAGAGCGAAAGTGAAGCCAGTTCGGGCTCCATTTCCTGAAAATCAGCCAGCGCATCACGATCCCCTGTCAGTACTAAACGCAACTGTACTGGCATTGAAGGGATTTCAAGTGGCAGTGGACGGGTTTCATCCTGCGAATACCAGTCAAAACGCTGGGTAATCATGATCTGCTTTAACCGCAACCATAACAGCGGTTGTGCCAGCAGGGAGCGAAGTGACAGGATCAACACGCCACCGTTTGCCTGGTGGATGAGACCCGGAGAGAGCGTAATGGTTGCGTTATGGACCCGGACACAACCAAACAGTTGTTCTGTTTCTATCCAGTCGGCCTGATGAACACCACCAGTACTGGCGAAGTTATCCTGCAGACTTTGCGCCGGATGCCAGTTAATTTTTTGCGGCTCAATCTGATAACGACCACCATATAACACGTCTGTATCATTGGTTTCAGTGGCAGCTATCAGTGAGGAGAGTACCTGTTGGAGTAATATCAGGTGTTCGGCACTTTCAGCACTTTTGACCAGCATCATCGGTACTTTGGCTGGTGTTTGCAGAAGCAAACTCAGTCCATTAAACAGACGTGACTGCACATTGGCAAAGCAATCAGTATCAGCTGTGGCTGCCTGCGAGATGAGATGCTGGAAGCGTTCTGTATCGGGCTGTAGGGCGCGCCATTCTAATCGGTTGTTGGTCAAAGTTATCGTATTTTTCTGAAATGGATAAAAGCGGCATTATACAATATTTCAGCCTGTTAATCACAGTGGACATGTGCTTCTGTACTATCAGAGATGAGATTCGTGTCCCGGTTCTGGTTTTCTTTGCCGCCAGATAAAAAAAAACTGTTATTCTTAAGTTGTTATAGGGGCAGCATGAGATTCCGATGAAATATCAGCAACTGGAAAATCTTGAAAGCGGTTGGAAATGGAAGTATCTGGTCAAAAAGCACCGTGAAGGTGAAATGATCACGCGCTATCTTGAGCTCAGCGCAGCGCAGGTGGTTGTGGATGAATTGTTGACAATGGAAAACAGTCCGACTCTGGTTTTAAACTGGATCAGCCAGCATATGAACCCGGCTCTGGAAAACCGGATGAAACAGACCATTCGCGCACGTCGTAAGCGCCATTTTAATGCTGAGCATCAGCATACGCGGAAAAAGTCTATCGACCTGGAATATCTGGTATGGCAGAGGCTGGCTGGATTAGCACAACGCCGTGGTAGTACGTTATCGGAAACGATTGTTCAGCTGATTGAAGATGCTGAACGAAAAGAGCAGTATGCCAACCAGATGTCCTCACTCAAACAGGATCTGCAAGCTATTCTGGGGAAACCGGAATAAAAGCGTAACAACTGTGGCGATGAGCTGGCAATACAACCTATAAAAAACCCCGCCTGAGCGGGGTTTTTTTATCAAAGAGTTACTTAAGCCTGAGGCTGAGTAACAACGTCTTTGATACCTTTAACTTCGATTTCTACGCGACGGTCTGGACCCAGACAGTTGATCAGAGCCGGACGGCCTTTCACGTTGTCACAGGTGTTGCCAGTAACTGGGTTAGATTTACCCATGCCACGTGCAGAGATCTTGTTAGAAGGGATACCTTTAGATACCAGGTAATCCACTACAGACTGAGCGCGCTGCTCAGACAGTTTCTGGTTGTAAGCGTCAGAACCGATACGGTCAGTGAAGCCCAGAACAACAACAGAACCATCTTTTGGATCCAGGTTGCTCAGCTGAGAGTACAGCTGGTTCAGCGCTTGCTGACCTTCTGGTTTCAGAGTTGCTTTGTTGAAGTTGAACAGCACGTCAGATTTCAGAGTGAAGTGCTTGGTTTCAACAACTGGAGCAGGAGCAGGAGCTGGAGCAACTACTGGAGCAGCTTCATCCTGACCAAAGCGGTAAGAAACACCCACGCTCAGCATGGCGTTGTCAGGACGTGCACCAACAGTACCTGCATCACCGATGTTGTTAACCCACTGGTAATCCAGACGAGTAGCCCAGTTTGGCGTCAGTGCATATTCAACACCAACTGCTACCAGTGGAGAAACACCAGTGTCGTTATCGCTGATGCGTTTGCCACCAACAACCTGCTGAGTAGAGTCAGCACGCCATACCATACCACCCAGACGGGTGTATACATCCAGGTCATCCATAACCGGGTAGCTTAACTTAGCAGCCAGTTGAACGCCCTGAGCTTTGAACGCGCCGTTAACCTGGTCACCTTTGTTAGGCATACGGCCTAACCAGTCGTAACCCAGTTCAAAGCCCAGGTATGGGTTTGCCTGATAACCAACAAATGCACCCGCACCCAGTTGATTTTCGTGGGTTGGACCATTGTTGTTTTGGTAACCGTTACCGTAGTAACCAGTGTCATGGTACTGAGACCAGCCCAGTTTAGCACCGGTATACCAGGTGTCATCTTTAGGAGCGGCCTGCGCTACGGTAGCGAAGCCAGCCAGTGCCACTGCAATTGCGATAGCTGTCTTTTTCATTTTTGCGCCTCGTTATCATCCAAATAGGCAAATGAGCTTAAAATTAGCTCTTTGATTAAATCCTTTGCCGGGTTACGTCGCTCGTTTATGACTCTTCCTAAAAAAGGAGGTTATTGAGCACCCTGGCGACATAAAGTCTACAACGTACCAGCAAACTTACAAGTGTGATGTAGCATTGAGCAACAAAAAAAGAGAAGACCCGTCTGTTTTTTTAACATTTTGGAGGGAATTTTTTGATTAAAAAGTGTTCAAAGGCGCAGCTAAGCCATTGTACAGCCGCGCCATAGCAGAATCAGACGGTTAAGCAGACTCTCACGAAAATTTATTCTGGGAATTATCTCATTTTAACTTAATGATATAAGCCCGAATGAATTTTTAAGCCATTAAATGGTCTCGCCGCCTGCGCACTTTCACGATCCGGTCGCATAATCAGGCCGAGTGCCTGGCCAGAACTGGCCGCCGCTTGTAGTCGTAAACGATCATTTTCTGATACATCTTCTTCCAGCCAGCCCAGTACGACGCTGTAATTACCGGTTTTTAGCGCTTTGATCATCGCTTCAACGGTTGTGACAGGATCCGCAGGGGATGCCTGCATCACTCTGTCCAGTGGCAATCCTGAACGCTGTAACCAGTCCCGGCTGAGTTTTTGCTGTGGTGTTAACCAAAGCTGCCAGCGAGATTGCTTACCCAGTTGCTGCAATAAAGGGAGAAGTAGCAATTGTGTCATACCAGGTTGATTCTCACTATAAACCAATTCACTGATTAAGCCTGTGGCGCATGCTGGGGCTGAAGCCACGCGTGGCGCCATGTGGAATGCAGGATTAACAGATTGAGATTTCGGGAAATAGGTACGCATAATGTCTTCACTCGCAATGTCACTGTATGAATATACAGTATCCCTGTAATGGGCAAAGATCAACCTTATTTTTTTGATGATGTCTCTCAAAATTAAAAGATAAACGGCAGCAAATTGATTTATTCGTTGAACCTGTAATGAGGATTGCCTATTTTTTAATGCGTTGATTTATTAGGGTTTATGCGAATTTTCTTATCTAAAGCAGGGAGTTGCTATGAGTAGTTCGAAACAGAGAATTGAACAAGCTAAACAGCGGTTATCGGTACTGGGGCCGGTGGAATCGCGTACACAGTTCGGCGGATATAGCCTTTCTGTTGAGAAAACGGTTTTCGCCGTTGTCGCTGATGGCGAATTGTACCTGCGTGCCTGTGAACAGGCTCAGCCTTATATCAGCGAGAGAAAAATGCGACAGCTGAGCTTCGTCAAACGCGGTATGCCGGTTGAGCTCAATTACTACCGTGTGGATGGTGTACTTTGGTCTGACGATGATCAGTTAGTGGCCCTGTCTTCGTTGTGTCTGAATGGCGCCCGTCAGGAACAACGGGAGCGAATGAAAAATCGTCGTATTAAAGACCTGCCCAATATGGGACTTCGTATGGAAACTTTACTGCGTGAAGTCGGTATTTGTTCCATTGAAATGTTGATAGAGCAGGGCGCGAAACGCAGCTGGCTGAAATTACGTGCTAATAACAAGCATCTGGGATTATCCGTGTTGCTTGCTCTGGAAGGGGCAATTGTGGGTAGCCATTATCAGGCACTACCCACAGCAGTCAAAGAAGAACTGCGTGCCTGGTTTAAACAGAACACGCATTGAGAATGAGGCCACCGGGAAACACCATTAACCCTTATCGTGCAGGATTATCTGGTGTTTGAGTTGGGCAATTTCAGGAAGTAATGCCACCAGCAGGCTCAGCTGTTGTAACACCAGCGGTTCTCTGGTGGCATTATCTGCATAACTTTGCTCAATACGCTGAGCCAGATTTGCCATCATGCGCTGTGCTTTTTCGTTATCTACCACGTCAATATGCAGGATATCGTCAACATAACAGACGGCATCACCCATTAACTGCAACAGAGAGTGATTATCCAGTTTTTCCCGATGTGCACCCAGCGTTGAAATATAGCTAAGGAACGAGTGATTCAAACAGAGTAACCGGAAAGCTGTTTCGCGTAATGCTCCATCCATTTTGTGCTCAACAGAGATATTTGCTACAACCGAAGCCAGTTCAGCATCTCCGTTATGGGCATCACGTCGGGCAATGCGATAATCCAGACGGTTGTCTCTGCCCTGGTGATATTGCACCAGCACAGCATCCAGATAGCGGCAATTTGCATTCAGCGTCCGTTCGGCTACCGCCGGAAGTCCGAAAAAACGCCAGTCAGGCCAGATAAATGCCACCGCCAGCCAGGCAATGGCGCAACCTAACAACGTATCAATAATACGCGGTAATGCGATTTCAAATCCTTCACCCAGCAAGTTAAAACAGAGCAGTACCAGCAGGGTAATAAACAGGGTTGCATAGGCGTAACGGATATTCCTCAGGACAAAGAACATCACTCCAGTGATCACAATCAGTATTAACTGGCCTTCAATGGAAGGAACCAGCCAGAGAAGAGGAAGGCCGATTGCCACACCTGCCAGAGTACCAACAATACGCAGTGCCAGCCGTCGGCGTGTTGCGTTGTAATTGGGCTGGCAGACAAACAGGCTGGTCAGCAAGATCCAGTAACCGTGTTGTAATCCTGTTAACTGAATAAAGGCATAACCCGTGCACAGTAACAGAGAAAGACGTACGGCATGACGAAATAACGGCGAAGCCGTGCTCATATGGTGATTGAACCGAAGGCGAATATCACTCCAACCTGTTAACCCTTCACGTGAGAGTGTTTGATCCAGGTAGGAACCGCCATCCGCTAATGTTTGTTCCGATTCAATAGTCGCCAGTTGAGCATCAATCGCTTTCAGGTTCTTGAGCAGAAACTGCATCGCTTTCACTTCCTGACAGGTTGGTTGCTGTTCTGTCAGGCGTTGTAATGCGGTATTGAGTGCCATAAATACACGTTCGAAACGCGTATCATGCTGATAAGTTTCACGCAATAAGATCGCTCGTGAAAGCTGCTGACAAGCTTGTGCCTGCAGCGTTAACAAACGTTGAAAACGGAACAGAATATCGCTGGAGCCCCAGGTTTTGCGTAAGACGTGATACTGCACATGGGAAGAACTGGCCCGCTCGTGAATATCCTGGGCAGCAAAATAGTAATGCAGAGTTCTTTGGGTACTGCGCTGGCCTCTGTCACCGCGTAAGCGGGACTGTATGGATACTTTGGTCTGGTTCAGCAGGGTAACCAGTTGACTGTTGGCCATTGCCACTTCAACCATTGCCTGCTGGTCATCATCTTCCATATCAGGATCAAACAAACTGGCTTTTGCTTCCAGATAACGCGACAACTGGGCAAAACAACGAGAAAGATTTTCCTGTAACGGACGGATAGGAAAGAGCAGATGCCCAAAGAGTGTGAGCAGGTTATACCAGATAGCTCCAGTCAGTAGCAGGAGCGGTTGTAAATACCATTGCGGTAACAGATTAATCCCTAACATGGTATAGATAGCGATCAGCAAAGCACCAAAGGCAATAGTGGCATAACGTGGCCCCAGAGCCCCCAACAGAATAAATCCCCAACTGGAGATCGCCAGACCCACAATGAAAAGCCAGGGATGTGGAAATAACAATTCGACAGAAACAGAAGCAATACAAAAGCAGACAAGGGTAATTAACAGATTACGCAGACGGCCACCCAGACGGTCATCCAGATCCGTCAGGGCAGCGGCGACAACACCCAAAGTAAGTGGAATCAACCAGGGGATCTGATGCAACCACCAGGGAATGGCGGTTGAACCAATCAGAGCCAGAGTAATGCGGATAGAGTACAGCCAGCCGTTATTGTATGCATGGCGGCGCAGATTCAGGATCAGCGATGTCTGCATAGGATGTTTCACCGAAACCGACGACGGGCATTTGCTTCACGAGCTGCCTGGGCGACTTCAACGGGGACAACACGGCGTCCAACTGGCCAGAGAGCGATCACAGCTATTTTCAGGTTGGCGATACCAACGGGAATACCAATAATGGTCAGGCATTGTGCAATGCCCGCAGTAATGTGCATCAGACACAACCACCAGCCGAAAAAGATCAGCCATAAAATATTCAGCAGGGTGCCGCCGGAATTCATTAATGCGCTTTTGCCATCGGGATCCAACTCATCAATGTGTACCGCCTCATTCCCAAACGGTAGCAGAGATAATTTGGTAATTTCCCAGCACGAGCGTGTCAGGGGCAGCGTAAAAATCAGCACCATACTTACCACCGTTGCCAGCAACCATGACAGGGTAGTTACACAGCCACCCAGAACGAAATTAAGGACATTAAGTACAGTACGCATGTAAAGGCCTCTTAGGCGGAGAGAAAAACTGGGTAACAATGTGTTGATTGTAACGCGTTTTAACGCTGGAGCGGTAAACTGTCGCCAGCTAAACTACCTGAAGATGAAAATAACCGCAGCAAGGTCGCAGGAATGGAATTGAGAGCAACATCGCTGGGTAAACATCTGGCACAACATCCTTACAACCGCGTGCGTCTGTTAAACGCTGGCGTTGAGGTCAGTGGTGAAAAACACGAATATCTGATCCCTTTTAATCAATTGCTGTCGATTACCTGTAAGCGGGGATTGATTTGGGGAGAGCTGGAGTTTTTATTACCGGACAACAAAGTTGTGCGTTTGCATGGCACTGAATGGAATGAGACACAGCGCTTCCATCACTATCTTTGTCTGGCCTGGCAGCAGTGGAGCCAGCAGATGAGCGATGTTGCTGCCGGAGTACTGAATGAACTGGCTGCCACGTTGCGCCTTACGGAACAGCAGGATCGCTGGCTGAAGCGCAGTGATATCAGTCACTGGCAACAGCGCATTCATGATGCTATTGAAGCACTGCCGTTGCCCGTCGCCCGGCTGGAGGAGTTTGATAACTGCCGTGAAGTCTGGCATTTCTGCCAGCAATGGTTGAACGATAGCGACAGTCAGCGCCGAATGCACAATACCCGTTGGACAGAGCGTATGCTGGAACAGCATGCGGAGTTCTTCAATCAGGTTGAATCGTCACCGTTGAACCCTTCACAGGCCCGAGCTGTGGTTAATGGTGAAGAATCGGTCCTGGTGCTGGCGGGTGCTGGAAGTGGCAAAACTTCGGTACTGGTTGCCCGGGCAGGATGGCTGATACTGCGTCAGCAGGCTGCGGCCGGGCAGGTTTTGTTGCTGGCATTTGGTCGTAAAGCCGCAGAAGAGATGAATGAACGCCTGCGTTCACGCCTGCACAATGAAGACTTCTCTGCCCGTACTTTCCATTCGCTGGCTTTACATATTATCCGACAGGGCAGCAATAAAGCACCTGTAGTGAGTAAACTGGAAAGTGATACAGAGATGCGCCATGCCTTGTTGATTGAGGTCTGGCGACAACAGTGTAATGAGAAAAAGGCCCATGCTAACGGCTGGCGACAGTGGTTAAATGATGAACTGGCCTGGGAACTGGATGAAGGAAATTTCTGGCAGAATGATAAGCTGGCAAAGCGACTGGCAACACGTCTTGAACGCTGGCTTGGGCTAATGCGTATGCATGGTGGTGCGCAGGCAGCGATGATCGAGGATGCGCCAGAAGACGTCCGCGATCTGTTCAGCAAGCGAGTAAAATTAATGGCTCCACTGCTGAAAGCCTGGAAAAGCGCGCTGAAAGAGGAAGGGGCTGTTGATTTTTCCGGGTTGATTCATCAGGCGATTAATATTCTGGATAAGGGCCGTTTTATCAGCCCGTGGAAGCATATTCTGGTTGATGAGTTCCAGGATATTTCCCCCCAGCGGTCAGCGTTACTGGCTGCTCTGCGTCGGCAAAATAGCCAGACTGCACTTTTCGCCGTGGGGGATGACTGGCAGGCTATTTATCGTTTTAGCGGCGCAGAAATGACACTCACCACGGCTTTTCATCACTATTTCGGTGAAGGGGATTGTTGTGTGCTGGATACAACCTATCGTTTTAATCA
>Ga0157366_1000634_pt1 | contig 15174 bp, 20 predicted proteins | sample AttbisABBM1_FD_113149 | JGI IMG/M metagenome (GOLD analysis project Ga0157366, IMG submission 113149) | Fungus gardens microbial communities from leaf cutter ant in Botucatu, State of São Paulo, Brazil - Atta bisphaerica ABBM1 | ecosystem: Host-associated > Fungi > Mycelium > Unclassified ...
AAGATGTAAATTGGCATCTACTCTATTTATGGATGGTGTAGACATTGTGGAGATGGCCGAGGCCTTACGAGTTATGGTCAAAACAACTGATGATCTACCTCAGGTCCTCGGGTCCAGGAGGCTGCTTTTGATGTAATTTGGAGAAAGAAGGGACTTGGACAACCTGGATTAATTTATCGACTGGGAATCATCGGGAAATGAATCATCATGGATCTCTTGGATCTCGAGCTCACCGAGAGCGCTGTGAAGGAGAGAAGGAAGGCAGGATGCCGAACTGGTTATTTATCTGGGCGCTGAATCTGAGAGTCGTAAAAATTTCGAAAAAAAGATCACACAGGTCCTCGGGATTGATCCAGTTTCCTGATGAAGGAGCCCATAAACTCTTTTGATATACGAAGGGTTAGTTGTACTTCGATAAGATCCCTTTCTTCATTCCTTCTTCCCCCACCCTTCCTCTCTCACTTCTAGTACCCCGGGAATTTTATTTCCGTTCCTTCTTTTGTTTTGAATTTGAATTTTTATGGATATCGCTACGACTGTTGCTCGGCTGCTCGTACGCCGCCGTACGGCACAGGTGCATGGGACTTGATTCCAACTTCGAAGAAACTAATTGTTTTTTTTTCTTGGTTGGGGGTGGATAGTATATGAGTGGTACGCCAAGGGTCCATCATCGTAAATCATCTAATTGACAGATGAGGTCAGGAGCCGCTCTGATGATTTATGTTTGTTTTTCTGGTTGGTTGAAGGCCTTGGGCCTTTTTAATGTTCTTATACAGGTTTACGATTATTTCTTGACTCTCGATCGGGAGATTGAACACGTTTGGAAATCGAGATGGTCACCCGTCAAACACCTCTTCTTGTTCAACCGGTATTTCGTCATAGTGGATATTATCGTCCAGCAATTTTGTATGCTGATCCTCCTCCTCCTCCTCCCCCTCCTCCATATATTTAAAGTGTGTCACTTTGCTGAGATTGGAATTAGTGCTAGGTACCGTAAATGGTGAATGGAGCTTGACAGAATGCTTTGGACTGGCTCAGGCTTTCATTTGTAAGTGGGTAAATGGCGCTGTGTCCTTTTTTATTTTGTATATCGATAGTGTTTTTATGATAGTCCTGACTTCGTTCGGAACATTAATCTCCGAAAGTAAGCGAGTTCCTTGGTTTTTTGTCCTTCTTCTTCTGGCAGCATTCCTTTTGTACTTTACTGACTGTTTTGATTGTTATAGCGATGCTTTGCTTACGACTCTGGGTCATGTGGGGTAAGGACAAGAAGGTCTTGGCCGGAGTGATGGCTATATTCGTGACGATTATGGTTTACTACATCACCGATGCGGAGAAAACATTTCATTTAAGTGAGGGCGATTTTCTTTCTCTTTTTTGAACCTCTCATGGTTGCAACTCACAATGAGTTAGCCAATCCTGGCCCTCCATCAGTTCATCCCTCGAATGGATGTGCTCTGAACGTGCAGGGAGAGCATGCCTACGTAGTACCAGTTATTCTTCTCATCTCGGATAGTAGTATGTCCTTTCAATCAGTGTCTCTTGTTCGCTTATTTGAGAAATTCTTAGTCAAAGTTATACTCGCTCTGATCCCAACCCTTCGAATGATGTGTGAAGGTCACATTCTTGCTTTTCAGACTGCGTTCTACTCATTGCCTGTATGCGCGCGTGTGTGTCGTCGTTACCTTTAATAGGTACAATACCTTCAAGCTCATGTTTTCAAAGTCTCCCCATGAACGAAGTGTATCGCGAAGGTAAAGTTCTATCATGCGCAGCTGGTATATTTGATCTATCGGTTCACAGGGGTGCTTTTTTACGTCTATCTCTGCAGTAGGTGGCGCATTCTACAAACAGTAGTATCTGCGCTGATAAGTGTTCGAACTGGAGTATACGCTGTTGTTGAACTTGTCCTGGTAATCCAATCCGTATGTGAACGTACACCAGCCAGCCACTTCTGGAACTTACTGGGGTGCATAGGCAGATAATGCTATTGCCATAGTCCCGTAAGCCGTCCATCATTATTTTAGGAGAAAGAGTTTTGTGGTCGTTGACTCAGCCCAATAGCATCTTCCTTGTAACTCGAGTCGTCCTCGCATCCCGTATGGTGCTCCACGTCCGTCAGCTATACACGGTAGAGGAGTATACTGCGCAGGCAACAGGTTTAATCGGCGGAACACGTAGTTGCTATGGCAACTATTAAGAGTTACGATACTACTGGGTTACGTCGGCACATATCTGGTCATTCATTTGACCTAGTCCATCATCTCTTCAAAAGAACTGGGACCATTTTTATGAACGTCCTTTACTTCCACAAGCACTTTTTTTCAAGAGGTGAGTGAATTGGGCACACTCGGAGAAGAATGTGTCCAAGGGTGTATGTAGATTTAGAATGGACAAAGGCTTGTGCAAGTACTCTAGTATTTATGAAACTTGGAAAGGATAATGTAATAATAATGATAACTAGGTTGTAAAACACAGAACTTCTGATTGAAATGTGTCTGGATTTCTAAATTGCTTCAGAAATCTTATTCTGTTCTCTTAGATTCTCTTGGAGGAGTTGGTGCTCTTGTTTTAGATTTTCCTGGGGGTTTGAAGCCCCTTCTACACTTCCACCCAGTTGCAGTTGTTCTACTAACTCATATTTATCCATATCAACCATATTTATAGAAAATTCTTTTTTACCCTTACACAACAGGAGAGAGCTGATGTTGAATAAACATTCATACTCATGCTGCAATCAGCCTAATCACCCAAGTGATGCACTCGCAATGAGTCGCTCAAGTGGTCATCTATTATATGCATATTCTGTAGGCATATAGCGGCTCGAAGGACATGAAACAAAAAACTGTCCATGATTATCAATCACTCACAGGTACGGCCAATTTGGATCTGAAAGGACCTAGAACCTAGTCTGAATCAAGTCGAAGCTGTAATGTATGCAGTGGCAATATCATGATTGATTGTGATATAGAATCAGCTTCTCAGAAAAGTACATCTATAGCTACGAGCGGCTACACATCAGCTGTGAGAATGATTTCTTCCAGTATCACAGATCATCGCTACCGGCTAGCACCGACGGCAAATTGGCTCAGCAGTGAGCTTTTTTGATTGGAAATGTGAATGGTAGACTATCTATGGCAAGGGGTCCATGCAGGGAGTCGACCAGTTTATAGGCAATAGATTGGTATGACAGTTTCAATCTTACCATGGTAGTTGGATCGAGAGGAGCAATGGCTCGAAGTTCCCAGAGTGAACCAAGAGTGAACGTGAGCTAGTATATCTGATCATTTCAAGTCATATCCTCAAGTGCACATTCTATGAGGAAGATGAGATTATATCTAGTCATTTGCGGAATTCTGTCTTGATCAATTTCAAGATACGTGTCTCCAGAGTTCGAAGGCCTGAATCATCAACAGTCAATACTCAGACTAAGCCAGAAAAAATTCAAACCAATATAATTCTGACCTGCAAATCACCTCAACCATGAAAGCCTAAAATACAGATACGGAATGCATCGGTCATTTGACTAAAAGAGACAAAAACAACTGGTCAATAACCAGCTCTTCAACCAGGTACAGGAATAATTGTTCCGTGCACCAACTTATCCCAAGAAGTGGGATGCTCATCAAGGAAATGTTGCACTTTCTCCTCCCGTGTGGCATCAGACGCAAAAGAAACAGGTTTTGCAATCAGCCCTTGGCAGTGTCGGGAGCTGATAAAAGGCTGATCAACTTCGAACAAGATCTCATGAAATAAAGGCTTACATGCAGAGCGAACAAGTATAGATGCCGTCTTCATCTTCTTCAGTGAAAATTTCTAGGCAAGATCTGATAGATCGCATTCCATCAGGTCCAATTTCGTCGTCGTCATCATCATCATCATCATCATCACCATCATTCTTCATGTCCGGAATTTCAGACTGTTTAGACACATCCAGGACTGCAGTTGCAGGCGAGGCGGGAATTGGATTGGAAGCTGTAGCAGAGATAACAGCCGGGGTAGGTGCGGTGGCACTTGCTTGTCGGTCAGGAAGTATATGTTCGTTCGCATTGTCCAATCGCGGTCTCTTCTGTACCAAGTCGAGGAGCTGGACATCCGCTTCATCACCAGCGTCCATGTCCACCATGTCCTCGGGACAAATTTTCTGAACTATCACTTGCTCTCCAACTGTAGGCGATTCAGTAACATTTATGGTATTTCTTGATACAGCATCAAGTGGCGTCATGACCTCGGATACTCCTTCAGACAGACCAACTGAACCTCTTGAACTCAACGGTGTTAGATGAGGCGTGTGCAAGTGTTCATCACTATTTGTTTGCATTGGGGACCGGAAGTTACTAGGATTAGAGGTATTCGGAGTCAAATCAGCTGGTGACTGGGTTTGTAACTCAGGCAAAACTCCTGTAGTAAATAAGCTCCGACGATAGAACTTTGAGGGGATAACCGAGTGATCAGATATGCTTGTAGGAGAACCCTCGACTGTCGTCGGCCTTGTCGCGGGTCCACTCCCTAAGCCCAAAGTTGAAGATGAGGTTGAATGTGCTTTTGTATAAGCTATCGGTGGAGATACGCATTTTTGTGGAGGGCCGACTGCGAATGTGGGTGCGCCCTGTGGTGCATTAATGAATGGTACGTCAGTTGAGGTGCTAGACTTCATGATATTTGAAACTCGGTCCTTGGGTATGAAATCAGGGACAGTGGGGCTGACGATGGCTGATGATGATGCAGAATCTGGGTGGTTAGGTTGTGTGCGGGTTTGTGGTTGAATTTGGGGCTGTGGGTGGGGGAGATTAGCGGGAAGAAGGTGAGGCCGTGATTGCAGCCTTATTTTTGGCAACGGGTCAGATATTTGACGTCTGAGTAAATCTGAAGGAGTCATCAATGCTGCAGGATATGTGTCTGCGGAAGATGTGCCGTTAGCCGGTCCCTGAGTGACAGGGCTTGGATCTGCCATCCAGAATCCTTGGGCATTAATCTATGAGGAAAATCGGCAATTATTTCAAGGCATGGAGTCATATATGCGCACCTCTGCAGAACCCTGGAATGAACTTGATGCTAATCTCTAGATTAACGTTAACAGAGACATTTCATAACGTGTGACAATTGCATACCGGTGATGCTGAAATTGTAGATCTCGTTAAATCCAGTTGCCTTGTATCTACGAAGGACGGAAGGACGGGTCTATTGGGAGGTTTGTGATATAGCGTATCTTGCACTGGGGAGTATCTATCTCGTTGGTTGTTTTGACGTGTCTGCGTAAGAGATGGGAGGTTTCGTCTGGAGGCTAGGTCCCGCTGTCGCCGCAAAGGACCTTGGACAGGCTGATATATTCTTGCTTGAGCAGGTTGGCCGCTCATCAGAACTCTGTGTGAAGATGGCTGTATTAGGGTTGAGTTTGACGTTGGCGGAAAGGGAACATGGGTTTGGAGCCCAATGATATGCTGTTTCAGCTGCGCGCATTCGTTTCGAAGCCTCAAGCATTCCTCTTGACATTGTGCGTACTCTTGATGACCAACTGCCAGATTTCTCTCTCTTGCCAGAATTTCCAAGTTTTCTCTTTGTAGCATCACAACCTGCTGCTCCAAAAACTGTCCCCGCTGCTGATAGAATTGCTCCATGTTTTTCTGTTTTGTATGAGCGTCTTTGATTTTCAGGACGAGTCGTCGGTTATCCTCAAAGAGATTTCGATTTTGATCTAATAACCTTGCTGCAACAGCTTGTATATCTACGTGGCGAGGCATAATTGAGGGCTGTTGCGGACGATCATGAGTCGATCCTGAGGCGAGGGATGCCTGAGCAGGTACCAAGCTGTGCCAAGAAAAAAGTTCAAATTCATGAAAAAAACAAACCAGGATTAGACACAAACCCGCTGAAACCTCCATTGCCGTGTTGATTAGGAGCCTCGGAAGGTTGCTGGACACTCATTTTTAAGAGCAATGATAACGCACGCCCTTGAAATTAAACTCCGCGGCCCGTTCCTTACGGTCTTCAGGGCCGCATCAAGCGGAGGACGTGACCTCGTCTTGTATCAGGTGATAACTGGTCGAGTCACCTGATAGGTTAGGAGCAATGCACCAGTCCCAGCCAGCGCCAGTCCCAGCCAGCGGATGTCACTGGTATATACCATATAAGCTCAGTAGTCTGCCAATGCAAATCTGGCGGGTCCCGGGTTTAATTCCTAGTGTGATCCGTCATTTGTCAGCCTTCATCAGTCATGCACCTGATAATATAACAAATAATAATTAAAAATCTATATTAAAACCGAGGTAAACCCTAAGTAATTTAATTTTCACATCTTTTGTCCTCCGCAATGGGTACTCTCCACCATCCAGCCATGGGCGACACTGGCGACCTCGCTCTCCTCAACATGCTCACAGCTCCCGCCCGTCCAACTGCAAAGTCCTTCCTCCAAAGAAGGGACGCCGTCCTCGACCCTCTGCTGATCGCTGCTGCCGCTGCCTCGGGCCCTCATGTCACCCGCAACCATTACCATCACGATTTCTTTCCTGGTGTCGCAGTTCCGCAGGCGGAGGGCGCTTGGGACTGGACGAAATGGTCCGCCGAAGACTCTGGCAACAAATCCGAAAGAAAGCGCCTTGCGTACGTGAGCAGACAGGCACCTCGTCGCCAACGCCTCGCCGCTGCACCCCTCAGAGAATCCAAAGAAAACAATTCTCCGCATGATTTTGAGTCTCTAAAGACCTCCGAGAAACGCCGTCCATCACTCACTTCTACCCACCAGCTCCCACAATACCAATCGCTTACCAAGACTTCACCCACCGTACAGGTCAAGTGCATGGCACGCACCCGTGTGCCAACCCCACATGGTCCTGTCTTTTTACATCTCTATCACAACAATCACGATAACAAGGAACACCTCGCTATTGTCATCGATCCTGCCCAATTTTCCCAAGGTCCTTCCCTCGCTGCCCCAATTCGTTCACGTTCGTTGGATGCTGCCTGGAGCGAGAACGAGACAGAAATGGATCGCATCGCTAGGGGGGCTTATGTCGGACGTTTATCTCCGACATCACAACACGCTTCTGATCCGTCCCTCCCTGTTCAGCTCTCGCCTGGTCCGCTTCATGTGAAGCCAGCTATTCCCGCGCCTCTTGTTCGTATCCACTCTGAATGCTTCACCGGAGAGACCATTGGGAGTATGCGCTGTGATTGTGGCGAGCAATTAGATGAAGCCATCCGACAGATCTCATTGCCTATCACCGTTCCTTCCGATCATTCATCTGCAAAACCCACTTCCATTCCCGGTCGTGGTGCTGTCATCTACCTCCGGCAAGAGGGCAGAGGCATTGGTCTTCTGTCTAAAATCCGTGCCTATAATTTGCAGGATCTGGGTCATGATACGGTCACCGCCAACCTCATGCTCGGTCACAAAGCCGATGAGCGTGGATACGAGATCGCAGCCGCTATTCTACGCGACCTGAGCCTAGGTTCAGAAGGAGTCCCTTCAGAGGGAGTCCGAGTGTTGACCAATAACCCCGATAAAGTGGAAGCCTTGGAGAAGGAAGGAATCAGGATAGCCGAGCGCGTACCCATGATACCACGGAGCTGGCAACAACACAAGCACAAGGCGGAGGACAAGGAAGCTCAGACGATGGCGCAGAAAGGGGAAAAAGAGAGGATATCGGGTGCTACACTGATAGGTGGAAGTGCTGTATATGGTGAAGACCTTGATAAATATTTGCGAACCAAGGTTTTGCGAATGGGGCACATGCTGCCCCTCTGGCTGGAAGATACCGTTTGACTATCTACTTATTAGTTTATTTGGATAACTACTGGAATGTACCGTTATATAGACCTCTAACTGTAATCAGGGCTGGGACAAATATCAGGGATGGAGTAAACAGGTGCTCAATTTCTCATCCTCACTTTCACCCACTCCTCTGGTTTGACTTGCGATAGATCTTGCTGAACATTCGTTCACTTTAAACTACGCGTTCCTTACTACACTCGCTTGTCTCTGTTCCAACATGCCAGACAGATACCAAAACCTTGACGGAGGAATGGCATATACACTCAAAAAGGAGAAAGCACGACGAAAGAAATCGATGCTGATGGTCCGCTACTCATCCTCAGAATTTACTTGTGACTCACTGCTCCCCGCACGTTCCTCCTTGAAACTCAGGTCCTATGTTCTATCTTCGTGCTTGTGTTGCTCATTAGTGGTGGCGTTGTCACATGGTACTTGCTCAGCTATCGTGTCAAAGGTTCTGGACGCTCTGGCTCTGGTGGAAGCTCTGGCTCTAGTTTAGGCATTGGCTCCGATCCAAGCCAATTTGAACAAGACAAACGTCTACACAAGTCTTTCTACGGTATCGCATATACGCCCGAGGGTGCCCTAATGCCCAACTGCGGGGCCAAGCTTGGTGCGTCACTACTGTACTACGGCATGGACTGCCCTGCCCGTGTAGTGCTAAAAATTTACTAGAAAATGTCATCAGAGATGTCCAGGTACGCCCCTCTCTGTCCAATGCTGTGGAAACTAGACTCGACTCTGTCAATTTCTCAACAGTTAATGTCGCAGCTCACAAGCCGCATCCGTCTTTATGGTGCAGACTGCAACCAAACCGCTCTGGTTGTACGTCACTCTATTCTTCTAAAAATAACTTGAACATATTCATTTCTACAGCTGGAAGCGATTAAGCAGACCAAAGTCGATATGCAGGTCTATCTCGGTAACTACATCGTATCGGATGATATTACTGTATACCAGAGGCAACGTGACGTTATCAAAGCTGCTCTTCAAGCTTACGGCGTCGATCATGTGGCCGGAATCACTGTTGGAAACGAGTTCATGCTCAAGTATGATACGACTCACGAAGGATGGACACGATGCTGACATATTATAGCTATCTTACCGCTCATAGTTTTGAGAACCCAGAGAGCAGCGTTGGTCGACAGGGTAATGCATCAGTTCGTTACAAACACAAAGCGGGTACATTGATCCCCATTACCCCAGGTGCTACTATCCTCAAAGCGAACATTGATGATACCCGCCAAATGGTTGCGGATCTGCGACTTTCTAAACTACTTCAAATTGGGAACTCAGATGCAGGTAGTTTCTTCAGTAAAGAAGTCCTTGAAGACGTCGATTACGGCGTTCGTTTGTGTTTTCTAGCGCATGTCATAATACACCATGCTGATACTTGAAGATAGATGTCAAACGTACATGCATGGTTTGCCAATACCACGGCAGAAGAAGCCGCGCCTTGGGTCTTCAAATTCTTTGACGAGACCAATGTCCAACCTGCTTCACAGCTTCCGAACAAGCCCAAGATGTATATTGCCGAAACTGGTTGGCCGACAGTATGTCATTAACTGTTATGATTGACACTTATTAATAGACCTGGAAAGAAATCATCTGATGCTGGCAATGCGAACAACGGTGGTTCAGATGCTTCTGTGGCCAGTCTTCAGGTGAGCGATTTTTTTCTTGTTGTAGAGAAGATGACAACTTTCTGCTTTCCAGATTTTTCTTGACAATTTTGTGTGCCAAGCTAACCAGAACGGTATTGGATATTTCTTCTTTGAGTTCTGCGATGAGAAATGGAAAGATGATATGTATGGTGGAGTTGAGGGCTGGTGGGGTCTTTTCAACGGCGAGTATGTGGATTATCTGACATCATGGATTTATGAACATATTCATTGACCACCCTGCTCAGTCGAACGCTCAAAGACCTTCAAATCCCTGACTGCCCTGCACTTTAAAAAATCTAGAGCTTGTTCTACTCTTTTGCCACATTGACATTCTACGATACCAAAGGACCTTATAGGACTATTTATTCTTGTATTCGCTTGGCATTAGCACCATTGTTGTTTCTTCCTCAATACCAGCATGTGGCGGGAGTGCTAGTCAAATAACGGACTACCTGTTTTGTTGGATGAGGATACCAGTGTGACTTACACGTGGCCTGAATGCACAACGAGCAAAAATGTAAGGATTTCGTGAATATGAATATATCTATCCTCCACATTAAGATTTTTTTCTTGAACAAATCTAGATCGCCCAAAGAAAGATTAGTCCAAAGAACTTGAGAAAGGATCTCTAAAACAAAAAGAAGAAAAAAACGCAAACAAGACGTAAGCCCCTTACCAAATATGTTCCCCGAGCAGGCAAAATTGGAACTCGAGTCACTCGAGCGGACGAAAAGCCAAGGAGAGTTCAAGTCAAAAAAAAATAGGTTTGTTGTCAGTGCAAGACCGGGGGCAATGATACCGGTTCTATCATCTTAAAAATGTTCTCAGCCAGAGAACCCAATGAACTGCTCTCAATTTTCCCGAATCCGTGATTAGGAGAACTTCCTTGATTCCTATACACACTTACTGCAGTATCAAGCTGTACGCATGTCATTTTGTAGAAAAAGGAAGGCGTCAAGGGGTTCTCTAGCAATTCAGGCCCTTTGGATCATCAGTCAAAATAGTCAATGCATATGTCCATAACTAAACAGGAAACATGAGCACAATGGGAAAAAAATGTATATGAATCAAGCGAGAATCTCGTTCACCCAGTCCCACTTGCCCTTTCAGAACATATTGGCCAGCTTGCTAGCAGCTTCTCTTGCGTCAAGTCTCGGTCTTGTCGGTGGCATGTGCATACTCTGTGCCATTTGGTGTGATCTGACTTGAGCCGCAGGGTCAACCCCAACGGTCTGCTGGCCTGGAATCGTAGATTTATCTGGTGATGGTGTCGCGGTAGGTCGAGGGGTAGCACCACTACGTAGTGGGTCAAAAGTCTGTGACAAACCTGCCGGAGCCGTGGTTATTGGTTGAGACGTAGAGGCTACTGAAGGTTGAGTGAATATTCTTGTGCCATCGCCGAAGCGACCAAGAGGAGGAGCATGGAGTGGCGACTGGTACGAGGAAGATCCTATGTCGTGGGGATGCGCAGGAGCAGTCTTTGTCTGTTGGTTAGGTGGCGGAAGAGCCTGCGTTCGGGGAGAGGCAAAAGCTGGTGTTGAAGCTGCCATCTGCGGCTGTTGTTGAGGTCCAATGAGAAAAGTTGGGCTCAAGGGATCATCTAGCCCTGGTAAGGTTTGGGTCTGAGACGACGCAATTTGTTGCGACTGTGAGGAATTCAGTGAGGGGAAATTGGGCTGAGTTGTTGTGCGGCCATCATTTGTCGTTGGAGGGATTGGGGCAGAATGAGGATGGTCACGGTAATCTTCAAGAGGAGGAATGATCTTGGGCTTCGGCGGTCCAGTGGATGGAGAGACAACCTTCTTCGCAGCGCTGGCGACGTCACTTCGGAGAGCTTCCAGCTCCTTCAGCAGCTGTCGTTCGTACATCAGAGAAGATCTTGCATGTTCAATAAGTGCTGCCGTGATGTCATCATTTGCGTAACAATTATGGGCCTGGAGGGCCCGATGTAGATTCTGCGAAATGCCTTCTGCTCTCTTTGCGAGGATTTTTTCGTAGCGGTCCGCCTGAGGAGTTATTTAAGAGAAAATTTTACGACGTTTGTTCACATTACATGCCTCTTCCATATCTGCTAGTGCTTCATCTACTTTCTCGGGCCGGATATTGGAGCTTGCTTTTAAGCGCTCTATATGTCGCCGTTTAGATATTGTTGTCTTGACAGCAGCTTGATGTTCTTCGAGAACGCCGGTTCGCATTTGAAGGGTCTCTTTTGCGGACTTGGCATTCATTCCTTGATAACCAAGTGAATCCGCTAGAATGACGCATTCACTGATAGCTTGCGCATGATTCAGGTCTGCAAGGCTATGCCAAGCTCGCCCAAATTTACGCAATGCATTTCCGAGAGGTGGATGGGCCTCGGTTGTTGCAACATTAATGAGCTTGTTGCCTATTTCTGCATGTGAAGTAGCAAGGACTGGAATGATCCATGGAAACGGCATCAAACAAGGTACCGGAACGAATGCTCACTTTTTCTCATGATGGCTAGTTTATCTACAGCCTTCGCAGCATCAAAGAATTGAGTTTCCAGTTTTGTCAACTCGAAACGAGTACGTTGCAAATCTTCATCTTCATCTGGAACGTGTCGTCGGATCAGACTGAAGCCTGATGAAGTTTTTTTCCGAGGTCTAGGCGTAGGTTGGTAACCAAAATCATTTTCAATGAAAGCGCGGACGTCTTCATCATTGACAAGAATAGGGTCTTCGCAGACCCGAGTGATCCATCGTTGCAGCATGATTTTAACAAGACGGTCATCTTCTTCGTCCGTAGGCGCAGACGTTTGTGCCAGCGGTAGCGCTGCAATAATGGTCTGCGGGTTGTTGAGGACAATGGATTCATAGAATTGCTGGAATTCCAGGTATGACCGCGAGACATTGCGATATTTGGTGCCGGTGAAATTGCTCAGATTGGTCTGTTGGAAGCTTGATGAATATGGGTCATAATTTCATGCTTTGTATACTTACTTGCGCGTCGAATTTGATCAAGATATCTCGTCGGTTGCGGTCAAGGCCAGTGATCCTGACTTTCAAGTATAGCTCGCGTCGCTCGAAGCTGGTACCATTGGAAAGTACTGCTTCATTGGGAGAAATGAGCCCTGGCTCTGATTGTCCGTAAATTTGAGGCTCTCTGCCATAGAGACCAGGGGTTGGGCCTTTGTCGGGTGTAGAGGAATGGGGGGTATTAGCAGGTCGAAGATTGGGAATCGAGGAGTCTGGATTGTGCGGAATCGTTGGCCACAAAGGATTATGAGAAGAATCTTCGCCACTGAATGCAGCGGTAGAGCTGAGAGGATCGAACATAGTCGATGGGCTTCAGACTGCTAACCTCTACTAGTATGACATTACGTAATCTGAGTTCAGCTCTCCTCATGGCTACTGACGACGAATTGCCAGGAAATAATACATCCGACAGTAACGGAAGTTCTCCATCACAGGAAGCAAATAACTCCCAGACACCTCACTCAAAACCTCCAGACACGGACGATAGATCACTGTTATTTTCCAAGGCCAAATTATTTCTTCAGTCCCCGCAAGTATCCGGTCAGGACCCATCTTCAAAACGTCAATTCCTCCGAGAGAAAGGCTTCCACGACACTGAAATTGATGATTTATTGCGCGGTCTAGTGAGTGCTCACCCCTTAGCGCGAAGAAAACCAGGATTTGAACTTAAGATCAGCCTGCTTCTGCTCCTCTGGTCCCCCCACGTACATACCCGCAACCTCCCCCTTCCCCCCTTCCCAATCTTCTACTTGGCCTGTCAAGAATCTTTTTGTGGCTTACAGGCGGGTCGGCGGTTCTTCTCTTCATATATTATGTGAGCACCCTTTTCAAAGGGGTTCATGCAACACTTCTTGATCTTTCATAGCGTTTTCTTTTACCCCGGATTGCTCGATCATACATGGCGAGACATTCCCTCAAGAGTCATCATCTTACTCTGATGCGACGACTGACAACATCGTTGTCAACCTTCAAAGAAACTCGAGCGGAGGCTTGGTCTGTTCTTCCGAAGGCCAATCCCTGGAGAGAACCTCTACTATATTCTAAATGCTCCTGTATGGACGACATCACTACGTCCTTCGACGAGCAGGAGGCAAAGTTGGATGTCGTTCCTCTGGTGACGACACTGCGCTGCGGCCTGGCTGATTTCACCAAAAGAGAGAGAAACGGGCCAAACCCTACGGCAGAGGAGCTTTTCCACTACCTGGAAGAGAAGGTCCCCTGGTTACTTTCTCCTGATGGCCTGAAATATGAGGTGGGAGTGACCTTCGTTTTGAACGCTTGAATTACGGTTCTGATCTTGTACTAGCAACGTCTCTGGGAATTGCTCTCAACTTGCTCGCTTTTTGCCGCCAATCCTGCGTTGCCTTCACCTTCTGCGGGACACCAGTCTCAACCATCTCCGCGCTGGAGCTACACACCTCCTCTACCTCCCAATCCCTCTCCGATACTTGAATCGCTTTCCTCGTTGAAATTGGCGTTTCCGGAAGATCAAACATCCAAGACCAGCGTTTTTCGAGTCACGCTGGAAGCTTTATCTGAACTTACCGGGTATATCAGCTCCCAGCTTTTTGTGCCCTATCGGCTCCCTATGAATGGTATTGGTGTAGCAGGTAATCTTGGTCCGGTTGAGGAGTCGTTGCGAAGGGAGATTCGTGCTCTTAAGGGCCTTGTTCTAAATCGGTAAGAAAAATCTCAAATACACTACCGAATCTCCGCTAATCCCGTTATATATATATAGACGTTCTTTCATGCCATACATCTCGCGCGTGCCTACATTGCCTGTCACGACGCCTTGATAAGTTATTAGCATTTGTCACTTAAACATGTACAACTGTTTAACCCACAGCTTCTGCCTTGTTGGCATTCCATGAGTTCGGTTTTTCGAATTGAGCCTATCAAAACTCGTTGCCAAATCATCTCAAAACTAAGAAAACCCATAACTCACTCAGCCACTAGGACATGATTGCTTGGGGCTGGCGTCCATTTCGCAAGCGATGTTACGCTGAAAGATGCTCATTTGGCGGCGCTTGTGCTGTGCCTCCCTCTACATGGATGTGTAGCAGTAATTTAAAGGCCATTAAGTGCTGCCTTTAAAAAGTCCCCTACGTATTCGCTCTATTGCTGCCCAAACCAATTCTAACATCCATTCAACATGATCTCTAACTTCCTCAAAAGCATTTCGGTAAGTTCGATAAGTTGTGCCTTGTATCAACTATCTAAATGGTGATCATAGAGGTATATCTGTCGGGGGTGCGACAGACCTGCAGAAAAGTAAGTCTTGCCACCTGGGTTTTCATGAATGGTCGCTCATCGTCCGACAACTACAGGTGCATATGCAATAAAACACATTTTGCACCTCTCGATATTGAAACCTACGGGAAAGACACAGCCTCCCAAGTGAGTCAATCAAATAGTAAATAGTAAAACTGATGTTTTTGAACTGCTTCAAAGATTCCCTAGTTCACGTTTAACCGACGATGTTCTATCCATGCTTTAATCTAGAGTGACATATTTTTTTATTATCCTTCATAGTAACTCTAGTTGGCTCTTCGTCCACGACTAATTTGGTCTATTATCCTGTATTCCTTTTTGACTTTGATATATTACCTGACCTAAAATATTTGTCAATCTTTTGTCGTACAGCATCAAGGAGCCCATGTCCGATTTCAGATGGCATTAATCAAAGTGCCGGTGGTTGGTGCTCATACAGTCCTGAGTCATAGCCCTTGATGCGGCCAAACAA
>Ga0157366_1000637_pt1 | contig 15102 bp, 23 predicted proteins | sample AttbisABBM1_FD_113149 | JGI IMG/M metagenome (GOLD analysis project Ga0157366, IMG submission 113149) | Fungus gardens microbial communities from leaf cutter ant in Botucatu, State of São Paulo, Brazil - Atta bisphaerica ABBM1 | ecosystem: Host-associated > Fungi > Mycelium > Unclassified ...
CCGGAAAAAATAATCATACAACTAGACGCTGATTCATGTATATACTCACCACAACCGCCCATTCTATTCTATATAGCCTTACACACACACAACACATACGAACGTCAGAATAACACAGAAACCAAAACCCCATCCACATGTATCCATGGCTCAGACTGTAGGAATGACCGTTTGCCTTTCTTGCACATAGATTAGCTCAGAAAGGGGTGAGCGCCTCTCAATTTGATTCGCTCAGTCACATACCCGATGGTTTGATCCTTTTTTTGCTCCATGTCGCAGGCAATCTTTCGTATGGAACAAGTATGGTTTCAGCGCTACAAACATGTGGATTACAGCTAAACGATACAAGGACGAAACAAATTCAACACATAGCCGTTGTTCAATGATACGGTGATGGACGATTGTGAGTCACTTGCCAATGTTAATACTCCTCATACGTATTAAAAAGTCAATACCTTTTCAAAGTCACTGACAAATTGACCAGTCCCATCGGGGAATGTACTCTACATTTTTACATATGAGCACGTCCCTCGACAAACAACAATCTATGTCGATCATCTCATCTCATTGTTCAAAAATCTACCCACTCATTTTCACAACTTAAGCCCGATATTGATGTGCACAGCCTTGGTTTGAGTATACCTAAACGTCATACAGCATTGACTGTAGCAGAAAAAGAAAAGACACTGGTACTCACATATCAAGTGCATCTTGGCCTAGGTCACGTCCAATGCCTGACTGTTTGTATCCACCAAAAGGAATATTTATTTCTGCATGCTGCGCACAGTTCACCTGCAAAGTCCGATGGGTCAAACATGAAGCACAGGTCTCAGTATCAACCTACCCAAACACTTCCAGCTTCAAGATGATTTGCGATTCTGATCGCTCTACTTGAGTTTTCGGTGAAGACATTCGCTCCTAGTCCATACGCGACATCGTTCGCAATTTCGAGAACCTCTGAAGGGCAACCTTTGATCAGCATTCGGTTTTGGTTTTGGATAGAATACTGATGCTCACCTTCCTCAGTCTTGAATTTCACGATCGAACAAACAGGTCCGAAAATTTCATCCTGCATGATGCTCATCTTTGGATTCACGTTGGTAAACACTGTGGGTTTGATGAAGTATCCCTCCTGCCCATACCTCTCTCCACCAATAACGACTGTTGCACCTTCCTGTTTTCCGGAATCAATGAATCCCATGACACGATCAAATTGTGTCTGCGATATTTGAGGACCGTGTTGAGTGTCAGGGTCAAACGGTGAACCAGTGTGATCTGTGAGATCTTTGGTAAGAGCAGTGAACCTTTCGAGAAAGGCTGGGTAGATAGATTCTTGGACGAAGATACGAGAGCCAGCAGTACATGCTTGACCCATGTTAAAGCTTGCTCCAGAAGTTCAATCAATGTGGGTTGAAGAGCAGTAAAGAGAAAAACGTACAAGATCCCTCTAGCTGCCCACTTCAATGTTTGTTCAAAGTCTGCGTCATCGAAGATAATAGTAGGACTCTTCCCACCCAACTCAAGTGTAATGACTTTTAAATTCGTTTCACCAGAAGCCTTGAGGAGCTTTCTTCCCGTGAGAAGACTTCCTGTGAATCCCACCTTTCGAATTTTGGGGTGTGCACTAATGGCGGCTCCGGCGACAGCTCCTGAGATACATCGACAGGCCAATAAAGTATTGCGATAACTCAATATGAGATCTCGTACCATTACCATTGACGATGTTGACTACACCAGGAGGGAACCCAGCTTGGTTGAGTAGATCTCCCAATCGGAGTGCAGTAAGGGGCGTGATTTCGGAGGGCTTGAGAACGACAGTATTGCCGGTCGCAAGCGCGGGACCCAATTTCCATGCCGCCATAACCTGTAGCGAATGTTTAGGGACATAGCCAAGCAAGAGACAAATTAAGCGATACCAGAGGGGAATTCCAGGGCAGGATGCATCCCTTGAAAAAATTTTAAGCATTGAAGCTGAGATGGGAATGGGCAGAGGGCAGACTTACAACAACGCCAAACGGCTCCTGTCTAGTATATGCCATCTTATTTTCCGTGGTCTCGATTGTCTTGCCGTGAATTTTATCTGCCCATCCGGAGAAATACCTGATCGTGGAGACAGCACTCTTCACATCGATGTTCTGAGCACTGTGGTATGTCTTTCCTACCAATAAAAACATGACAATCTAGTATTTGAATCAGACAATAATACTCACCAACGTTCAAGGACTCCAATGCAGCGAGCTCATCCCCGTTTTCTTCTACTAGATCCGCGAACTTAGCCAAGAGTCGTCCACGTTGGGCACCAGGAACCTTAAGGCCCCACGAAGTCCGATACGCTTTCTCCGCTGCCTCAACAGCAAGATCGACGTCCGCTGCTGATGCTGCTGTTACGGACATGATAACCTTCCCCGTGGCTGAGTGTATAAGCATTATTTTCTTGGGTCTATGGCCACCACTCACCTGGGTTAATGACACTAGACACCGAGATTAGTTACGCAATGAAGCAACGAAGCAAGGGACGGACTCGATGGTATGTCCTTCAATGGAATCTACCCATTTTCCGTCGATGAATAAACTAGAACCAACGTGAGTATATGCGACTGATGTGAATCACGACCACGCACCCAGTGTTCAAAGTAACGTCCGCCTTGTATACGGGAGTATCGAAACTGTATGTGTATGTATTCGGCATTCTGCTAATCGCAATAACAGAGCCCAGAGCATGCTTATATAGTTTTTGAGTAGCTTCTGGGTAGCTTCTGGATGAGTAATACTGGACCATGTGCACGACAAATGCAGAAGTGTAATGACTAATGAGTATTCTAGATAACAGATGCCACGCGAACAGTGCTTTGGTGTGAACAGCAAAGATCTACGGCAGATTCCAAGTATGATAAACAAATGCATTACACACGCCTCTACTCCTCATCAAATCGATAATCACTCACAACTTTATCCCAAATCACCCTCATATCGACCTCAACATCCAACTTACTCGCCAGCAAAAATGCACCACTCAATTTCCTGCGACGAAAAAGAAACTCAGTCACCATTCTCATCCCACATGCATAAAATATTGTTAGGCCACATCGATAATCACCATTGTGATAAAAAGACTTGGGAGAGGTGAACTCACCGATTCAAACTATACGTCTCTCTTGGCGGTGGCGTCAATCTCTCTTTTAACATGATTGGTATATAACTTCTGATCCTCTTTGTAATCCCCGACCACTCGCTTCCAGGACCAAATGCATATGGCTGGACTGTCGTGGCTTTGAATGGTGTAGCGAGGAGCAAAAGGGACGTCATATGGGCTTCAAGCATTGTCTATATGACTTCGTGATGAACACATATATAGGCCAGGTAAATCCAAGTTGAATAGGAACACGGACGTACATCACTTTCTTCACCTGTTAAATAACCCAACTTCAGACTCCACTCTTTCACCCTGTCATAGTCTTCTTCCACAGCTGCTTGTAAAAGTCGAAACCAGTTATCTATGAATGATTTTGTGTATGTCCTTGTCGCGCCGAAATCCACTAGCTCAATCTACAAAGTTCAATAGCTGCTGTAGTCGAGTAGACGCACGTGACCTGACCTGACGCGTTTGCGGATTCCACAAGAAATTCGTCCAGTTCGGGTCCGTCTGCATCGTTCGGAACACAAAAAGCTCTTTCAAGCACAGGCTAGTAATCCTTTCAGCAATCTAAACGTCCCCCGTAAACCAAAAGGGATCATGAAAAGGACGCTCAAATGAACCACACACATCAACTCGATCCCTGCTGCTCAACCCCAGTCTCTGTGCCTCCCCGACGCTGACACCATTTACTTTCTCCATCACAAGGACGCCCTCCGTACTCCCTTCCCATACCCATGGCACTTTAAACCTCTCATCACTTCCTAACCACTTCCTGAATCGTTGTAAATACCTAGCCTCTCTTTTATACGAGCATTCATCTGCGAGTTCTGTTTTCATCACTTCGATTGAACGGTCTAGGAACATCCCTTTTGGTAGAATTTTGGTTGCGTTAAGGAGCGTGCGGACGTATGAGAGGTCAGAAGAGATGGAATGTCGGATGTTGGGGAATTGTACTTTGACTGCGACGGGGATCGGTTCCGTGGAAGAGGATGGATAGGTGGTAGTAGCAGAAGGAAGGAGAGTAGCCGAATGTACTTGGCCGATCGATGCCGCGGCGAATGGTATCCGATCAAACGATGCAAAATACTTAGATTCCCAGTTCTTGCCAAGTTCTGAAGTGAGAGTCACATTAAGTTGAGAGTCGGGCATGTAATGTGCACTATCCTGCACGAGACGGAAGATGGCATCTACATCCGGAGGTAGAAGGTGTGTGTCTATATAGGGCGGCGATCAGAACATGGAGTTAGACTCGGCTGATGCGGGAAAACATGCCTTGTATACTAAGAAACTGCCCTATTTTCAGGGCTGCTCCTCGCATCTGTGACAATTTCGACACAAGCCTCCGAATGTTGGCTTCAGTCATAATAAGTGAACCCTTGGCTTCACCAGAACCGCTGCTCGTACGACGGAGAAACTCTGCTGCTGCTCCATAGCCCAACGAAGCAGCCAGCCCTGGGGAATGTATGATGAAAAATGATAGCATAGCAGAGAGGAAACAGAAACAGACCGCCGTAATGAAATAAACGCCCTATTGGGGAAGAGGGTACTTTGGATGATTGGAGAGAGCGAGTATGTACAGGCATCGGAGAGGGAGACGATACCATGATAGATTCGGATGTAGAAGGTGGCAGCTCTGGTACAGGCAAATCGACAACTGTTTCGATAGCTTCGACCTCCGTCACAATATTTGGGGGTTCATCTGTGATAGGTGGTGGCGGTTGAGAAATATCAAACTTCGCGTTGAGCTCGGCCTGGTAGGGAACTGAAGCTGGCCTTATATTGACATCATCTACTCGTTTTACATAGTTCTGTGGGGTTTCAAACTTAGCATCCTCCTGTCCTTTGATGTCAAATATACGGCCGTTCCCCAGTGTACTCATCGCCAGGTCGACGTGTCTCCGCCGCTCTGCGGTAGCAAGACACTCAGGAGCACATTGAACTGCCTTGCGCCTTGCAACAATTGAGAGTATTTTCGTAGCAGTGTAAAGAGCACATAACCAGTTATAAGATGAACTAGGTGGCATGCACTCAGCTAATGACAAAGGGAAAGTTGATGACAAATACAAAAGTGATAGCACTATTTTGGTCGTGATCCGAGCTACTTGATCCGTTTAAGCGGTAGACCTTTTTCACGGTAGACCTTTTTCAAAAAGAAAGAGATTCGTCGTGCGAAACTGAGCCGCACAGTTGGATAAATAAATTGAGAAAACCTGCATCGCTTTGGCTGGTCATTATGTACCAGTCAGATACCACTCAAGATCCAATCCGCATTGCTATCGTGTGGGTGACACTCTTCCTCTCTTGAATACGTCATTTTCAGAATCCCATACACTTAATCATACAGGGGCGCAGGAATAGTCGGACTCATCCTCGCAGTCACAGTCAATACTCTTGATACCGAACACAAATTCAGCATAGAACTTTACGAATCTTCCTCTGAATTGTCCCAAATAGGAGCTGGAATCAATATCTGGCCTAGGTCAATGCATATTTTTCAGGAGATCGGTCCAGGACTTGGAGAAGCGTTGAAACTGTATTTTGACCGCTGCCCTGATTTTGAACCGAGTAAGTCGAGGTTGCGACTTCCTACCAGACACCAGATGCTAACGAGGGCACGACTACTCTCCATGGATAGGGTCGGTTTTCGAAGTGAGGAAAGCAGACCAAAAGAACGGTTTCAAGGTCACTGATCTCAAAACGAAAGGTCCTCATTTTGCCGCCTCTTATTGCGTAAATTTCTCACCAACCCAGGCGGAGTATTTCGTATCCACAGAGCAGACTTTCAGCGTTGCCTTCTCGACCATCTTCCTCTTCCCTCCAACAAAACGGTACCGAAGAACAGTTCCTGTGCACTCCATCTATCTCACCGTCTCATTGATTACACCACTTCCTCCATCTCCTCTTCCTCTCCCGGTGCAAGTTGCACGCTGACGGGACCAATAACTCTGTATTTCTCCGATCAACCTCCACGAACGTGCGATATTCTCGTAGGCGCGGACGGAATTAAATCAACTGTTCGCAAGCTCTTTTTATCCCGACTTCCAAATCCAGAAGGATACACTAAGTGTATGAGCCCAGTATGGAGTGGCGCAACCGCCTATCGGGGTTTGATTGACAAAGCAAAACTGGAAAACGCCCACCCTAGACATCGGGCACTAGGACATCCCGGATTGTTGGTGCGTCCCAATTGATCGTTGGTGGATTCAGAGTCATTCATTTCCATCGAAACCAAGTACTTCGGCAAAAATAAGGTATGATGTTTGGTCGTTCTGGTCCATTCCACGGTTATCAATCCAATTTTACAGCATTCAGTTGTTTACCCAGTCTCAAGGGGTAAACAGATTAATATTGTGGCTATAACACATGATTATTCCAAAGACGGTACCGCATGGAGTTCTGACCGCCCATGGAATGAGAAGGTATCCCAAAAAGAGTTGTTGAATCAGTTCGAAGGCTGGGACGATGAATTTATGGGACTTATCGAGGTATTATCATCCGATCTTGACAATGGCCTTGATTGAAGAGCTTCATCAAGTGTATCGAACAACCAACGAAGTGGACTTTGCAGAATATGAATCCTCTCGAGATTTTTGCCAACGGAAGAGTGGTTTTGATGGGTGATGCTGTACGTTTTAGCCATGTCAGTTTTCACTAACTATAAAAATTCAACCTGAAGGCACATGCAATGGTACCATATCAAGGAGCAGGAGCGGCTGTTGGAATTGACGTACTTCTTATTGTTTCCTTACCTCCTCTGATACATCCTGAATTATTCTCAGGGCGCATACATCTTTGCATCCCTCCTTACACATCCTTCCATCCTCTCCTCCACCGAATTTCTGGCTCATATAATGACCACATACAATCGAATTCTCGTCCCCCACGCTCACAGTCTTTCCAATCTCTCTATACTTCAAGGTCACCACTACACTCTCCAATCGCCAGAATTTGATTCTTTCAAAGAGGGGGACGAAAGGATACCCAGAAGGATGCTGGAGAACGAGTTTAAGAAAGCAGGGAAAAATTGGTTCTGGTGCGAGAGTGATCCAAGAGAGGAGAAGAAGACAGCCATGAGGATACTTGACAGCTTCCTTGAGAAGGAGGTACAGGTAGTTGCTGCTGCCAAGCTGTGATAGGTTATTTACATAATTCGATTGAAAATACTACTCTTATTCCGACTCATACCGGATTTCCCCAGTAACCCAAGTCTCCAGAAAGCATCCCGGTTGAGGACATTAGAAGGAAGGCCCAAAACATCCCACTAAGTGAGATTCGGACACGGAAAAAAATATCCGGGATTCTTCTGTGATAACGAGTCATCAATTTCATAACCTGCACCATAAGCCTCCCACTAGCTCAATCTAGGCAGTCAATTACCGGGCCTTCGCTCTCTTCATTCCGCGGGCCATATCTTGACTAAAATCCATTGATTATCAGAGAATCATCACTTCCGCACTATAATATACATGTTTCAATGACTTGACCATTGTAGGTCAGCCTCTTCCAGAAATCAAGTCTCAACTGATGTTGCCTCAAGAACGCATCCATGTAGCAATTGTGTGCGGCTAGTTGTCATGTATCCGTATCTTGCCAAGCTGCTGATCCCGGCGCAGAGGCGCTGGCATAACGGGCCTCACGCTCGCTGCGGCCCTCAATGCATACGATTTGGAACAAAAAATCGCTGTAGATCTGTACGAGTCCGCTTCGGAGCTTTCAGAGATCGGCGCCGGTATCATTATGTGGCCTCGTGTCTGGGAGATCTTTCAAGAGTTTGGCTTAGGAGATACATTGACCCCACTCTTCGACCATTATCCTGATCATGAACCACGTATGTTGTGTTCCATCACTGTGGCAAAACAGTATATACTCATTCATTTTTAGGTGTGGTTTTCGAGATCAGAAAAGCCGACCAGAAGAACGGATTCAAAATTGTGGATGTCATGAAAGATGGTATGCTTGGAATGCGTCAGATTAAATGGAAGGGCCTGACCTTTTCATGTACCTAGGCGGGGCACTTCGCATCCATAGGGCAGATCTTCAGAGAAGTCTCTTACAACATCTCCCCTTGGCTGGTTCTGGTATACCCATCAACAGCACTTGCACCCTCCATCTCTCCCATAGGCTGACTGATTATGAATTCTCTGTCGCCTCTCCGAACTTCTCTTCTGGTTCTTTGAAACTCTACTTCACGGACAAGGCCAACAAAACTTGCGATATTCTCGTTGGGGCAGATGGAATTAAATCGACTGTTCGGCGACTGTTCCTTACGAGATTACCGGACCCGGAGAAGTATGAGGAGTATCTGGATCCGACATGGACTGGATCATTAGTTTATCGCGGTCTCGTCGACGCGGAAGAATTGAGAAAAGTCCATCCTGACCATAGAGCTCTAAATCATCCTGGGATAATGGTGTGTGCCCAGTCCCCTTGTTGATACCATCCAAGCTCACCAACATCATGATGCACAGTACATTGGGAAGGGGAAGGTGAGAAAACAGTCGTTATATGTGGAATATGAGTCAAACGTTCAGTCCATTAGCATTGTGTGGTATACGCAATTTCAGGAGGGAAACATATTAATGTGGTCGGTGCGGTTCACGACAAGTCGAAAGAAGGGACTGCGTGGGATGGTCAGTGGAACCATGAAGTGACGCAAAGCGAATTTTATGAACATTTCGTCGGATGGGATGATGAGTTTCAGGCGCTCATACGTGTATGTCTACCCACTCCTGAATGGGAGAATCTGTGTTAATAATCGTCAGTGTATTCGTCGCCCAATAAGATGGGCGTTACAGACTCTGAAACATCTGAACATTTTCGCAAAGGAAAGAGTATTCTTGCTTGGGGATTCTGTAAGGCTGCACAGAATGTTCTGAGCTATGCGTAATCACATAACACACATAGGCCCATGCCATGGCCCCTCATCTTGGCGCAGGTGCAGCAGTTGGTATAGAGGTGATTGATTAATTAATACGGCTTCTTTCATTCTACAAGCTCATTTCGGGTCTACCATACCTCGCAGGATGCTTACATCTTAGCTTCCCTTCTGACTCACACATTGACTTCGCATCCGCTTTCGATGCAGCACATCATGCGTATCGCAGAGATTTATAATTCTATTCGCGTGCCACAAGCTATAGGTTGGGCTCAAAATTCATTGAAGCAAGGCCATCTGTATGGTCTTCACGGCGCGGGCTTTGAACGTTTCCGGGAAGGGGATGACGTTCCTAAGGAAATGCTTATTGAATTATTCGAATCGGTTGGCAAATTTTGGTCTCAGACCACTCCTGATGCAAACGTAGATCGGAAATGCGCAATCCGGCTTCTAGAAGGAGGAGCACATTTGTAGCTACACGGAGTAATAAATGCTGAAAGCACTGACATATGAATTTTCAACTCCGGATGTGTCCAGATCCTGATTTAACCATTGTCTATTTGGCTGCAGAGAAGTCGAAATGACTTGGCGTTCCCATCAGAAGGGGGCGTTCCACCTGCAGGAGGAGCGACGACAATTAAATATCGACAATTGATCGGCGGTATGCCACGGAGATTGAAGAACCGTGCGCAACACAGAAGACTGGAAGCTGTTGGAAATTGTCATTGTCATGTTGCATCCATCCCACGTCAGACTTCTCCAACCCGCTTATAAGTCACTGATGACTGATATTCTTTCCTGACACAACAAAGGAAAGGATATTCTTAGTCCACCTTTCACTAGTCCATTTTCGAGTTTTGACGCGTTCTTCTCAAACGTTCAGGCGATACCGATTTCTTCGCCATTTTGATGTATTACCAAGCAGACCATTCTTTTTTTTCAATTCAGAATTTCTATTCCGCAGCAAGACGCCAAGGACTTGGCCCGATGATTCGGCGAAGTTTACCATATGGGTAAGAAAGAACAGATGTGACTGAATGAGTGGGGACAGTCGTCGGTCGTGTGACAATGGCATTGCGATTTATCCTAATGAAACTTCGCAATCTCGAGGCAATCTCTACAGGAACTTGAGAAGATTTGTTTGTTCATTCCCCTCATATTGACTTACTCTCTATTCAAGCTTCCTATTCAGAATGCTAATGTTTTGCATGGGACAACTATGATGGACAATGCCGAGTGGGGCTCTGATACCAGTGCTAGGTCGGTGAGCACTTGAATCTAGGTTCATATTCGTCGACTTTGGATACAATACGTCACTGGAAAGGCGGCATATACAATCAGCGTTCAGTTTCAGCTTTTGGTCGTTGCACCCATCGAGCACACTGGAATATCTCTAAAGAATAATGAGGGACAAATGGGGGACATTGGTTTTGGTGTTGACGCGGTTAGTCATACATTGACCATGCATAAACCAAGCTTAAGAATCCACAAAATTCCATTCCTAGCGATAAGAAAAAAACCTTGAAACCTAGAATAAGCCTGCCAAATCTGCAAATGGATCCTTGTTCTGTGTCTGAGTTTGTGTCTGCTGAGGCTGTAGTTGGAGCTGACTACTTGATCTCTGGCCACTTATCATACCCATACTCATTCCTCCAAACATACTCGGTATTGGCGGCGAGGTACTTGATGCAGATCGGCCAGAAGGACTCATTGGAAGCATAATGGCAGCCGGTGGTGTTGCACTTGGTCTAGCCTGGAAAGGTGATGAAGTCCCACTTCTACCGTCAAGCTGAAGACCGCTCAGTCCATCGTTGTTGTTCGAGCCCAATGGTGTCGTGGGGGCAGGAGAGTGTGTGTTACCATTTTTGCCAAATGCTTGTTGGTTGGAGATGGTGGGTTGTGCTGGCGTTGCAAAGAGACCTGTTAGATCGTCGATCCCCCTACTGGGATTTGTCATCTCGTTTGTCGTGGTGCCATCGTCGAAGTCAATTAGAGAGGTCCCCTGCATATTTGTTGAGAGTTCTGATGGTACGGGATTTGCGGCTGCGGCAAAGTCGCCTTTTTTGAAAGCATCGTATCGTCCGAGAACCGTATTAATTTGGTCATTGATCTGGAGGAACGTGTCCAGCGACACAGAATCGTCTGATTCGGCGTCATTGATCCACTTTTGTATTTTGGGACGTGCGGCTTTCAGAATGGAGGCAACTTGCTGTTAATACAAGTACCAGATGTGAACAAGTGCAGCGAACAAGAAATTGAGCATACTCACGTCGTAAGCATCTCCTGAGACAAACTGTTGCGCTCCTTGCGACTGATCAGCGTTGTCAAGAATCTCGTTTAGAAGGATGACCTTCTGTTCAAGTTTATTGAGCTCATGGAGTGCTTGGGCTCGATAGTCGGGCTTAGTATCAGGATTGGCGCCAGCAAGCGATTTCATGAGCTCTTGAGCTACAGCCAGATCTCGAGGTGTACCGCGCCGGATGAGTTCTTGAAGCTTGGCGGACTGTGCTTCGCGATCCTCCTCCTCCAGCTCTTCTGCTGACTTGATGTTCTGTTAAACAAAAAATACGGCATCGAGAATTGACATGCTGTACCTGAACGTACCATTGCATTAAGAGTGGAGGATTGTCGACCAATTTCTCTGAACCGGTACCCCTTGAACGTCAACAGCCGATGCATATCCCGGATATTTCCCAGGTCTTCCTTCCACCTCGAATCGCTGCAAATGCCCTCTTTCCAGCCGTGTATCAGGTCCAGGATGCGTGTCATGACAGGATTAGGAAATGGAGGAGGACGTTCAGGAAAGCGGCGAACAAGCTCGTTGAGAAATTCCTTTGTCGATATCTGGAGATGAAAGGCGTATCCACAAGACTGAACGAGGGTATCCAGGAGGGAGAGAGAAAGAAGGGCGATGTGTGGGTTTCGGTGGTTTGCAAGTCTGGCAATCGCCATTGCAGCTTCTCGAGGACTTTTCTTTTTGTCAGGAATCCGGTGCAATTTCAAACACGAAGGTAGATGACACACTTGTTTGCTTTCTTGTTGTTGATGTAGTCCGCCACTTCGAGATGCAAGGCATAGTTGGGCTCGTGCAGAGACGGTTCGCAAGAGCGTGTTATGAGAACTTGCAGAGGAGAAGTTCTCATCCAGCTGGTTCCTGCCTGGAGCATGATAAGTCCAAGTAGTAAGTAGTGTAGTAGTGTAGTAGTGTAGTGTAGTAGACGGCAAGCGTGACACGCAAATGAGCTGCCGTTTAAGGCAGGTGGATGAAATGACGGGAACATATTGAGAACAAATGACAGTTGAGAGCACTTGATGGTCCGCACTATTCGAGTCGCTCTCTTCATTTGTGGCGAGCTGACACCCAAGCTCATGGCCAACCACGGCGACATGCTGACAATCTACCAGCAATGGCTTAGAAACTCCCTTCCTCGGTATTCTGGTGTCCGACTGGTCATGCATGGATATGACGCCCCAGGCATGATCTACCCGAATGAGTTGCAGCTTTCAAGATATCATGCAGTCATGCTCACTGGATCTCGTGCGTCCTCTCCCCTGAGAATGAGACTTGTTCAGATGCTGGTTGGCTGTTTAGCATCAGATGCAGGGGGGGATGAGCCCTGGATAAAGCGCTTGGTGACTTTCGTTCAACATGTTGGAGATGAACACCCACAAATCAAAATATATGGTACGTATCCTCAGGGGAACCTGGGACCATTACTCCTTATTTGTCGTTCATTTTGAGGCATTTGCTTTGGTCACCAAATTGTCAATCGTGCCCTCGGTGGCATCGTACAGCGAAATGCCAATGGCTGGGAGTTAGGTCCATCGATTGTACGTACAACAGACATCGGTAAAATACTATTTGGAGTCGACAAACTTGTAAGGTATCCCCACTCCTTCAGAGTCAACTTTGCTTCATATACTTGCCTGAATTCCAGGAACTTCAGCAGGTACATCAAGATCATGTTCCACTCTCATCCCTCTCGTCCCTTTTATCTTCAGGTAGGATCCATCTGCTGGGATCCACGGATAACACAGACAACCATGGCCTTGTCAAGTTTCATTCACAAAACCCTGACTTCTCAAATTATTCTAGTCATCTCTTGAGGCACATCCATGTAATGACTATCCAAGGCCACCCTGAATTTCGTAATTCTATTACCACCGACATCACGAGGGAATTAGATGTCATCAACCCAGAAATCAGGAAAACATGTGATACTGAGGCGCTCAGGGCTGAGCGCCCCGCATCAGATATTCCCGAAACTTGGAGTGATACAAGAAACGATGGTGTAGACGTCGTTGGAAAAACGTTCTGGAGGATGTTTGGTGTCGAAGGGAAAAGGTGTTGATTTTCCTCAGTGTAATCAGAAAATTAAAGTGGTGATGGACCTACAAGCGGTTACGACAAATTACGCGACATCAATTTTTCTGGCCACTAACTTTGGGGTTTCACGCCTCTACAAGCTTGAGATTCTCCGGCTCGTCGCTGGTGAAATATACATGGCAAGAGACACAGATTTCCAGGACCTGCATCCTGGAAGACGAACGACATACGCTCTTCAAAAAATTTGCCTAGCCAAATATAGTAACATCACCCCTGGGAATTCAACTACTCGGCAGAATGGAAGAGCATTAAACCTTACCATCCCTGAACTCTAAAAATCGGAAAGCGAGTTCTTTCCCTAGTACACTCGAATGCCAAGCGAAAAGTTTTACTAAGGTGAGTGGTTTTTCTGAAACGAGCTCAATCATACGATTAAATGAGGTGAATGAGATGAGGTATTGAGCTCGCCAATGTTCTCGTGGAGAGTCCATTATATCCGATCTCGGCCGATCTAGTAGTGCCTGTTTCAACTCCGCCGGAGCGCTGTAAGAAAACTGTTCACCCTCAGATCTTGAGCTAATCGGTTAATAGAACCATCAAATCTGTTATTATTACACGCCGCTTTATATGTCTGTCACTCTTTTGTGTGGTCACAGGGTCAGGGTTGCAGTCTCGTTCGTGTATATAAGGTGTTCATCCAACCACATAATTCCCCATCAGCTCTTCGGTGCTTTTTCTTACTCATCCACTCACATCTTCGTCTTTTCCTGACATCCCTACACTCTTTTAACTCTAAAATGCGTTCCTTCGCTGCCGTCGTTGCATTTGCTTCTCTTGCTTTCTCGGCTGTTGTATCTGCCCTTCCTACTCCTACCGACCAAGCTTCCAGTGGTCTTGTCGATGCGGTATGTATTGCAATGTTAGTTTAGATTTTTCCTCTTGACATAGTGTTGGATAGATTGTGAAGGCCCCTGTTGATGTCTCTCACACTCGCATCCTTAGGGATGATTCTCCCCTTGCTACTGTTATTGTTGATGTGAACGCTCAAATTGAACCCATTATTGCTAAAATCAGTAATTATTATTTTTTCCTCATTTAATATTACACTCCTTACTTGACTCCTTAGATGCTGCACTCAATGTTGACGCCGATGTCGATCTTGATGTTGTAGCTGGTCTCTTTGCTGACATTGAGGCTGCTCTTGGTCCCACTGTTGTCAAGGTCAAGAACGCCGATGATGTCTCTGCTGACGTCGATGTTAACGTCGTCGTCACAGCCGTTGTTAAACTGATTACTGTAAGTTTCGGGCTTTATGGTTAATGTTATCTATCCTGATTTGTATTTAGGATGTCTCTGCTGTTGTTGGTGTTCTTCTTGATAAATGCGATTCTATCGACATCAGTGACGTTCTTGATGTTATCGCTAAAGTCTTTGCAAATGTCGCGGCCATTGTTTCTGTTGCTGTTAAGGTTGATGTGTCTGTCCTTGGTCAAATTCTTGCCAAGGTTGCCGTCTATATACCTGTCCTCCTTAATGCTAAGGTTGCAGTTGGGGTTAAAGCACTCCTCAATGTCCTTGGCCTTGTAGCTTGATTTGTTTTTGCGTCTGGGATTTGTTTTACTGAATGTATGTTCCCATCGTAACTTAAATTGCAGTCTTTGGAATAGATCTTCACTGTCTCTTATCATATGTAAGATTAGCACTATTAAGTTGCCCACAATAATAAGGTATATTGTGCTAGTTGGCAGTAGATACTGATACTGA
>Ga0157366_1000638_pt1 | contig 15098 bp, 17 predicted proteins | sample AttbisABBM1_FD_113149 | JGI IMG/M metagenome (GOLD analysis project Ga0157366, IMG submission 113149) | Fungus gardens microbial communities from leaf cutter ant in Botucatu, State of São Paulo, Brazil - Atta bisphaerica ABBM1 | ecosystem: Host-associated > Fungi > Mycelium > Unclassified ...
GGATGTATTTTCCAGATGGGTGAACTTGGCATATGACAAGTTAATATTACAAGAGAACTTGATGAAGTTCCTAATACAATATAGTCTACCTTATATACACTAGCTAATTGGTCTATACATGACCTTATCTAGCCTACCCTAAAGACCATATCTAGTCTATAAGGTCAACATGTATAAAACATACTATATGATATTGTTGTTTCAGAACCTTCTATGCCTTTCTCTGTGACATGTGATTGTATGACTGTGGCTGTGACAAGTGTGACATCACACTAACCCTAACCCTAAGTCTGAAAATAAGAAAGGAAAATAAAAATGAAGAATAAAAGAAAACCAAGTCCTCCATCCTCAATTCTGACACTTAACATCAACCCAACACTACTGTTAAGTAGCTTCCAGTTGTTCACACAGTGCCATGCTTGCTGTCTTTGTTTCTTCCAATGTAGCCAACAGTAAATGTATCAGCAAGCATGAATGCAGTAGCATATGTATATGGCAGAGGTAGTAGCTCTAAGATTATATTGGGAATGGGAATACCATTAGTAGCAGTGGAATATGGATGAGTGTGCCTAGAAGGATTATTTATTGTTTGCTTGTTCATGACAAAGTGATATCACCTTACACTTCATATCTAATTGAGAAGACTTTCCTGCATCTTCTGCTTCAAGGGACAATATCACTCGGTTCGTTCTGAACGTTGGAATGGAACTAGGGTTGGTACATGACTTGGCCAGAAGGAGAGGCGGAGATGGAGCTGGCTTGCGGCCCTGGCATATGTAAATGTTTGCAGTTGAATCTCCGAAGTCCATACTAATATCTCTCCGATGTTAACTCACACTTGCAGCGACTCGACATACACTCTCACTTGCGGCAGCCACATTATATTATTAAATAGAAGTTGTAGAAGTCGCGAAAGCTGGGAGCTAATACTTCCTGTGATGCAAACTGCATGGAGTTGAAAGCCCACGCAGCATTCCAGTGTTTCACTTCCAGGTTACTCTTTGAGTTCCCTTATCCACCTCTCAACCTCTCCTAAACTGACATTGCTACGAGCCCCATAGCACCTGTAAAGATGTATTAGTGGATTGAGCTTAGGAGTGCTAGCGAGTGGCAGTTTTGATCAGGTATTTCTTCCCTTGCGTCGAGGTAAAATTGAATGTATTTGCAAGGCGTGGATATGAAGACTGATGTTAGCAGCTGTATCTTCCTCAGTGTCGCCGAGATCGTATACCTTGTCCTATACCTACATTTTGTCTACATACTCCATCCATTATATTCCCACTCTGGTCCATTGCATCTCACAGGCGTTGTTTGCTACATATCATTTCTGACACAGGGTGCTGGGAGATCATATAAAGATAGTAGTGAATGACACAGGAACAGGAACAGATTAGGCTGTCAGTGGACAACTTCTGGGACAATGCCCATAGCAATTTCTGGACATGACATGACATGCACGTGTCTGCAACAGGTTCGAGAGTGTTGTCTCTTTATACATGTGGTGCTCAATAACAGGGCCGAAACAATTGAGCCTAATTGTCTCCATTGGGCAGTATCATCAAGATAAACTAAACTTTGATTAGGTCTATCTGGCTCTCCCCAGGTCGCGACATCCGAGAAAGTCTCCTAGACTCGAATTTGAATGTCTGGTATCTCAACATGGAGCATTCTGAGAAAATCTGGGTCCTCACATCTTCTGGTCAACCGGTCAGGGAGTGGTCTTGCGTGACGGTTCCATATAGTTGTGACATGGAATGTAGTTCAAATTTTCACATGACAGAACATGAAACATCTCTGGATAATGATAACAATGATTTGTCCACTATGGCTAGCTAGCTATTAAAGCAAGGTGGTACGTCCTCCCAGAGTATTTAAAACATGTTCCCCTTTCAACCTCTTGGCATATTAGTGCTCATAACTCTTGTCGAAGGAACACTTTACGATCACTTTGAAGACGTTCCGAAACACTCGCCCTTCGATTTTGTGATTGTTGGAGGTAATTCTTCGACGCTCTAACCAAGTCTCAAGTAACATACATGACACAGGCGGCACTGCTGGTAATGCCCTGGCGAACCGGCTAACGGAAAATCCTCTGTTCAACGTATTGGTTCTTGAAGCAGGTCCTTCGTATGTATGACGCGTTTATCATTGCGGCTAAGCTTTGATGCCCCAGTAATGTAGGAATGAGGGCGTGCTGGATTCTATCATCCCCGCCTTTGCCAACAAAGTTGTCCCATTCACACCCTGGGACTGGAACTACACGACCCTTCCCATGAAGGAGCTCAACAATCGCTCAATCGCTTATCCAAGAGGTCACATACTTGGTGGCTCCAGCTCTGTCAGTAAGTTGACCTTTGGTTCAAACAGTAGCCCTGATAATTTATTCTGTCAGACTACTTGGCCTACAATCGAGGTTCGTCAGAAGATTGGGATCGCTACGCGTCCATTTCTGGAGATCAAGGATGGAGCTGGGATGCTGTTCAGCAATACTTCCGCAAGGCGTGTCGTCTGATTTGCATAACTTTGCCCAGACTGACGGTCGCTGGAAACAGAACGAAAAGTGGACTCAGCCCGCAGATAATCATAATATTACAGGACAATTCGATCCTACCGTGCACAGTACCACTGGAATCAATGGAGTCAGCCTCCCTGGCTACCCTCGAGTTCCTACAGACTCAAGGGTCATTCAAACCACCCAAAACTTTCCAGATGAATTCCCATTCAACCTGGATATCAATTCGGGCTTTCATCTGGGCATTGGTATGTACAATTCTCAAGGTGCTGGAGGTTTACTAGCTGACCTCGAGAGTTTTCAGGTTGGACTCAATCAACGATCAGCGGCGGTAAAAGAAGCAGCTCTGCGACTTCGTATTTGGGACCACAATTCATCTCGCGCAAGAATTTGAATGTCCTCGTAAATGCTAGAGTCACTCGAGTACTCAGAACAGGGACGTCGCAAGACGGCAAGCCACAGATTCTCGGTATCGAATTCGTTGATGCCGGAAATACCAGTACGTATTGCTTGATTTCTTGGCCCAAAACACCTGCTTAGTAAACATGCATCAGAGAGGAAATACACTGTGCAGGCTCAGAAGGAATTGATTTTATCTGCAGGTTCGGTGAACACTCCTCAACTCCTCCAACTCTCAGGCATTGGTGATCGGCACCTATTGTCCTCGTTGAAGATCCCGATCCTCGTTGATAATCCTTCTGTCGGTCGTAATCTCTCGGATCATCCGCTTGTTCAGAACATGTGGCTTGCAAATGTAAACGTAAATGATACTTTCCAAGGCGCCGAAAGAGACCCAGCACTCGGTGAACAACAGCTTCAACAGTGGATGACTTCTCATACGGGTCCCTTGGTCGATCCTGTTGCGAATCAGTTGGGTTTCTTGAGGGCTCCAGATCATTTTTGGACTGAGATCAAGGATCCAGCGGCCGGGAATCATACAGCACATTACGAGATCATATTCTGTGTGCGTATGGCTCGTATCTTTTACCAATAGGGTGGCCCTAATCGCTTCGAACTTTAGGATGGCGCTATTGCCGGACTGACCTCTGTCCCGTCCAACGGTAGTTTCTTCAGCACCCTTACAGCTGTCGTATCGCCCACGTCTCGTATGTCTGAATAAATCCTTTGGTTCAACAACTGCAAACATTTCTTACAGGGGGTTCTATAATGCTTAATACCTCTGATCCCTTCACAGCACCTCTCATCGACCCTGGTTTTTACATCTCGGATATTGATTTCAAAATCATGATGTTCGGGATTCGTAGTATACAACGATTCCTCACTGCACCGGCATGGAAGGATTATATTATTGAGCCTGTCGCTGGGTTGAATAATACTACCGCCAATACTGATGCCGATCTAGCCGGATACATCAAGGCCAACACTATCTCGATTTACCACCCTACTGGAACGTCATCAATGTCTCCTGTTGGAGAAAAATGGGGTGTTGTGGACCCAGATTTAAGAGTAAAGGGTGTTAGCGGGCTGAGAATTGTTGATCTGAGTGTATTGGTGAGTGCTTTGCCGCTAGATTCTTTTCTTTCGGAAATTGATTCAGCCTTTTTTCCCTTCAAGCCGATCGTACCAGCTGCCCATCCTCATGTGCCAACGTATATCGTCGGTGAAAGAGCTGGGGACTTGATTAAACAGACATGGAACTTCTCAACTCCCCTTTGCGATGTTTAGTTATCGTTGCCCGTTTCACCACGTTTATTTATATTGAATCATTCTCCTGGGACCTCACATATGATAATGATAGTGTTGATAACCATAGTGATAAGGTGACAGTAAAGGTACAATCGTGAGGATTGATTGCCTTGTCCAGTTGAAAGCCTAAGTTTGTTTGTAATCAGTATTCATGTGGCAGGCGATGGCCTGGTCCTCGTGACTACCTATAGCTCGCGAGGTGACGAATCATGACACTTGACAGCATATCACATTGTATTTTGGAGAAGCACATGGATGGCGGCCAGCATTCGCTGAGTCAGAGAATTGTACAGGAATACAACCTGTTTCTTATTCCTCGGACAAAAAAAAGGAGAGGGGGAAATAGTCAGTGGCATTTTCAAGATGAACAGAGGCAAAACACACTATGAGCTGCAGAATGTCTATTTCACTTCTAGCTCGCGAACAGTTTTAGAAACTCGGTGCAATCTGAAATTTGGCGGTATCATCACCTAAAATTAATGCTTTCAAGACTCCACTTGGGGTAGCAAGTCTCCCCGTGAACATGTCTAACATTGTGGGAGCAGATGGATCATGAAATATTAGTGGTTGTGAAAGATCTCTTTAGGATTGACATAGTGACGTCCGAGCCGGCCATATTCATCTCCTTAAATAGTCATATTAAGCACATGACTAGTTAATATTGAAAACACAATGGTATAGTAAGCAAGCAAGATACAACTTGGAACCCATGTTAATTTACCATAGCATGATTAATAGAGAGAAATTTGAGGCAGTGCTTCATATACCATATCATCCAACTAAAGCTGATATCCAGACTCGTGCCTTCCGAAGACGACAAGTCACATAGTGAGGGAAGGTCTCTTGAGTATGCCATCGCTCATTTCATGAGATTCAACGTGAATATGAACCTCTGGCGCGGATTTCACTGGGTCTGTTGTAACGTACGACTGTAAGGCGGGTTTTCAAACATTTTAGTTCAACTGAAGAGCCCGGCATCAAACCAAGTCAACTAATTACCCGTGGCGCAACCCCTGGCATCACGTTGGATGCCAAATTATTCGGGTCATTCTCGATTCTGAACGACTGGAAGTGGGAGGTGGTTTCTGCTAGTTGGGAGGTCCCCTCGCCTAATGAGTGCATGTTGAACCTCCATCCTCCCCTAGCGTTGAGGCTACTCAAAATTGAGTTTGCATAGATTTTGCACAGGGGTGTGTTAAGCATAAGGTGACTAAAAGTAGATCAGTCGCCTTGCTTCTCCATCGTATTATTGTACTAAATGCGTACGTTCCATCGGGCTGAGATAGAAGGATATAGTCAGTAGACATGGCCACGGTCATGATATTTGAACATGATTTCATTTACCTCAGAGAGGTACGTAACGATATCCAAGATTGCAATAATGGAGGTAAGCAAGCCAGTTTGCACCGTAACTAGAATACATGTTCTGTCCACCGTTGAAAATCGATTGAAAAAATCCACTCACTCCTAATAATGCGATCGACAATCACGTCTGACTTTCTGAACCCCGTCTTGTGAGTGCGCTGGTCAATATAGTCGAAATCAGAATTTCGATGGAGGGTAGTTGCAAAATGAATAAAGCATACCCTTTCAACAGATTATATGACCCGAATAAAACAGAAATCAAGGAGAAAAACTCACAAGAACCATACAAGACTGACAGCAATAACGATATCGGAGAAGGCTGTACAAGCTAGCCAGCTAACAACCACACCCTGGAATTATGAACCTCAGACGACTCGCGCCGTTGCCGTTTCAAAGGCAACACACTCACTTTCCATTGTGGGAAATCACTATAGCGTGGAGTCTTGATGACTATCCAATTGGTTACAAGCGCCATCGCTTGTCATCTCAGCACAATATTGGAATCCAGGAGAAAATGGGACCCACCCAGCCCTGCAAGCGAGATTGCGACTATTACTGAAGTGAGATACCACTTCCTGACGAGCACTTGGATCCTCCAGGCGAAAAAGAACTGGACCATGATCGCAATTACTGCCTTTAGAATTGAAGATATTGATATTAATCTATGTATCAGGTGCAGAATAGTCCAATTCAACTCACAGTTACCACAGTATCTACGAGGTCGTATAGGACTAATGTTGAATACAATCCCAGCGGGCAAGTAAACCATACCTGCGTTTATGCCTGTCATATGATGTGTCAAAGACCAGGAATGGTCGACTAAAAGAGATAAACCTACACCAATTAGATATCAAGAGGTAGTCGAAATCGCCTGCAAAGTGCAATCATCAAGTTGATGAATGATAAGTGAGGAAGAGGAAGGCCCACCAAAATGCGTGATTACACCGTCGTAGATGAAATATGAATTGACCACCGAGTTGAAAATATCAAGTATCATTAACACCCAGACCTATATCTTTAAGTTAAGCCTACAAAGGACCAGGGCAACCTGGACTTACAAAGGTCTTGATCCATATTGGGTCCCTGTTATCACTCAACACAATTTGCTGCAACATTTTCCCTCAATAAAACGCACTTTTTATATGTAGTGTGATAAATGTAATACTGAGTGATGAGGATTCCGAAAAGGAGGATATTGAACAAAAGCCCAACGTAAATACGTCCATAGCTGAAAGGTTCTCGTCATAAGCATACGGAGCTTTGATGACAAGGGACGTACACAAGCCCTGCCGGATTTTCGCCCATCTTGGTGAACTTCTTCCTGGCACTGCTGTGAGGTGGTTTGTGGGTATGGAGAGAAAGGGTTAAACGCACTGAGTCAATATCTTTAGAACCGGGTACCTCAACTTCTCCCGGTCCCACGTCCCTACCAATTTGATAATCAAGAAACCAGAAATAATGCATACTCAACTCACTTGATTTACAGTCGCAACGCCTCCAATTACCAGATTTGACTAGGAGGAACTGTCACCTGTCATATGATGACAATTTTCTGATTCCAATAGATCTCCAACAGGAAGAAACATGCAGTTTTGTAGTCAAGGAAATAGAGTAGTGGCATGAGTATACAAGCATGCCGGCACCGACAAAGATAAAGGACGTCAGACTGACTGACACTATTTGTGGCTAGAGCAATTTTTGGAGAATGAGAGAATCTCTTCTAGTCATGAGGTCATCCTTTTCCTTGCTGAAGAGCACCCTTAATCTAATAGAAAGAGTGTGTCCGTTAAATGTTACTGTCATGGCGAACAGCGAACTCTGAAATTCAAAACCACCTCTCCTGATGGGGCACACTGCCACAAGTAGCACAAAATCTGGTGTATATGCTTAGAAGGATTGTCTTGATTTTCTAGATAGTAAGATCACCCCTCAAAATACTCAATTTGAGAGTATATGCCGTAAGGATCGAGTTATCATGGTATTTATGCCTATTTAGTTCAGAACGGATAACATACAACAAAGTCGTATTCACCTTGATCATGAGTGGATCGCCTCCTCAGCCCACAGAGCAATCTCCTCTTCACCCCCCTCCTCCTTCAACCCATACTGGATCTCCTACTGACTTTCTCAAGAATGTAGTTGGGAAACGAGTTATAGTCCGTCTTCTGTCCGGTGTTGATTACCAGGGTGCGAAACATTCAGCATACAATAGTGGGAACTTAAACTCACCTATTTGTGTCTGCAGGAATACTGTCTTGTCTTGATGGTTACATGAACATCGCACTAGAGCAGACAGAGGAACATGTTAACGGAATAATGACAAATCGGTACGGTGATGCATTCATTAGGGGAAATAATGGTATCTATCTTTTCTACTACATCTTGGGTCACCCTTACATTTCTTTAGTTCTGTATATTTCAGCCGCTGAGCTACTTTAGATGCATTGGGTGAGCCACCTGACAAGAATGTCCAACAACCAGGGTCCTAGATAATTGGTCCTAGATAATTCCTTTTTTGTAAGCAGTCATGCTAGAAGTCCGCCCCAGGTTTCCGATGCATCCTCAAACCACTTACAATGCTCGAGGGTTCCTGTGTTAAATTGAGCTCCAGCCCGAGGCGTAATAGGACTGAAATTCATCTACACTTCCACCATCAAATAAGTTTGGCTGTTTTGTCAGCCCATTTTCCAAGGTTCCTAAGTTATGACTTCGTGGTTGCTCCGACATGGGAAAAGAAACTATCATAAGACAAACTGAGTAGCAGTTGCAGCAACTGCAAGTGATTCAATTATTGATATTAGCTTGGATTATTTATAAGCAAAACTCTGAAAGGCACTTTCATCAGGACAACAAACGATCTACAATTTAAGTTAAATAAGAAAGATGATGCAGTATTATTATTACACGCTGAATATAGAACACAATTATTTACATGATACCATCTAATAATGTCTTTAGTGTTCGCAGAACAGAATATGAAACGAATGATGAGGATAGCAAATGACGTTAAGGAAATGACTAAGTACGAGGGAGTGAGATGGTACTTGCAATAGGAAGATATCGTGATGTTTGCGCCTGAACTTGTTTCTTGATTAGAGCTTCCATCCTGACGCGGCTCTTACGAATATCATCATCCTTCATTTTGATAGCATGAGCAAGGGATAAGAAGCTATCAGGAGTTGAGAGAAGCCAGACAGACGAAGGATGACGAAGGTGCTCCAGTGCAACCTCAGGTGATGTCGCACCAAGAATTTGGCGACGACAGCACGTCACGATGGAAACGCCCACACGAAATAGAAAGGGGACACCTGGCAAGACAATTTGAAAAAGCATACCACACGATAGAGGCTGTTACTTACCCTCGAAGAGGAACACATCCCAAATACGGTTGACATAATCAGGCGGCAACGTGCTGACGAAGAGAGTGGAGAACCTAGTGAAATATTAGAAATAATAACACAAAATAGAAATCAGGACGAAAACCAACCACACAGCACACACATCACTAGACTCAATACCAAAATCAACATATAGCTTCTTCGCTAGTTGACTATCATTTTGCTCTACAATTCGACTGAACAAACTAGCATCCACATCCATCTGGACTGTGGTGGTCGAGAAATAAGGTCGAAGATGCGAATCCATAATCGACACGAATATCCAGAATGCATCTTCTTCCGGAGCGTGCGACAATAACTGTCCAGCAATGAGCGTCAAACCTGTGTGAAACGACATATCAGTACTAGCACGTCGACCAGGCAGGTGAAAGGCATACTCCTAGTATAGTGTACATCCGGAACCATCGTCAAATAGGCTTGTAACAAGGCCAACACCGGTCCTCTTTTTCCTTGTAGGTGCGGCTGATCCAGGAAACACGTCCTGATATCCTCCTCAATCTTATCCGCCACGGGTATCCTCTCCCTCTCCCCAAGTTTCGAGTAGACCCCAGGAACAACCTTCGCCTTTCCATCTGTCAAATGCTGCCAGATGATATACCTCACGGACGACGGCACACCCTCATGAATCAATTTCCTGACTTTTTTGCTCTTCCGCCACTGTGGCGGAGCAAGGGAGCTCATAAGTGACATCCACTTCAGCTCACGATGCCGATGAGCCTCCATATTGATCTCTGCGTCTGTACCAGAACGCGTAACGGCAGGAGTAGAAATGGCTGACAGCAACGGACATGACCTTGTATCTTCACCTATAGGAGATCGCGGATGACTCTGTGGTCCAGGGGAATCAGAGGCACGACGAAAGAGCATCTCATGCGATTGTGACTCATCCGTACTCGCATGGCTTTGTCCAGTCAGTATCATTGGATCCTCACTGGACCTTGCTTGTGACCGGATCGTCGGCTTCACAAGCTTGAAATCCAAGTCCTGAATCTGAACTGTATCACTGAGGTTATACTCAATGACGGTTGGCGACGGTGTATCATTTTTACTCCGATGTCTGCGAAGATTGGGTAGCGAGAGTTTGCTACGAAGTGAAGGATGACGATTATGATAAACAGGAGATGAAGAATTGGAATGGGAATTGGAATGATTGTCACTTTGGCTTGAAATGGAGATTGGCACAGCTTCATCTATCGTCTGCTCATTATTGCTGACCTCTGGCAGTGATCCCGCGCCCGAAAATGGCGACGAAGATGACACAGATCTATCACTTGCATCTACCGTCGGCCTCGACAATGGCAAGTCACTCCAATTTGAATACGACATAGCTTCCCTCAACTGCGATGGCGGATGAAGGCCAGGAGAAGGTGTAGGAGACAATGAAAGCTGTCTCAAATCCAGCACCGATGAAGGATGGAACGATTGAGAAAGTGGACTCGAAGACGACTTTGATGATGCTTGCTTAGCTGGAGCTCCAAAAATGAGCGGCGAAAGACGTGGCAATGTGCTCCTGAGTTGACTCTGGGACAATGACGAACATGTGCTCGATCCTTGGCTTTTCTTCAAACTCTGCTGGACATCACTGACTGGTGGTTGTCCGACAACCTGAACCTCGCCCTTCTCTCGACTAGATCAAAACGAAGAGATATTGAATATCCAAAGACGCAAGTACTAGGCATATATCAACTCACCTCACAGGAAACAGCATCTCAACTTTCGTTGAATGTGAGTTGAGCGCTGAATAACTCCTACTCCTCGGTCGCTGGTCAAGACCTTTCGGAAAGAAATTCGCTCTTGGTGTCATTTCATTATTCATGCTACCCCCGCTGCCATCCACAACCACATTCTCATTCAAACCTGAGCCATCCACCGCACTTTCACACCTACGCAAACACCCACGAAACGCAGGCGAACTCGTTGCCGACCTTGGTGAAGGTGGAACTGAAGACGAGGGCTTTGAAGCAAAAAGTACCTGATTGTCGGAGGGCTGAGGCGCCACATGATGCTGTGAAGGTGGAAGAGGTAGCGGCTCGACCGAAAATGTGATCGGAACAGGCCCTAACGCCGCACCCAATTCAACATCGCACTCTCCATAAATTGTTGGCCCTCTCGACAACATTCTCGATCCCAAAGCAAGTGAAGGCGGAGAGTGCACCGCGCTGTGTATAACCTCGAGCAACCTCTTCTTTGGCATCTTTTCTGGGACAATAAAATCAGATGTATGACCGCGGAACAAAGAATGTTGCCGAGATGCGATGAATAAGGGCCCTCGTGTTTCTATAGGTGGTGATTTAGGTGCATTCGGATGAGGAAGAAAGAGCGATCGCCATTGCTTTGTACCTGGTATAGGAACTCCACCACCTTTGCGCAAATCAGCAAGAATCAGCGGGTGACATGAAGGCTGCGAATGCGATGCCGGTGAGACTGGTAAAGTCGACGATAGGGGCTCCCTTATATCTCGACCTCTTAATGGGAGCGCAACTCCAGATGACTGACAATGAACTAGGAGGTCATCGAGCGAACGGGGATGAATGCTCTGGTTTTCAAGAAGTGGGTCAGGTGATGATGTGCGAATGAGAGTGTCCCCTCCCACAGCAGCTTGAACGGACTCGGTTGGGAGAATGGTAGCTTGGGTAGTATTTAATGTGGAATCATGAGTATGTTCGAAGGTGGTTTCCTCTATGCCATCTGATGGAATGTCTTCTTCGTCGGCAACCACAGTATCTCTTACATTCTTCCCCGCATCCAAACTACCGTCCCGCTCTTGCGTCTGTTCCTTTTCCAGTTCCTCAAACATCTTCATGTTCTCTGCCTTTTCCCTCGACACTGACGTTATTCCGGCCGTAAAGGACGAAAGTGCCGTAGAAATGAACGTCGGCGACGTAGCTGAAGCCAACGAGACATCCTGATCGCAAGACGAAGAAGTTGGTGTTGGCCAGTTTGTATGAAGGAGAGGTGTTTGGCCTTCAGGGAGCAGAAGTGGTGTCGGCCGCAATTGAGTTTTTGATGACACATCTATCTCCAATTTCAATTTCACAGGGGAGCCGGGTGAAATTGGAGGAGGCGACGATGTGTCTGATTCCGTTGTGCTGTGAGGTTCCTGTTCAATGACGGACATACGACTATATGTGGAAGCCTCTGACCCTACGGAAAGTCGAAAGTCGGCTGGAGTAAGTATTCTTGATGCTTCTGTCGTCCGACGGAGAGAATCTCTTGTAGCTTGATCCAAAAGTTCATGGTGAACGTTGACGGTTGAAGGAGGCTGAGGAAACAGAAGCTCTTGACGCGATCGACGAACTTCCGGATGTGCCTGTGATTCAGCCGATTTGCGTGAACCATCGCTCTTCCTAACCTCACCACTCCTCTTCAACTCTGCGCTTCTCCTAAGAGGGACAGCCTCACCACTCCTGGTTGCGGATATTGAGTCAATGCTAGGTCGATGCTTAGCTACAGGGATGGGTGGCGGTGGTTGGTCGTATCCATTTCCATCCCAAGCTTCTTTTGGTGATGCCTTGGAGCTAGCAACCGACGACCTACGTCCTCTTGCTGTCGCAGTCCCACCAGTGACCATAGAGGCTCTCGAATATCGATAGTCATCATAAATGTCTCCAGCGCCTTCCCATGAGCTCAAAGATTGCTGGGATCGTTGGGACCGTAGGGAGGGCTTGGGGGAGGGCATAGAAAAATGCTGATAGTTGGCAGGGGGGGATAACGAGGCAAGTGAACGTGGTGGAGTAGTAGACAGAGGCGACGAAGGTTGAGAAGGTAGTAAAACCATTTTAGACAAGCTCCCGTTAGCACAAAGGACGCCTTGGCTGAGACTAACTTGTGGTGCAATTGTTGTTGTCTGTGGCCTGGAAACATTGGGATCGTCAGTGAGGCCATCATATAACAGACCTTCGACGGTACTCTCATCGTCCTGTTCCTCGTGTTGGCTGGCACTCGTGCCTTCACTGATTAATTCGTCATCCGATTCCGTTGACTCTATATTTTGCAGAAGTGAGAGCCCAATTCCAGTTTCCCCATCCGAGTCATGGTTGTCGGTGAGAGCTGGTGACTGAAGAGGTGTAGTGGTGGGGATTTCAAGGGATATAGAAGAAGGCGCTGAAGCGTGGATATCAGGCGACTGTTCTTTCTGGGTAAAAGTTGTTTGATGTGGTGAAGCTGTGGGAGATTTTTTGACAATGTTCAATGGAGAAACCGCAGGTGAAACAATGGATGAAACCGCAGGTGTTGGTTCAACAAGGAGATGGGACGTGTCGTGCAGTTGAGCTACTGGGTCCAGAGAACATGTTGGGCTGTCATGGGACCTGGGTGTCTCGAGCATGGACTCGGGGGGAGGGCCTTCCTCTTTTAAACGTAAGGTGCCGGTCGACAAATTGTCATCTTGGGCTTTAAGAGAATTTGCATAAGAAGAGGAAACTGATTGCCCAGCATTCGAATTTGGGTATTTCAGTTTTCCAGTGGAGGCAGAGACGGAAGACCGTTTGGTAATTACGGGACGTTTGAGTTTACCATGGAACCGAACGTTCTGGCCACGAAATCTCCCGATAATGCCCTCACAGAGTCCCTGCATCCAAGTCAGAGATAACTCTACAAAATATGGATGCTTCTCACGAGATACACATCCGCTTCATTGGGAATTCGCCACAGCACGACGATCTCATCGCCCTAGGCCACTATGAGTAAAAAAAAGAAAGCCAATACCCAGTAGCGCACCTGCAGGAACATAAGGTCATCTGAGTGCTGCGCAATATAGTCATTGACGGCTGTGCATTTTCCAATGCCACCCTTCGCAGCAAAGCGAGTCCAGCGTACAAGCTGCTCAGGCTCCATACGAAGAACGGTAGAGGCAGGTGCACCTTAACTTACCTGTCGGAATTCAACAAACACAAACATGTTTTTAGGAACAGGAACATGATATCTTATTTGTTCGCATATTATGCGCAAGCCATACAGATGGACTGATGGTGCTGGAACTTGGTAATGTTCATGTTACGGCTTTTTCTCATCATGACTTGATCTCGTAGCTGATACAATTATGTCGATACACAGGCACTATGTAGAGATATAGACCATGAGTATATAGTAGAATTGTTTGTTTAGTATCCTTAGTCTTAGTCTGGTCAATTATACGCCTTGATGAATATTTCACTGTTTTTCCAGACTGGGCTACTCTTCAGCCATTAGAGCAACTATGAACTTGACAAGTTATATTCAGTCTCTATATATACCAATACAAGGTAGTCTGTAAGCCTGTGTCTATCTTTGTCATAGATGTTTTTTTTAAATCAACAATTTATTACATGGAGTGCGGTGGCAGACTGTAGCTACAACATAACTACTTACATAAGGACTAACAAAAAGAAAAAGAAGGAAATAAAAATGAAAAAGAAAAGAAAAAGAAACTATATTGAAGCAGAATAAACTGCTCTGCTAAGTAATGCCTTCATGAAACAAAAAAGCACTTGGATTGAATTCAAGGAAAGCTATGAAATGACTCAATGAAGTCCTACAAGGATTCCAATACTTGTTAAATCTTCTACATTCATGAAGAATGTGTTGTCTTGTTTCAATTGGATACAATCCACACCTGAAGTTCTCCCTTGGAAAAAATTTCAGATGATATTCTCCTATGGGAGCATGGTTTGTGATTGTTCTAGTAGCTCTTGCACATAGGGAATTTGAATGTCCAAAATGTTTAAACCAAGGCCCTCCCTTCAATATAAGAGGGATCAATTGTGCAATACTTGTCATCTTGGAGTTCCAAGAAGTGGTTTCCTTTGAGATTGGATGCCTGGAAAGTCATTTGCCAGTTTCTAATGATATTGTCACATTCTTCTTTCTTGTTGAAATCCCATGACATTTTACAAGAAAGGATAGGAGTGTTATGAACTAAGGTCCTTAGGGTTGGACAATAGAACAACTCTTGTATTGAGTAACACAAGAGAACTTAATAGAGAACTCTTCTACAAATTAGTCTACCTTATATAGTCCTACAGATGGTCCATGCTAACTACTGTGCACCCTACCCTAAACAACCATGTGTAGTCCATGAGGCCAACATGTGGTGTCCATGTTGTATGACATCATTTGTTCTCGAATCTTCTACTAAA
>Ga0157366_1000639_pt1 | contig 15077 bp, 9 predicted proteins | sample AttbisABBM1_FD_113149 | JGI IMG/M metagenome (GOLD analysis project Ga0157366, IMG submission 113149) | Fungus gardens microbial communities from leaf cutter ant in Botucatu, State of São Paulo, Brazil - Atta bisphaerica ABBM1 | ecosystem: Host-associated > Fungi > Mycelium > Unclassified ...
AAGTATATTTGATTTGCTCATACACTTACTTAGGCAGTAATGCAGTACAAAATCAAATCTTGCTAAATATAGGAACCAGTGAGCTTGTCTTTGGTTGAGCTTCTTGGCTGTCATAAAGTATTCCAAATTCCAGTGATCTATCCAGATTTCCACAGAGTTTACTGCCTCTTCAAGGAAATACCACCATTCTTCAAGAGTATAAATAATTGCTAACATCTTCTTATTATGGATCTTGTAATTGTATTTAGCCAGTAAGAGAGACTTTCTGAAAAATGCTACTGGATGCTACTTACTATCTGTCTTGAACTCTTGAGATAACACAGCTCTGGTTGCAAAGTTCAAACTATCTGTTTTTATCCAAGTTAGTATAGTACAGAGGTATTAGAGAAAGTCAAGATAGGTGCAGAAGTGACTGCTGTTTTTAGTGAATTGAAAGTATCTTGTTGGCTAACAGTCCATGTCTAAGTGCTGTTACCTTTAGTAAGATCAAAGAGAGAATATATTATATCTGAGAATTCATAAATAAACCTCCAATAAAAGTTTCTGAGAATTGGCCAGTCATGAACTCTACTTGATCCTTTGATATGACTAGACCTAGATACTCTATCTGTTGCCTGTCAAATTTGCATTTTTTAGGCTAGAAATATAGCTTATACTTTACTAGTACTTCTAAGACTCTAAAGACTACTTTGTAGTGTTCTTTCAACATCTGAATGAAAATCAAGATATCATCCAAATAGACAATTATAATACCTTTTGCTATGAGGTCATAAAATATCATTTATTATTGTCTAGAATGTTGCTAGGCTATTAGTTTTGCTAAAGAACATTATTAAGAGCTCAAAAAGCTTTTACTGATTTTCAAGCTTGATGTAGACATTGAAACATTAAGTGTTCTATAGTCTTGTACCAACTAGAGAGAATTATCTTTTTCTTGATAAAAAATATTAGTGCAGCTATAAAGAACTTGAAAGGGCATATCTTTTCAGTATAAAGATTTTCAGCCAGAAAAAACATCAAGCTCTGACTGTTCTGCAAGTTACAACAGATATATCTTAGATAATTTGAGCTCAGCTCTGAGTATCAATTTAATAGCATAGCTTTATCTGCAGTAGTTCAAAAGTATATCAAAGTCTTATTTTGTAAATATTAACTTAAAATACTAAATATAAGAAGAAAACACTAAGGTGTTTTTTTCCATGGTCTGATTTTGTTAAAACACTTCTAAGAAATATTATAGCTATAGCATGAATATTACAACTTAAGCCTAAGAGTTTGGTCAAAAGAAGAAACTATTATTGTTTAGCACAAAAGAACTTAGTAAGGTTCTTATTATGAGTTTATGTAAATAGAAGTCACTATATCATTTATAATGTATAACATCACCCTTCTGTTGTATCACATAATAGTGTAACTGTAACTTGTGACTAGCATGATGCACTGGTAGCAGTTGTCACACCTTGTCACATTACCTTGTTCCTTCTTAAGTTTAAAATGGAAGGTAGAAGAAAAGAGAAAAGAAATTAAAAAATCCAAGTAAAAAATAGAAGAGACTTTGAATAAGAAACTAAAAATAAAAAGAAACAAGTCTACTATTTTTGATTTTGACAATGGAGATCTAAGTCTGACAATTCAAGAAGCAAAGAGATTATGTAAATTCAGTCTTCTAACTCTTCTATATATTTATCAAGTATAGCAGAGCTAAAAAGTATATCATTAAAATCATCAACCAAAGTAAGAAATAAACTAGAATAACAGATATTCAATACTTTTATTCATTGTTTATCTAATCTCTAGATATCTTAACAATAAGTTAGGTAGTGGATTATAACAACTTTTCTTTTCTACCAATCAACTTCCAAGTTATGAGTTTTAAACTAGGTAAAATCAAAAGAATTAAGTTTTGCTTACCTAATTTAGAGATAGCAAGCAAACTCCACTCTAAGTGTGTTTTGTAGTAAATTATGATATTTATTACTTCTGAGATCTGACTACTCTTGTTTAGAGTGCTATTAATATTATATACTAATACAAACTAAGAAAGCTTTCAAGTATTCATGTTATGCTTTTTTTTTTACAAAACTCCAGTTGATGAAGGTTCCTGTAACTCTGAAGTCTACTAGTGTATATATAGATAAAAGTTTTGATATATTGGTAGTCTCCAAAGGAGATAGACAAGTATAACAAAGTTCTTCAGATATTGAGAGCACTAATTGTAGGTCACTAAGAAAGTTTCTTCTCATACTTAGAATATTGAGTAATTTGCAGAGTTTTTATATAAAGTAGATATATAAGTATACCAGAAAAGTCATTATCTTCAGTTATTAGGTATAGTTCACACTAGAAGGTGAAAGTTCATGTGATTGGCTTGGAAATACATAGAGTATAGAAACTCCATGTGATGAGCTTGGTAATGTGAACTTGTCAAAATGACCTTAGCTTTAGCTTATGTACTATGCCATCTGTCTGCTACAAGGTTGTAACTTTAGATAAGATAATGAAGTCTGAAATGGAAGTGAATACTGATATTGGTATATCACTGTTTGAATAGCAGGAATCAAGTTCAATAGAAGTTTTCTTTGTAGATTATTAGACTAGCAAATTGCAGTATAACTACTAGTCTTATATACAAGTCAGATAGTTAGGAGATACTCAGAGGTTTTAGTGTACAGCCCCAAGTGGAGATAGTGAAACACTGACAGAGGTTGGATAGGAAAACTCTGCCATGGAAGACTAAGTTTAATAAAAGTATTCCTGTTATGAAAGACTAGATATCTAAGTTGTTGTATTACCACTACAGAGACATGTTGTAAAAAGAATAACTGTTATAGAAGACAGGCTTGTCTCAGAGATATTATAATGATAACATTGCTATGGGAATGTATCTTTGGAATGAGTAGACTTGGCATATGACATCAGTATATTTTTCTACTTGAAGTATAACAATCCTACTTATAAGTAACTAGAGCACATAAATTGCTGGCTGCTTTACACAAAATCTTATGTCTGAATTGAGCTATTATTATCTGAGTTTATAAGTTCTAACTGCTAGGAAATCTTAATTACTGCATATTTAATCTTTTAGACCTCCACAGTAGTAAAATTCTTTGCCAGGTAGAGAATGGAGTTTGTATAAAGCAGCTAGTGATTTATATGCTTTGGTTGCTTGTAAATAGGTTTATTATAGGAGTTTGTGTACAATGTTTATATTCATGGAAATACCTGGGGAGAGTATCAGTGCTTGTTGGTATTGGAATGTTAAGGTGGCAGAAGATACTAATTATTAAGGAAGGAGAGCAGAGAATAAACTCCAGTTGAGCAAAGATTAAAGATTAGTATTGAAGGCAAATAGTATCCACTGATTTGACTAAAAGACCTTATTGGCTTGTCTTACTTGGTCTATACATCTGACAGCTTTGAACTATACACTTAGGTTAGTATCTTCTAGTCATTCTACTAGCAGAGTAGCTATCTGACTTTGAATATTAATATAGAAACACTGTCTGAACTTGACAATAATAGTATAGAGATCCATATATCTAGCCTTAAATATCAGAGTCTGGAATTCATTTAAATAGTCTTTTACTAAACAGCTGTCTTAATAATAAGAAGTTTTCTCAAGTTTGTTAATAACTTCAGCTTCAACACTAATAGAAAAGAAATGTATATAAAAGAGCTGCTCAAACTCAAGCTAGATTGTAATAGAAAAGACTCTAGTGTTTGACTTCTCTCTAAATAGATTCTTAGACCACTTGGTGGCTCAGCTACTTCTGAAGAAGAACAGTATCTAAAGAATCTTATCTTAATCTCTGTTAAATTAGTCTGTAGACAACTGAATATACAGAGAGCAGGCACTTAGGAAGGCTCAATTTATTTGGCAATCTCTACTGAAGTCTATGAGTAAGAGTATATTAGGTTATGAATAATATGATAAGTTCTTTGGTAAGGAGAGTTATCTAGAGAAAGGAGTCTAGAAAATACAAGAGAAGGTATATTTGTAGATATAGGAGCTATTAGAGTGACTGGGTGGAAGAGTAGAACACTTCAAACCTCTAGAAAATCTTAAGTTCATTATTTAAGAAATACTAACTATACTCATCTTTAGGAAATCTTAAGAAAACAAGATGAAGATTTCTGAAGATAGCAACTACTCTATATAATAATAGGTCTATTCTAATATATCAGAATTCTATCTACATAAACAAGAAATGATAATACTCAAGTAATCAGGAATAGTTTAGAATAGAGAGACTGAATTGAAAGAGAGCTAGAGTGTTTAGCAAGTGCTTCTAGAGTGCAGAAAAGTAGATGAGTGGATGAGTACAGATGCTGAAAAAGGTTATATAACACAAATCAGCTAAAAAACTCAAAAGAGCAAGTCTTCTTACAAGAGCAAGATTAAATACTAAAGTCTATAAGTTATGAAGTTAAGTTACAAAATTTATGAGAATATTGTTGGTTAAAATCTCTAAGATGTACTGATGTTTAGCTACTTTTTGTAAATGACATTGCAGAAGGCTCAAAGCTTTATCTGTGTTAATGGGATTATAGTATTGTTCTGCAAATGATATTGTATGAAAAATAAGAAAGAGTAAGAGAGGTTGAGACATAAGAGTAGATAATTCTAGACTACAAGATTTAAGAATATTTTGAGGTTTCTGAAGTGGAAATTCTGTTCTACTATTAGAACAATTGGGTCAAAACTGTAATAATTCAGTAAAGATTATAACTTTAGGAAAATCTAAGTCTATTGATGAGTAATACCTAATATATGACTTATCTCTATGAAAATTTAAGAAAACAGAGTAAGATTCTCTAGAGACAACAGCTACCCTAAGTATTCTACCAGTTCATAACAATTAAGTAGAACAATGCTAATATAGGGCTAGAATAATTGTACTAGGTAGTCAGAAACACTGATAGAAATATTGAGAACAATGTTTGGAATTAAAAAGAGCTCACCTGATAGTAACTAGAAACACAAGAAAGTAAAGATATGAATGTAGATGAGAATCAGAATTAGCAGGTAGAGACAGTAAAGATTATATAATGAACTTCATGTTTTAATTACTGGAGATTAGAGTTAACAGTCATATAAGCTAAAGCCAAAGTCATTTTGTCAAGTCTATAACTCTATACTTGATACAAACTCTGATTCAATCCTATAGACTTTTACTCTTAAGTGTAAACTATACTTGACAATAAGATAGAAATATAACAAGAATTTCTTATCAAAATCTTTTGTAAATCTTACTTGAGTATTGTTATAATAGTAGAACTCAATAACTCTTCTAATAACCTTCTAGCCCAAAAATCTTACTATTTTTCTCTACTATCATATGTTAAGTTTAACTTCAACAACAGCTTATCTTTTATAGCAGTGTTATTTCATTTCAACATCTGGTCTTAATGTGATAGTGTTATTCTATGACTTATTCTCTGTGGCAATGTTCACTTTTGTCGAAATCTTGCAAGTACTTGTTTTCCATGGCAGAGTTTACTCCTATTCAACTCAGTCTTCTACAGTGGAATTCTCCTTTCCAGCTCAGCCTTTTACAGTAGAGTTCTCCTATTCATTCACTATCAGTGTTTCAAAACTAAAACCTCTGCTTGAGACTATACTCCAAAACTCCTGAATTCTTCTTTAATTTTACTTGGATATAAGGACTAGTAGATATATTATATTCTCTGGTCTGATAATTGATGATGAATACAACAAACATTGTTTAACATCAACTCTAGTATTCTTTGGTGATATACTTCTTATCAGAACTCACCTCCTTTAGACTCTGTTTCTTTTCTAAAGTTGTGATCCCATAGTGGACAGACAGTACAGCACATAAGCTAAAGCCAAGGTTGCTTAGGGAAGTCCATAACCCTGTGCTCTTTGTACAGGTTTCCATACTTGGTACAAACTCTGAGTGAACCTCATAGACTTTCACTCTCTGGTGTAAACCATTCTGACATCTACTTTCTATTTATCCTTGGTGTATAGTCAAATTAGTCACACTTACAGCTGGATCTTAGGCTTAAGAGGTTACAGACAGTAGCCTCAGGACACATAGACTGGAAAATGGATAGATAGAGATACCTAGGAAGGGTTGATGACACAAATGTCACAGACTGATTTCCAGTAATTCATATTTCTATCCCTTTTGGGCCTTATGCAATATTGTAGACAAGAACATAGTAAACATAATCATTTATTTAGAAGGGGCTTAAGGTCATGTTTCAAGCATGCCTAAGAGCAAGTCGCGTCGCGAGTGCAGGTCCTGTGACTCCAAAAACACTAGCGCTGGCTGGCGCTTGTTAGTGTCTCCACAACATCCTAGTTGCTTATTTTCTATGATTGTTCCTTCACCGCTGGATCTATCTCTCTTTACAACACGTCGTCAAGTTTGAAATTCTTATTAGTATTAGTATACCGCACTCTCGACCAATTCCGGGTAACCAGTGATACCGTCCACAATGCCAGCCCTTCGACCACCAAATTTTGTGTTAAACCCATCATGGTTTCATTACCTCGGAGTACTTGCACTTTGTCTTGCGACCATCCTCGGGCTACTACGTTCAACGTTACTTGGTTTGTGATCCCGTCCACCATGACAAGGGTTGCTGACAAGTCACCTGCCATATAGATTGGCTGGACCCAGTGCATTGTCACGCCCTGCTGAATACTGGAACATGGTTGGACAATGGGTGGAAAAACTGGCAGCCTGACGGTAGGTGAATGTATCTCAAAAGCACAAACTTGGTTCCCCTCACCGATCTCATTGGGAATCATTCAGGTTGCATGCTCTATACATATACACCGCAAGACTCTGCAAAGTGTTTGAATACACGAAGTATTGTGTTTGTAGGCGATTCTGTCACCCGCAAGCTATTTTTCCAATTCGCTAACATTCTTGATGCCAAACTCCCGCTTGCTCCTCCAAATGATAACCAAAAACACTCCGATCACACATTCCATTCCTCGATTGGAGGAGATATCACTTTCTTCTGGGACCCATTTCTCAATCACAGCCGTACTACTGATCTCCTTACGACAGCATCTTACGACACACCTATAGACTTAAATCGCCCTGCGCTTCTTGTGTTGGGATCAGGTCTCTGGTATCTGCATTATGCGAACGAGTCTGATGGAGTGTCTGCGTGGCAAGCCAATATCGCTCGCCATGTCTCAACGATCAAGCAGCAATCAGTTTGGCCAGCTGACTTGATTGTTATGCTCCCGGTGGAACGAGTGTTTCCACTGAAGCTTACACCTGAACGTACGATTACAATGCGCCCATCTGACATTGATGCTATGAACACCGACTTGTACCACCGCGTGTATCCTGGTGGCAATGGGCTTGGTAGGACCTTGTCAGAAGGTGGAAGATCTGGACGAATGCCTATCGTGCTACCGAAGGTGTTCAACGAAATGTTAGATGCGTCTCAAACGGAAGATGGATTGCATTACAACGATAAAGTTATACGAGCACAGGCGAATATCTTGTTGAACCTTAGATGTAACGATGCGCTACCGAAGAAATACCCACTCAACAAGACGTGCTGCAGCCGTTATCCGACCCCTTCTCTGATACACGTGTTCGTGTTACTATTGGTCCTGGCATGGGGACCATATAGTTGGATTAGGATGCGCAAGTCAGGTATGGGTTTGGCTTTATCTTGGACAAAGAGGCATTTGAAGTCAAGGTCATGTTGATCAGGTTCAGGAGTCCGAGAAGCCATTGCGTCCTTGGGAGAAAACGAACTTCCTGCGCTTGTGTTGAGCGCTGCTGCATTTCTGATTTACGTCGCCGACCGGACAGGTCTCTGGCTGAAAGAACAGAAACAATTCAATTTTTGGTCTTTTACCTTCCTTTCTCTTTGTTCGTTGGCGTTTGGCATCCTGACGCTCAAAAAAGGAGAAAAAGATTTGGGGTTCTTAAATCGGGATCAAACAGATGAGTGGAAGGGGTGGATGCAACGTTTGTAGATTTTGAAATCTCAATAATCTAACTTCTAATCTCTCTCTCTCTCTGACAGTTGCGATTCTTGTATACCATTATTTCGGTGCCTCCAAGATTTCAGGCATCTACAACCCTATTCGTGTGTTGGTTGCATCTTATCTGTTCATGACTGGCTATGGGCACACCACTTTCTATCTTCGGAAAGCTGACTTCTCCTTCGTGCGGGTTGCTCAGGTACGTGTCAAGAGAGGTTCCTGACCCTTCATTTACCATTAAATCTTCTTTCCGGTTTGCTAACCCGACAAACGTAGATCATGGTCCGCCTAAATCTACTCACAGTGCTTCTTGCATACACGATGAATACCGATTACATGTTCTACTACTTCGCACCTCTCGTGTCGATGTGGTACATCATCATTTACATCACTCTCTTGGTCGCTTCGCGGTACAATGAGCACACGAGTTTCCTCCTATGCAAAATTTTCCTTTCTGCATCTATCGTCACATGGTTTTTTAAATGTGAATGGCCACTTGAAGTCCTATTTGGGTTTTTGAAGGATGTCTTTAACATTCAATGGGCCGCTCACGAGTGGACATTCCGAGTGACATTGGACTTGTGGATAACCTACATTGGGATGCTGGTCGCAGTTCTGGTCATCAAAATTCGCGAGTTTAAACTGACGGATCAATCTATGTGGCCTTTGACAGTGAAAGTTGCTGTCGTCGTTTCTGGACTTGTTCTCATCTGGTTTTTCGGATTCGAGTTGATGCAAGAAAGCAAATTCACTTACAACGTTCGACACCCGTACATTTCGCCTCTACCGGTTTTGGCGTTCGTTGTACTGAGGAACGCCAATGCGACTCTACGATCAACAGCGTCGACAGGGTTCGTATTTGTGGGCAAGTGTTCCTTGGAGTTGTTCATTATACAATTTCACTTTTGGTTGGCGGGTGATACGAAGGGTGTGTTATTGGTCATTCCCGGGGCGAAATGGAGGCCTGTCAACCTTGTGTTGACGAGTTTCGTCTTTCTGTACCTCTCCCACAGAGTTGCAAATGCGATAGGGGAAGTAACGAGGATCGTTTGTGCGGAGTCTCAGGGATTGCCGATCACACAGATCAATGAGGTACCTTTGTCCTCTCGTTCACGTTCATCATCACCGTCTGGCGGTCTCCCCGCAGATTCGAGGAGGAAGGGTATAGATGGAAATATTGAATCAGGTTTACCCATGTCGTCTACTTCAGGGAGGAGGTGGATAGATAGACTGGTAGATGGGCGGTCGGCATCACGAAATTCAGGCTCTGTGCGTTTCCATCGTATAATAGACTGGATGCCGGGTTTGGGGGGTAGAACATTCATTCTCTTGTCTTGTTTGTGGATTCTGAACGTGTTCTGGACTTATCCGGAGTAGACATTCAGGTGCAATCACATATATACCAAACACTTTCTTCCTCTTGTGGGGCCTGGCATCTGATATACAACATGATGATGTAGATTATTTTACTCTGAAATTCCCTTAATGAACATCCAGAGGGCGATGTTCAGTGGGAGCGTTGTGTAATTGTTGCCGTTGTGTAATTGTTGCCAAGCACTTCTGTAGGAACTACGGAAACAAAGTCAGCATGAAGGAATGTAAAAATTCAACATATATGCATCAGTATTAGCATGGTATTGCTCATCAACGAGTGTCCTTGAGACAACGTCAGGGCTTGACTTCTAGATGTATGCATCCTGTTCTAGCGAAAGAGAAGAAATTATGCTCACCGAGCCACAAAAACCCAAAACGCAGGAAAATCTGCAGACAAAGTGAGTAATCATAATCATTACCGAATTAAAACAACAGAAGTCAGAAATTTGGGTATATCAATAGATTCATTAGCTTCAGCTTCGAAATAGCGATTCTGATAACTCTTCATATGTGCACAAATTCAACAACATGCTTACCTCTCCGACAAGAAGAAAGACGGACGAGAACCGTTCATAAAGAAAAAAATCGATTTCTTAAAATCAGGGTTTAGGGCTGGTCAAGGGGCGCGTGACAAAATTGCATAATTATAGGGACTTGCGTCTACTGACTCCTTTCGTTTTTCCGTCATTTGCATTTTGCCACCGCAATGGCGAATGTTATGCATCATCACATTGAATTTGCTCCTTTGCCAGTTGCTCATGCCCCTTCGCCATTCAGTTTTGGTTTCGGCCTCGGCCAAAGCTCTTCCTCAGCAGCTTCTGGGTGGCAGGCAACGCCCATAGCAAGTCGTACAAACCCCCTTGTCTTTCATCAGCTGGCTTCCTCGTTAAATCAAGGACATCCGACAGCATCTCCTTCCCATAAATCGAACAAGCGGCGGCTAGAGGTGGACGATGAGGATTCTCCAGTTTCTGTGAAAGCTTCAGTAAATCGTGACGAGTCTATGGATCGGAGCCCAACGCCAGAACGGCTAAAGCGAGTTCAGCAGAAACGGGCAAGGATTGCGCCTGGTGCAAAGGAGCAATCCGCTACAAAGGAAAATAAGTCATTGCCATCAGAAGAGGATGAGATGGACGTTGGAGTCCTTTTAGGCATGTTTCGGCTGCCATTCTCGTTGGAAAACACTTCTGATGTACATTTTGAATTGGACAGCGAGTCTACCTACACAAGCGCTTTTACCTCTGTTAACCTCGCTGCTTAAAACACATCCATCATTGAAATCAGCATTGTTGCCGCTCATACCCCGACCGACCCTAAACACTGCAGTTCAGGCTCTTGCACAGGCCTCAAGAAAGCTGCGTGATGCCTATCCATATTCCAACACCTCGTCATTTTCACAGCCTACTTTCGGACTTGGAAACAGGTCTCAAAGCACATCAACGTCATCTTACCACAATGGAGGGATGCGAGACGCCTATGTAATATCTCGCCTCCGACCACGCATAACTGAATTCGTCGCTGCCTGTACATCATACCTACCTTATTTTTCGTGTATACCAACTTCCAAGCAACCCTCAGCTACGATGCAACAGCAACAAGTTCCTCCTCCTCCTCCTCCCAATTTTGCACAGTTCAGCAAGGAAAAATCTCACCCACCAGAGTCTTTCATCTATCTATCAGCCATCACACAACATGTTATGAATCAACCCCCGTTGACACAAGCTTCTATCGCACCCCTTTTGTTTTCTCGTTTGGGTGATGAATGGAATGCGTGGGTGGATAAGGTCGACGAAATTGTTAATCGCCAGGGTGGAATGTTTGGGATTGAGCAAGTGCGGACATGGGAGAACGCTCTGGACGGTTTTGCAGATGCAAAAGAGTTTGAGGGATCGACAATGATGAAGGGTATCCGTGATAAATGGGTGCTCAAGGTTGGTTGGTTGGTGAACCGGGTGTATCAAGTTTCAATGGATGTGTAATCCATAAGTACTCATTGCATAGACTTTTGGACCTGCTTATTGTCCCGCACACGTTCCCTGTCTTTTTCTTTGTCCTTGCCTGTTCATGAACAGTTACGACGCTTCATTGGATTCCACCGATTCTTTTAATGACATCCTGATACACATATACGGGTGATGAGATCGAAGGAACCTAGCTATACAGACAAACATCGGGATTATTCATTGTAGATGTTTTGTAGGTCACATATATCACTAACCATCTGTTGAAAGTCCAATTAACAAGTAAAGTAGAACACGTGATGATAAAATAGTTGACGTTCAACATTGTCCCATGCATGCACCACTGTGCTCTACGCCCTCTCCCAGTCGCAATATGTCAGTGGATTTCTGGCAATACTCCCTCCTTTACACAGGCCCTTCAGGTAGCTGCCGGTCAAGCATGGGTTCGACGAGTTTCGTCACTCACCAAGGCCTCTCCATACCCTGGAAAACACCCCATTCTACCGTGCTGTTGGCATCTCAAAGGATACGATAGCTCAGGATCTACCCGTACGTCTTTTTCTCATGGGTTCTCGAAGCGGAATTTTATCAAGTGAGTGGTGTACTCATGCTCTTGACTTCCTGATATATTGAACGATCGGGTGGAAGGGCACGAGACGTATTGGTGACAGAGCCAGAAATGGAGGAACGACAAACACCAAGCGCGCATGCATCTTCCACTTTGAAATCGACAGTAGTCTCTCTAAATACACGGACGTCGATTTTGCCTTTTTCCCATAGGGATGATGGAACATTAGGCCATGGCACTGAAAGAGCTCAGACATGGCCAGCAGTTCCGTCTGACAAAAACGACATAGCGACGAATGAGAAGTCTAATCCCGAGGCACACAGCAATACCCCACAGGCTTTCATTATGACCTCAACGCCCGGAACCCCGATTTCTCGCCACTTTCCTCAACCCGATTCCTGGAGAGATTTATACCAGAATCTGCGCCTTTCATTGAATCTCAGGCCACTGCCTACACTCCCAGCTCTTGTTGACTACCACGATGCATACCCAAAATATCGATCAAGGCATTCTTATAACCTTTTGATCGAACTCTCCATACGACATTCTCAGTTTGGCACCACAGAGTGGTTGTTTAGTGCTATGGTGCATGACAAAATTCTTCGGAATTTCACTACCCGGATTCTCGAAGTGCGATTTTTGGTACGAACAGGAAAGTGGGAAAGCGCTTGGTCGCGGGCGACGGGACTCATTCCTCGAGACGCGTATGATAAACCGTTGCAAAATGGTCGGCCACCCATTCGGACAGAAATGCCTGCGGAAATGTGGAAAGAACTTCTTTGCATGGGAAAACAGGGTGTTCTTCGACGCACGAGGGATACTCGGTGGGGTGTAGACAAAGCTGGGAACAAAATTCTTCTACCTCCTCTTGAAATAGTCGATGATCCAGCTGTTCCTGGGACAAAAACCTATTTGAGGCGGCAGGCGCTTCTTAGCTGCATTCACCCTACCTTTGGTTCAGGTATCAAGTCAGTCCGCCCGCAGTTGGTGAAATACGTCGTCTCATGGATGTTATCGGGTGGAAAGCAGACTGAGGCTATAGCACTGGTCAAGTTATATCTGTCCCAGTTGCCTCCCTACCTCCGAGAAGAAACTGCCGCCCAATGCATGGATATCATCCACACGCTATTGAGTAAGAGTCCCGATTTTAATGCCAATCGTAAGCTTCTCTTGCAACTGGTGAAGGCGCATCCCTTTTTGAAACCTTCCCCGACGACGCTTCGTCTGATCCTTGCACCATTGAAGAAGTTCACCAAATGTGGTGTGGTAGCGCTCGGTGTGATGAAAGACTTTCAAAAGCGATGGGGAGACCAAATCGTTGATAGTTCAGTACGAATGAAAGTCGCTGATTTGGCAGAGAAACAGGGATCGAGGGACATTCCGAGGAGGATGTTGCAAGAAGATAAGAAAGCCCGCCGAGCGGCTCACGGGGTTGTTACTGAGTCTCCGCTGATCCAGAAAGTTGAAGATACCCGAGGATTGCGTCGACCTCCTGATCGCGAGCTGTTCGCTCACCCGTCTTTTGAGATGAATCGGTGGAGAAGAGTCGAAAAGCGGGTCCGTCAGAAGCAGCGTAGAGATGTTCAGGAGTGTATACCGAAGTAGAGTACTTTCTCAAAGACGTGACCTGTGCATTTCAATCGCCACCGCGTATTGTTCACATGACACTCAGAGGGGCTCCTATACTATACGTTTAATGCAGACTCTGAGGAAGAAGCCGAAACTCCTTTCATGAGTGTGATCGACCTACGGGTACTGTGACATTTTGCACTCTCATGTTTAACGATTTTGTGGCTACCGGTTGGGAGGACAGTCTATTTCACTTTGCGATAAGGCTGCGTGTTACGGGATTCCGCCTGGCTTTACTGCTATCGAAGTCTCTCTTCCCAGCTTACAATACTCGCCATTTCCCGGGTCCATTTTTGAGGACTGACGTCAACATGACCACTTCTTCGAGCGTCCTGGCTTATCTCGCCGTTGGAACCGGACTGAGTTGGATAATTTTCTGACTCTTCATACACTGGCATCTGGCGAGTCAGGAGTAGTAGTGCTGATTGATCTGCTCTTCCTTTTTGACGCCCCTCAAGCTTCTTGCCGAAGGTTTGGCCAGTCGACGCATTGATTGGCAGGTCCTTCAATGTGGGCGTTGCAGAGTATATCACAAAGGCGGATCGTCGGACTGTCATGAGCATTGCCTGGAATATGCATGACAAGGACGAACAAATTCCATGCAATTGGGCTTGATCGAGAGGATTCTGTTTGGCAGGCAAGGCATTCAGTGATCTACGGTTGACGCAGCGAGATCCAAGAGCCTGGAGCCCACATCTCGTATTCGCAGTGCCCTACGTACGATTGCACCGGTTTCTTCGACCGTGTATTCGATCGCTCGATCTCGTTCTTTCCTTCTTTTGGGTTGCGTCCTGCATCGTCCTATCCTTTTTTTAATGAATTGTCGGTCATCTTCAACGGGACGTCTGAGCTCCGCAAACGCTATCTGTCTAGCTAGTTCACGATCTCGATGCTCTTTCTTTAAAAGCAGTCATGTTCATCGATCATTCCCTATTGCACGTCCTCGATTTCAGAATAATGTCCCGTACTGACCAGGACTATGTATCCCTTTCCTGTGTATGTGTCGGCGTTGGTCCAGGCGGTACCACCTCAATGCTCGCGTATGTTTTGGTTCTCAGAATAATTAGCCTTGATGTAAAGAGATGACAGTCGCGTTGCCGTGGTCTCCTGGTTTGGCGCTATCCAGTTTGAAGCATTCGTCTTGCCTGGCACTCACGTATTAGATCCATTCTCTCTTCTCCCTCTGACCTAGTCATGACTATAGTTGATTTCAGATCGTAACGGACTATAGAACCTCTACGACAGGTATCACAGAACAGCATCTCAATTCCCGTACTTTTTTCCCTCTTGTTTTGTCTTCTTGTGCTCATACTCCTGCATAGCTGAGGCTTTACCCTTTAGCACCGTGCAACATCAAGTTGCCGAACTTATCAAAGGCAAGGTTCTCATAGGCCATTGCCTATGGAACGATCTCTCAGGTTTCGTTTGATGCGTAGCGCACGGTTTCCCTGGAACTGACTATATGTAATCCAGTACTCGGTATACCTCACCCTGCCGTTAACACGCGTGATGTTGCTCTCTATATGGTAGAGATTATTTTTTTTGGCTGGACAAG
>Ga0157366_1000640_pt1 | contig 15077 bp, 17 predicted proteins | sample AttbisABBM1_FD_113149 | JGI IMG/M metagenome (GOLD analysis project Ga0157366, IMG submission 113149) | Fungus gardens microbial communities from leaf cutter ant in Botucatu, State of São Paulo, Brazil - Atta bisphaerica ABBM1 | ecosystem: Host-associated > Fungi > Mycelium > Unclassified ...
CACCATGGCGGCCAATCGCTCCGGCCTGCAGCTTGCCACGCTGCGCAACCTGGCGGTCGCCTGGGTCTTAACCCTGCCGGTCTCCGTTCTGCTCTCCGCCCTGCTCTACTGGCTGTTTACCCGTTTCTGATGACCCGGCGGCTCACTCGCTGGTGAGCCGTTGCTGAGCGCAGAGCCGCAGGGTAATCAGCAGCGCACCCAGGACCATGATCGCCGCCGCCAGGTACACCGACTGCATGCCCCAGTGTCCGATAAAGAGTCCCGCCACCGGGCCGGTTAAGCCCAGTCCCAGATCGAGAAAGGCGGAGTAGGTGCCGAGCGCCGATCCCTGATCCTGACGCTCAACCCGCTTAACGGCTTCCACCCCCAGGGCCGGAAAGACCAGCGAAAAACCGCTGCCGGTCAGAAACGCCCCCGCCCCCACCAGCCAGGCACTGTCCGCCTGCCAGATCAGCAGCAGTCCCACACACTCCAGCAGAAAGGAGAACAGCGAGACGCGCAGTCCGCCAAAGCGGGTGATAAAACGCCCGAAGCCGAGACGCACCAGCACAAAACCCAGGCTGAACAGCGTCAGCGCATAGGCCGCGCCCTGCCAGTTGCGGCTGGCAAAGTAGAGGGTAATGAAGGTGGCAATCACGCCAAAGCCGATAGTACCGAAGCCCAGCGCCAGACCGTAGAGCCAGACGCGGGAAAAGACGCGATGAAACGGAATGCGCTCGCCCAGGCTGACGGTGACGGCGGGTTTGCGGCTCGCCATCAGGTAGCCTGCTATCCCCATCACCGCAATCAGGCCAGCAAAGCCGCTCATGCCGAACTGCCCGTTGAGCATCACGCCCAGCGGTGCGCCCACCGCCATCGCCAGATAGGTGGCGACGCCGTTCCAGGAGATCACGCGGGCGGTCTGCAGCGGCCCGACGATGTTCATGCCCCACAGGGTGGAGCCGGTGCTGCTGAAGCTTTCGCCCACCCCAAGAAACAGCCGTCCGACAGCCAGCAGCGTCAGGCTCAGCCACGGCCAGCTGCTCAGCAGGGCAGCGACGATGGTCAGCACCCCGCTCATGCCGCAGCAGAGCAGGCCCAACATCACCACGCGTTTAGGGCCAAGCCGGTCGGCCAGACGGCCCGACTGAGGACGGCTGAGCAGCGTCGCGAAATACTGAATACTGATAATCAGTCCGGCGATGAATGAGCTGAAGCCGAGGTGATTTTTGACAAAGCCAGGCAGCACAGCCAGTGGCAAGCCGACGGAGAGATAGCAGAAGAAGGTGAAAACGATAACGGAAAGGATACGTTTGTTGAGCTGGCTGTTGCTCAACACAGCGGTGTCAGACATAGCAGAGTTGCGGTGAAGGAAATTTGGCTCACTATACCGTCAGGCCGCTAAGGGGTCGCCTGATTTTTTATCACAAACCATGAACCGTCGCGTGACGATCGATCGCCTGTGCAATGTCGCCCGACGATTTTAACGCCCGGATTTCGCTGAACAGGCCATCCGCTTCTGCATACGCTTTGCGCAGATAGCCAAGCCACTGTTTGATGCGCGCGACGTGATAGAGTCCGGTGTCGCCCTGCTTTTCCAGCCGGCTATATTTCTGCAACAGGCGCACCACCTCAGGCCATGCCATTGGCGGCTCGTTGTATTTGACCACCCGGCTCAGGTTAGGGATGTTCAGCGCACCGCGGCCAATCATCACCGCATCGCAGCCGGTGACCGCCATACAGTTCTGCGCGCTCTGCCAGTCCCAGATTTCACCGTTAGCAATCACCGGAATGCGCAGCCGCTGACGAATCTCGCCAATCGCCTGCCAGTTGATCGCCTCGGCACGATAGCCCTCTTCCTTGGTTCGTCCATGCACCACCAGCTCACTGGCTCCCGCCTGCTGTACAGCATCGGCGATCTCCAGACTGCGGGCGCTGGAATCCCAGCCGAGCCGCACTTTCACCGTGACCGGTAAGTCAGCTGGCACCGCTTCACGCATCGCTTTCGCGCCGCGATAGATCAGATCGGGATCTTTAAGCAGGGTCGCCCCGCCCCCGCTGCCGTTGACCAGCTTAGAGGGACAACCGCAGTTGAGATCCACCCCCCAGGAGCCCAGCGCCACCGCACGGGCGGCGTTCTCGGCTAACCATTCGGGATGCTGCCCCAGCAGCTGCATCCGCACCCGCGTGCCGGAAGGCGTGCGGCTGTTGTTATGCAGCTCGGGGCAGAGACGATAAAAGGATTTTACCGGCAGCAGCTGATCGACCACGCGCAAAAACTCGGTGATGCAGAGATCGTAGTCGTTCACTTCCGATAACAGCTGGCGCACCAGCGAATCAAGCACGCCCTCCATCGGCGCCAGTAAAACCCTCATACTCAGACGTTCCCGGTGCGCTTCGGTGCCGGACGACGCGGACGGGAAGCGGGCTTGTCGCCCTGAGGCGCAGGCTGTCCCTGACGACGAGGCTGAGAACGCTTGTCGCCGGATGAACGTGGTGCACCTGCACCCTGTCCGCCCTGACCACGACCGCGCCCGCCGCCTGCACCGCCGCGCGACTGCTGCTGGCGACCGTTGATGATAGGCTCTGCTTTGATGCTCGGATCGGGTTCATAACCTGGAATCGCCAGGCGCGGGATTTCACGCTTCAGCAGGCGTTCGATATCACGCAGCAGTTTATGCTCATCGACGCAGACCAGTGACAGTGCCGCACCGGTGGCCGCCGCACGGCCGGTACGGCCAATACGGTGCACATAATCTTCGGCGACGTTGGGCAGCTCATAGTTGACCACGTGTGGCAGCTCTTCGATATCCAGGCCACGCGCCGCGATATCGGTCGCCACCAGCACGCGGATCCCGCCGGATTTAAAGTCAGCCAGCGCACGGGTACGGGCACCCTGGCTCTTGTTGCCGTGGATCGCGGCGGCGGTGATGCCATCTTTGCCCAGCTGCTCGGCAAGGTGGTTAGCGCCATGCTTGGTTCGGGTAAAGACCAGCACCTGCTGCCAGTTCCCTTCGCCAATCAGCTGCGACAGCAGTTCCCGCTTGCGCTTCTTATCCACGAAATGCACCTGCTGAGCAACCTGTTCAGAGGCGGTGTTGCGGCGCGCCACTTCCACCATTTCCGGGTTGGTCAGCAGTTTTTCAGCCAGGCCTTTGATCTCATCAGAGAAGGTGGCCGAGAAGAGCAGGTTCTGACGCTTAGCCGGCAGGCGCGCCAGCACGCGACGGATGTCGTGGATAAAGCCCATATCGAGCATACGGTCTGCTTCATCCAGCACCAGAATTTCGACCTTAGAGAGGTCAACCGCATTCTGATGCGCCAGATCCAGCAGACGACCCGGTGTCGCCACCAGCACGTCGACGCCGCCACGCAGTTTAACCATCTGCGGATTGATGCTGACGCCACCAAACACCACCATCGACCGCAGCGGGAGATATTTGCTGTAGTCACTGACGTTTTCGCCGACCTGCGCCGCGAGTTCACGGGTCGGGGTCAGGATCAGGGCGCGTACCGGGCGACGGCCGCGCACCGGCGTGGTGGTCGCAGAGAGTTTTTCAAGCAGAGGTAAGGTAAAGCCGGCCGTCTTGCCGGTGCCGGTCTGGGCACTCGCCAGCAGATCGCGGCCTGCCAGCACCACAGGAATCGCCTGGCGCTGGATAGGTGTAGGTTCGCTGTAGCCTTGTTCGGCGACCGCGCGCAAAATATCGGCACTCAGGCCGAGAGAGTCAAAAGACATTACGTGATTTACTCCGGTCCGCTCTGTCCGTGATTCACGGTGTAGTTTTCAGAGGGATAGTGACGGCAGCTGGGGCTGACGCGTGAAAAGGGCACAAACTACGATGCGTAAGCGGGCGAGTGTAGCAGCTTTAGAGCAAGTGTGCGAGATAGCTCACATTTACACACACATCTTCCCTGCCCCATAAACAGGAAGGCCACCTTTCGGTGGCCTTCAACTTAGCTACGTTTTTTTTCGATGCGCCGTGGCGGTTCTTTCGCCAGCAGCGACACCAGCGCCGGACCCAGCAACATCACCACGCCGAGGCACGCCAGCAGCAGGTTGTTGTGGTAGATCCGCGACACCAGGAACAGTGTCATCATGGCAGCGCCAAAGTAGTAAGTGGTGGTCGCTTCTTCAAGATAATCGCCAAGGGTCCGTAAACGGGCGATGCGCTGTGTTGCCATCATGGCAACAAAAACCAGTGCGTAGACGGCCACCAGCGTGCTGCAGACATCGACCAGGGCTTTGTGCTTCCAGCCCCAGATCAGCGCAGCGATCACCAGCAGATGCATAGCGATATGCATGTACGTCTGACCCGTGATGATTTGAATACGATTAGACCATTTCATTCAGTTCTCCTGGCAGACCCAACAGGTCGCCCAAGTGCTACCGGCACAAGCCGGAAACGGTTTCCTCAATGTAAAACAATTTTCGGATAACGCCTTAATTATCGCCCTCTCTCACCACCCATTTGTGACAAAGACTACACTTTGATTCTGGTGATGATGAAAAGGAGTGCGTCGCGAGTATGCCACAAAACACGCAAGGATTTTCAATAAAAGTCCTGACGATCAATACACACAAGGGTTTTGCCCCGTTTAATCGCCGCTTCATCCTGCCGGAATTACGCGAAGCCGTTCGCGCAACGTCGGCGGATGTGGTCCTTCTGCAGGAGGTGATGGGCACGCATGCCATCCATCCGCTTAACCATGACGCGTGGCCCGAGGCGCCACACTATGAGTTTCTGGCCGACACCATGTGGAACGATTTCGCCTACGGGCGCAATGCGGTCTACCCGGAAGGACATCACGGCAATGCCGTGCTGTCGCGCTTTCCGATTGCAGAGTATGAGAACCGGGATATCTCGGTAGCGGGCAGTGAGAATCGCGGCATGCTGCACTGTCAGATCGCCCTGCCCGAGCCGCATGGCACGCTGCACGTTATCTGCGTGCACCTTGGCCTGAAGGCCTCGCACCGCCGCGCGCAGATGAAGATGATATGTGAAATGGTCACCTCGCTGCCGCCCGACGCGCCGGTTGTGGTGGCGGGTGATTTTAACGACTGGCAACGACGCGCTAACGCGATCTTAAAACAGGGCGCAGGCCTGAAAGAGGTATTCAGCATGAAAACCGGACGCCCGGCGCGCACCTTCCCGGCGCGCTTCCCGATTCTGCGGCTCGACCGCATCTATGTGCGCAATGCCACCGTCACTCATCCGTGGGCGCTGCCGCGTAAGCCGTGGTCCCATCTCTCCGACCATGCGCCGCTGGCCGTGGAGATTCACCTATGAATTTCAGCTGGCAGGAAGGCAACCGGCTGCTGTTGCTGGAAAATGGTGAGGCGTTTTTCCCGCGCGTCTTTGGTGCGATACAGCGAGCCGAGCGCACGGTGCTGATTGAAACCTTTATTCTGTTTGAGGATGAGGTCGGCAATGCCCTGCATCGCGAACTGCTGGCGGCGGCCCAGCGTGGGGTGCGGGTTGAAATCATGGTCGATGGCTACGGCTCCGCCGAACTCTCTGACAACTTTGTGAACAGCCTGACCAGCGCGGGCGTGCGCTTCATCTACTACGATCCGCGCCCGCTGGTGATGGGCATGCGCACTAACGTGTTCCGCCGCCTGCACCGCAAAACCGTGGTGGTGGATGATGTGGTGGCCTTTGTGGGCGGCATCAACTTCTCTGCCGAGCACAACACCGACTACGGCCCCGAGGCCAAGCAGGATTATGCGGTGCAGGTCAAAGGGCCGGTGGTGGGCGATATCGCCCGCTATCTGCAGCAGGCGATTGGCAGTGAACAGCCTACCCGCCGCTGGTGGGGGTCGCGGTCTCACCGTCCGGCGGTCAATGCCAGACCCGGCGATGCCCAGGTGCTCTATGTCTATCGCGACAATGACGAACATCGCGACGACATCGAAATGCACTACCTTGAGATGCTGCGCGAGGCGAAGCGGGATGTGATTATCGCTAACGCCTACTTCTTTCCCGGCTACCGGCTGTTGCGTGAGATGCGCAACGCGGCGCAGCGCGGCGTCAGGGTGCGGCTGATTGTGCAGGGCGAGCCGGATATGCCGATTGTGAAAGTGGGCGCGGAGTTGCTCTACAACTATCTGGTCGATGGCGGGGTTGAAGTCTATGAATATATCCGTCGTCCGCTGCACGGCAAGATCGCGGTGAAGGACGATCAGTGGGCCACCGTCGGCTCCAGCAATCTCGACCCGCTCAGCCTGTCACTCAACCTGGAAGCCAACCTGATCATTCACGACCGGCCGTTTAACCAGACGCTGCGTGACAACCTTGAAGCGCTGCTGGCAAATGATTGTCAGCGGGTGCAGGAGGATCGTCTGCCCCCGCGCAACTGGTGGCAACTCAGCAAAAGCGTGGTGGTCTTCCACTTCCTGCGCCATTTCCCGGCTATTGCGGGCTGGTTACCGGCGCACACACCGCGGCTGGCCCAGGTGGCTGCCCCGGTGCAGCCCGAGATGGAGACACAGGATCGCGTAGAAGCCGACAACCAGGGAGCAAAATCCTGATGGCAAAAAAACATCCACGCTGGCAACTGGCAAAAAAGATCCTCACCGTGCTGTTCTTTATCGCGGTGGTGGTGCTGCTGGTGGTTTATGCCCGCAAAGTGAACTGGGAAGATGTTTATGACGTCATCGTTAACTATATCCGCTTTGTGGTTCTGACCGCCGCCGGACTGGTGGTGCTGAGTTACCTGGTCTACGGCTGCTATGACCTTATCGGGCGCGCCTACTGCGGGCATAAGCTGGCGAAGCGGCAGGTGATGCTGGTGTCATTTATCTGTTACGCCTTTAACCTGACGCTGAGCACCTGGGTCGGCGGCGTGGCGATGCGCTACCGGCTCTACTCCCGTCTGGGACTCGACAGCGCCACCATCACCCGCATCTTCTCCCTGAGCATCGCCACCAACTGGCTGGGCTACATTCTGCTGGCTGGCGTGGTGTTCAGTGCGGGCATGGTCTCCATCCCCAGCGGCTGGTTTATCGGTGAGACTACCCTGCGGCTGATCGGTGTGGTGCTGCTGGTGCTGGTGGCGATCTACCTCTGGGCCTGTGCCTTCTCGAAGCAGCGACGCTGGACGGTTAAAGGGCAGACGCTGCAGCTCCCCTCGCTGCGTATGGCGCTGCTGCAGTTTGGCGTCTCCTGCGCTAACTGGATGGTGATGGGGGCAATTATCTGGCTGCTGCTGGGGCGCGATGTCGGCTATCCGATGGTGCTGGGCGTGCTGCTGATCAGCAGTATTGCCGGGGTGATCATTCATATTCCGGCGGGGATTGGCGTGCTGGAGGCGGTCTTCCTGGCACTGCTCAGCGGTCAGCACGCGTCGCATGGCACCATTATCGCGGCGCTGCTCGCCTATCGCGTCCTCTATTTCATCCTGCCGCTGCTGCTGGCGCTGGTGCTCTATCTGGTTCTGGAGAGCCGGGCGAAGCATCTGCGCCAGAAGAACGAGCAGAAGCTTCAGAAGTCATCATAAAACGGGGGAGGCGCAACCGGTGCGCCTCCCCCTTTACATCTCAGCCGTTCAGCGCGGCGCTGGCCGCGAAACGGGTAGCCTGACTCAGCGACGGTTGCCCATAATCCGCAGCAGCATCAGGAAGAGGTTGATGAAGTCCAGATAGAGCGTTAACGCCCCCATGATCGAGTAGCGACGCAGGTTTTCCGTGTCGCGCGCATCAATCTGCTCACCGATATTTTTCAGCTTCTGGGTGTCATAGGCGGTCAGGCCGACAAACACCACCACTCCGATGTAGGTAATCGCCCACATCAGCGCCGGGCTCTTCAGCCAGAAGTTCACCAGCGACGCCAGCAGGATGCCAATCAGCGCCATAAACAGCAGACTGCCAAACCGGCTCAGATCGCGTTTGGTGGTGTAGCCGTAGAAGCTCATCGCGCCAAACATCCCGGCGGCGACAAAGAAGGTGCTGGCGATGGAGGAGTAGGTGTAAACCAGGAAGATGCTGGCCATCGTGACGCCGGTCAGCGCCGAATAGAGCATAAACAGCCCGGTCGCCACCGCCCCGCTCAGGCGATGCACCATGCCTGACAGGAAGAACACCAGCGCCAGCTGCGCGATAATCAGCCCGAAGAAGGTGATCCGGTTGGCGAAGACCAGCTCCATGACCGCAGGCGTACGTGCAGCGAACCAGGAGACAAACGCCGTCAGCAGCAGACCACAGGTCATCCAGCCATACACCTGGGCCATGTAAGCCTGAAGCCCGCGCGAGGCGGGTTGAACGATAGAATCATGTCGTGGATATCGATCCATGATGCACCTCTTGATAAAGGGATGAGTAGTAAGACGCTCCACAGGGAGCCCTGTCAGATTTAAGTGTGGCACAGCTCAGCTCAACTGCGCCACAACATGCCGTTTAACGCCGCGACAGGCACTGCTGATAACGGCTGTCGACGCGCTGCGCAAACCACGCCGTCGTGAGATTGCGGGTAATTTTCGGGCTCTCCAGCTTAATGCCCGGCAGTATTTCACGCGGCAGCTTACGGCCCGCCATTTTATCCGCCAGGGTAAAGACCTGCTTCCAGAGTTCGCTGTCGCTGAACGACGCTTTCTCCCCTTTCTCCAGATCGCGCCGGATGGCGCTGTTGCTCATGTCGATCTGCTTCGACAGGGTGCGCACCGCCAGTTCGGTGCCGCCCGCCGCGTCTGAGCCATAGAGGATCAGATCGCCATCCAGCGCCAGCTTCATCCCGGTCGCCTTCGCCACCGCCGCCTGGAATGCCGCGTTGCGACTGGCGTACCAGCCCGCATTGAAGTCCGCGAAGCGGTAGAGCGGCTGGCTGTAGTCAGCCGGGTAGCCGAGCAGGTGCATGGTGCCGAAGTAGATCCCGCCGTGACGGGTAAAGACTTCACGCCGGATCGTGCCATCAACCGGCCACGGGTAGCCTTTGGCATGCGCCTCGGCAAAGGCAATGCTGACCTGCATCGGCCCGCCCGTGTGGATCGGATTGAGATTGCCAAACAGCGTCTGGCCCATCGGCACCATGTCGATCAGGTCATCAAAGATGGCGCTCAGCTCTTTTTCACTGCGCACTTTGTCGAGCCGCGCCGCGTAACTTTCGCCGGTCGGGGATTTAATCAGCAGCGCCGTGCGCACCAGAAAAGCCGGCACGTGGACTTTGGCCGCCCGGCGATTGATCTCACCCCAGGCGATTTTAGGCAGGCCGGGCACGGCCGCCTCGGCGCTGAAGTTGCTCTCCTGATCCGCCACGGCGATCACCGCGCAAAGGTTGCTGGCGCTGGGATCGATCTGCTGGGTGCGGAAAGAGGTGTAGATATCGTCGCTCCATGCCGCTTTGTTGCTGACATGCGACGGCAGCAGCCGCTGAATTTGTGCTTTCACATCCTCAGGCTGCCGGACCGGCGCCTCGGGGGTTTTCTTGCTGCTACAGCCCGCCAGCACCAGCGCGGCGACCAGTGTCAGACGTTGCAGAATCGGGGTGGATGACATGCCTGTCCTCAGAATGAACCAAAACCCTACTCTATCATCGCCAGCGTTTCACAGGCAGGCGGGAACTGAACTAAGGTTACCTTTTTTAACGTTAAAGGAACTTACGATGTTTAAACTCTGGCCTGTTGCGGCGTTCAGCCTGTTATTAACCGGCTGCGGCGCCAATAATACGCCTGCTCAGGTGCAGTCACCGGGCGCGCCCACCTCCTCCTCGCTGAAGCTGCTGGAGACCGGCGCCAGTGTGATGCAGTCACGACCGCCGATTGAGGCGATCAACACCTATCTGGATGGCTTCCATTTTTACAATGGTGACCAGAACGGTCAGATGGAGGCACACCACTACGTCACCGTGCTGAACGAGGATGTGATGCAGGCGGTGATCTATGACGGCAATACCCGCGACGCGCGGCTGATGGGGGTGGAGTACATCATCAGCGAACGGCTGTTCAACACCCTGCCCCCGGAGGAGAAGAAGCTGTGGCACAGCCACCAGTATGAGGTGAAGTCGGGCACGCTGATTGCGCCGGGCTTACCCGCCAGCGCCGATCACGCCCTGATGAAACGCATCGTGAATACCTACGGGAAAACCTGGCACACCTGGCATACCGACCGCGATAAAACGCTGCCGCTCGGCATTCCGGCACTGATGATGGGCTTTACGGCGGATGGTCAGATGGATTCCCGGCTGCTGGCCGACCGCGACCGCCGCTTCGACGTCGACAGCAAAGCGGTTCGCGCCCGGCGCGCCGATATCGTGGCGCACCCGGCAGCAGCGGGTGCGAACGCGTGGCAGCAGGGCCAGGTGATCCAGCTGAAGCGGACGACGGGCGGCGGTGAGCACAGTCACGGCCAGACCCGCTTTGGCCCGGCGGAGCAGCTGAAGCAGCCGTAGTTCCGCGCTACTCCCAGCGCTGAGCGGCCTGGTGATCGCTGTCGCGGGCATCCACCCAGCGGTCACCCTGCTCTGTCGCTTCGCGTTTCCAGAAGGGCGCGCGCGTTTTCAGGTAATCCATGATGAATTCGGCGGCGGAAAAGGCGCTGCCGCGATGGGCGCTGGTCACGCCGACCAGCACGATTTCATCGCCGGGAAACAGCTCGCCGACGCGATGGATCACCGTGACGCGCTGCAGCGGCCAGCGTTCACGCGCCGCCGCCACGATCTCCTGCAGCGCTTTCTCGGTCATACCGGGATAGTGCTCCAGCGTCAGCGCCGCCACATCACTCCCCAGATTGTGGTTGCGGACTTTGCCGGTAAAGGTCACGACCGCGCCATCTTCATCACAGGCGGCCAGCCAGCGATACGCTTCCGCCATGTCAAACGGCGCGGGGCCGACGCGAATCTGCGTGTCCATCTCAGCCTCCGGTTACGGGCGGGAAAAAGGCCACTTCATCCCCGGCGTGCAGGGGATGCGTCATCGGCACCAGCGTCTGATTGACCGCCGCCAGCAGCTTACCCGACGCCAGCGCCAGCGCCCAGCGGTCGTCCCGTGCAGCGAGGGATGCGCGCAGTGCCGCCACGTCCGGATAGTCCGCGCTGACCTCCAGTGCGGCCGTGCCGGTCAGCTCGCGCACCTGGGCAAAAAACAGCACCTTAATCATGGGCCACCGCCTGAAAATCGCCGCTTTTGCCACCGCTCTTGCTGATTAAACGCAGCTGATCGATGACGATATCTTTCTGCACCGCTTTGCACATGTCGTAGATAGTCAGCGCGGCCACCGAAGCCGCGGTCAGCGCCTCCATCTCCACGCCGGTTTTGCCACTCAGGCGGCAGAGCGAGGTGATGCGGACCCGGCTGTGTGCCGGTTCTGCTTCGAGGTTCACTTCCACTTTGCTCAGCATCAGTGGATGGCAGAGCGGAATCAGCTCCCAGGTGCGTTTCGCCGCCTGGATACCGGCGATGCGGGCGGTAGCAAAGACATCCCCTTTATGGTGGCTGCCCTCGATAATCATCTGCAGCGTTTCCGGCTGCATCAGCACCAGCACTTCTGCCCGCGCTTCGCGCACGGTTTCAGCCTTGGCGGAGACATCCACCATGTGCGCTTCGCCCGCGGCGTTAATGTGTGTAAGTTGAGACATGCTTATTGTTTCTTCAGATGTGAGACAAAATTACAGGGCGCGGTGCGCGCATCGATCTGATCGGCAATGATGCGCTCCCAGGCGGTTCGGCAGGCGCTGGTCGAACCCGGCACGGCCAGAATCAGCGTCTGATTCGCCAGACCGGCAATGGCGCGTGACTGCAGGGTCGAACCGCCAATCTCCTCATAGGAGATCATCCGGAACAGTTCGCCAAATCCCTCAATCTCGCGGTCAAACAGCGGCAGCAGCGCTTCCGGCGTGCTGTTCTTCAGGTTAAACCCGGTGCCGCCGTTCACGATCACCACCTGCACATCGTCACTGGCGATCCAGCGCGACACGGTGGCACGAATGCGATAGAGATTCTCCGGCACGATAGCGTGATCGACCACGCTGTGGCCCGCTTCCGCCGCCGCGCTGCGCAGGTAGTCACCGGAGGTGTCGTTGCTGGCATCGCGACGATCGGAGACCGTCATCACCGCAATCTGCACCGCCTGAAATTCGCTGGCTGTTTTACCCATACTGCCTCCTGAAATTAGCCGCCAATGTAAGAGAGATTCTGTGTGATGCCCGTGTTGCCCTGATGGAGAAAATGGGTCTGCTTCTTCTGCCCCAGGCTGCTGGCAATGCGCGCCTGCAGTTCAGCCTGCTGGTCGTCCGACGCCAGCAGATCGCGCAGCGGAATGCCGCCGTCGCCAAACAGACAGAGGTGCAGATTGCCCTGCGCGGAGACGCGCAGACGGTTGCAGCTGGCACAGAAATCTTTGGCGTAGGGCATAATCAGGCCGATCTCGCCGACATAATCGGGATGGTAAAAAACCTGCGCCGGGCCGTCACTGCGTTCGCTTTCGCGACGCTGCCAGCCCTGAGCGATCAGCTGGTCGCGGATCACCGCACCGGAAACGTGCTGATCGCGGAACAGCGAACCGCCGTCACCGGTTTCCATCAGTTCGATAAAGCGCAGCTGAATCGGACGGGTGCGGATCCAGTCCAGGAAGGTAGCGAGATTGCGGCTGTTAAGATCGCGCATCAGCACGCTGTTGACTTTCACCTGGCGAAAACCGGCGTCAAAGGCGGCATCGATGCCGCTCATCACCTGATGAAATTTATCCTGACCGGTAATGGCGTGAAACTGGCGGGCATCCAGACTGTCCACGCTGACGTTGAGCGCGGTTAAGCCTGCCTCGCGCCACTGCTTCACGTCACGCGCCAGCCGGTAGCCGTTAGTGGTCACCGCGATCTGACGAATGGCGGCGTTTTCACGCACCGCGGCGATGATGTCGGTGAAATCACGGCGCAGCGACGGCTCACCCCCGGTCAGCCGCACTTTTTCTGTGCCGGCTGCCGCAAAGGCCCGCGTGACACGGCGGATTTCATCCAGAGAGAGAAAGCTTTTGTTACGAATTCCCTGCGGCTTGTAGCCGTCCGGGAGACAGTAGGTACAGCGGAAATTGCAGACATCCGTGACCGACAGGCGCAGGTAATAGAACTTACGCGCGTATGCATCAGTAAATTGTGACACCAGAACACCTTTCCAGATTGGGAGATGCAGTCATTTCTTCCTGCACCCTGGCAGCTCGATGGCTACGGCCTGAACCCCCTATCCGCAGACTTAGGCATTCAGGCTTGAGTGTACGCTGACCCGTTGATCAGCGCGGTAAACATGATGGTAGCGTGATTCACGCCACTCTTCCATTCGCTGTTTTCGCTATATATTCTTATACATATCGAATTTTCACCGCATTTTCGCGACAGGATACGTTAAAATGCCCGCCTGATTTTGACGTAAGTCATCCGCGCGGGCTTAGCGTTTAGAGCCTCGCCACGCGAAAGGAAAGTAAGGAGAAGTATGAATCGCACACTGGCCGATCTTGATCGCGTTGTGGCACTGGGCGGCGGACACGGTCTGGGCCGCGTGATGTCTGCCCTTTCCCCGCTGGGCTCGCGTCTCACCGGCATTGTCACCACCACCGACAACGGCGGTTCAACCGGCCGTATCCGCCGTTCCGAAGGCGGGATCGCCTGGGGGGATATGCGCAACTGCCTGAACCAGCTGATTACCGAACCCAGCGTCGCCTCTGCGATGTTTGAGTATCGTTTCGCCGGTAATGGCGAACTGGCCGGGCACAACCTGGGTAACCTGATGCTGCGCGCGCTGGATCATCTCAGCGTGCGCCCGCTGGAGGCGATCAACATCATCCGCAACCTGCTGAAGGTGGATGCCTTTTTAATCGCGATGTCGGAGCAGCCGGTGGATCTGGTGGCGATGGATGCGGAAGGCAACATGGTTTACGGCGAAACGGCGATTGACGAGATGAAGCAGCCGCCGCAGGAGCTGATGCTGCATCCCAATGTCCAGCCTACGCGGGAAGCGCTGCAGGCGATTGGTGAGGCGGATCTGATCCTGATCGGGCCGGCAGCTTTTACACCAGCCTGATGCCGATCCTGCTGATGGATGAGATGGCGCAGGCGCTGCGGCGCACGCCCGCCACCATGGTCTTTATCGGCAATCTGGGCCGCGAGCTCAGCCCCGCCGCCGCCAGCCTGTCGGTGGCTGACAAACTGGCAATGATGGAGCGTTACATCGGCAAGCGGGTGATTGATGCGGTGGTGGTCAGCCCGGCGGTCGATACCCGGGGGATTGACGATCGGCTGATCGTCCGTGAACCGCTGGAGGCCGCCGACATTAAATATCGTCACGACCGCCAGCTGCTCAGGGTGGCGCTGGAACACGCCATTCAGGGTTTTAACGGCGCTATGAGGCCGCAATAAACAGCGTACGCAGCTCATGCAGCTGGTCGCGCACATTCGCCGCCTGCTCGAACTCCAGGTTCTGCGCATGCTGCTGCATCTGTCCCTCCAGCTCGTGGATTTTCTTCTGCAGCGCCTGAGGCGTTAAGGTCAGCAAATCGGCCTGAGCCTGCGCTTCGCCCGGGCGGGCCGGTCTGGCTTTGCCACGGGTTTTCACCACGTTGTTGCCGAGTTCCAGAATATCGGTGATTTTCTTGTTGAGGCCCTGCGGCACGATGCCATTCTTTTCATTGTGCAGCTGCTGTTTCTCACGGCGGCGTTCGGTTTCTTCAATGGCGCGCGCCATCGACGGCGTGATTTTATCGCCGTAGAGAATCGCCTTACCGTTGACGTTTCGTGCCGCACGACCGATGGTCTGGATCAGGGAACGTTCTGAACGCAGGAAGCCCTCTTTATCCGCATCCAGGATCGCGACCAGCGACACTTCCGGCATATCCAGCCCCTCACGCAGTAAGTTGATGCCCACCAGCACATCAAACTCACCCAGACGCAGGTCGCGGATGATCTCCATGCGTTCCACCGTATCGATATCGGAGTGCAGATAGCGCACCTTCTCGCCATGCTCTGTCAGGTATTCGGTGAGATCTTCCGCCATGCGTGTGGTCAGCACCGTCACCAGGATACGTTCATTGGCCGCCACGCGCTGACGGATCTCCGACAGCAGATCGTCAACCTGGGTGCCGACCGGACGCACTTCGATGATCGGATCGAGCAGACCGGTCG
>Ga0157366_1000641_pt1 | contig 15074 bp, 14 predicted proteins | sample AttbisABBM1_FD_113149 | JGI IMG/M metagenome (GOLD analysis project Ga0157366, IMG submission 113149) | Fungus gardens microbial communities from leaf cutter ant in Botucatu, State of São Paulo, Brazil - Atta bisphaerica ABBM1 | ecosystem: Host-associated > Fungi > Mycelium > Unclassified ...
ATAAACCAGTATAACTAGCCTCATCTAGATAATTCTCTATTGTACAGCTAGCTTCTCTAGTAGTATACTATTCTCTCAAGTTAGTTGTACATAGGATGAGTGTCTGCTCTGTCGTTTCTCACAAGTCAATGTCGTAGCAAGACACGGTTGCTGGAATCCCCAAGAAGAGTCAATCAAGCTAGGGCATTGTCTCCTCTCCTCCGAATAAACATGTGCAGGATCAGATCATTTTTCGAGGTCATAGCGCTTGTTTATTACTCGTTCTTTGTCATCACCATTCTCATGAGATTAAGAAATTCAGATTGACTTCTTCCCTCGACCATTGAGAATAACAATTGGATTCACGTTACCATCAATCTCAGACATATCAAAAGAAAATCTGACTCAAGCAATATCAATGGTTGATTATTCCCCTTGCAATTATCCTAACCCAAATATTTGAGGAAGATCTTGAAAAAAGTCTTTCCTCATCTGACGCATTATATCAACATAAACACTCTGGCAAGGGGAGCATAAAATATTCCCGAAAGTTCCCATTCCCCAATTCGCATGCTCCCTCAAGACCTCCAATATATCTCTCTTTGTTGTGACATCCTCCAGTACTTCTGCCCATCGTAAGTGAATGCGTTGACTACAAACGAAACCGCGCTGGTTTGAGTTTGAATGACAGCTCCATGTCCTAAAACAACTCTTTGCACGCTGTGCTACCCAAATTGCCATGGACTCTCTTCCAAGGGCGAGGGAAGCGAGGTCTTCTCGAGTAAGGAGGTGTGTCATTATTTGATCTTCAGGATCAGCTTCGTGAGGCAAGTCGTCACCATCGCCAATCATAGGATGTCTTGGGTACACTTGAATAGTACAGTAATATGCCAAGGGTAGAACCTCGGGCATGTCTGCAATTCGAGCCATGCGAATGGCAGCTGCAGGATCTAGACGAGGCATGTCATTTCCAAACATTTCACGTTTCTTCTCAAGAACATCCCAATCTTCCAACGTGTGTGGCCATGCAGAAGAAAACTGACGAACAATCTCCTTACGGAGACTTTCAACATCATACTTAAGAGCTAGCGACATAGCCCCAACCATTTCAGTAGTTGATTGAATCGTGGGTTGAGTGAGCCACATTTTCAATGGACTCGAACTATATGATTACCCGTCAATTCGAATACAGCTATTTCTGGATTGAAGTTAGACGTACAAAGGTTCATAAATAACTCTCAGCAATGCTCTTAAAATGTCTGGATCATCCTGTAATTCCACCATAGGCACCCCATCATACATCTCCTGATCCTCCGGCTGTGGTAAACTGAACATGTCGCGAAAAATTGAGGAGTACTTTGCCAGCAGTGATCGATGAACACGGAAACAAGTCATACCAGCAACAAGAACAATGTTCCCATCGTCAAAGTAAATATGCGCATCCTTTTGAAGAACAATCATCAAATCCCCTTGAGTAGACTTGAGATTGTATAGAGAATTCGGAGGATGTTGTAATCCTTGTTGGTCGATGGGACTCGAGCTATGGCAACGTATTTGCTCTGGGGTACCGGGTCCTGAAGACCCCAGTTCAAGCGACATGATCGTCTGTAAATTACTTGGCATGCAACTACAGAGTAAGCCTTCAGGACGCTTACAGAAAATTGTATGTCACTTCCCTCAGCTTTTGGTTGCTGCGGAACGCTGTATCGGAAGAATATGCTGACAAATTCAAAGACGATATGAATGAACCCCAGAATGTTGATTGTGAGGTGAGTTTCCTAGTCTGCAAGGTTTGAGGATCGAATATAAATTAGTGAAAATTAGATGTGTTGTAAAAAGGAACAAGAGTGGCACAGCGTTAACGGGTACTTACGATCATGAGAACACGGAACCGGGAATGCTGATTCAAAAAACATGATATTTGACGTGTCTATTGTTAGTCTATTTTTTATTCCACCTGCCAATCAACTCGTTCAGAGTCCGTTTCAAGCTATCCACTTCTGACATGTGCAAGTACGGGTGGACAACCGAAAACACAAACATATTTTATACAGATGTCCTATATACACTGCAAGACCATGAGAGGAAGGCGCACCTCCCTACGTAGGTTTCTGCTGGGAGGGGCAGTCGCTACTCTTTTCCAAATACTTCTCGATCAATGGTACAGCCTTTGGGACCACCACCCTCAAATCGATCAGATCAATAGATCGAGACATTGATTGATTGATTGTAGTCGTTCAGGATATATATATACGCCAGCAGACGCCGTCAAACAACAAAAAATACATCCAAGATGAACCACAACGTCCATCAAGGTGATACTTAGTATTCCACCAACGGTATTATTTTACCTTTCGCGGTTTGTACCACTGTTAGCCGATAGGATAGACTTTCGACCTACAACACCTGCTCACCGACATCAGCGTAAGGCGACTTCTTTCTCCTTCTGCCCAGCAATTCGACTTCTCCGCTGTCAAAGAAGGAATAGCCAACTACATGAAAAAGTGGCGGATAAGCATGCTGATTCGGAATAAGGAAACGATTGAACCAGAATGGACCAGTCAAGTAGACAACTCGAAAAATGCATGCCATCATCATTAAGCATAGGATATACTCACGCATAGGTATCTCTTCGGTACCTTCAGCCAGATTCTCCTCAGAACCATTTTCATATGCGATACCGATTATCCGTCGTCCTGTCTTCGAATCTCTCAATATGCCTAAATGGTCAACAAACGGCGCAGGGCGTGCATTAGCAGCCCTGTGAAGCTGAACAAGGATTCTCTGAATCTCATACAAATATCCTTGAAGTGTGTCAAGGAACCTCCGCGTTTGCAGATGCTTTGAAGAAGCACAACTGTATGATAGAAATATCAGGAAGTCATCACACATGAAACTGAGAACATACATGGAAATTCCATCTTCCTTGATGATATAACCAATACCGTAGCCGTCAGCAGCAACAGGTCCAAATCCAAACAACCTCAAAGCAGGGTTTCCACAATTTGAGGTGCTCAGAATCGATGTGCTGAGATGGCTATAACCTGGGTCAGTGAAGAGACTCGGGAGCTTAGGTTTCATCTTCCTCTGCGGGATGTGAGATTGGACCGGAGGGGAGTCGGAGAGCGAAGGAGACATTTTGAGCATAGGCGAAGTCGCAGAGACCGGGTCATCAGGGGAAGAGCCCAGATCGCATTCTGCTTCGCGCTGTAGGAAGCAGTAGAGTGCATAAAGATGCCTGTCTTGCCCAAACCCCTGAGCACACTCTTTCGTAAGTCGGACATGGCGTTCGCAAGCTTTTCGGAGCGCATTGACTTTCTCTTCGGGAGTGCATTCCGAGTAAAATGTCTAGTGCAAATGATATAATGACTCTGTCAGTACCAAGGTGTGGTTTAAATTTGACCTTAGTGAAATTAACGCTCTCAGGTTGGACTGAGCGGATGGCCTCAGTACGACCATGCAGGAAAGCTTTCGTCATTGCAGGTTCATAGACACACTCAACACGCCCTGTCCTTGATCGGTATCTAGCGGCATCCATATGGAGCTTTTGATGACTCACCATACAGTCCGAAGTAAGCCGCTTGGAAAGCCATTTGTACAAAGGCGTCAGGACTAAACCGATGGCTTGTAATGAAATTCTTTCCATAACCTTTGAACTCGAGTGCCTGGCAGTCATTCTGGCAGATAAGATCACTGATTCTTGTCTCTGCAAAACGGACACCCGCACGGAGTTCAGGTGAGAGCTTCCATTCAAGTTTCTTTGGCGTAGTATCAATGGGCTCGAGGGGCGGTTCTAAAAACCGATCAGACAACCATGTGGCGACTAGGAGAACTGTGGCGTACTTTGAGAGTTGCTGGATGGCTTGTACGATTTTGCGTACGGAGATAAGGGGGCACGGAAGAGAGTAGGCGCTGAAGGATTGATCGAACGTGCGAGGAGCATGAGCCCCTCAGTGAAAATGTCAGCGGCGAACCTAAGGAGCAGCGTCAGCACGGGCTATATATAGAACAAGGATCAAGCACACCTCAGAACCGTATGTCCATCGACGCCTGTGTGTTCAAAATTGATCCCAGCGGACCCATCTGCACAGACAATGATTTGCAGCTGCGGCGAAATAAGTCGCGAGGTGATATATCAGGAGGTATTCTTGTACCTTGTCATACCACCGGTTCGTGCATGTCCCAACTTGTTCCCCCCCTTGAAGGCTGTATGTCCCACAAAGGAAGTTGGAACACAAGTCTGCCAGACTCTCAGGCGAAGTGTCATCGAGACACACCATAAACAAGGCACGGTCAACAATCTGGAGACAGCCGGCATTGTTTCGGTCTTGCTGAAGCATCTTCCTCAGTCCAGACCATATCTTGCGGTTCTCCGTTGAAAGAACACCAATTGCCTTGCGAGCAACTTCTGAACGATCAAGGGTATCGGCATCAGAGACAATGGCCTGAAGGTTGCGCAAGACTTGGCGCTCGGTAAGAAGCGGTAAGCTGTCGTCGTCCAAAACATCAAACCAATCTAAGTCATGATAAGCGCTCAGTGATGCATGTAAAAGCATTCCAGCGACCCACAAAATTGGCCTCGACGGATAACGACGATGTGCCTTGAATCGGAATACACCTCCATTTTGCAGCCCCTATCAGTGGGGATCCGAGCCGCGCCAAAAAGCCGAGGGTACTGGTCCATATCGAGCGGTGTGTCTCGTACCATGTCTGGTTCGAGTATACCAGTGCGAAGATCATGAATGAAACCAAGAGACGATATAATGAGCGATGCCGTCCGAGGGAGCTGAGAGCCTCGATCCGGAGTCGGATCGTTCCTGACTCAATAATGAGCATAGATATAGATATACAACTATACATACTCCAGAACAAAGAAGGGATTGAGCGCGAGAACGACCGGGTCGCTATGGGATAGGTACGATTCGTACCAAAACTCCTCGATGTAACTATGCCATGCAAGATGAGTTCTGCATGCTCCGGTTCAATGCAGAACAGACAACTACCTCGCTTTGTCCTTTGCCCATTCAATTAATTCCTGTTGAATCCTCGGGCCTTCACCTAGGAGAAATTCCTGAACAGCTGCCGTAGTAGCTTCGTGTTCGTGCTTATCTTGCAAAGCCTCAAGGGCCTTGAGGTATCGTTTACATGTATCCTCAAGGGGAGGTATTGGAAGCTTAGGTAGCCGGCTTTGCCACGCGAGTGTCCGGCCTGTAGACTTGTCTTTTTCAAGTCTAGTGGCGGTATCGGAGCCAGGTTGTGCAGAAAGCATCAAGTGTCGGCAAGGAGTTGGCACGGGTGGTCTCAGTATACAAACCCATGAGCTATTTTGAACAAACCTACAACACGGAATCACCCATAAATGTACTCCAAAGCGACAATAGCGGGAAGAAGGAGATCAAATTTGGTGACGACACTTGCTGTGAACCCTCCTGAGTGATAGAATACAAACAAAGATATACAAGTGTATATGGCTAAATCTGGTTTATGATCGCGAACTCACCGTCGTGCAGTAGCTTGGACGCCAGGAAAGGCCGGAATCCGCCGTTCTCCTGAATGTCACCAATTGGCTAATCAACGGAATTTTGTACCCCATTCCGGACGCTTGGCACGACTGAAAACATGGTTCTCTCACCCCGACAATTGGTACCACGAGGCATGGAACTCACTGAATCGCTTCTCTCTATCTTTTTCATCAATCCACCGTCTTGAATCGTCGGGCCGATTTTCATACATGCGATGCGATTCGTCAGTAAATTCCTTCAAAGTTGGAGGAACGTTCATCAATTCTCGAGAGCTCACTTTTGATTATTTCTTCAAGATGGAGAGCATGGTCTTTAAGTCAGGCGTGAACAAGAACACAAGCATATGCATCAGTTCTCGGATATCTGATACATACCCTTTAATTACGGTTTCAAGACCTCGTTTGATGGTCCTTAAACTACGAAACCAACGACAAAATTCCGACAAGGGACACTAGTTAGTCTGTATGACGATGATCCGGTCACACACACATTTTGAAATTAAAGATAATCAATGTCTCGAGTGACTTGGCAAATCTTCATGTCGGGTGGATCAGCGACCGTCAGATTGTTCCAAAATAATAATTTTCAAAGACCCCTCACTATTCTCTGTTGTCAGTATCTTCATAGTAGCATTTTCACAGGGTGCAAAATATTCTTCGACAGCTATATGAGTAAGTCTTCCTTCCAGTATAGACTTGGATTGGACGTTTAGGATGTTTAGGATGTCTCCTGTTACATCAGCACCTCATATATATAACGTGAATCATCCATTGACAAAATTCTTTCATCAAAGAGATAGTCTATCTCTCGTCTGCGCAGCGGTCTTATAGTGCGACGATGAAGTCCCAGGTCTTACTTTTCCAATTCTTCTTTTCCACCTCTATTCTGTCTCTGCTTAGATATGTTTCCGCTCAAGGCGGTCATACTTCTAACCACGACGACGATGTCTCTGACGACGACAACGGTGTAAATGGAGGGTCTCCAGCTACGGCCACGATAGCCAACACAATAGGCCCTCTTCCAAGTTTTGATTCTTCGGTTACTATTACACCGAACATGCGACCGGTTGTGACTACAGCACCTGGTGCATTGACTGATGGGAATTTGACATATGTGAATAATTCAGGGATATGCGAGACTAAGCCTGGCGCGCACCAAGTTTCTGGGTATATAAACATTTCAAAGAATACCCACCTTGTTGGTTCATGTTCATCTTCTTAACGCACATTTTTTTATATTTTTTAGTGGTTTGGGTTCTTTGCAGCGAGGTCAAGTCCGCAGACTACTCCGCTAATAGTTTGGGTGAATGGAAGGCCTGGCTGCTCGTCTATGGCTAGTTTATTTCAAGGTACGTCAGTCTTATGTATATTGAGGACCAACTATATGGGACAAAATTTTGAAATTTGACAGAGCATGGATCTTGCCGAGTAGACTCCAGTGGTTCCAACACGACAGTCAACCCATACAGGTGATTCATTATCTTCACCTTTTCTCGATAGACTTTGGCTAATAATAACTTGGTAGCTGGAATACTGTATCAAATAGTGAGACTTCATTCAACATAATTCAGGTGGATGTTATTTATTGAAATGACATTCTAGTGTTACACATAGACTTGTCAGCTGGAGCGGGATTCTCCTATGGACCAGACACTAAAGACACATTCCAAGGAAGTGCAGAACAGTTGTGGACAGCTCTTCAAATGCTATTTGGTACTCAAGAGTTTTCCACGTTGAGAACAAGAAGGTTCTTGGATCCGATCGGATGTATAGAAATATTGTGCTACTCACACAGGATTGCCAGATTGATTTTTGCCACAGAGGGCTTTGGGGCGCGATTATATCCGATCCTGGTTCGATATAGCAACGGTAAAAATGAGAGGATTGACAGACATGAGATCACGTGTTATAGAGTCGTCTTCAGTGCAATTATGGTGAGCAAGTATGTCTTGAGAGGTTGCCAACCCATCTAATTCGATTTAATGCTAATAAAAGTGGAGCACATGACCCAATGATACAAATGAATTCCCTAATCAGGTTCTCGACTCGCGCTCCAGGGTATGGAAGAATTCAGAACGGGACAACGGTGAATAAAATGAAAGAATATATGGAAAGTGTAGGGAGCTGTGGCGACTTGTTGCAGAGATGCGAGAGAGAAGGGACACTGCCTGCGGGAAACAAAACGTGCAGGATTGCTTGAACTACTTGCATAAGTTTAATTCAAACCTAAACGGCTAGGAAGTTCAGGCGAATATAATGGCAGAAATCTACCATTCTCCAGGCAGCGGACGATTCAAAGCCCCTTGCAATTCCACCATTACATTGTTCGAATGTTACCGTAGCTCCAATCTTAGCCATCACGTCACCATTCCTGAGGTAATTTAAATAGCTGTCTGACGGATACGGAGGATCCGTTTGTGACTTCATGAGATCTGTCATCAAACGAGTCCCAACTGGGGCTTACCGGATTTTGCCGAATTAGTTAATGCAAAGTTTCCAATACTGATTTGGGTACGTCCCGGATACTTTATAGTGGAATACAACTGACTTTAAGAGGGAAGGCAGGCGATCTAGACATTGGGTATGTATTGCCACGAGTTAAGATAGGCCAACAAGTTGACTGAAAAAAAAGTGAGAACTGGATTGGAATATACGATTCCATCGTCGCCGCGAGCCAGTGGTTTGGCAGTCAGATGTTTAACAGGTATGAACATTACGTTCAGTGACCGGGTTGCTGCAAGAGCCAAAGTAGTCAACAGCCTGTCTTTTGTGTGAGTCTTCCCTGAGGATGACGTATTAGCCTGTGCAGGAGGATACTTGAGGCTGGTCATGCAGGTTTAACCTGGGGTTAATTTTTGGTTTTTAGCTCTTTAGGCCGCTTACCAGCCTTGGGTAGCCCCCTCAGGAGTTCTCCCAAAGGGAAAGTCTATTCTATATGCTCTATAAACATGAGTATCATCTACATCACGATAGAAATAGTGGGGGCCAAAAGAGACCGAAGCACTATGCTTCGATAGCGGATGGCTGACTTTTACTGGCTGACTTATACGGCGCTATGGAGCGTGATCGTGGCGGTGCTGTGAGTACAAGGGCAAACAAACATGTAGAAATAATCAACTCGGAATAATTTTGAATCCATCCTTTGAGTTGCTTGAGGCATTAACTTGCTTCGCCTCTTCCCCCTGACCATAACCATGGCCATACAGCCATCCCAGCAGTATGCATGCAAGTCTGTTTCTCCTTTTTCGACCATTATTTTCTGACTTGGCCTTAGTTCGTACCCAAAAGGCCCTTGGCTTGGTCAGTGGCAGCCCAGACTATGTACCTCTCCCTGGATTCGCTATTCCGGATGTTGCAGCACGTACATATGTATACAGTGCGGATGGCCGTCTCTATGCATACGCTCTTCCCACAACGTGAGTATCCTACAACCTCGTTGAGCCCTTGTGGATCGATCGGCTCGACTGTATTTCGGTCTCACGAGTGGCCATAGCTGACATTGATGTTTCAGTATTCGGATCCTACAGGCAGAAGGTGCTCAACTGCTCCAGGAGCTTCCCCTTTCCAACATTGTCGAGCTGAATTTTTCGCCTCGTGGCACTTATCTCTCTACTTGGGAACGTCCAGGCAAGATCCCTAGGTACTTAATCTCAGGCACGAACTTAATTAATTTACAGCGAAAGTGGAAGATGGATCTCAGCACAAAAACCTCCGTGTCTGGTCTGTTTCGACTGGTCAAGAGCTCATCTCTTTCACTCAAAAGTCTCAAGAAGGTTGGGACCTCCAATATACAATCTCGGAGTCTCACGCCATCAGGCTGGTTGGGTCCGATATTCAGGTCTTTCGACCTGCAGAGTGGGCTCAAGGAGTTGTGGATAAATTGAGAATCGAAGGAGCAACTAGTGTCACCTTGAGTCCAGGGCTGAATCCCTCTATTGCAGTCTTCGTTGCTGAGAAAAAAGTATGTGTAGGTGCCCTTGTTGTCGACATTCAATGAAAATGTTTTTTTAGGGTCAGCCAGCGAGCATCAAGATCTACAATCTTCTCGCGCTCAGTGCGACCCCTACCTGTCAAAAGACCTTCTTCAAAGCAGATCGTGCTCAGATCAAATGGAACACGCTTGGGACACAGGTTCTGCTTCTCACCCAGACAGAGGTTGATAACTCTAATAAGAGTTACTATGGTGAAACGAATATATTCCTACTCAGTTGTACAGGGGACCGGGATTGTAAAGTCGTTTTGGACAAAGATGGCCCTATCCATGACTTTGCCTGGAGTCCGAACTCAAAGGAATTTGGTGTGGTTTATGGATGTGCGTGCCTTGGCTTTCTTTGATCAACGGGTTTGAATCTTCGTTTAGATATGCCTGCCAAAACTGTGATCTTTGATCAACGGGTCCATAAACTGCATGACTTCGGTTCTTCTCCGCATAACTTTATTTCTTTTAATCCGCAGGGACGTCTTGTCCTTCTCGCAGGTTTTGGCAATCTTGCGGGAAAAATCGACGTTTTTGACCGCCGTAGCCTGACTAAAGTTACCACTATCGATGCGCCCAATACTTCTCATTGCGAGTGGTCAGCGGACGGTCGATTCCTCCTCACAGCGACACTTTCACCTCGACTTCGTGTGGACAATGGCATCAAGATATGGCACTGTTCAGGTCTTCTTGTTTATGTCAAGTTAATCGAGGAACTTTACCAGGTCAGCTGGCGACCAACTCCACCTGAGAATGCCCCTCCATTCCCCAACCAGATACCGGCAGCTCCAGAAGCTACCGAGAGCGCGAAAGACTGGGAGAGGACACAGAAGAAGCCAACTGTTGGTGTATCTACTGGAGCGTACAGACCTCCTGGTGCTCGAGGTCTGGCGACCCCTGCGATTTTCAAACGAGAAGATGAGGGTGGTTTTCCCAGTAACAGTGGTAGTCCTATGGGTAGTGGCGCAAACACTCCTGTGAGAGGATATAACAGGAGTGCTTTGCCCCCTGGTGCTCCCGGGTACGGCCAATATGCGAATAATGACGTAGGGTATGGGAAGCGGCATGTGCCTGGTGCCCCGCCCCCTGGTCTGAGTGTCGGAGGAGACAACGAAAGGAAAGGGAACAAGAAAAAGAAAGGAGCGAAGAAGCAGGACGCTTTCACCACTAGTGGGGGCGGTTCTTTGGAAAGCGAGCATGTCAACGGGAATGCCAATGGGACGCCCAAAGGTAGGAAGGGTCAGCAACGCCCGCAGGAGGTGGCTTCACTCCCATCTCCTGAACTTGAGCCTAATACCCCTGTGACACCTGCTGGAGATGGTCTTGATGCAAACGTCAAGAGAGTCAGGAATTTAAATAAGAAGGTACGATAGCGTTTCATTCCTTTCGTTAGCAACCTTGAATAATCCATTTGCGAACCAGCTGAAAGCTATTGAAGAGTTGAAGGAGAAGGCAAAGAGAGGAGAGCGTCTCGAGACCACCCAAATCAAGAAAATGGATGGGGAAGCAGAAATTAGGAAAGAGCTTGCCGATTTGCAGAAGAGTTTGCCCACAGCTTCGTGACTGACTTCATCAAGCTTCGCACCTTGTGTTCATGATTTCCCATGTTCTCTGTCTTTGTATAGCCCTCACAGCTCATGATACATATTCCATCTATTCCTGTCTATTGTGTACAGTGGTTGTATCTGACCCTCTTTCTGGTCCTCTCTATTCCTTTCTAGTTTTGTCGGGTTGGATTGCTGGTTAACTGCTTTCGGTGCAATGCAATTTCCGTTGTAATCAATTCGTAGTAGGTGACGTGACGATGGTGGCGCCGCTATTAAGCCCCAATGAATGTGCGTGTCAGAGTGAATTGTATCTGAAAACTTGCAAGCTACTTCATGCTCCGTAGTCCACGAACAGTCAGGTCCTCCCCCATATGTGTTCTACTGCTCCTGTAGTAGTCCATCGCCTTCGGTGGGAAGTGACAAATAGGCCAATAATTTATCGGTAATTTGGCAAGCTAGGTCATTGAGGCCCCCGTCAACACAGAGATAAATTACGAGGGCTAAAGGTGCACCGAATATGCCTGGAGAATGAGGGGAGCGGCAAGGTTTACTTTATAAACTGTATCCAGAGGAACGACCAGCCATTATGAGAATTAATACCAGAGGAAAATCAGGGCGCGCCTAGACAATCCAACACTAAACAATATGAAAAGCGTACTTGTTCTAGGGGAGTTTTATCAACTTCTTTCTCCGCCTCTTGTTCACAATTGCAATTGTTTGTTGAGTTCTCCAGCCTCAGACAAAAGTGATTTTTCTCAACAAGATCTGGGAACATTCCAGCGCAAAACAAAGCCCGAATATTATAAACAATAGGAGCATACTGTATCTTGAGGTCCTGGGGTGTGATGCTAATGTCTTGTTGGTTAAAGACGCACGATTGGCATGACCAGCCTGTAGAGCATTTTGCGCCTTCTCTGTTACAAATCTTGTCCCGTTCCCTTACCTATGATTAACCACTTGGTTCGCCTGCGAGTCAGTCCATGGTCTTCGCAATCCCATGAGTCCTCGTGGTCTTGGCACGGACCACTAACAAGAATGTGTATATAGAATTAATCACAGTTGGAGTCTGGTTTGTAATACATCCTTGGTTCCACTCACTGGGGTCAGGATATCGTAACATTCTCCGCGGATTTTGGCGAATGGACACTGTTTCTAGAAGAAACCTACAGGTATTTGGAAGAAGACATTACAAACTCACGACACAACTATGACGGACAGAAACTAGAAGATGGGTCCTTTACGAACAAGTTAGTTTTAAATCACTATACTTTGAACGAAGACTGTCCGCCTCCGTCTTTATGTGAGAGCAACTGTCGAGCACGTACACATACTCCATCAAATCCACTGCTCTCATACATATTTACTTATAGTGATGGTGCTCGGAGAAATGCTTCAAAGTCCAATATATATCCGTTTTATTTGTTAGCACGAAAGATAAAAATAAATATTGAGACCCTTAGGTCTACCACTCCGGAAAAGCGTGTCATCCTTGTGCAGGGGCCATGCTAATCTTCTCTGTATCGTTCCAATTTTTTCGTATGTCACCCCGAAGGGGACACTCCTTGATGTTGTGAAGTCATGGGATAATGCAAACTCTTGTATTTTGTCCAGTACGCGGGTAAGTCACATGATACACGAAAGTATACAGTATTTGCATAGGTCTGTATTTCAATTTTTTTAAAGATAAGTAATCTATACGCTACTTGATGTTGTTCGGGGACGAAAAGCACTCATCAAAACTCATCATATCATCGCAGCCCGATTTGCAATCCACTGCATCATCGAAAGAGGATCAAAGTCCTTCTCAATCTTTCTCAAATCTTCGGCGATTCGGTGGTTTGCGGCAAGGAAAAGATGCTCTACCTCTTCCCATCTCTTAGCATCGCATTGCTTACGAACCAATACTCCGACATCGTTTGTGTCTTTGGCATGTTCTGACTTGATACCGATACGTTCCCGGCCGTTTTCAGCAAGTTGCCCGTGATCACGTCCATTATCCTGAGGTAGATGGCGTCGGCTGCCAGTCTCTCGTTCTACGTCATCTTCATCAAACTCGCATGTTTTTCGTCGGTTATGATCTGTGCGTCGTTCTATTGGTGAGTCAATGCCCATAAGAATATCCAGGGGAATTCCGCTCTGTGCCTCATTCGTGACATCTAGCTGGTTCACTACATCAAGCATCTCCGCATCTTGCGACTGATTTTCCTCTTCATCTTCTCTCTTATCTTGAATCTCGATCTCAACTGCATTTTTGACGATGACGTCCTCACTGCCCCGACCATCCAATGTCTGCACTTCATCAAAGCCTTTCTGTTGCAGTTCGCTTCTTCTCGGGGAATATGCAACACTACTGACTCTCCTCTGTTCCCTTTCCAACGCTTCGTCTTCTCTTCCAAGCTTGGCCAATCTCGTGTACTTCCCCGCTCGCGTACCTATCAATGGTTCATACTCTCCTTCCATTGCAGTAGAAGCTTCAAGAGGGTCTACGGGTCTGATTTCAAGACTTTTCCCTCCAATTCCCAAACTAGAGTGCCGACGATGTCTGGATGAAGATCCAGCCGCACTCGTAGGTTCCATAGCGCTTGAGGCGTATCGAACCATTAGCTCGCTTTTGGACTTGGTAAGTGATGATGTAGGACTATGACTGGTGGTCTTGCTTGAGGGCGCAGAGACGCCTTCCACCCATGCACTCATACTCCGTTCTGCACTCTCTTTCATATCCGTCAAAGCAGATTTCAAGAGCCGTAAGCTCTTCAGATCACTCCATAGTTTCTGAACAACAGCCTCTGTAAAACCAAATTCCTGCGAGAATCCCTGAATCGCAAGTTCTTGGAGAAGAGAGCTGTCTTCTTCTGACATTATAGACATGTGAGATGCATTAGAAACTCGAGGTGAGGGACGTTGTGTCGGTTGATTCAAATTCCTCTTAACCAGCTCTTGGCGGAGATTGATAGTACGGGTATTGGATCGACTCCCAGGTCCTACAACGTTGGTGAGGCCACTCACGTCACCAATAGAATGACGTTTCGTGACCGAGATCGAGGTTAGATGGGGTAAAGGAATGAAAATATCTGTGCTTGTGCGTTCCACTATAACAAGATGTCAGGTATTCAGGCAATATTTCAAGCCGAGACCTGACATACATGGCACGAGTTGGCTCGGCCGAGCATCAATAATATCTTGCAAATGATGAGAAGTATGAGGCTTCGTTGGTTCAAGTGCCTCGTCAACTGGAAATTTTGAGGTTCCAGTAGGATATTGTTCATTTTTCTGGTGTTCTACTTCTGTAGCGATAACTTCTTCGGCCGCCTTCGCCTGCTCCCTACGACATTGTTCCGCACGGTGGTATTCACGATGCTCCCCCTCGATTTTGCTATCGCGCAGCATCTGTGAAACATTCGTGCCGCGTCGGGGTGGCCATGTCGGCTGAGCATCAGGGGTAACAACATCACTTGAGCTTTCATCTGCCTTTCTGGGTCGTTTTCGACTTAGATAGGTACCATAGGGACCTTCTTCAAGGATAGGTGGATTTTTCCTGCTGGTAAGAGATGTGAGTTCTCTTTTCGCTGCAGGTGGTGGGGAATCCAGGAAAGGGTCATCATCCTGAAGTCCTGAGGCGAATGTGAAGTTATTACGGCTGATGTGGGATTTAGAGAGTGGCCTGGATGGAGGGGATCCCAAAGACGATTGGGATGTTCCACCCTTTTCACTGAGATGAAAAATGGGCAATTAGGAGGGAATACTTGGCGGAAAGAAGGGCCTGAACATACATGACTCGAACAGAGTTGTCGGGTCCTTTTTCCACCAACACTTCTACAGGATGCTGGGAGATAGCACTCGGACAATTGTTTGGGATAGTCAAGGTGGGCTCAAAACCCCGACTTTCCCCTTCGTTATCAGTCTCACTCCCAGATGGAGACCTTGTACTGTTTTCGACCTTGTCCTCTTCGGCGTCTTCAAAGATCTCGCCTGCGTAGTCCTCTGACCCGGGTGGAGTGTTAGCTTCATTGTCACCTTCGTTTGCGTCACTTCCATCATCTACCATCTCCAC
>Ga0157366_1000643_pt1 | contig 15058 bp, 20 predicted proteins | sample AttbisABBM1_FD_113149 | JGI IMG/M metagenome (GOLD analysis project Ga0157366, IMG submission 113149) | Fungus gardens microbial communities from leaf cutter ant in Botucatu, State of São Paulo, Brazil - Atta bisphaerica ABBM1 | ecosystem: Host-associated > Fungi > Mycelium > Unclassified ...
GAGAAAGTAACATGGTAGAGCACTTGCGATGAGGCCATTACATAGCTCAAGCCCAAAAAGGGAGACAGACCGCAACACTCGAGTAGAAACAGACATTACATTCCTCTGGAGGCTTTCATCAGCTCGTACAATCACCAATCACCTTGTTGTATCACAAATCCATGAACTGAGCTTCGATCGAATAGAGTATACAGTGAGACCAAAAGCAACCGAATAGCGACCGGGTTCTCTGGGGACCGAAATAGAGGTTCTCTAAGACGATTGGCGTCTTTACGACATCAAGACACGAGGGAATTTGTTAGGGTCTTCCTCCTTGGAGAGGAAGCAAGACAAACGTGCGTAAGGGAGCACCCAACTACCATAGAGCTGCATCTTCGAAGTCACAGATAGGCAGATTTGTGAAGAGCATCGAGGGATAGAAATTGCAAGTCAAGAAGGATGTTCAAGGCATGATAGAAGGTCAGGCCAGAGGCAGGCTGAACAATAGCCTTTAGGAATTATGGAGTGCTCCGGGTCTTGTGCACGTGCTTGGCGGAATTTTCGGTTTATGCTTTTGATACTACACTTGCATATTTACCTGCGACCCTTACCTTCTAATCCCTCTTCTGTTCCCTCCCTAGTCTACTTAGTTTTCGCCAATCACCCGGCCCAGGCTTTCCTTCTCCTCCTGCTGAAATCTTTTCCATTTTCTTTTCCCGGCATTACCAGTCAGACTCAATCGCCACCTGTCAATTGTCACGGCTCTTTTCCCCAATCTGTTTCTGCCACCTTGCCTATGGGTTCATTAAATGTTGCCCAGAGCAAGCATATCGCCTTTCCTCTTTCACCACCGAGTTCTGGCACCGTAACTGCTGTCTCTTCTCCTTGCCTTCCCAACATTTCAACCCACCAACCAGATTCTATAAACCAGCACTTCACATTTCCTTCGACACGTTTGAATGCGAACGCACATCCGTCTCGTAAGAAACCACAGAAACCGTCTGTCGTTCCAGATGTTTCAAATTCTAGAGACTCAAGTGTTGGCTTTATCTCCATCCACAGTGAGAAGCAGAAGTCTTCTGCGCACTCCTTGACTCTTCCATCCGACTCCTCCTCACTCTCCATCATGACTCCAGTTCTCTCCCCGGCGGCGCATTGTCAAACGGGTTCATTTTCATCCTCTTCCACTAACTCCTCTTCTTCGATCCCCCTTATGCGTGAAACTCCACACACGCCAAACACAGGGATGGGCCGTAAGGTAGCTGCCAAACTGCAGCTATTCAGGGAGTCTGTTGGCCCTTCTGAAGATCTGATAGCAAGTGAATCTTCTCGCTCTCAGTCTTCTGGCCGCCATAAGGCAGCATCCTCAAAGATTGGTGACGATGAAGAGATAACGGAAGTTCAGTTTAAGTTGGTGAAGCGCTCGGAATGGCCTGGGCGTGAAACCGCTGTCATCAAACAAGAAAGGGGTATGACAGCATCGGATCATGCAAAGGACGGTATTCTGGGTGCACACAGCGGGCGGTCGCAGGATCGCAACCAATATCAAGAGGGTGTTTCGCAAGAACACAATCCATGGAGAAGAGGGTTTGTTGAGAGTTCTAGCACAAAGAGGGGAAGACGACGTGATCGGACTTTGCCAGAGACGGATAAAAGAGGGGATGATCACATATTCCCAATCGTGGTGAATCCCAACTTCCTCATCCAAGTCCTTCTACATTTCTTCCATCTCCGTCCCTTTCACGATCTCGCCGTCAATCGTCGATATCTTCTCAACATAGTCAACATACTGGCCCGACCAGTATCCGTTCTCGTCGCTCTACCTCGTCTCAGCGTTTCTCGGTCCCTTTAGAGGTTTTCCCCGCCTTACCACTACCAGAGAGCCGGAATGGCTCTCGTTCGAGCAGCCTTTCTGCCCCTATCTCACCTGTAGAATCCACCTCTTCATGGTTGACTGATGGCGATTCAACTTGGGAAACTGCCTCTATCATAACTTCGACCTCGACGACACCATCAGCTGGTACACAGCGAGGAGGTCGAACTCTACCGTCAGTGCCTTTGCATAGCACATCGGAAGATGCTGGTTTCCGCTCGCCCCGTACTTCGCTTGCATTTGGTGAAAGTGATACCGACCATTTTCTCCGCTTCGATGTTTCGCAAAAATCTCTACCCCACATTCCTCTTCAGCCTTTTCAAAATCAGGTTGGAGGCCATACCTCCATATATAAGTTCACGAAACAAGCGATTTGCAAGGTGTGTATACCATATTAATATCTTTCCTCGCGATACACTTAACCGAGATCTTCACCAATCAGCCGCTCGTGTCTCGTGAGAATTTAGTTTATGAAGCTGTAGAAAGGGAAGCGCCGCCTCTGTTGGGTTTCATTCCACGTTACCTTGGAGTCATGCTGGTTAGTTATCGACGTGTATCCAAAAATCCTCCTGCCTTGGATGTCACGCACAAACCCATTGCCCCACTCGATTCCGCAAAGGATAGTCAAACGACTCTACGAGGCCCATCTTCGTTCTCCAGCTCCAAGCAGTATTCGAGAGTATATGAAAATGGTCTCTCCAATGAGGTAGATTCTGAAGTGGCAGAGTTACCAGAAGTCATCCTTGATCGAAATCACCATATTCTACCAGGGTGGTTACTCGAAGGCAACCGACGCAGGTCGTCATCACACACTCATACCAATGGAACCCCTGTCAGTACTCAACGTCAACTAGACAAAATTCATCTCAGTACCTCACCCACTCCTGACCTTGCCGGGCCCCCGATTCCACGGCCACCTCGCCTGAAACAGACCTTTTTCGGACAATCTTCCTCCTTGGACTCTCAGGAAATGGACTCACCTACTCCCGTTAACTCTCCGAGCCAGAGCCAGCGCATATACTCTAATTATCTGGCAGAGCGATGCTCTTCAGTTCCCCATGGGTCTACTTCCGACGATGATGGTGATCGGTCTCGCCCTCATTTGAGATCATTTCATTCCGAAAGGGGATTTTGTGGCTCGCCCTGGGGAACCGGTTCCACTATGGTCAATACCAAATTGAAAGATTATGTTTTTCGGAATGCTGTGCATAATGCTAAAAAGAAGTTTAAGAGACTCGCAGGAAATTTTCGAACGGAGGATGAGGGAGAATCTGAGTATAGTGGTTCACAGAGACGTCCAAGGAAGCCTTTATCCAGAGCAACAAAATCCCATTCCGACGATTGTCATATTCCTGTTCGTCGTGTACAAAGCGAGGCTCTACTTGCGCAATCAGATCATTTATATGCTAAGAGATGCAATCGAAACAGCGATGGTGGCGCTAGTAGTGGTGTATTTGAGATGGATCTTGATTTGGGACACGGGGGGATCGATCCTGTTGATTCCTGGAAAGGTGCTCAAGTGTCCCCATTGCTCAACAATAGACGTCGTAGCCGTTCACGTTCGCTTGATGTTGCAGCGATGCACAGAAATCCCCCCCACCCACCATCTATCCGTCACTCGCCTATCCCTGAGAACAGCGAGTCGGACCCTTCCTTTACGAAACCGACCTATTTTATTCTTATGGAAGATCTCACTCGACATCTCAAGCATCCTTGCGTGATGGATCTAAAGATGGGAACCCGACAGTATGGCATGGACGCAACAAGCTCCAAGAAGAAGAGTCAGAGGAAAAAATGTGACAGGACTACCAGTCGTACTCTCGGAGTACGCGTGTGCGGGATGCAGGTAAACTCAAATAACATTTAGTACCGTCCTCTTTCTGACCTTGTTCGGCAGGTGTGGAATGTGGAGACCCAGTCATATTCGATCCAAAACAAGTACAGCGGACGAGAAGTTCGCCCAGAAGAATTTGATTCTGTGGTTGCGTCGTTTTTGTCAAATGGTGAGGGCTTGTTGGTGCACCAGATACCAATGCTTCTACAAAAACTGTATGCATTGGCTCGTATTGTCAACCGATTGAAAGGGTACCGCTTTTACGGATGTAGTCTTCTGTTTATCTACGATGGCGATCGCGATTCCCAGGAAAATTTCCGATCTTGGGCTCTCGAACATCCATCAGCGAAAAGCAAACGCGGTGAATCATTCGAACGTCGCTCACTCCGACATGACACAAATAAGGCCACGTTGCGGCGTTCCCACAGTGAAGATCTAGTGGCAGGATCAGTCACAAAGAGATCTCACGGAAAGCGGAGGCGCGGAGAAGTCAACGTGCGAATTGTTGACTTCGCGCATACAACAACTGGTAGAGACTGGCTGCCATATCCTGCAGAATCACCATCCACTCGTTCACTGGATGCTTCCAAAGGTTACCAGGCGGAATATGATTCCGAGACTGGGTATCTCTACGCACGATTTCCTCCGCACTACCCGGATCAGCCAGACCGAGGATTCCTTCTTGGGCTATGGAATATCACTGTATCACTAGGGCGTATATGGAATGGGGAACGCAGACGCAGAGTGAAGGCCGCTCGGGACAATCCTTCTGCAGGAATAAACCAGCTTACACCATTGTCCACCGAGGGGAAGGAGATTTTCGATGAGATTTTTGGAGACAGTGATGATGGTATGGTTTCATCATGAGGAATATAAATTCCATTCTATCCACGTTCTATTCTATTCATGTCCCTTCTGTTATTGTATTCGTTGTGTTATTCCTTTCAATTAATATGCTACAGACAGATTGCCATAGCAATCTTTTCCTTTGTACAGGCACATTCGTACTTCGTATCTTCTCCTCTGTATTTCCAGATGTATTGCCAGGTAAATACTTGAAGTACCCAAGTAGAAGTATATCCATTTTGTTATTCGTCGAAAGCATATTTTGGTCTTTGGTCTTATTTGGCAGAGTGGGATCAATTTGTTTCTTGTTTTCGTCCGTCACATTTGTCCGTCGTCACTTACGTGCATATGGACACGGAACTGAAATGTAATCATCTAACATGCCGAAGGGGACTCACTGATAAGGCTGTTGTTGTAAGCCTGTTTTGTGCCTCCTATATGGTCGAACAGACTCACAACTCGCGAAGACTACTTGTGCGTTGGACAAATTCACTAGAAGTCAAAATACGGGCTGAAATGGATGTTGGTGTTTAGGCTCGCATATATTCTGCAGTATGTCGAGTTTCTTGGGCAATAAACGAACATTGTGCTTTAATTTCCTTTAGTCGACTGTGCTAATGAGTTATTTACGGCCGCACGACTCTGTCCTGGTGAATTTGGCTGTTTCGAGATTTTTCCGTTGACGTTGAACACTGCCTAGCCTGTGAAACTGGCCTTACCGAGCCGTGGGTGTTTTGATACTTCCTTCGGCACTGGATTGCGCCCCTGACGACGTCCCTTTGTCCTTCATCCATCTCAGGGATGACGTTGTTGTGAGCGTCATTCATTGAACCTGGTATAACACATCCAAGACTCGAGAAACATAGGTCTGTTCTCTTCAACCAACCAATGACTACAAAACGGTACGAGAGGCTTGGTGCATATACACAGAAATTATCACTTATTTGATTCATCCCAGTCTGTCCTTTCTGGTCTAGCCCCGTCAATCATTCTTGAGATCTGCAGTCGGTATGATCCCTACCATTTTGTCCCTAAATGTATTACACCCGATGATTAGTGCAATTTCGTTCTGGCAATATCAAATTCACCAAGAAAAGTTGCAGCTTTGACACCGTGAATCATGATCATATTCCCATTAACCGTTACATTACCCAACAGCTCTTTTCAACAAGCTGTTATCAGGAGCATCAATGACAAAAATGCACAGCTACAGAAACAACTTGAGAACGTCGTTAGGGAAGGTAGGGTGTCTCCTTTCGACTTTCTTGCTGGTACTGGTATCGATATCTCTTGTTAGCCAATGGGGAGATCAATCTCTTGAACAATAAGGCCACTCGTGAGCAATTCGATCCCAATATTCAGATGTGATCAAGCAAAAGGTCCAACAGAGTTCGAGAGAGACCTCGAGATTGAGCGACGAAAGGTCCGGGACCTCCAGGATGCATCTCGGGAACGAGACAAGGAATATCAAAAGCTCAAGGTACGCAATTATGGTTATGTATAGCCTGAACAACCTGTTTAGTACATTCTTGCTTCAGATACAACACGATAAACTCAGACGCAAGGCTTTGCTGGGACCTGCCAACACTGAAACTGGTGTTGTACCCCAGTCAAGGACTCCAGAGAATCATCAACAAAGGATGCGTCACAATGGTGGTGCTAGTGGGGTACCTACCAACAACGACATGGCCGTAGTTGGACTGGAAGGATCTGGTGTATGGCCTGAGCCTCTGAGTTCCAAACCGTCAAACAAAGATCCAACTAAAACTTGATTACATCTACCAGATTCAAAGAACTCCTCTTATTCCAAGGGCTCAAAGTCATGCGTTCATGCCTGGACATGTCGCTCAACAAGGGTCTGGGTGGATGAAACCACTGCCAAGACAACTGGGCAGCAATCATCGACAGCCTTTTTCAGCGGCGTCGATGCCTACATCAGACCATTCTTATCGATCTGCGACTGGCTCTGAGCGTTCAGATAGCGGCAATGAAGTGGAACGATTGCTATTAGGTTCGTCGTCAAGAATAACCGCAGGCTGGGGATCTGCAGCTGCTCGAAGCAGACCTGGTAAGTCTATTGTAGTGGATCAAATGGCTTACAGGGTTCAGTCGAGTCTCTGGTCAGCCTTCGCTCCTCCTGTTGCCAAACGAACTTCGAAAGGATTCCGTCCCGCTGTTCCCAACTCATGATCGTAAATCGTAGGATTGCATTATACCATACAATGTTTCGCTAGCCTTCAGTATGGGTGGGTACAGTAAATTGTATATGTATAAAGTAAGTAAAAGGTCTAAACAAATATGCCACAATGAAAATCGATCTAAATTCAACACACACAACACACACGACTGAATGCAAATGAAATAAAATGAAGCATATAGAGTTTGGAAACCACCGTTCAAGCATCCTACAAACCCAACTAGCTGAATCAAATCAATCCACCTTCAACGTTCCGTTCTTCTCATCTTCAAGGTATTGCCCAATAGCCAGTATATCTTGTCCGGCTCTCCTCAAGTACCCAGACAGAATATTCCGATCAGCATGTGGCAGTAAATCTGCAAGTTTATCGACCTGGCAGAGGAACTCTGGTTCTAGTTGTGGATCATACACTGCCTGTTGCTGCTGTTCCTGTTGCTGGCTGTACCTGACAGTCGTTGGGATATAAGACTGGGAATGGTGGTGTCGATGTGTGAGCTGAGATGAATCTGTCATATAACTAGCCATTACAAGCGGATTGGCATAGGGGTGTGGTTGAGATGCGAAGTTGTACATGTTTGATCCCGACGTCGGACCAGAGCTGATAGGAGCCACTACAACCCTCCCGTCAGAGGTCAAATCCGTACTGTTCAGTTGTAATTCCCAAAGTGAAGGTCGACGCTCGATCATCCCTCCACTATCCTTCCCTCCCACATCTACACCCACACTACCATTCAATCCACTACCAAGGCCCCCACCATATCCATTAAAAGGTGAACCAATAGAAGGAATAAAAGTTTTCGACCTTTGCATTCTGTTGTTATGGCTCATCAGAGCACGAGGTCCTCCTGGGACGACACTAGGCGGAGAAGCAGTGTTCATCTGCAGCCCTCCACCAATAGGTGACTTTGGACTAGTCAAAGTCGAGAACCTCGTACCACCACCATTTAATCCAGACGTCGATTTAGTCAAAAGACGACGACCACTCGTTAAAGATGATGATCCACCTGAAGGGGAAGACGGAGACAGTGAAGAAGATATCAAATTAGAAAGTCCCAAACCAAGGGTTGGTCGTTTTGCGGAAGAAAGAGATGCCTTCCGACCAAGAGTGGCGAAAAATCCCCCCGTGGAAGAAGAGGTCGATGATAAAGACGTTAAGGTAGAATGTTTAATGGAGGTGGAGATGGGTGAGAGAGGTATTGTTACTGAGTTGGAGGAAGTGGAAGAATTTGTGAGTATGCTCGCTGGGGGATGGGTATGAGCGCTTCCTCCGCCCAACGAAGGTAATGTTGAATTAGAGCCTGAAGAACGAAGGGGCGCGGGTGCAGTCATCAATGTTGCATTCGAGGTCGATGGAGAAACAACGGATGCAGCGTTTGACGCAGCTGCGCGCTGAGCAGTTGCCAGTGAGGGGTATGGGAGGGGAGGGACATCTTCGCGATAAACGCCGTCGTCATCATAAGAGGAGGAAAGAAGATCCGTAGCCGTCGTAGCATCCGGTCGCGTGGGGAATGTTGCGTCAGAGATGACCGACGAACGGGATGTCTGTCGCGGTTGTGGTGTAAATGAAACACTCGTTGGAGATCGCGCATCCGGGAATTTCTTACTCGGACCACCCGCCCCTGGATTAGAGCTGGGACCTATATGAGTAAGACGATCATCAGATGGACCTCTGGGAACCCACAGAATTACGCACTACGGAACTTCATCTCTACGACCCATTCTGTCAGTCCACAATCATACATATACAACTCATTGATCTTCTGTGCATATATGGCACACTTCTCACCCGAACTCAACTTCTTCCCATTTGTAGCGTGGATTTCGTTACAAAACATTGCCGACGGCCACTGTACCACGGTCTTTTGCCTCTTCCTCATAGTGGATTTCATGACACCATGACCATCAACCGAAGCACTGTAACCAGTTACGCCACCATGTGCGTTGGGCAGAGCATATCCAAGTGCAGTCGTAGCACGTCTGGGGATGGATGCGACTTGAGGCGTCTTCATGCTGCTGGTATTCGAACCACGTCCGGATGCGCTTCCATTCGCACTAACATTCGTACTTCCACTATGACTAGCCGTTGTAGAGATGGATGTTGCTCCGTTCAAAGGTATCAAGCTGGTGCTCCCAGTAGAAAGTCGCTTACTGATGACCGATGATCGTCTTGATCCACCTGACGATATTGACGGTGTGCGGGGTAACGATCTCGAAGAGAATCGCTTCAATCCTGTCGTCAAGCTGTTTCTGAAACTCTTCGGAGGGGGGCTGGGCGCTTCATTCCGAGCTCCTGAAAATTCTCTATCAGCACCAGTGCCTTTCGACATACACAGCATTTCAAAAAAAAAAAAAAGAAATTTCAAACTCACCACTGGACAACAGTGGTATTGATCTATCGTCACGATTTGATGGTGACGATGCTCGACTGATTGCTACCCAATACTCATCTGAGTCATCATTGCTATTGCCCATGGTAACAACTGATCCATATTCGCGACGGTGTCGGAGCTGAAGAGGGACAACGTCGTCACTCCCTTTTGGGGAATCTGATGCGGTGGGTTCCTCGAGGGTGGGCGACGGTATGAGTGATGATTTGGATCTGGTCGTGGCTTTGACAACTTGCTCTTCGTCATCCTTCACTTGTCCCCCCGTAGCGGGAATAACATTCGTAGCCGAGTTGGTGAACAGTGTGTCATCCTTCTCCGGTTGACTTTCACTGTCAAGCGAGCCGACATCATATGTTGAGGGCGCTTTCTCACCCTCGTGTTGACGCACAGTTGTGACATTTTGTAGCACAGAGTGCGAGGATGACATGCTGGAGAGGGAGGAGCTTGGGATTGTCGAGCTTGATAACCCGCAGCAGAGGAACAGTAGAAAAAAGATAATATCAGCCAATCATGATTGGATTTTAATACAAGATGCAACAAGGGTCACAAACCTTACGATACCCGTACGCGTAAGAGCATTCGGGCTTGGTGATTTTGTATCTTTCAACAAGGATTCTCCGGACTTTGTTCGGGTCCTGGATGCAAGGGCAGCCGAGACAGATGATGGGAGTTGCAGAGCTTGCTTCACAGCCTCGATATCTTTGGATCTAGCAGGATTGCGAAGAGGCAGAGGGGAATTTAACCTTGGAGGTCGAGGAGGGGGCGGGATTATAGGTGTAGTGGAGTGGCCATCGAAGCCTGGGAGGCGAGGAGGGGGCGGTAGAGGGCCAGCAGTTGAGTGAACTCCAGGCTCATAGTTCACGTAAGAAAGAGCCGAATCTGTCGCTGGCAGGGCGAGAGTTGGGGGCGAGGAAGCTTTAGGCTGTGCAACGAGTCTAATGTCTCCCGACACGGCATCAGCGTCTATAGTACTCTCGAGTCCCACGGCAATAGGTAGGACCACAGGAACATCGGCGCATTTTTTCTCCCGTGTTTCAGGTGCCAGTTGCGGAGATAGAGAAGGCGCAGGACTTTTTTTCGGGAGAGAAGAGTGAGTAGGTAAGGGTTCCTGGGTTTTTGCCCGTTTCATGATTTTGAGGCCGCGTACAGAGTTAGACGCGGCAGGAGACGAAGGATCCTGAAGGGGTTGATAAGATTCGGGGGAAGGAGCGGAAGATTTTGGCTGTTGAAAGATGGGAGGATGGAAGGATGTGTTATTGTTGTCTGATGCATACATATCAGGAAGACTTTTGTCAAGGTTTGTGTCGTGTTTAGCACGGGAGACCAGCCGAGTGGTGCCGACAATGCCTATATCGCGTAATGGAAATTTGGTACGGGGAAGAGACTCGGAGGTGGATCGTTGGTGGTGGGAAGCGATGGAAAGGTTCTGGTTAGTCTGGCAATGGGTTCTAGAAGCAGAGAGAGGTGCGGTGGACGGAGGAGTGAACAGGATAAAGGACGAGTTGGAAGGAGCGACTACGGCAAGACCAGAATGGAGACCGCGTCGCGAGCGCAACGTATAGCAACCGTCGTCTGCCATGCCGGGCAACGTACAGCAGCCATCGTCCGCCATCCCAGGCAATGCATCGTTCTCTTCCTCTGGCGAATCCATCTCGACAATTGCGACCTGTCTGCGGTTTGCATTGCGTGTGACCTGGGATGATTCATTAGAGTCCTCGCAGGAGGAAGAGGAAAGTCTCGCGAGCTGGTAGCAGTGGCCTTGGGCAGCTCGAGGCGAATGGTAGTAGGCAAGGAGATCCCTGTCGCTGGGGGGGCCTGAGAGACGCCTGAGGAGCCGATTCATGGGAATTTGTGCAGACTTACTGGAAGTTTGTATAGACTTTTTATCCATGGGAGATTGGTGCAGAGAACACAGCTCCCACGGCCGTCCACTAATGTCATCGGTGTCCACTCGCTGATCCTGATCCTGCAACGGATCAATTCTACATTTTCATTTCCTGCCATCATGACGTCCCACCAGTACGAGGTTGCTCTCTTTGCCGAGTTCTTCTCCAAGGACCTCCAGCCCATTCTCAACCGCATCACTCTCCACTGCGAGTCCGCAGAACCCATGCACTCCAGAGAAGTCGTCTTCGAGCCGCTCGATGCTCACAGGCAACGCGATCAAGCCCAGGAGCCGACCCTGCTACGCGCCCGGAAGGAATTCATCGTCAATGGCAAAAATGTCGACGCCCCTTGGTGCGGTGCCCTCGTCCATGCTACTCTGAGACTAATTAACCCTTCCCGCCCCAGGTACCTGTACTCCTACCTGAAGCCAGAGTCCGTGCGTGTGCACCCAGAAGCCACCGTCAGGCCGTGGGCAACGGTACAAGTTGAAGGTGATGCCATAGGCTTCGCCGCTGCCTTGGGCTATTCGTGTGTTCTTCTTCTTCGCTCAATTCTCTGTATTAGCCTAACAAGATCGTTTCTACAGTAGACGTTCTCAGATCTACAAACGTGGTTACTGTTTCCGTAAAGGCTCTTTGATCATCCTCATGTTTCAGCAGGAACAGGTGTGCACCCATGACAACACCAGTCAACGTCAGCCCTGATCCCTTTCCCATCCCAGGTCGATCCAAAGACCCAGCAACCCATCCCAGCTCACGCAGACACTCTCTGGGAAGTGGAAGTCAAGACGGCGGAACCCATACGCAACACTCCAGAGACGCCCCTGAGTGCAGCAATCGAGCAAGTCCTTGAGATCCAGCTCCTGATGAAGGGTCTACTTGACCTTCGTAGACAAGATGTCTGATTGCATCCATCCTCGTCAAAAATCGTGCAAGGTTACTTGACCTTGCCTTCTTGAATCATCGCTATCGTCGTCTGACTCCTCCATCCATTTCCCTTCTCTCTTCACCTGCTCCATCAGTTCGAGGATAACGGCTGGATCAGCATCGAGATCAATGTCTCCATCCGCATCTGCATCGGTCCATTCGTCCTCGTTAAGCACAATGTCTTCATCTACAATATCGTCCACTTCTATATCGCTCTCGACGTATCCCACTAGCTTGGTACTCGCACTTTCCTCAGCATGTCCTTTCTCTATTTCGTCGTCATCGCTTCCATAATCTCCCACCAATCCCACAATAGCTTTCTTACCCTCCTCCGAGTTCAACTTTCTCCTCTTGCGCTGTGGTTCCTCTTTGCCGCCAGCATATCGAACTCCCCCGGTCTTTTTGTCAACAATGACGCCCTTGAACTCTTCCCATACTTCAATCAATGGAAATTCCACGAACTGCGTTCCGCGGAGAGATTTTGCCAAAGGCTCATCAGGATCAAGGGAATAGTATAATTTGGGTCTCACGCATTCAGGGGATTGTTTTTGTGTTGATGTAGATGCGGATAGGAAAGCGGCAGAACGTGCAACAAGGGATGGGTCGGAGGGAGCCGTCATGACGAAGGTTGGAATTGTAAAGTTTTCTGGATCTTCGGGAGGTGGGATGACGAGTGAAGATATCCATGATGGGAAGGAATGGGGTGGAGCGTCAGTGAGGACAGTGGATTCAGAATTTGATTTTTTATGCATCCGCTCCTGGATCTGTTTTTGTACGAGGCTGAGCAGGGGCATGGAGATTTTGTTACGATGCGTCAGAAGAAGAAATGATTTGACTTCACCCGACGACAGTGCAAACTGTGCTTCAGCAGGTGGATGGAATTTGAACTGAATTGTCAGCAAAGCTGTCTGATTCCTGTCAAAATTAATTCGCACAAGTCCCTCCATCTGGACGTTACAAGTCACGTACTTTTGATCCCAAACAGATTGATTCAACATTCTCCTCTCCATCCCACTGGGCAATAACTCCAACTCAATCTCTCTCACCTCCAAAAGCATTTTCAATACCTCCCTCTTCCTCTTACCTCCTCTCCCCTTCCCATTCCTACCCATCACTCCTCCTCCTCTCCCTCTTCCACTCCTATCTCGACCTACCACCACCGCTCCATTCTTATTTCCTCTTACACTCATATCAAACCCTCCTTTCACAATCTCCCTTCCCCATTCCCCGACCCTCCTCCCAACGTCTTCTAAGAAACAATAATCATCCATCATGCTCCCCCATCCATACTTATTCATTGGAACATAGGCTGCTTTATCTCGTATCCCTGTACATGACGTGGAAGATTTATGTGTTCTTGAACAGGAAACCGAGCAGGTTTGGATATGACACCGAGGACAGGTATATTTAGACGGGTTGGGACAGTGTACGCATTGAGTTTTTGTTTTTGAGGATGGTGGTGAGGGTAGTGAGCAGATGGGCGATGGGTGGGTAGAGGTCATTATATGTGGAATAAGATGGAATAAGAATTTTGAAAGTGATTCAAAAAATAAAATTGATTGTTCCAATCACGTGATCATTCAGGGATTATGACTTTCATGACTTTCAATAAACCAGCTTCAAAAATCAGGACAACATGATAAATGAGGTGGTCATGGAAATAAGTGCAGAACTAGAAAAAAACAAACAAGATACTATTATCTGCGGAGTGCAGGATGCAAGAAGTCGTTCCAGATGACGAGCAACCAATATCTTTCTATCTAGATATCATCCATACCAAAATCAATCTCAATTTTTTCACCCGGCTTGAACGCAGGCAGTCCTAAAATAAAATGATGTCGACGATTTCAGTTTCTTGATAAAACTTTAGAAAAAAAAAACAATTGACATACCGAGATATGGGCAACTTGCGCATCTAAACGCATCTCCAAGGAAACAATTTCCACAACTACTAGTCGCCTTGGGTGCGTTCTTTGCAGCACCCAACAGTCTTTCCTTCTCACTCTGAGTCACCACCATCGTCTCTCCATTCTGAGACCCATCCAACAGCACAACTTTCCCACTCTTCCTCTCCTCTTCTTCAAGCTCTGCCAATCCACACGTACAACCTTTACATGCCCTTTTACGTCTTGGAGTACTAGAATTAACAGGCTCACAAGTTGGCACAGGCCGTGTTTTGTCAGCTTCAGTGAGCAGGGATTCTGGGTCAATCTTATAGGTATGATCATCTTCTGTCGTCAATGCCCAAAGTGCTTTCTTTTTCGCCGGATCAGTCTTTTTCCGCAATGGCACCGATGGCGATACAATCGATTTGGGAGGAACCGTAGCAGATGAGGGAGGTGCAGGCTTTTGTGCAATGAGGGTCCCTTCGTCGGGAAGTGCAGAAAGAATATGGAATCCAGCAAGCGTAAGTTCAGAAAGGAGAGTCTGAACAGCAGAAGCGAGGTTGAGAAGGTGCAGTGTCCCCAGAGGGCTGAGACCAGCTAGAAGCTGAGATAGAAATTGGGGGTGTTCGGGTGTCAAAGATCGATACTCTGACTCGGTCAGTATGACATGCATAGAAGCATAGAACGATGGTTCTAGTGTTGTAGCTAGGTCGGGGAGTGTTAGTGCAAACTTCGTGTTTTGTTTTTTAGTGATACTACTGATGGTCGTACCTTCATCGACCAATCTGTCTAGTAGCTGTCGATCTACACGCCTCGTCGTCTCCAATTCCGACACTAGCGCTTGATATCTCCCGTCTTGAGCAGTCGAGAGGGTACCGATCGCAAGAGCAGGGCCCTTAACTGAGACAGTGCTCATGGCAGATTGCCCATTGGTTACATTAACTATCTGTGGAAGTACGGCGGTTGGGGACATTGAGGAGACTTGGGTAATTGCCCGAGAATAAGTGTTAAGAAATATACGAAAGAAAAAGTGTGCGAAGGAACTACCTTTGAGAGGCAAAAATCCAGCGAGAGCTGAGTAATTAAGGAATGCAAAATAATCGATTCCCCATTGCTGACTCCTCTGATCGGCCTCAGCCACCGTCAAATCACTTTGACACATACTAGTATAATTACAAAGCTATAGCAGATCGTTGTGATAACCAGTTCAAAATACGTGGTGGTCATGCACATATAACCTCAC
>Ga0157366_1000644_pt1 | contig 15049 bp, 10 predicted proteins | sample AttbisABBM1_FD_113149 | JGI IMG/M metagenome (GOLD analysis project Ga0157366, IMG submission 113149) | Fungus gardens microbial communities from leaf cutter ant in Botucatu, State of São Paulo, Brazil - Atta bisphaerica ABBM1 | ecosystem: Host-associated > Fungi > Mycelium > Unclassified ...
AAAAATTTAAAAATTCATGTTTCTATCCTTTCTTTTATTGATGATGGTTTATTCATTGCTCAGAATAAATTCTTAACTGTCTCTAACTTCAATCTTTTTTTATAGCTATAACATTGTTTCTTCCATTTTAAATAGATTTGGTCTCATACTTGAACATGGTAAGACAGAAGTCTTCAATTTCTCCAGAGCACAGGGTGCCTTCAATCCTTCCCCTCTCAACTTATTGGACATTGGCGGCCCTATCTTGAAGCCCAAGAATACCTAGAAATATCTCAGGTTTATCTTTGATAGGAAACTGTTATTTCATCAGCATATTGACTTTTACACCAACAAAGTGATCTCAATGGTCAAGTGTATGAAAGTTCTCAGAAATTCCACTAGAGGCCTCATCCCCCTTCAGAAACAACTTTTTTACAGAAGTTGTGTCCTTCTAATTGCCTTATATAGTTATCAACTATGATTTTTCAACAAAGCTCCTTTATCTTATCCACTTAGAGTCCTTAACCAAATGCAACACAGAGCCACCATCTAGATTCTTGGCATGTTCTGTACCTCCCCATCTTTTGAAGTCAAGGCTATTACTGGTCTTATTCCTATTAATCTCCATTTTGCAAATTAAGTGGTCATGCTCAATTATATGTACATTTGCTTTCTCACAATCACATTCTGAGATTGCTTCTAGAGTTAAGATCCTCTAAGGATCTCAATTATCATTCTCTCTCCCTCAACTCTCTTACCCACCATTAAAGGGAAAATATTAAGGGTTTTATTGTTGATATGAATAATAGATTTAATGAAGTTCTTTCTTCTTTTGATCTGTTAAATGTAGAATTTTCTCCTGGTTCCCATTTAATTGACATTTTTCCTAGCTATTTCTCTTTTTATTCTTACACCAAATACAAGGACTATAATTTTGAAGATCATGCTAACCAACTCAATGATATTATTATTTCATTATCTTTAAATCTCTTGTATGAACTCATTATCTCAGATGCTGGAGTCAAGAATAATGTTACTATGTTCATTACTCATATCTGTGTTCACAATAGCCCATCATCAAAATAATCCATCATGCAGCCAACATTACATCAGATGAAGCTAAGCTTTTCACTATTAGATGCAGTATCAACCAGGCAACCAATCTTTCAGGGATATTGAAAATAATTATCATCACTGACTCCATCCATGCAGCAAGATCAATATTTGACTCTTCTATCCACTCTCTCCAAGTTCACTTGGCTGCCATTTCCAAAGAACTTAGAGAATTCTTCACTATGAACAGCAACAACTCAATTGAGTTCTGGGAATATTCTAGCCGATGTGACTGGCCCCTTTTCAAAGCCATCAATAGTGATACCAAATGGTTTTGCCAAATTCTGATGCTTCCTTGCAAATCATTGTGGGACTTTAGCAAAAAAAAGAGTGTAATGATATTATTCGCAACTGGAAAATGATGTTCCAGGCTTCAGATTTGAAGGATTAGCAATTCTTAGATCTTGTTGACAATATCAAGCCCTCCTACTTTAACAGAGGGTCTTGGCTCAAATTTATTCAAATTTGTTATGTGTGAGGGCAATGAGAGCCATTGTAAACCATGCCCCCATAGGGAAATATAGGTTGTGCTTCTTCCCTAAAGAGGAGTTCAAATGTTCATGTGGACCTTATTCTCTATCAAAATAAGACAGCACATTCTCCATGAGTGTCAAAGATTTAACAATTATTGGAATCCAAGAAGAGACTCTCTAATTCACTTCATTCTCTTTTTAGAATTCAATAGTAGCACTTTTACATTTGATAATGCAACCAAGTACTTGAGGCTGGTTGGTAGCAATCTCATATGTGTTCAGTTTCTTTTCTCTTTCTTCTCTATCTTTTTTATGTTTTTCTTTCTGTGTTTTCTTTCTTTCTTCTCTGTCTTTTTCCTTTTTTCTGTTTCTTTTTTCATGTAGTCTGCTTGTTTTTGTATGTAGTTATGACATAGCTACCACAGTCTGCCCTTGCACCCTATGTAATAAATTGTTGATTTTTTTTAAAAAAAAAGTGCTTATTAAATGGTTTCTAATGATATTATATGAAGATTAGTATTCATAAAGATACAAGGATATCAATGTAGTAATATAATTAGTTATCTTTTAAAATTAGCCTGATATTTGCTATGACAGATAACAGTCCTACCAGATATAAGTTTTGATTATATAATGGAAATTGCTTGTGCACTGACCATCATTATTTTGTATAAATATAGAGATTACACAAGAGAACTTGATGAAGTTCCAGTTACAAAGTGTTTATCTTATATACACTTGGCTGATGGTACATGCTACACTAACCTAGCCTACCTTAAAGGAACATGTATATTACATGCTGTTGACATGTGATATGACCTCATCATTTTGAAAACTTCTATGATGTTCTTTGTGATACATGATTATATGATCATGACTTGTGACAGATATATAACATCATGCTAAACTCTAATCCTAAGCCCAAAAAATAAAATAAATGAAAATGAAAATGAAAATGAAAATGAGAATAGATAGAATCCACTGTCTTCAACTCTCATTAGACTTAACAACATCAATTATCATCAATTTTTATCTTTTCATCATTGACATCTGTATTGATCTTCATTATTATTGACATTATTATTGAACTTCTGAATCACTCCTAAACCTCTGAGAGTGCACCCAAGGTTCAGATATCATAAATAAGTGAGTAGTCTATTTTGTAATAGAAGTCTATGAAGTTTGGTAGAGGACTAGCAAGGACATCTGAGGGGGAATAGAGAGAGGTGATCTGCACTGGAAGAGGTTAGGAAGTGCAGATGAGGAAGTAAGTGTTATCTGTGGTTTGGGACAGATGGCTGGAACAGGATGTGATATAGATTCATTTGAGGTGGAATGGCAAAGACATCAATGCATTTAGAAGAAGCTTTAATCTAAACAGGGTGAGCTCAATCTTTTCAGGTCAAATAATGAGATTAGTGTAACTTCAGCTGGTAAGAACTTGCCTAACATTTAATGAGTGGTAGATACACAGTAGTTGTCTATATTAAGCCACCAGGATCAGGACTAGGACCAGAGAAGAAAGAACTGGTCCTAGCATATTTTACCTATGAGCTAAATACAAGAACTTGAATCAAGAAATGAAAAGGTCTGTTAGAAGTGATCTTATCTGGACTTGCTACTAGGACCTCTTAGTTGTCTATTTAACAAGGTCCTCATTGCAACAACGGAATCAGAGTCATACGATAAAGAATTTGAAATTCAGAACATAAGAATGGAGAACATAACCATTGAGCTGAACAAACTTCGACAACGTTGCCGTTGGTTATTTGGGAGACTTGTCTAGCAACATCAACAGTGGTCGGAATGTGGACGTTTGTCGTAGCGGCACTGATCGTACCAGGTGCAAGCTGGGTAAGCACTATAGGGCTAGTTTGAAAGTGCTTTGTAAAAATGTGTAAGATATGCTCGGGTATTCCTAAGGTGATAGTGGAAACTGTCGGTGGTCCCAGGAATAATATTCTCTAATTGTACGGTTTTTGGACCACTCTCAACTAAAGGCTTCACCATGTGGCATTGTCTATTAGTTCTTGCTGGTGGAGGTGGCCGCGAAGTCAGGTTTAATTCACTGAAGTATGGGGCTAAGGGGTAATGGTCTGGCTAAACAGACAGCGACTAAAGCAGACTTCGATAAAGCAGAAACGAAGGTGAAAATTGGCTGGAATATTCTTGCTGACGAGTCGCGGTTTGGATGAACTATGTTCTTCATCATTGATGGTAGGATTCGCTAGTTTAAAGAGTCGCATTTCAGATGTCGAGAGATTATTCATGGGGACAGGGCAGCCTATGAGAGGGCCAGGACAGACAACTACGGGAGGATATCACTATCGAAGGTCCAAGTCATGTATTCCTTGTCATGTATTCCTTGTCCTGTGAGGAAGCCTGACGCTTCATCAAAGAGAACGGTGCTTAGGCAGTAATAACATTCCTACGGAAACCGCCTCACCCAAATCGGAAAGGTACTAATTCCTTCCTAAGAGGCTGTCGTGCGATTCTCAGATCCAACCGATAATCGATGCTCCCAGAAGACATTCTGTTAGAAACGCTAAGTATAGCTCAAGTCTGTATGTTAGGTGAACAGCGGGTTCGTGAGAAGAGAGAACCAGAAAAACATACCTGATATTTTATTGTCACTATCATAAGCTAAGTAGAACCGAGGGAGATTCGTCAATATGCTTTAGTCATGTTACCGAGTTTTGCACATAATTATGTGGAGCCATGGTCTGCATCATGAATGTCAGAAGCACATCTCCAAAGACGATACGAACAGGATCACAGCCAATAGGAAATACAGGCTCCTCGCGTAAACATGACTGCCTGAGAACGAGAACCTCAGAAGAAAATGAGACCTTGGCATGGCCATCAGGTCATGTTGTACAAGCCGTTCGGAACGACGGCAGCAGGAGAACCATTCTCAGGGGTTAAATTTACATTTACACACTTCTACCAGGTAGATGCGGTGAAGCAAATGCAGATCGAAGGCCCCTCAACTTGCAAATGGCTATTTCGCACTGATTTCATGAGTTTTGTCACAATTGAGTAGTGCACTGAAGAGAAAATAAGATAATCACGTGAAGTCGGCCGAGGGCCAATCGGACATGGCGTTTGTTGAGTCAAAGTGATCGAAAAAAGTATGATTGGTACTCTTCTCCTTCTTTCATCCTTGTTGGTCGCTGTTCAGCAAAACAGCATCGACTATGGCCCTCTCAGCTCGAATTCGTGTACCATCCAGTCAAAAGAACCCGGCAACTTTCTTTGTTCGCCATCGTTCAACCACTGCAATTGCTGGCTCATCCATCGTCGACGCAAAATCAAGAGTGCGTGAACACGCACGCCAGATCAGTCGTTCTTCAGTTGCAAAAGCCTCACCTGCCCCTTCTGTGTATGTCCACACTTCATTGTCTTTTCAACATTCACCTGACCCCTGATAAGCCGCCCTAATCCTACACTAAGTTTTCAACAGATCCCCACACCAAACAATGACCATCCACCGCCTTCCATAACTGGACCAGGGCCAGCTCCCAATGTTCCACTGGATCATACCTTCGTTGGACTATCTGGTGGTCAAATTTTTCACGAGATGATGCTTCGACATGGGGTTAAACATATTTTTGGCTACCCCGGAGGCGCTATCCTCCCTGTATTTGATGCCATCTACAAGTCCCCACATTTTGATTTTGTCCTTCCTCGTCATGAGCAAGGAGCTGGTCATATGGCAGAAGGTTATGCTCGTGTGTCAGGAAAACCTGGTGTTGTCCTTGTGACATCAGGGCCTGGTGCTACCAACGTGATCACCCCTCTGCAGGATGCTCTTAGTGATGGTATTCCTTTGGTGGTATTTACCGGTCAAGTAGCTACTTCTGCCATCGGTTCTGATGCCTTCCAAGAGGCTGACATCGTTGGCATCTCCCGCAGTTGCACAAAATGGAATGTAATGGTCAAGGATATCACTGAGCTACCTCGTCGCATCAATGAGGCGTTTAAAATTGCTACTTCAGGTCGACCTGGGCCTGTTCTCGTAGACCTCCCAAAAGATGTCACTGCGGGCATTCTTCGCACACCTCTACCCTACAGGGCCACCACGCCCGGTATTAACCTTGGCCTTCCTTCCAACCCTTTGCAGATGCTCGAGCCGCCGACAGACATCCAGCTCATCAAGCAAGCCGCCACCCTGATTAACCAAGCCGAGAAGCCAGTGATATATGCTGGCAATGGCATCCTCGCTTCCACAGCAGGCCCCAGACTCCTGAAGGAATTAACAGAGAAAGGAAACATTCCCGTTTGCACTACTCTCCAAGGTCTCGGTGCCTTCGATGAGTCCGATCCTCTCTCTTTGCATATGCTTGGCATGCACGGTAGCGCATACGCCAACCTTGCTATGCAGCAGGCCGATGTAATCATCGCTCTTGGTGGTCGCTTCGATGATCGTGTGACTGGTAGGGTAGACCAGTTTGCACCTGCGGCACGTGCTGCTGCTGCTCAAGGTCGCGGGGGTATTATCCACTTCGAGATCCAGCCTAAGAACATCAACAAGGTGGTCAATGCTTCCATTCCAATCCTGGGTGATGTGACAATGAATTTAGCTGTTCTTGTGCCTATGATCGAGAGTCGAGCTCGAGAACCCTGGCTCAAGGACGTTCAACAATGGAAAGTTGCTTATCCCTTCGTGTATGAAAAAAGTGAGAAGGGTCAGCGCATGAAGCCCCAAGAGGTCATTGAGGAGTTGGATAAACAATGCGCGCATAAGAAGGATGAAGTAATTGTTGCCACTGGCGTTGGCCAGCATCAGATGTGGGCCGCGCAGCATTTCAGGTGGAAGCATCCGAGGTCAATGGTTACTTCAGGTGGACTAGGTGTAAGGTTTTCCTCCTATCTTTGAACGACTCGCGTTCTGAACACTTGGCGATTTTAGACCATGGGCTTTGGTCTACCTGCCGCAGTTGGTGCCAAAGTTGCTGCTCCTAATAAGATCGTTATCGATATCGATGGTGATGCTTCGTTCAGCATGACCGCTATGGAGCTCGCCACTGCATCCCAATTCAACATTGGTGTCAAGGTTCTCATTCTCAACAATGAGTTCCAGGGTATGGTCTTACAATGGCAGGGTATGTTTCTTCTTTGCTTTTCCTTATCCACCCCTGCCTTGATTCGTAAAATATGCACACGTTTATCTTTCCCCCCTCAGATCTCTTCTACAAACGCCGACATTCCCATACCGAGATGGCTAACCCCAACTTTGTCCAACTGGCACAAGCGATGGATGTTCATGCTATCCGGTGTTACACTGCTGAAGAACTGCCGGTCAAGATGAAGGAGTTTTTGGAGTATGATAACCACAAGCCCGTGGTGATGGAATGCGCTGTAGAGAAGAATGAGCATGTGTTCCCTATGGTTGGTATCTATACTGAGCAATCAACTGTTGGATATTAATCGGTATTGTAGGTTGCAGCTGGAAAGGCTCTGCACGAGTACATCCTCCATCCTATGTTAGCGAATAGGAAAACATAAATATCAAAGGCATATCGTACCACGTACTCCGTTCCTCGACCCTCGTCTTCTTTTCTAGTCCGACGATATCCTCGTTCCGCTACAAGTATATGAAGACGTCGAAGTCGAAAAACACCCTGTTAGTTTCAAGAAGGAACCCTTTACATACACCTATTCCGTCTTTGCGATTTACTATTGCTTATAACCCTTCGTTTCTTTCGTCTATACAACAGTGACGTAGGTTGTGAAATTTCGTCTGACTAGATATCGTATTCAATTATTTTTTGCCGCATTCTCCTCGGGTGCCCTCTGTTCTTATAATATACTTTCATCTGCGTGGTTGTACAATACAAAATTTAGATTGCATTTGTCTGCTATTTCATTTTACTTGTGTGTGCCGATGAATCAAAGCATGGAGCATCCCAAGGTATCCCACTACCGGTGTTCAGCTTCTAATAAAATTCTACCTCGGGTAGAACTTCAATGGACCCCTAGAGAATAGTCGTTTTCGTATTTTGAGTCAGGAGGAAATATATCCTAACTACTTACTACTTCCACTCAATATCTAGTAGTCGATGTAAGAGCCAAAAGCAGCTGCCATCACTCCTCAGAAAATGACAATATTTCACTTGTGTCTAAGATGAGCCTTTTTCGCTGTTGAATGCCGTTTCTGGAGTGCACTGCAGGAGCTGATCGATTTTGCATTGAAGGAGAAAATCACTCAGAATCTAGGACGAACTGATATCCCCGTTCCCGCCGTACAACATTAAACTCTAATTTCAATAATTCCTTGCCCTCCGCGTCCTTGAGTGCACATAATACGCTGTCTCCTGGTTCGACAGGGCCGACACCAGAGGGTGTACCGGTCAGTAACAAGTCACCTTCCTGTTTTTCATAAGAGCATATTCAGCTTTTCCGTGGGGAGTTGATAAAGAAAGAATCGAACCTCGAAGGTCATGATCGACGAAACATGCTCAATAAGTTGCGGGATCTTGAATATCATATCACCTGTCGATCCATCTTGTTTGGTTTGGCCATTTATCTCCACAGTCACGAAAAAGTTAGGTTCTGCCAGTAGATCTGCTCAAGAACTCACAGAAAGACTCAATCGGAGGTTGTGGGGATCAGAGATACTTTGCTTAGGTACCCAGCCGCTGAGATGGACAATACAGAATCAGTCAATCAAGTCCGCCCAACTATAAAAATGGGGAGCATTCATTCAAAGAAATAATGCGTACCCGATAGGAGTGAATGTATCGAATCCTTTTGCCGCAGACCAAGGAAGACCAGCTTTACGAACTTTATCCTGGAGATTACGAGCTGTCATGTCCACAGCGAGAGCTTAACGGGTATCAGGATGACAAGACAAGGATAAGGACGATTGAAATCTTTATTCTTCACGTACTATAGCCGGCAACGTAAGAACTGGCCTGGGCCGCTGGAATGTCACGTCCCGTCTTGCCGATGATAAGGCCAAGCTCCACTGAAAGGTACGCAGGTTAACGCAGTGTCACAGAGTCACCAGTAACCATTAAACCTTCATGATGGGCTACAATTCCTACGGGGATTTCAACTTTACCTCCTGAGGGAAGGTAGCTTGAAGTTGGCTTGAGGAAGAAGAAAGGTTCCTTCGGTGTCTTGTTTCCCAGCTCTTTGGCGTGTGCAGCGTAGTTCCTCCCTATAGCCACAATCTAGAATGAATGCCGTTCCAAGAGCACATATTTGAGTCAATAGATGAGACACAGGAGTTTCAATGATTACAAGGATGGACAAATTATACCTAATGAATCAGAAAACAATCTACCCATTGGGGTTGCCAAGAATACGTACTTTCTTTCCGGTTCGAACAAATTTTGAAGCCATAGTCTCAAGCTCTCTAATGAAGATGGGCATTCTTCAAGCCATGCTAAGAGCATTGCAGGAGCTCACCGAACTGAAGAGATATGTCAAGAACGACTGCTGATGAATGACTCATCTGATCGCAACGTTGATACCACCTGTTACACCAAGAGATTTCGGTGTCTACCCCGGATGCCAACCGGATGCCAAATGCTGTAAGTACATTCATATTCTCTTGTGTGCTCACGGAAACTAGACCTGGGGCAGGTAATATCCCCTACATTTGTTGTTACTTACAACCAGGACCGAGTAGAATAGCTATGTCTAGTAGGGAGACGAGAATTCCGCCAAGAAACCAAATGGTGTTATTACCAACTTTACGGGCAAATTATTTTCAGGACGCATTTAGCGCGCCCGCCCAACAAGACGACACTCCGGTTTTACCATTCCAGCCCTTGATCGGCGCTTAGACCAGCCTTGGCTGAGTAAACGCCAAGCCACGATTTAGTATACCCTTTACTAACTCTCCTCTGCAATCCCAGATAATACCAGCTGTGGTCTTTCTAGGAGCCTGGTGGACACTTCAAATGCTCAGAACAAGCAGAAGAAGATGGGCTATGTGTTTGGACATCAAACGAATCTTAAATCTCCACAAGCGGTCTTGGCGTCTTCCCAGAAGTGTCTTCGGCTTGGCGGACTCATCGCCGGGAGTTGTTTAAAATGCTCACTCATAAGTTCTCTGACATTCTACTTTCGCTCTTCTAATATCCTCCTTCGGACTTTTCATACCCTCATACAAATTTTTCCCTAACTCGCCAAAAGGTCTCTGCTACCTTCCCCTGTCCTATCAACGAGCAAGACCTCAAATTTTTTTCTTGCCGGCGAAATGTCTTCGAATCAACCTATAGAGAATAAGTATGTCATCCAGAGTTTTGGTTCGGACCCTCCCTTCCTCCTTCCTCCAATTGGCTGTAGGGAAGCCAGTTGGTTTGTGACAGCTTATTTTCCATTCTATTCCCTTCCTTCCTTCCTGTGCGACTGACAATTACGCTCGATGTTAACAGGCACGGACATTTAGGAGCTCCTTTGGAGGTCGCGATTATCGTGATTTTTGGTGTGTTTAATACCCTCGCTTATTATTCCCCTTCTCACATTGTCTTGTTCTCCAGTCTGTCTTGTCGTCGTTCTCATCGGCGCGTCTGTCTTTCACATTCGTAGAAAGCAGAAAGAGAAACGACCACAGACCGGACAGCGAGCGTTTGATGTGGAAAGGGGTCAGAGAAGAAACCAATGCAAGAACAGAATCCAACGTCCAACGTCGACATATTCACGAGACTCAGAAAATCCAGGCAAATTATATACATCTCTCTCCGGTAGGACTGCAATCGAAGAACTCAGGTCTGATGCCGGAGTTGCGGCACCAGTCGAAAGAAGGCCGGAACTTGCCAAGGTACATCAGCCCTTCTTGGAAGTCATCTACCCTTACTTCTCCATCTCGTTGACATTTGTTTCTCTCGACTCGCTTTCTTTCTCATTTCTCACGACTAACCCGTCATGTCACTAAGCCTCCTCCAATAACTCAGCTGAAACGATACAGCAAAACTTCATGTCATGAATATGTCGCCAAACATCCACCAAAATACTACTGGGACCAATCTCGCTCGATGTAACAACCCCATCCCGCCTCCGATTCTGGTGTAGCGATTTGTGCGTGAATTGTCATTGATATCTTACCGATTCGTTCTCGTGAGTTGCTCATTTCCCATCCCTCTAAGCTCAATCACAGTCACCATGTAGTTGTTGGTTTTTCGATCATCTTGCTGCAATCCTTGTATTTCTACCAAAGCATGGATTAGTTTCATCTTAAATTTCAGTATCATTATCACACCTTTAAGGCAACCAATCGACAAACGGTGGCGGCGAGTGATATAAGAGGTATAATTGACTGCGTACTTACCTCGGGTGTTTCTTCTGATGTAGATTATGATCCTATCACTGGATCACTGGACAGTATATTCTTTTTGTCCTCACAATCGTCAGAGATGATATACGAGAACTGCATTAGACTATCATTTATTTATAGGTTGGCACCCGGCATACACGACTTCTATCTTGTGGAGAGCAAGTATGTTCCTGGTGACCTGCCCAGTTCCGCAGGAGCGGAGCAATCGATGAAATAGATCGTACAGCCGCGCAAATGACCCCATCTTTTATTTCTATTTCTATTTCATTAGAGCGTACAAGGTGAAGTTCCTACGGACCGTTGAGCAACAAGTTGTTTATGGTATGATACATACTCGATCTGACGGTCATCTCGAGTCAACCTTGGCAAGATCCCAATCCTTATTTCATAGCCAACAGCTTATGAGGTGATCGATTTCAAGCTTTTAATCTTTGATAGCTCACGAAGTATTGAATTGAATAGTTGTTTTAATTCAAAAACATAGGTATAATATAGGTATAGTGATGGAAGAATGGGTGCAACATTGAGATCAGGAAATCAATAGAAACAAGGTAGAGCCCTACTATGCTTTATACATAGAAACACAATATTTGTGGATGCACATTATGATTCTTCAGGCTAAAGGAATGGTGGAAGTATTCGACACAGGAGACTTGACCATCGGGATCAGTGATAACAACAATTAGGAGGGTCCTGAGCCCTGGATACGACAGTTCATGATATATCCAAAGTTATCCAAAGTTGTGATAGTGGACTACATCTAGCAGAGCATCTCACAAGGACAGCCTGTAACCACGGTGTCAGAAACATGAAACTTATCATACATCATATACTCACAAACAATGTCAGCAATACATTCGCAGCACCCCTATAGATGCCATGAGGCCCTGATTTCCCGACAAATATGAGAATACTGACCTCGCAACACTCTGAACATAACAGGCATTAATAAAAACTCTTACGTTCACGTTGGAGACTCACCTAAGCACAAGAAGCAGCCTATCATTCCAAGGAAACAATCCTAGAGAATAATGGCATTAGGGCCTTATCCCAGTCGTGCAACAACCGGAAAAAATGGCTTCAACAAACCTTGCCAGCACCTCCTCCACGGAGACGAGAAGCTTTCTGCCCATGCTCGCAGTGCTGGTGTTGCTCCTCCTGATTCTTCTGAGCCACAGGGTTCATTGTCGCTGTTAATACAGCCATCATCTTCAGTCGGATGAGTAAAGCCCCAAGTCACTTACACATCTCCATAGATGCCCTGGGCTGGGTCGAGGTAGGCTGAGGGGACGACATGATCTTTGGATAAGGGCTGTTTCCACGTTTCGTATATATATATCTGTTGAAGCGAGGTGATCGGCATATTATACACGTGCGCAGTTGGGGCTACGAGATTATGCTGTGTCGATTGTGGGAAATTCGAACTGGAATAATCTCGATCACTATGACGTTGTTCAATCAATAACATCTTAACTACTGAAAGTACATCTAGACTGTTCTGATGTGATTTCGGCCGTCTTCAGGATCACACACCTAGTAAAATTCGGCCAATTTCCAAATTATAGGAGTGAAGTAGATGACAGTCACCAATGAACAAAGAAATTGATTCTAATGACATGAAAACAGCTATATTTTGTATGCTCTTAAGAATAGATAAGAAAATAAATACCTAGTTAGTTGATTGGTCGCTTTTTTGATGTATTTCTCTACTAATAATACAGTAAACCTATTATTCAGTGGCCAGGGTGTCAGAATCATTTTTTTTTAAATCAGCAATTTATTACACAGAGTGCACAGGCAGACCATGGTAGTTACTTTGTAACTACATACATGACAACCCAAACTACATGAAGAATGGAAAAAGAAAAGAAGGGAAGAAGAAAGAAAAGAAGAAAATTAACTAGTGTTTTACTGCAAGATCTACTCAAAGCAAATTAAGAAATGTCATTTGAAAATGCAAACACATTAGGATTCCACTCAAGGAACATGACAAAATGAGCAACTGAATCTCTTCTCGGATTCCAGTATTCATTGAATCTTTTACACTCATAGAGTATATGGTGTCTTGATTCAATAGGATATTGACTGCATGAATATCTAAACTCTTCATTTAGGAAAAACCTTAGTCTATATTCACCTGTTGGTACATGATTAGTGATTGCTCTGGAAGCTCTTGCGCATAAAGGATTGGAATGTCCAAAATTTTGAAGCCACAGACTGCCTTTGATATACAACAGTTCAAGTAGATTGTTATTGCCATCTACAAGGTCGAGAAATTGTTTGCCCTTCATATCTGACGCTTGAAACATCATTTTCCATTTCTTGATGAGGTTGTCACATTCATTTTTCTTGTTCAAGTCCCAAGAGAGTTTACTCAGGAGTATCGGAATCAGTATGAAAGATTTAGTTTCCATATTGATGACTTTGTGAGGGTGCCAGTTATATTGACTTGGGCATTCCCAATGATTCTCTTGGTGTTAAGAGAAGAATGTTCAGAGATCTTTCAAGATAGATACTGAATACCTCTGGAATGGATGAGTAGATGAGTCAAAAATTCTTTTTGCTGTGTGGATTGAATCCATGACAACAATGATTTTGGAAATTTTGTTATTGTTGGTTGCTTGATTAATACCACATCTAATTGTGAAGAGTTCAGCTTCAGTGCTTGTGACATTTAGAGCATTATGGAGGGTTTTTGTGATAGGTTTGTTGTGAATGTGAATATGTGAGATGGAAGTAGCAACATTGTTCTTAATGCTAGCATCTGTGACAATGAGTGCAGAAGAAGGGGAGTCAAAAGATTCAAGAGCTAATTTGTTAAGTTGCTGAATGTGAGACTTGATGTTTTGGCTAGTCCACTTGTTAAATAGATGGAAAGAAAAATGATTAGAGCAAGTATCAGTGATTCTATTACCAGGAACAAGTTCTGGGTTAAGAAAATCAAAGGATGGAAAGACTTCATTAAAGCAATTATCCATATCGACTACATGGCCTTTGATAAGTTCTTGCTGGTATCTTGTTAAAGAATTGAGTGAGAGTGTGTGTTGATGAGAATAGAAGTCCAAACTGGAGCTCATGAAAGATTGAAGAATATGATTAGGTGGGAGTGAATGCACTCTAAGTTGGGATCTACCACCAAGTTTTTGTAAGTGAAGATTAATAGGTATTAGGCCAGCAATGGCTTCTACACCCAGCAAAGGAGACATTTTGAAGGTGCTCACTATCCATAAGGCCACTCTTCTTTGCATTTTGTTCAGGATCTTCAAGGGGTATAAAAGGAGGGCCTTGTTGTAGTGTCACAGCTGAAAGCCATAAAGAGCGATCAGCATTGCACAACTTCTATAGAAACTGTGTTTCTGATGAGGGTTCAGCCCTCTCATAGAGTTACCAAGAATCTTCATACATTTGACTGTTGATATTGCCTTGTTTGTATAGAAGTCAATGTGGTTATGAAATGATAGTTTCCTGTTAAATATGAATCCAAGGTATTGCCAGGAATCTTTGGGAGATAAAATTGGTCCACCAATAGGTAAGAGATCGAGAGGAGGAGGGTTGAAGGACTCTTGCAACCTTGAAAAATGAAAGACTTTGGTCTTCAAATATTTGACTAGAAAACCAAATTTAGTAAGAAGATTAAAGATTACATTGTAATTACAATAAAGGTGAGAATTTGAAGTTTCAAAAGACTTGCTTTGAGTAATAAGCAGACCATTATTAACAAAGGAAAGTAAAGAAACCTGTAAGTTAAGATTTTTTAACTGATTTTCTAGAATGTGAAGAAAGGAAGCTAAATAAAGTGCCAAGAGAATGGAAGAGAGAGCCAAGCCTTGACCCACTCCCACATTAATGTCAATGAAATGAGAAGAAAAATTGTTCCAAACATATTGTGTTCTTTTGTTAACAAGGTAGCTAGAAAAAAACTTGACAACATATGAATCTACACCAGCTTTCTTGAGGATGAGAGAAAGAAGGTTATGGTTAAGAGAAAGAAAGAATTGAGCTATGTCAAAGGCAAGGGTGCTGGTTGACATATATTTAACCTATCCCATGTATTAAAGATGAAAGTGGTAGACTTAATTTATTTTCCATTTATTTTCTATTTTCATTTTCCTTTTGATTTATTTTCCATTTTCTATTTTTAGAACTTAGAGTTAGGGTTAGAGTGACAAGATCATACAGTTGCATCAAATAATAT
>Ga0157366_1000647_pt1 | contig 14970 bp, 17 predicted proteins | sample AttbisABBM1_FD_113149 | JGI IMG/M metagenome (GOLD analysis project Ga0157366, IMG submission 113149) | Fungus gardens microbial communities from leaf cutter ant in Botucatu, State of São Paulo, Brazil - Atta bisphaerica ABBM1 | ecosystem: Host-associated > Fungi > Mycelium > Unclassified ...
AAATAAATTTTTCCATAGTAAAGCCCGACACTCACCACCACTCGAACAAGAAAGGCCGTGGTGAAGCACAAAAGGGAGCGGGGCGAAAGGGTCAACATGAAGGAAGCAAAAAAGAATAACAGAAAACCGTAGTTATACACTAGACTCCTCAATCAAAAACCAATGCGTCCGTATGGACCCGTTAAAAGAAAGGAGAAACAACGGATGCCACGTTAACAAAGAACACACAAAGTAAAAACACAATTAGATAACTTATTGTACTAAACAATATATGGTATGAGGTAGTGGTGGGAGGTGTGAGAGGAGAGAAAACAAACAAAGACCCAGCCAGTTGTTGGGTGTTGTTGAGAATAGTGGGAGAACTGTTGGCACAATTGCACGATAAAGGAAAACTTGTATAGAAGAGAAAAATGCTTGAAATATGGATAAAAGGGAACATCCAAGGACAATTATCAATCAACGAAGCGATGTTAGACCTAACCAGTCCAAGAAATAGGGTGGTCGAACCCATTGCCAATGGTGAGAGGCAAGCACAGCCGATGAGCGCCGTACTCAGCCAATTCAATCTCCACATGCAAAGAAGCGCATATACAGGTAGATCGTGGGGCAACTGGAACAGAATCACTGGCGAACGATGACGATCAACCAGTAGGAGAGCGAGAAGGGAAATATTGGCCTGAAGGGGCGTTTCCACGACCAGTGGGAGAGGTGGATGTTGTTATACAGCGGTAATTGGAGACTTGATAATAACACACATATTGATCTTGAATCCTTGGGATCTTGAAAAAGAAGCACAAACATTAAGCCCATCAAAAGGAGATGTAGTGGATGGGGCATAAGGTAAGAAGTGGCTGTAGAGGTGGGGGCAACAGGGTATTGACGACGAAACAGGTGAGATCTGGTCCCTGAGAAAAGTGCGCGGGTGTCCTGAATAAAAGCAACCATTGACCGTAATTATTACCAAAAAAATATGCATAGGCCCGAGAATCGGAAAGCAGCGAGAGTCTGGATTCAATCCAGGATGGTGTTAAGGAGGAGTGGGAAGGCGTGAACGTTGATGAAACAAACACAATCGTCTGCCGTCTGGAGATCGTATATAGCCACAGTTGGCTTGTTAGCATGCCATACGAAGATCGCCGGAAAGTGTAGGTAGTTTGAAGATAAAGCGTGTCGCTTCTTGACCCAAGAAAAGCCCAAACTCTAGGAACCCAAAGAAACCCAGAGAAACCCAGAGAAACAGACAAGAACACTAGAGGTGAATAATGATAGTCAAAGCGAGATGAGATGAAGGCAGCCGGCTATGATACAATTGCTTATTCTTGATTTGGATATTGCGATGTAGAGATAGTGCATGATGAAATGGTTCGTTTGGGTCTGGGCAATTTTTGAGAAGATAAAGTTGGCGGGGTCGGACCAAAGAGCGAACGATAGAACGACGAGGACGATGATGTTGACACGAACCTAGATAAAGCCCCAAAAACTAGAGAAAAATAAGAGGGATTGGTCTGGTTACTGTGACGTGTATACACACCTCAATGCTTTCAAAGGATCAAGGTCTAAAAAAAGGAGGGGACTTCAAGCGAAGAGAGGGGCCGGCAGATCGTCAGGACTGGGCGAGTTCTGGAACGAAGAACTGGCGAAATAACCAGCAACTTCTTTTTGGGCCTCGAACTCAAAATACTTCTCGCGAGAGGCAGGAGAGAGTGACCTGACGTCCACGCGCAGTGGAGGAGGAGTAGAGGTGACCAAAGCGCGAGAGGAGCCACTGTGGACAAAGTCGAGGAGAGCACGGAAATCCTCCTGGCCAGAAGCAGCTTCATCATCCGAAGACATAGCAAAGATGTTATCGCTGGGAGTCCTCTTGTGATTCCTAGGCTTGCGCCTAGAAGTTTTGGGAATGAACCCGCTGAACGATCCACTCATGTCGGAACGAGGACGAGTCGGAGTAGTGGGGGGAGCGAAAGGAGCCTCATCATTACTATCATCGCAGATATGGTCCCAGCTAAGTGAAACATCGGGAGCTGAGCGAGAAATGGGGTGGGAAATTGTCGAGCGGTGAGTGGCAGGGACAGAAACAGGCTTCGAGGGCGTCTGGAGGCTCAAGGCAGGCGTAGGCCGGCGCAAATATTGTTTTCCTGAGGGCCGAGGAATTGATGGCTTGAATGTGGTAGAAGGAGAAAAGTCAAGGAAAGGATCCTCTGTCTGTGAGGACTCGGAGGGCGGGGAGAAAATTTGGCGGTTCTTGCGATGGGGCGGGGGCGTATCGCTGAGTCCGATGAGTCCAAGACGACTTACAGCTCTGATATCAAACACACCTCAACTTTGCCTTGTTAGGATGCACAGCAGTCTTCTTATCAGTGATTTCCACAGAATTGAGCAATGCAGGAGGAACAGACTGCTGTTGCCGCGGCCGAGGACTCTTTTGCTGTTGTTGTTGGCGCTGGGGTGTGAGCTTTGGTTTGGAAAGAGAGAGCAGCCCTGGGGTGTGTGTAGGCCGTACAATGAGCGTCGGGGGTGCTGATGGATGCCTGCGGTGGTTTACAGTCATATTATGCTGGTAGAGAGACGGCTGGTGGTGGAAAGGTGGCTGTTTGTGGACGAGCATCATGGCGGGCGAGGACTGACGGAAAAGAATAAGAAACGTGGGAAAGGAGACCTGGCCTGAGTCCATTATTATCCAGGCCTCCTTGTTGTCGTCTGCTTGGCCCGGTGGCGCTGCTCGGTCCCGTGATCATCGAGATCCCAAATGCTGGGATTCCCACAGCCACGATGCCACTCCGTCTGCTAGGTCTAGTCGCAGCCCACGCATAGGCGACCTCTTTTACCGTGCCCACAACATTTCTTGTCTTTCCTCTGCTTCATATCTCCGATACAATCGTTATGAACAATAAATGCCTTTGCCACGTTGATTCCTCAAGGTTGACCTCTACAGAACTGCCAGCCCTTCTAATCGCGGTGCAAAGCAAAATTGTGTCTCGCCTTCCCGAGGTTCTCGAACCTTCCAGAGGCATCTTGACCGGCTCTGCCATAACCTCCGCCTACAAGCCAGTCCTATGATTAGTACAAACTTTGACATGTCATATTCCGCCTGCAGAGAGAGATAAGGGCTGCTATAACACATCATTGTTGCCGTGATCTATCGAAGCCGCTTCTAGTTCACAACAGGGAAAAACTGTTCAAAAGTGCAGCCATCACTAAACATCTGTACATTTTCTCCATCAAAAAGGCAATGACCATCACCTTCTTGGGTAGTCTTCTGATCAATGTCCCCTGTCACATGTCCAAAAGAAGAGATCTCAAGGTATAGACCCCGAACACTGCTAATGTCCATACCATCTATGGCAATATTATCAAGGATCCGTCATGGCATCATCGCACATCCTATCTGTGCAATGATAATGTTCCTGGAATAGCACAATGCGCATTGTTTTACATGACAAGTTCATTCAGTTTATCAAGCCATCTTTCTTTCCGAAACCTCAACAAAGGATCCTAATCGTCCACACTGTTCATAATTAGAAACTACAAAAATAAACGCAGACGTCTCCTCGAGATGTCAGATTTTTCTCTCGGTCTCGTCTTTCTGTCAGATCCTACTCACACACAAGGACCCATGATATGATCTTCCAAATCACAATAGCTTCTTCGAGGCTTCTAGGCTCATTTACCATCGATGGATTATGTCAAGGCCGCTTCAGCGGACAAGCATACTCTACGATACTCTACGTAACACTTGAGGATGGTACTGAGCTATCAGATAATGTATCACTCTTCTCGAAGAATCTCTATTGTTCAAAGCCCGTGTGTACCGAAGAAGTGGCTTTTGTTTCATCGGCATCCATGGAGCTGAGACAAATGAGCACGTCAATTGTCGATATCAATGGGCTCGTTACTCGTCTAGATGAGTGTATCTTTGTTATCGGACCCACAAATCATTGCTTTGTCTCCCGTCCCGAGTCCAGGACCAACTGATAAGCAGATCACTCACATCATCATCCTTCAACATAGACGTTATCACATCCGAGATTATCATTATCTCTCTCGGAACTCAGAGGTTCATGATATGGCGTCATACACAATGAAAAAATCTATGACTAAATCGAACCCACTAAGTATGTAGGACATTCTAGAACCGAGCCGAATTACGATCAGACTGACCTTGAACCCGCAAATATCATAGTACACCTGTGTTTCATCAAAGCTCAAATTCATCTGGAAATAGGTTTTCACGCTCACTCCAGCCGTCACTGTGAACTTGATGGTGCTACTTGAAGACGAGCAGTTGAAACATTTCACTGCATTGACATGTTTATAGAACGATGGAAGGTGCCTGGTTGTACCTCATTGTATCTCATAGTTGGGCTGGTGATGGGGCATTTGTTCTCTCATTCCATACAAGAAGTCGCTACTGTAGAACGAGGTCGATCGCCTGTATGTGTACGCCGATATGTGTCAGATTAGTCGACGATCAGGAACAGACTATGGGCTGCAAAGGTTTCAATGTATCAGGTAGATCGGAAGTCCTCAATGTGAAAGGGGGGGGCTATGTCGGACTCCCACAGTAACTTAACCGTGTTCATTTATATCTATATTCGGTACTGAGCGGTTCAAAGGTTCCCGACTCGGGTAGATGACATGCTGTGTGAGTCCCGGATAACTCGGTATTTCAGCTCAGACATTGTATTTTCGAAACTAATGCGAGTGGGTATATTTATATTCGGCCTAATTGCGAGACCGATTACATCACTTTCTCTAGTAAAATTTCAGCGTTTCACACTAAATAAGTTGAAGAACTGGATCGTATTTTTTCCTCACGGCACATAATTGGCATACTGAAGTGCGGAGGACAACTGGGGGATCACAACTCAAGAGTAGTACCGTGGCAGTAGGGTCGATCGGATGGTAAGAATTCCCAGGACCTCTATTGTCCAGGTATTAGCGGCAGAAGCGATTTAGTTGGGTTGGATGACCGTCAGGCAAAGGAGGATGTGGACATCCAAAATGAGGCTCAGCCATATGGTTTGGGCTGGCCAAGTGTGCTCGACGCCCAATGAGAGCAAGCAAGATGGTGTCGAGAGTATGAAGAGAAAAACATTGCCACCTCATCTGTTTAAGACTAGAAGGATTTTCCAGCTGGAACCGGGTTGTGTTGCAGACCTCCACAGCGGATTCCAGAAAGGAGCTCGTTCTGGAGGCTCCTGGTTCATTTTCGTCACGTAAATGTTAACGACATAATTCCCACGATATGTTTCTATTTAACCGTCAAACATACGTGAGGTGGGTGTTGTCGTGTCGAGGACGATGGTATAGCCAAGAAACACGAAAATACAATATCCTCTTCATGGGACGAGATGAATTTTCGTGTGGTGTTTTTCGAGAACTGTGCGCTGCAGGTGGTATGTCATCATTCCCTTCGCAATATCTTATTTCTTACTGAATAGGTACATATCTTTCTTGCAGATATTTGGAATAACATTACCATTGCCACGCATCCTGATGAAAATGTCGGAAGACGTGGTTCTGTACTTTCCGTGTGTATGTTGTTACTCCAGTGACTTGGGCTTTCGTTAAGACAGTGCTGTAGCCCCTCTAAAAATATTAGGTTCCTCTCTGGGCATACCGGTGCACACGATACCTTCTGAGAAGAAAGATTTCAGATACTGGAGTGTGGGTGATCTTGAGAAACTTCGCTCTGCTGCTGCTGACCAAAGGGTATAGTTGCCTTCACCCTTTACCCTTGCTCTGGATACCCCTCCACCTTCAAACCATGTGCTTGTTACCGCATCTTTCGGTCGCATTCTTCCTCTAGCAATGCTCTCTCAGTTTCCGAAGGCGCAACGACTCAACGTACACCCAAGTCTCCTCCCTGCTTATCGTGGGCCTGCTCCCATTCAGCATGCACTTATGAGAGGTGAGAAGGAAATCGGAGTATGTGTAATTGGTATGCTTCCCGTCAGAAAGAAGGGTAACAACGGAGGTATTGACGCTGGTGATGTTTGGGAGTATACGAGACGTGTATGTTGATTCGCAGCTGGGTGCCCCAGCACTCAGAGAGCTGACCAGATGCCAGGACGTCACGGGAAATGAGGACTTTATACTGCTGCGTGAAATCCTAGCCAAGGATGGCGGAAAACTACTCGTGAACGTACTGAGGGACATGGCTCAAGGAACTGTTGGTATTTTTCCCAAGCTGCAGGTGCATGACGTGGGGAGTTGACGTTCGCAGGCAAAGGCAATACCTCAACCTGGAAAAATTGACGAGCCTCATGCACCAATGATAACTCAAGCCGATTGGACTATTGACTTTTCGCAGCTTACAGCTGAAGAAATTGTATGGCGACATCGGGCGATATCCCATCAGGTATGAACTCTGATGTCCGGATAATTTTATTATTTGATTCATTTTTGCCAGCGGAATCTAACCGTCTCAATACCAACCAATCCAATCAAAACAGTTCAGATGGTAACTCTTACTGCTTCAACCGATCCAAGTCTCAGCCAGCGGCTTCCCGCAACTCCTGGAACCGCTTGCCTGCATCAGACTCATGGGCTCCTCATTCGATGTAGAGACGGCACTGTAGTTGAGGTCACAAAGCTGAAACAAGAGGGCAAGAGAGAGACAGGTGCGAAAGATTGGTGGAACGGTATGAAAGGAATGGGACTCGTGATAGATTCTGTAATTATGTTTGGGACGTAGATGTGGTTCAGATCAGAGGTATTGATTAGGAGGAGATTTGATGACAAAATTGAACCCGGACACGTTTTCTCACATATTCACATTCTACTGTCTGTGTGTGAGGAGGATGGTAGCAGAACCGACCTCCTTTTCTGCAGAGTCGTATTTTGCAACACAACCACCTCCGACGACTCTGGAGAATGACGTCCATCGTGTCCGAGAATGGACTCAGAAGCAGGTTGCCACCGGAAGGAGAGTTGTCCTTGTCACTGTGAGTATTGGGGTCTCCGGTTTTCATCAGGCCCACACAGAGCTTGATACACATTCTTTCCCTACTTCAGAGCGGAGGTACGACCGTACCTTTAGAGCTCAATGTGTGAGCGATTGTATCCAACGCAACCAAACCAACCATTCCTTATCTTGATTCTGTCCACGTCTCAATGACACTAGTGTTCGATTTCTTGACAATTTTAGTGCTGGTACGTGACGATTGCCTCACATCCTGCTTCCCTACAATAAAATTCAATTTGACAGGAACTCGAGGCGCAACCTCCGCTGAATACTTTCTCAAAGCAGGTTACGCTGTCATCTTCATGCACCGGCAATTCAGTCTTCAACCTTTCAGTCGACACTATTCACATTCCACAAACCCCTTTCTTGACTTTCTTGAAATTGAGGCAGACGATGTCAGTTCAGGCTCCTCACCTCAGATTTCCGTCACACCAGAGAAACGCACAGATTTACTAAAAGTGTTGAGGGCGTACAAGGCTGTCCATACCTCGGGTACCTTGCTTACATTGACATTCGTTACGGTCAATGATTACCTATGGCTGTTGAGAGCTGTAAGCCAGGAATTGTCGATACTTGGAAGAAAGGCGTTGTATTACCTCGCTGCAGCCGTCAGTGATTTCTTCCTTCCAAGGCAAAAGATGGTGAATACTCCTTACAATGGATGGAAAAATCATATATTCATCCCCTCTTTGCAAGTTTGTACACAAAATCCAATCGGGCAAAGGAAGCTTGTCCATTGAGATGGACCAGGTACCCAAAATTCTCAAACCTATGGTTGATGAATGGACACCCGATGGTTACATCGTCTCGTTCAAGGTGAATCCAGTGAAATATTCATACTCATGACTCAGAATTTGAGGAGCTCTTCCCTTTCCAGCTAGAAACCGACCAGGACCTTTTGATACCCAAAGCCCAAGCTGCTCTTGAGCGCTATGGTCATCAAGTTGTCATAGGTAACGACCTTCACCGACGAAAGTTCGAAATTGTGTTTGTTTCGCGCAACAACGATTCCAAAACTTCCGAGCAGTTTGTTGAGAACTGGCTGAAAATTAATCCTGCTCTTACCCATCCAGGAATTGAACAGATCAAAGAGATTGAAGAAGACATTGTTGGCGAGTTGGTGAAGAGGCATACTACATGGATCCAGGCTCAGACAGGAGCTCTTCAGGCTTGAATCAGATCGCGACCATACGTACCTCACGGAACAGACTACTGCATACGGTGTGGAGAAAATTTAGTATCCAATAGAACAATAGAACATGTATCAATTCAACCCCGGGGAAATAGACCTTGCTAAGAGTCGACATTATCATCAAGTCAAGACCGAACAGCGCCGACCCTTGCCAAAAACATTTCTTCTCTCAGCTTAGTCAACTCCCTCCATATCTTCTCCTCCCAAGTTGTCCCACCAACGTACAAGCGATTTTCGAAAGGGTCTTCCGCCTCATATTCATTCACTTCATCTACTTTGCCCTGTTCCACTTCTGTCTTTTGTTTAGATCGACGAGGAGGCATTGTTGGTGTGGCATTCGAAGCCGGGGGAAGTTTTTGATCATCCAGAATAATCACAGGTCTTTCTTTTTGTTGTGACGTGTCTGCCACTTCCTTCTCTTTTGTTTCTTCGGTAGCAAACCCACCACTCTCTTCATGCGCCCCTTTTGTCTCATCCTCTTTGACTGTCCGAACCTCAGCCTCTTCTCTGATATCTTCTGCCTGTGCCCCTTCTTCGGCGTCCACAAAAGTATCTGGTTCAGAGAAGGCTGAGGCACCGGAATGCATACTCAGTTCAGGTTCAATTGCCTTCGGAGCTTCTGATGCTTTAGGCGCACTGAGCTCCTCTGTTTCATTTTTGTTTTCGCTCTCATCCATGGCCTTTTTGACACCATCAAGAGGTTGAGACTGAATTACCTGAGTTTGAACATCACTAACCTTCGACGGTGAAATTGGAATGTTCAGTGAGCTGGACTGAGAGTTGTCTCTGACTTCACCAAGAGGCTTTTTAGGTGCTCGTGTAGGCGCTCGTCGGGGAATAGGGGGCGGCATTCCATTTGTTGTACCAAAGGCTGGTGATGAGGCACGTGATGGGGGTTGATTAGTTGCAACAGGAGTTTCAGGACGCGACTCAGGTAGGGGTATATTTGAGGGTGTACTCGATCGGGAAAATGACGTCGAAATTCGTTGGGCCGCTTGCTGTGGAATTCGTGGAGCCTGTGATTGAGTCGAAGTCTGAGGAGGGGTGGAGGGGGACGTAGGAGTCTCAGTGGTTGGAGTGGATACAGCCAGTAGTGATTGAGTTGGTTGATCTCTGCTGGCTGCTGCTTCAGATACGGGAAAAGATGATCTAATTTCAGGAGGAGGTTGAAGCGGCGCTGGCACGGATGCCGAACCGGCGACAGGACTAGCTGAAATGTTTGGGTCTTGTACTGTTGAGGCAAAATCAAATGTTGAGTTGACACGGTTGCGTGTGCGGCCTTCACTGCGTTTAGGAAGGGGTGGAGGAGCTGTGGACGGAGTGGTAAAAGAAGCAAGTGCTGGCGCTTCTGGTGTCGAGATATCGGGACGCTCTTGAGAGCGGTAAGGGCGAGGGGGAGGTAGCTTGTTCTCCACCTCCGAGGCTGGAGTCGCAACTAGCTTCTTGGCCTTTTCACTTGAGCTTTCGCTCCAACTTGCGGCTCTTTCCCCAATAGCACTTGCAAGACCCCACAAACCTCGCTTCCTTGGAGGAACGGGTGGGGCAACGAGTCCATTCGCCGAATTTAGTGAACTAGCGGAAATGAGTGTAGAGGCAACCGCCCGAGAGACAACAGGGGGGGATATGGTTGCAGGAGGTTCCTCTTCCCATATTCGTTCAACAATGCTAGTTCGAATAAAAGCCCACATCGAACACGTGGTCCGAAGGCGAGAGAGGCACCATCCATGCGTACAAAGAGGATAAATTGTACTGCTTGACTGGGGAGGAGATCCGCTTCCGAGAGATGAATTGGATCGGAAAAGTGTATTTTGATGAGGAGGTGGCGCCAATGAGCTTGATGGGCCCACAGACGCAGATGATTTGAGGAGCGGTGGTTGTGGTAGTGAAAATGTTTGGCTTGGTGAAATGCGAAAAACGTAAATTTGAGACGGGTTTGTGATGTTGGATGCGACTTGGTTACTGTGTGTACTAGTTTGAGGTAGTATGGATGGTGGACTAGAGGTATCAAAATACAAGATGGTGGAGTTCTTCTTAAAAATGCTGGTCGACCAAGATCCAGATCCGGAGTAAGAGTGCACTATTCTTTTCAAAGGAGGTCGGGCCGAACTTGTATTCGCCGATATTGCCTGAGGAAAGACGGAGGTACCACAAAGGGCACAAGGGATATATTCGTTATTGGAAGAGCCCGAGGCTCCCCCATGTGATAAATGCGAGGATTCCATGAGCAAGGTTGAGAAAGACATAGGTTCAATAGTTAGTTGGCCACCGTGTATAGCTGCGAGAACGGAACGTCTAGACAACCAGTTCAACGATGGTGCGAGATCCAATCGTATCGTAGGCTCCCTGAGATCGGAAAACAAGGAATCTGGTGTTAGTTGGAATGACTTCCGTCATTGGATCCAAAAAACTCACGAATCCTCAGACGATAGCCGCATCAAGAATGGCAGTGGGAGAAGGGTAGATATCGCAGGAGGATTGGGTGAGTTCAGATGAAGATATCGAAGATGGGCGACGAAGGATAAGAATTCACGGTAGGGAAGATGGAAGCTGAATAGTCGCAGAGCGGACGCCAGTGGCAAACTGTCCCTTCGGTCGATCCATTTCCCTTTCCCCACTAGATACTGGATCTCCGCAGACTTTTTCTCCGCAGACTCTTTCTCCTCCTGCAGAGCTTGCACTTGCTGCTGCATTACACTGACAGCTTCTTCAGCACCTCGCAGAGCTTGCTCGGCATCTTCAGCCTTTCGATGGCTTACAGACTGCGCATAGCGGGCCTCCGCCACCATAGTATTCGCTTGGTTAAACAGAGAAGCACTGAGGTCATCGAGATCCTTCTCTATCGCGGCTCGCGCGCTCTCGGCCTGCCCTCGCTGCGCAGCTTCATCTGTTGCCTTCTCCATGAGTCGGTTGAGCTCAGTAGTGACATGATCCTTCTCTACCAAGAGACCTGTGTTTAAAGCAGCTAAGTGTTGTGTCCGCTGAAACTCTAAGTCGGATATTTTGAGAGAAGATGAGCGTAACTGAGCAGAAGCGACATGTAATTCATCCTCCAAGTCAGAAACACGGTCGTATGACTTGACAAGCTTGCTATTGAGTTGAGCTACTTGAGAAAAGAGATCCTGTATCTGGGTCCTTAATGATTCGATGACCATATCCTGGGCCTCCGGGTCTGCTGCATAGTGTTTGTGACTACCATTGGCTCCATTGAGAACCTCGTGTCCAGCCGGATTCTCATTGGAAAGTTTGGAATTAGAATTTAGACCTGTATGTAGAATATCTGCTGCCATGTGCTGAAATGGTGTGATTAGGAGGAGAATGTGAAGCGTAAAATCGGATTCGTGGATGATTTACCATGACAGCCCATCGGCGGTGCCATATATGGCACCGGATCACCCCGGTTCGGCATCTCCGTTCGCTTATTTCATATAGCCGCAAGGGAGGTCTTCGCCAGCAATCTACTCTCTCAATGTCCAGGAACATCAGGTCAGTCCTAAATTTGATGCAGCGATGATTGTATCAATGTCTACTTCCATTAAATAGAATTGTGTTGTCTGTTCTGTATGCTTTGATAAGAATTAATAATGATTCTCCATTGTCAGGTGGCACATGATTCGATGGAGTCTCTTTCTTCAGGCTTATCATGAACTACCTACCCAAGGAAGGATTTTTTCTGTATTTTGTTTCCTTTTCATTTCTGTTGTCATTCTTTCTGTTTATTTTCTATTTATAGAATTTGAACTTGAATATAGGGTAGAAATATAGTATTATCAAGTTTTTCATGATTTCTACTTGAGTGTTGCTACAATACTTATATTCTTTGATCTAGACCTTATGTAAACTATGGAGAATATTGTTATATAACCACTAGTTATAGTGACTATTGATTAATTGAAGATTTTTATATGAGATACACAAAGAGAACTCAATAGAGTTCCCATTGAATTTGGGCTACTAGCTACCACTTATACTAAATACACTTGATCTGTGCAGCATCTAACCCTTACATATCACTATTTATAGAACATACTAGAATATTCTATGATTATATAACTAGTGTTATTGTTGGATGTAGTTTACACCTTATTATCTGAGATCCAATAGTGAGCTCTCAGAAGTTCAAATTAGCAATTTGTGTTATCTAGGTATATGGAATATGGGAGTTGGAACAATCTTTAGCTTCAGCTTGTGCACTATACCTCTACTAGTTGTACTAGTTACATATTTTGGAAGAAGTACTCAGGACATTTTGGCAGACAAGTCTACTGGAAGGTAGAAGGTATGCCTTCACTAACACTAGAAGTTGGAGATAATTTTAATTGATCTTTAGAATAAAGTTTTATAGTGTAACTATTAACTTATATACTAGTATACTATCTAGGGTAGTTATCAAAGAATGAAGACTGTTACTCTGGTTCTAGTGTTAGAATTGAAGACAATGGACTTAGTTTTTATTTTATTTTATTTTATTTTCTCTTAAGTTTTATTGTTGATTATAAGATAAAGAAGACAAAGCATGACATGGTCACAGGTCACATGACAAATTCACATAAGTTACATACTCATGTGACATGATGGAACAATATAGAAGGTTCTAGGTAGATGACATCATAACAATATATAATACATATGTTGGCCTTAAGGCAAACACATGGCCTTTAAAGTAGGCTAGAAAAGTAGTAGCATGAACCATCATAGTTTAGTATATAAGGTAGATGTTTCTGTATGGAGTTCTCTATCAAGTTCTCTTGTGTTACTCAATACAAGAGTGTGTCTTTTACTTAACACTAAGCTTAAGTCATAATATCTAAGTGGTTCTTAGATATCTAAGATGGAGATCTATAGAGTTGTTGAGAGTTCAGCAAGAATATCTGAGGTGGAATGAAGGATGTCATCTATATTGGAAAAGATCAGAGAGAACAGATGAAAAGAGAGGCATTATTGGGTTAGGATAGATATAGCTAGATTGTTATAAGACGAGAGTATGGACAGACTTCAGGTAGGGTTAGGGTTAGGACAGAAATAGGACAGTAGTATTATTATTAGTTTATAACGGGAAAAGGGCACATGACCTGGAAGTCATGTGAGATGATGTCATAGGCCTAGAGCGGTCTAGAAGAGTTTATAAGGCTAGAAGAGCCTAGACAATGACATCAGGGAGTATGTACACCACATTGCTATCATATATAGGACACATGGACGTTAGGGCAGGATGCACAGTCTTGCACAGTCACTGCAGAGTAAACATGAGGTAGACATATTGTTGTAGCATGGACCACTTGTAACTTATTTAAATAGGATAGCAATGCAGCGAGAGCTCCTTGTCGAGTTCTCTTGTAATCCCCACTACTAGATAGCCTATTGAGAGCTTTGCTGAAGTCAGCATATCACAAGTGCTGTTCCAATGAGTGGTTGCTACAACATAGATCAGAATGTGACAGTTATAACTTAAGTCTCAAGTTAAGATAAAAAATACACTCTTGTGTTGAGTAATATAAGTGAATTTGATAGAGTTTTCATTACAAGCTAGTCTATCTTATATACTACAGACTTATCAGAATCAAAAATGATGGACTCTATTTATTTTCACTTCTTTTTGCTTTATTTTTGCTTTTTTATTTTCTTATTTGGAACTTAGAGTTAAGGTTAGCATGATGTTATAAGTCACAGTCACAGGACATAACACAGTGTCACACATCTGTCACATGTCACAGAAGAACATAGAAGATTCTGGAATAATAATATTATACTATATATTCTTTAGAGTAGGCTAGATTTAGTATAGTATAGACTATTAGCCAAGTATATATAAGGTAGACACTTTGTACTTGGAACTCCATCAAGTTCTCTTGTGTTAACCCAATACAAGGTTTTTCTTTTAACCTATCTCTTAGTCTTAGGTCATAATATTAGAACTTAATATCTATTCTTGAGACTATCCAACTCAAGGCTTTCTCTTACTTACTTACTTATTATCCTCAACTGAGAGCAATACTACTCTTGGTCAAAAAGAATTGGTGGGTCCTAGGCATAAAATATCACAACTTAAGACTAAGTATTTAGTTAAGAAAGGAAATATGAGAGAATCTTACTTATATATACTTAGAAGATAGTCTATCATATGGTATAGTACTTACAATACAGATTATTAGATATAATTATCTAATAAGGTCTAAGCATAATAATTGACCAAGGGAGAAGAGGTTATAAGTATGCAGCAATAGATCAAGAGATATAGATAAGATTATTACTGATAGTATTACCTAATCATTACCTTAGAATGAACTCTTAGGAGTTTTCCTTATAAAAAACTTATATTATTTAGCACAAAAGAACTTGGTAAAGTCTTTAGTATAAATATGTCTACTTTGTATATTTCTGGTGCATGGTCTGTGTACACCTACATCTAGCCTACCCTAAATATTATGAGTTTATATAAATAAAGTTATTATATCTTTATAATATATGATATTACTCTTCTATTGTGTCACAAGATGTTTTGTGACCATGATTGTGACATTTATGACTTATGTGACGGTTGTCACATCTTGTCATGTCACATTATCCCTCCTAAGTTTTAAGATAAGAGATAAAAAGAAAAAGAGAAAAGAAATAGAAAAGTTTAAGTAAAAAAATAGAAAAGGCTTTAAATAAGAAGCTAGAACTGAAAAAGAACAAGTATACCATCTTTAATTTTGACATAAGGGGTATACTAGTCAGGCAGGGGAAGCTTGGCCATTCAGATTGTGTTAAAGCTCTTTGAACATATCATCTTTTGTAGACATGTTAAATAGATTTTCATATAGTAGCTCTG
>Ga0157366_1000649_pt1 | contig 14944 bp, 13 predicted proteins | sample AttbisABBM1_FD_113149 | JGI IMG/M metagenome (GOLD analysis project Ga0157366, IMG submission 113149) | Fungus gardens microbial communities from leaf cutter ant in Botucatu, State of São Paulo, Brazil - Atta bisphaerica ABBM1 | ecosystem: Host-associated > Fungi > Mycelium > Unclassified ...
GAATAGTTTTGGGAAAGTACGCTATCAAGAGCCTGCTCAAAATACTTAAACGTATAAGCCGGAATGACTACGCTAACATCAATTTTCATGCTCACACCATTCCCCGATAAGAAGTGCCGGCAATTCTGCGAAAAATAAAAGAGGAAAGAAAACCAAAAAAGCCTACTTATTTTAAATATAGCAAAAAAATAAAAATCCGCAATCAGAACAATCAAGAGCACGAAGCTGAAGGCTTGGGCTTGGGCTTGGGCTTGGGCTTGAAGAGAATCCTTCAAAAAATCAACCACCCACTACATAATAAAACCCTAACCAAAAACCATCTCATTACTGTGGAAAAAATTTTCAGAACCTATTAAAGAAGGCGCAATATAAATCATAAGATCAAAGATAAAACAGATTTGAGATTAATAAAACCCAGAGACGTAAAAATATATTACCTTGAGACAGTTATGACTTCGCTCACAACGCATTAATTGACAGATTGACAGATTGACAGATTGACAGATTGACAGATTGACAGATTGACAGATTGACAGATTGACAGATTGACAGCAGAAATTTTATCATCCGCTGCATGATAAGAAATCAAGCTTGAACTCTACCTAAACTAGCACACCACAACTCAAAAGACTTACGGCGAGCCCATGAACTCTAGCAATATCAATGGAAAGTTAGAAATGCCTCAAGCTAAAAAGTAGCTATTCTTATAATAGACTTAAGCCAAGAAGCCAGAGACTTCAAAACCTTACACTACTATCATAAAAACCCTCAAAAAAGATAAATTTTAGAGAATTTCGCTACCATCTGAAGATAGGGTACCAAGGTACTTTAGAAAAGCGCACCCTTAATGATTGAGAATCCGTGCGCCTTCAGGCATACAGGCATCATAGAAGGAACGATCAGGAAGAGATTCAGGTAGTGCGCCAGGAAGGAGCCATTCACAATGGCGGCCGATATTGGTCCCAGGGTAGGAATTGACTCCATCTCCCAAAGTGGTGCCACTACCTATCAGAGTCGAAGTGCCTAGCCGCACACAGCGACCAAGTGTACTACCAGCACCTAACCGAACGTCAGCGCTCAACATTACACCAGACTCCAGCCAGCATCCAGTACCTAGAACACAACCGTTACCTATACAACTGCCATGACCTATATAGACGTTTCCTTTTAAAGAAACGCCAGCTTCCAGAATCACCCCTGGCGCAATCAAGTTGAAAGAGCGGTAGCCCTTCAATCGTACTTGGGCTACAAGTTGCTGCCGAATATAGTTTACTGCTCGATGGTCAAGAGCGATAAAAACTCTCGTTTCAGCAGGAGGATGTTCTGCCAAGGGTTCCAAGTCGAAATTATAGTCATCAACGATAGGAAGTTCAATTCTTGTATAGGCCAAACCATTGGCATTTGCAACTGAACACGCACTTTCAAGCGCACTTCCAAATCCCGCCACGATATCCAACTTCATACCTCCCTTCCCAAGACATGGTGTCGATACCAGAGATGTTGATTTACAAGAGGCACCTCGTAGTCACCATGCGTAAATGGTAGCGAATGATTACCGAGCCCTGCTTGCATCCTCTCAAGTACCTCGGTGTCCTCAGCAATCACCGCACGCTCACCCTTGATAAGCGCATGGAGTAATGCGGTTAAATCCGTGCGATGATCATTACGCTCTGCGGTCATTACCCATAAGTGATAATCCGTTTCCCCGGGAGCAATGGGAATATACTGCTGAAGCAAAAAATACTCACCACGCACACTACAGAAATTCACATTTGGATAAATAAACCAGTTATAATAAAAATCCTCCTCACCATATCTACGGCAGAGACCGCCAAACCAATTTTTCTGGGGCTTTATAGGTGACTTACCGGTATAACTCAACTCACTAAGCATCGGCCGATCATTTTCGCACAACATTTTTTTTATAGGAGAGTCAACTTTAACGTCCGAGGTAACGATAGACGTAGATGACTGCATCAGTGGTAGAAATGTCTTGGGGTGAACAAAAGGAACATGATTATAATCCTTAACATTCTCCATATTAAGTTTCCAATTATAGAAAACACGATGACAACTATAAATCAAACGCTCATCCAGATGAGAAGAGGCTATGCTGAGTGACTCAAGAAAATTTTCAGAAAACTGCTGACCAATAGGAAGAGGATCGTTTGCCAAATTAATAAATAGCAGATTCCCCACCTGGGTCAGGTGTAACTTTCGCAAACCTATTTCTTCACGCTCAGCGGTACTAATATTGTAGATATCAGAATTTGGTATGCCTCGTAGCCGCCCTTCAGCATCGAACGACCAAGCATGATAGGGACAAACCAATGGCCGCCTCCCGGCACATTCAGTCTGGATTGGAGAAAGGCGGTGTGGGCATTGGTTGAGAAAGGCTCGGATGCCGGTATCAGTACGCTGAACAACTACTGGGACGCCGGCAATTTTACGAGTGAAAAATCTATTGCATTCACGAACTTGGCTTGCGAAGCCAGCAAATATCCAAAGCGACCTAAAAATATACTCCTGCTCCAGAAGAAAAGTTTTGGAACTGATATAATGTTCTGAATCCAAAGCATGTCGACTCACAAAAGCCCCCTATCTTTTTCAAAGATTACACGCGCATAATAGAACTGCAGTATGTCATCCAATCCGAGAATCACGTAGGCGAAGTGAATCTTGCTATCGATTGACAACAGCTCGCCACAAAATTTTCAACCCCCATTTTTGCCGACCATTAGCAAAAAAATCATATTACAAATATCATCGCTAGAAAATCTGAGCCAGTAACTATCTCTAACAGAAGCTACTAAACAGCATGAGCACGGGTTATATCATATCAACAAAAAAACCAGCAGCCTTAGCTTATCAGCTCAAGCATAACAACCCTAGTCTACCAATCTACAGCACAGTCTAGCCGGTGTACTTATCTACGTTTTTCTGGAAACAGCATTTTCGCTATGCACTTTGACAACAACAAAGACAGAAATGATAGAGTGTATCAAGTGCTCGACCAAGTAGCATATTTAAAAATCCAGCATGTCCAATCCCTAAGAAAAATTAAGAATATAAAATTTAGCCCAGCGATGACACCAAGATTTATTCACCAAACAAAAACATCAACTTTTCTATTGAGGCTGACATATCTTAAATAGGCACTCGAAACATCTAACAGAGGCAAACCTACCTCACTACACCACAGCCCTCCCCTGACAAAGTCCAAGCACCTGCAACAGCTCACAAACTCAGAGACACACTAAAATAATTTAGCCTCAAAGGAAAAGCTCAGAAATATCAGAATCTTTGAAACTCAAACATTCTATATATTTAGACTACACTCCTCATCGGCTCTACGCCCATTTCCGGCGATGCATATAACACCAAATCGTAATAATAACCGCCAGTATGCTGACGAAGTCGATAGTGATAACCCCCCACTAAGTGATCAATTTTTTCAACTACCTTGAGCGGATCTAGAGCATAGTGATAGACGCAAGAAGCAATACGGGGGCGCTGGCTGGCCAACAAACCTCTGGCCCCCTGTAAGGTATGCGGTTCGAAGCCCTCCACATCCATTTTCAAGAAAGTTAGTTTCTCCAGCTCGTCATCCAAGCGAGTGGTTTCGACAACGACATTACCTTCAGCAGAAACATGGCTCGATACAGTACCGGTTTCATGAAAACGCAGCGTTTGCTTCCGACTGGACACCGCTTTATTGAACAAATGAATCCCCGGCAAAACCCCAGATTCAAAACGGCGCAATGTATCGAAATTGGTACGATCAGGCTCGAAAGCACTAATACTGCTGTACCGACCTTGTGTCGCCGCTATGAATTTTTCAATAATAGGGCCTTGATAAGCACCGCAATCCACATAGTGTTCACGCGAACCCAATCTAAAAGTGGTTGAATTAGTGAAGGTAGAAAAGTATTCTTCAGAAGGGTCTGCACATGCTTGCAATAATGGTCCGCGATTGAATGTAAGCCTGAATAGTAAATTGGCATAAAGGGTTTCACGACTCCAGTCATCTGCAAGGCGATCGCCTAGAGCCAGGAAATCATCCAACCGATCAATCGTAAAGCTTCGATAGTCTCTAACTGACTCATAAACCGAATGCAGATCAAGCTCAGCCAGAACCATGGGACATTCCAACAGCTCAACACCGGACACCGCTGCCAAACGTTCAGCCATGGCACGTTCGAAGTGGGACATCGAAAAGTCCAGCAATATCGCATCCTTATACTGACGAGACTTTTTCAGGAAATCCTCGACACTCCAATGCGGCAGTGAATACTGATCGAGGGTACTGCCTCCGATACCGACGACAGCCACTGGCTGCTCAATTTTTTCTATAATGCTTACCGCATGCATAGCTCCCAGTACTGAGTCGCTATATAGAAAAAAAACCGGCCGCTGAAGAACTCCACGAATATTGGTGATATCACATTGTGCAGCCTCAATAACAGACGCACGCAGCACGTCAATTTTTTCCATACGCCCCCCTATTGATAAATCGCATTAAGCACTTTTAACATTGACGATAACGATTGGCTCGTCGAAATTTTCGTGGGTGAAAGTTCCGCCAAGCACATTATCTGTGATTTTGCCAGGCTTTTCTAGAATGACCTGTTTCTCCACATCGACGCCAGCAGCGACGATAATTCCCTGCCCGAGGGTAGTATGAGTACCAATTCTTGCATTGGGCCCGACTAATACACCTGCTTCGATCCAGACCGAATTTCCAACTTTCGCACCATGTCCAATATTCGCACCAGAACCTATTACCGTATTGAAACCAATCGTGCAGGCTTGGCCAAGAATAGCTCCTGCGCCTATCCAACTGTTTTCGGAGACTTTCGCCGTGGAAGCAATGATGGCGCCTTTCTCGATCAATGGCGGCATACTGAAGCCTCTAGCCTTAAGTTCAGCCATCAACTCATAGCGACGAAAATTTAAGAACTGCGCATTTTGTGCAACAAATGCGGTGCATTGTCCGCGAGGCAAATCGTCTAGTTTTTTCAGATCGAATCTATAGCCACTGTCTTGGTTTATCTCGACAAGGCAATATTCCGTGTCTGGCTCGACTTCCTGCCAAGCGAACAAAGCCCATTGCACGTGGGGCTGCGTACCAATGACGTACTTGATTTTAGAGCACAATTCTTTTCTCCATCACGTCTAGATACCACGTTTCGATTATAGAATTGAGAGACTCGTAATCACCTAGAACGGCAGATGGTGCGCCTAAATGCAAGCCGGACTGGATTTTCTCCAAAACATTGATGTCTTCCCTAAGAACTTTTTCAGCGCCCATCATATGTGCGTGCAATACCGCCGCAGATGCGGCGTAACGACGCTTCTTTCGAGCCGTAACGTAATGCACCATGAAGTCCGTACGGCCTGCCGCTACAGGAATGTGGTGTTCGATAATAAACGAGTACCCACCAGACCCTGATGCGATGTGTAGATTTGGAAATATTAACCAATTGTAGTACCAGTCCTTATCACCAAAGCGCTCTACATAGTCGTGCCAGGGATAATGGGGCATTTGCTCCATTGGCACATCGAGACCTCCGCTGCTAAAATCACGCAAGAGGCTCATCGCCTGCTCTTCTCCCTGCACGCGCTCATCCATCAGACGGCGCGCCTGCCGCACATTTTCCTCATCGATCGACACTTCAAACTTGGCCTGCTGGTACAACGTCTTGGCGTGCAGATAACGCGGATGATGACTGTCCCGCAGATTTTCGTATGCTAACTTCCAGTTGAAGCGCCCTTTAAAGGTGGTCATGATCACTTCGTTGTCGAACGCTTCCGAACATTCGCGCAGCGACTCCAGCAGGTCTGGATTGAATTGACGCTCAATTGGCTTCGGATCATCTGCAAGATTGACGAACACCAAGTTACCAACTATCGATAGCGCAAAACGGCGCAGACCCAAACATTTGCGCTCCTGCTCTCCGTAGCGAAAAACTTGGTCCTCGAAGGGTATGCGTCGAACTTTGCCATCACTATCATGCGACCAACCATGATAGTTACACGTCAAGGCACGGATACCGTGTGGTGCTTGCTGCAATGGATTTTGCCGATGTGGGCAGAGGTTTTCAAAGGCGCGTAGTTCACCATTGAAATTCTGCACGACGATAGGAATATTACAAAGCGTACGGGTAATGAAAGCATTGGGATGCGACAGCATCATCTTCAAGCCAATGAACTGCCATAGAGGTTTGAAGAACAGCATCTGTTCACGCTCAAACCAGGCCTGATCGATATACGCCTGCGGCGGCATACGAGACTTCATGACGCATCCTCAAAAAAGGATTAAACGGTAATGCTCAGTGAGCAAAGGCTCATCGTAATGCGTAAAAACATTACTTGAAATATTGCAATAAACTGACGCCCCAGTCTTGCTGATTTTTGGCAGACTGATCTCTGAATGAACATCACCATATGCAGATACAGAGTCCGGATCACCATTCACTTGAACCTGAAACGCTTGGCGGGGTTACCAAAAACCGTGACACCGGCCGGTACGTTGCCGATGACAACACTACCTGCTCCAACCACCACGCCATCACCGATCTTCACCTTTGGCAATATGACCGCGTGGGGGTGAATAACGACATTCTCACCAATCTGCGCACCACCGCCAATAAATACAAAGCTACCGATGGTGGAGTATGAACCGACTTGGACATCATATCCAAGAATAGTGTTGGAAAGCACAATAACAAAACTGCCCAACTCAGCGTCTGGACCGATTGATACGTGTCGCTCGAACAGACAGCCAACTCCCATTTTTACACGGTCCGAACGATGAAGGTCGGGCATGAGATTCATGAAGTCCGCACCTTGATCAAGCAATGGTTGTGCATACTTGCGCCGCTGAAGGGGATCCCCCAACGCGCATACCAGTATTTGTGGGGATTGATAACGGTGCGTGAGCGGATCGCCTAAAATGGGCAGCTCCGCGATTTGTTTCAAGCCGGCTCGCCCATCAAGGAAGCCACGCACTCGCCAAACTTTTTCATGAGCCGGATCAGATTTGGCTACCATCGCCATAGCCCGCCCGAACCCACCCGCATTTATGATCAAGACATCTTTCATATCAAGTAAAGGGGATCCCACCATCTATGTGAAAGACTGAGCCCGTAATTTTGCGGCTCGCATCTGAAAGGAAGAATACTGCCGCATGGGCGACATCTTCTGGCTGTCCCAATCCCAGCGGATAAGGTTTGGCCTTTTCTTCGAGCCAGGCACGATCCGTGTTCACCAAAGGGGTATCGATGAGACCAGGCGACAATGCGTTCACACGAATGCCTTTTTTTGCCACTTCCAGCGCAAGCGGCCGCATGAACCCCAGAATCGCCGACTTGGATGCCGAGTAAGTCGCAACGCCTACCGTACCGGTGTGGGCAGCGATAGAGGCCATGAACAGTATACTGGCATTATCCGTAAGGGCCTTTTTTGCCAAAAACTGCTGAGTCAGCAAAACGGGGGCCTGAAAATTTGCATTCAACACTTTATCGAGAAAGTCTTTGCCAACCATTCGGGCTGGCATCACACCATGAACGCCAGCACAATGCACTACTCCATCGATCTGCCCTACACGGGCAACGAAGGTCTTGATCGAGTCCACGTCGGTCAGGTCCGCTGGAATAACGCGATGCTCTTCCTCCGGTAGTGCAGCCAGGGTATCGGCAAGCCGAGATTCATCACGCCCAGTAATCACCATGACGGCGCCCATGACAGCACACTGCTTGGCGATTTCTCGACCAATACCCGACGAGGCACCAGTCACCAATATCCGCTTGTTCTTCAAATCATACGGAGAAGTTCTAGACATGAGCGACGGCCTATCTGACATGCAATGATAACCCTGCATCGACGACAAGTGTCGTCCGCGTAATCCAGCGCGAAGCGGGTAACAATAGATAACTTATACTTTGCGCGATGTCGTCCGCGCTGAGGATACCCAGCGGGGCCAGGTCTACCTTGGACTGTATCGACGAGACACTCTGAAGCTTACCTAGCATGGGGGTTTCTACATAGCCCGGCGAGACGCAATTGGCACGAATGCCTTGTTTGGCATGCTCGAGTGCCAGAGTTCTCACGCTGGCGGTTAGCGCGGCCTTGGCTGCAGAGTACACACCCGTGGCCAAGGGCGCGATGTGCTCAGCACGAGCCGTGACATATACCAGTGAAGCGCCGACATTAAGCTTTTTCCTAAGCAGAAGTCTTTGTGTCAATAGAATTGGTGCACTGTAGTTGATGGAGAAGATGCTCTCGATATGCTTTTCCGACACCATGCGCATCGGTGTGAGTTCCGCCACACCCGCGCTGAACACGAAACCATCCAAAGAGTCCAGTTGATCCACCAGTGATTGGCGAAACTCCGGATCTTTCAAATCACCCACCAGCACGCGGTGACCACATCCGCTCAATGCGGAGCGCGTTTCCTCTAGGCGCTCGGGATCACGCCCAGTCAACCAAACAGTCGCTCCCAATTCTGCACACAGCAATGCCGTCGCACGGCCAATACCGGAAGATGCTCCTGTAACCAATATAATTTTATCGTCGAGGCGAAACGGGTCGCCACTCAGCTCACTCATTTCAGGCCTCGATCAATTCCGGAAATACGGCACCGTCAATAGCGACGAGGCAAGTACCCCACGACAACCCGATGCCGAATCCCGACAGCAAAACTTTTTTGGGCCCTGACTCAAGCTCTTTGTTAATCCGTGCGGTCATGGTCACCGGCAACGAGGCACCACTGGTGTTGCCAAAATCCTTCAGGGTGGAAGGAACCTTTTCTACCGGCAGGCCAAGTTTCTTGCGGATGGTTTCGTTGATCATGCGGTTGGCTTGGTGGAAGACAAAGAAGTCCACTTCATCCTTGGTAGCGCCGGCATACTCCAACAGCCGTTCCACCGCCGGTGGTACTCGCTGGGTGGAGAAGCTCAATACCGCGGGACCATCGAGCACAAGATCAGTAGCGCAGTGCCAATGATCGTCTTCGCTCTCCCGATAGGGCACCAGATGCTGCATTCTTACGGGTTCGCGATGCCCACCCACGGGAAGCATGATGGCCTTGTAGCCGCTGCCATCGCTATTCAGATCGAAATACATAGGCGCCGCACCTTCGCTGAACTCCAAGGCGGTGGCGGTACCGGCATCTGAGAAAATCGGATCGTTCAGTGAGGCACTGCGGTCACCTACTAGCAGCAAGCCCTTCTTCACGCCACCCGCCGCAATCAGGGAGCCCAGCAGGTGCAGCCCGAAGGGGTAGGCCGAACACCCCAGGTTCACATCGAAGGCTATGGTGCCATGGGAAAGGCCCAGACGATCCTGGAGGATGATGGCCGTTGCTGGAATGAGATAATCCGGGGACTGAGTCATGACGATGAGCGCATCGATCTCGTCACGCCGCCATTCCAAGCGCTCCAGCAGCTTTTCCGTGGCCTCGAAGGCCAGGTCGGAAAAGCACTGCCATTCCGGCGCCATGCGCCGGGTTTCGATTCCGATGTTGCGCACCAGCCGCTCACGCTCGGCGCGAATCTGCGGCTTGCAGTCGGTCAGATTGGAGATGCTGCGCTTGGGCACGCAGGTCACCATACCCGCGAAACGCACATTCTTCAGCGTTGAGTTCGCCATGGATCACTGCTCTGCCAGTTTGTACAGATCACCGACCGTAGACAACTTTTGCAAATCTTCCCCGGTGATGGTCTTGCCGTACTCCATATCGAACATGACGATCACCCCCAAGGCGGCGAGCGAATCCCACTCTGGCAGATCCGTGAGCACGGAATCCAGGGTGACCACTACGGGGTTTTGAAAATCGGTAGCGGCCAGGAAATTGTCGATGAACTGCTGCTGATTCATTCAGATGCCTCAATAATCGAGTTATTAGTGCTCATACCGCGAGGTATGAGGGTTTTCCAGGTGAGTTCTTGCAGTGTTGAACAGCGCGGCCGTAATCAGCTTGACGATCAACAACACGTCCGAATCGCTTAGGTCGGGGTAGATTGGCAGGCAGAGCACGCGCTCTGCAACCATGCGCGCGACCGGCAAGTTGGCGGGAGAGGCCGATGGTAGAGCCTCATACATGGGAAAATCACTGATCAGGGGATAGAAGTATCGCCGGACCATGACCTCATGGGACCTGAGGTGGTCGTAGAGCTCGTCTCTACTGAGGGGGAAATCGTCCTCGATCAATATGGGAAAATAGGCGTAATTGTCGGCAGTCTGCGAACCGCGCTCCGGGCATCGAATACCTGGAACGACGGCAAGAGCGGTGCGATACAGCGCGTCGACCCGCTGGCGCTCGGCCAGGGCTTGATCGATGTACTTGAGCTGCAACAAGCCAAAGGCGGCGCTGACTTCGTTCAGTTTGCCGTTGATACCCGGCATCAGCACAGTGACTTCATCGAGAAAGCCGAAGTTCTTCAGGTGATCGAGGCGCTGCTTGGTCTTTTCATCGGGACAGATGATCGCGCCGCCTTCGAAGGTGTTGTAGACCTTGGTGGCATGAAAGCTCACGACGCTCAAATCGCCGTGACGCAAGATGCTTCCACCCACGTCCCGCACGGCGAAGGCATGAGCTGCGTCGTAGATGACCTTGAGGTTGTAGCGATCAGCAATGCTCTGGATTTCTTCGACGGCGCAAGGGTTGCCATAACAGTGCACTGGCAGGATGGCGGTGGTCTGAGGAGTGATGGCCGCCTCAATCTTGGCGGGATCCAAATTGAGAGTCCGGCTATCGATATCGACGAACACCGGCTTCATGCCGTTCCAGGTCAGGGCATGGCTTGAGGCGACGAACGAGTAAGGCGTGGTGATGACCTCGCCTGTGACCCTGAGGCTCTGCAAAGCGGTAAGCAACGCCAAGGTGCCATTGGCAAAGAGCGAGATATACCGAACGCCGAGATAATCGCATAAGGCGGTTTCCAAGGCCTGATGCATGCCACCGCCGTTGGTGAGGAAGCGACTTTCCCAAATCTTTTCGAGATAGGGGACGAATTCCTCTAGCGGAGGTAGTAAAGGACTGGTGACCAGAATCTTGCTCATTTACGCCTCCCAGGCTAGCGCTCCTTCTAACAGCGCCAGGCTGTTGACTGTGGGCTTTGTCATCTCTGAGGTATGCAGCTGCCATACCAACTCAGGTGCTTCCACCTCCCCTGTTCTTCTAGTCCACAGTGAGGCTGATCCAGCCGGTAAGACATCACGCTCAGGCTGCGTACAGCGTCACATTCGTCAGCGTAGTCGCTGCATAGAGACTCTCGCAACGATGATCTGCATCAGATGATGCGACTGCCCCTGCGAAACGGGCACCAGCCCCTGGAAAAGCCTGCCCTTAACCTTTAGCCACCGCCAAGGAATTTTAAAGCAGAAGCCCTCCCCCGGAGATGACGTCGTGATCAGGCGGTTCTGGAAGATTTTGCCACTGGGAAATGGGCACAGAGCTCGCGACGTTTTACTGGCATCCCACAATGCTCCAGAAGGGCTGCAGGCGAGCCGGCAAGCAGTAGCAACGAAAACTACCTGGCCTCTGCCCTCACGTCACAGGTAACTGAACAAGCTCAAGCCACTAATCTTCACATAGCTCTGCTGCGCCGCCTGCATGATGGTGGACTGCAGAGCCATACGGGAAAGCGCTTCTGGATAGTCAAGATCCTGAAGTTCCGAACTGACCGATTTGTTCACCAGACTGACATCGTCGATAAAGCTTTCGGTAGAGTCGATGGTATTGAGTCGAGCACCAATTTTCCCTTGGGTACTCAGCACTTGAGCACTGACGTTATCCAAGTTTTTCAAAGCGATAGCCGTTTGATCCCGAATGACTTTGCTACCTTCGGGCGTATCGACTGTACTTTCGAGAACTTTACGCAGATCGCCAACGACATTCAAAAGGCTGGTACTTTCAGCATCTCGTCGCGTACTGACGGCAAAACTGTCATTAGCTTTGGGGGTACCATCCATACGCATTTCAATGCCACCAAAGGTAATCACATCGGTGGTATCTTTATCATTATCAACCGAGCCACTGGCAAGTACTGCACTGCTGGCATCACGAATCTCGTAATTCTGAGCACTGGTAAAAACTATGGAAAACGTCTGATTGCCAGGAGAAGGAAACTGTCTATCATAAGCGGCCTTGTCTATCACCAGCCCAGTTGAAATTCTGGCAGTGCTACCAGCGAGCGTACTTTGGCTGGTAGTGACACGATTGACATTCTGAACGCCTTCGAAGATAGCCTTACCACTGTCACTCACCGGTACGAAAGTTCCACTGGCAATCTGCACGCTGCGCTGACCTTCGTCGCCTTGGTAGCTGTAACTGCCATTGGCATTACGCACGAAGGGCTGAGTGTCGCCCATGCTACCTGAAAACAGGTATTTGCCGTTGGCGTCTTTACTGTTCAGCAAGTTGAGCAGCTCATCTTCCCGCTGCTTAAGCTCCGTCGCTAAAGACTTCCGGTCATCGGAGTTCAAGGCCCCGTTACCTGCTTGGACGGTAATTTCCTTGATCCGTTGCAGGACGTTACCAGTGATGGAAGAAAGGATGACATCGCTCGAACTCAGCGAATTCTTTGCAGCCGTCATACCTGTCTTGTATTGAGAGTTCAATGCCTCCTCTTGACTAATCTGCAGCAACTTTACCGAAGCGACTGGATCGTCTGCCGGAGTCAAAATTTTCTTGCCGGCACTGATTTCTGCTTGAGTTCGGGTCATGTTGCCATAGTTATTTTGCAACCCCGAAACGCCACTGTTGAATGCTTGAACGGTTGAAATGCGCATGGCCAGGATCCTTATCTGAAGGCGCCGAGCAAAGTATCAAACAGTGACTGCGCGATCTTGATGACTTGCGCTGAGGCACCATAGTACTGCTGGAACTGGATGAGCTTAGCGGCTTCTTCGTCGAGGTTGACCGCTGACAAGGAGTCGCGATTGTCTTGAGCCTGTTTGAGCACCGTTTCACTGGCGGAGGCGTCCACCCGAACTTGAGCGGTAAGCGTTCCTACCCGCTCCACTAGCCCACCGTAAGCATTATTATAGGTAGCGCCTGTAGTACCATAACCCCCCATGGTCGGTTTAGTCTGCAAGCCCACCAGATTGAGGATATTGCGGTTATCCGACACTGCGCCTTTATTAGCACCCAACGTGACTGTATCACCTGCCTGAGGCACACCGCTTACGTTGAACTCATAGCTATACTTATGGTTTGTAGTGGAGTCCGTGTACTGCAGGAGAACGGTATTATTCTGCCCTGGAATCAGGGCGCTGCTGGATGGCGACTTATACGTAATCGTTGCCCCCGCCGGTAATGCGGTCACATCGAATGCCGTGCCAGTGGCATCAATGGTCAAGGTGCGACCTGTCGTTCCAAAAAGGCGATCCAAATCAGTAGTATCTACAGGCGAAGGACCACTGACCAAAGCTGGCTGGCTTATGGCTCCCGACCCCCGGTTATTAGCACCCAACCCAGACTTGGCAGTACCAGCAAATCCGAGCTGAGCCGCCTGGTTTAGATCTACGTTTACCGATGCCGCACCACGACGGGTCGGTTGCAAGGTAAAGGTATCGCCTGCCCGGGCCTTCGCCAGTTCAACGGCAGTAAATTGAACTTGAAACCCCTGATTATTACCTGCAGAATCGGCAAAGCTCAAGATAACCGGATTAGTACCGTTGCGGGCCACAGTGATACTAGCATTATCACTGATACGCCGGGCAGTGAAATTAGTACCATCAAAATCTAGTCTATAATCGCTCGGATTGAGCTTCGCAGTATCGGTGATAGCAAGAGTAGCACTGGCCGAGCCTATGTTGGTTGAACGCCCGAGGACTCGTTGGGCGATAATCTGGGTATCGTTTATATTCCCAAACAGAGCTGTACCAGGTTTACCGGAAAGATCCAGGCCCTGGCCTAGCTGCTTATTGATGGTATCCGATAAGGTCAGCGCGAGCTGACCGAGACTGTTATAGGCGTGGTCCAAGGCAGTATCGCGATAGGAAAGCAAGCCTCCCATCTCTCCGCCATTAAGTTGAGCGGTGACCGTTTGGGTTGTTCCGCCGGTAGAAAGCGTGATCTGAAAACGGGAGGGATCATCCATTCCCGGCTGGGCGCCCAGTGTCGATACGCTGTTGCCTACCACCAGGGGCTGACCGGTACCAACGAACAGGTTCAGCGCACCATCGTCCTGCTCTACAACCTGAAGCCCAACCATACTGGAGAGCTGCTTGATAGCTTGCTCGCGAGAATCGATCAAATCATTAGGTGCGCCGCCAGCCGCCTTGGAGCGCGCGATGGCATCGTTGAGTGTGCCTACACTTTTGGCCAGTGAGTTGACTTGGTTAGTCAGGGCGGCTAGTTGATCGTTGATCTGACCATTCTGCTTGTCTATCTGGTCGTATAGAGTATTGAAAGACTTGGCCAACCCTTGCGCCTGGGCGAGCACGGCCTCCCGCGCAGGAATCGAAGAAGGATCTTGCGAGGCGCTCTGCAGGGTGGCGAAGAACTTCTGCATGGCCGGCGTGATGCCGGTGGTGCTGTCCGACAGTAACCCGTCCAGCTGGGAGATCTGCGTCTTGAAGGTCTGTAGCTCGCTGTTCTGGCTGTTGGCGGTCCGCACCTGGCTGGTGAGGAAATCGCTGGCGAGCCGGCGCACGTCCACCGTCTGGGAACCCGAGCCGATGTAGCCCGAACCATTGAACTGGGCGATGTTGGTCTGCTGGATCGCCTCCTGGCGCGAATAGCCCGGGGTATTGACGTTGGCGATGTTGTGACCGGTGACCGTCAGGTTGTTCTGCGTGGTGCGCAGCCCTGACAGACCGATGGAAAGAAGGTCAGCCATGGTTCACCTCAACCCCGCGACGGACTGGTGCCCAGGGAGGCGACCGTCTGGTAGGTGTTCATGTTGCGGGCGATCTGGATCACCTTGCGTGCGTA
>Ga0157366_1000652_pt1 | contig 14878 bp, 13 predicted proteins | sample AttbisABBM1_FD_113149 | JGI IMG/M metagenome (GOLD analysis project Ga0157366, IMG submission 113149) | Fungus gardens microbial communities from leaf cutter ant in Botucatu, State of São Paulo, Brazil - Atta bisphaerica ABBM1 | ecosystem: Host-associated > Fungi > Mycelium > Unclassified ...
CTTAAGGACGCCAATCAGCACCATGATAATGACAAGCAATGCCATAAAGCCGAAGGCCGCACTGAGTCTTATGCCTATTTTTATATTATTCATACAGGTTCCCTGGTGTCGGGTATCAGCACTGATGTATTGAGGCGTCAGTGCTGATACAGAAGCTCTCCTGCGCTGCAGAAGGACGATGAAGTAAATTTCCGTTTTGTTTTATGACGGAATTATTACTATCGGCAGCGGTTAAAGAATGTTCACTCTGACAGAGCTGAACCTCACAGGCGGGAGGGAGTGAGACCGTTGATGGGTCAGCGTTAAACAGGGACGGACCAGCGAAAAAGTAAGACACAGAATACTGCTTTTATCTCTATGGTCAGAAATAAAGCCTGCCGTACCCACAATTTACTCGTTTTGGACTTGCCTGATGATTTCTTCCGTTTTGTGCCAGAAGCAAAAAAAAGGCTGGCAGTCCGGAAGAGCAGCCAGCCGCAGTTGACCATTACGACTTTATTATTAAATTTGAGTTATTTTCTCACTGAATGTTATCGTCCCGATTATGAGCATCTTTAACGTTTTTTTCTGTGTTAAGCGTCAGCAGAAAGCTGCCAGGGCCAGGGCCCCGGAAAACACTTTCTTTAGGGCGAAAGCGCCGTAAAGCCCTCTCAACGCGGTTAAAAGTGATACATGAAACAACTGCAGCTGACGCCTGCAAGTCTCTTCAGGGAAAGGTCAGGTAAGGCAGGTTCTATAAAGTTTTAAACGGCTACGCCGGGTGTACGGCACCGTTCAGCATCTGAGCCATCTTTTATTCATCTGGCATCTTCATGCTGCTTAAGCGGAACAGTGAATGCAGGCTCTAACCACAGGGGTTAATTCAGAACAAAAAGTCTGCTTTGTGCCAAAAGCGGACATTGACAGCCCGGCACTGCAGTGACTGCCCGAAAGCTGGACACAGGTGATTTTTTCAGATCAGGCCTCACTGACTCAGATGCGCAGTCTGCTTCGTGAGCATCTGAAATAGTTTTAGCGGGCAGCTCAGAATGCTGAGCTGCCCGGTTTTTATCGTTAAGGAACGATTTATTCTTTCCGGCTGCCCAGTCTGAGTCATTTCAATCCATTGCAGTCACAGATATCTCACTGGCCAGGCTGTCATTTTATCAGGCGCACGGGGCTGAGCGAGACAGGCCCTGCCTGAGATTAATTACCGACATTTTAATTCGTGCATATCATGCAACAGTCTGTCTATTCAGCACATATTTATCCTCTTTAAACGCCAACGTATAGTGCTCCTGTCATAACTAACCACCCTGTATCGGGCATGAATACCCGGGAGATAACGATGAAAATTGCACTTATCGGCGCGTCCGGCCAGGCGGGCTCCCGCATTCTGAACGAACTGGCCTCACGAGGTCACACCATTACAGCGATTGCCCGCAGCGCAGATAAAATTATCCTGACCCGGGGCGTTATCCCTGCCGCCGGTGATATCAATGACCCGAAGGCACTTGCACAGCTTCTTGCCGGACACGACGTCGTTGTCAGCGCGGTACATTTCTCCGCAAGTGACCCGGACAAGCTGATCGGCGCGGTTAAAGCCTCCGGCGCGAAGCGTTACTGCGTGGTCGGTGGTGCAGGCAGCCTTGAGGTTTCGCCGGGTGTGAAAGTCGTTGATACCCCGGATTTTCCGGAAATCTATAAGACCGAAGCGCAGGCCGGTGTGGCGTTCCTTGAAAAGCTGCGCGCACAGGATGACCTGAACTGGACATTTCTTTCGCCATCGGCCGAATTCACAGCGGGTAAGCGTACCGGAACGTTCCGCCTGGGCCGAGACCAGTTGCTCACCAGCGAGAACGGCAGCAGTATCTCGTTTGAGGACTTCGCCATCGCCATGGCGGACGAAATCGAAAACCCTGCTCATGCCCGTCAGCGCTTTACCGTCGGTTACTGATGACCGGGTGCTGAACCCGGCACTGATAAACCGAATCGCCGGGCTGTGGTTTTCACCGGAAACAGTTAAAAGAGAATTTCAGTATGCGTATCACATTATCACTGACCGGAACGTTTGCGGCTGCCGCTGTGGTGCCGCTGTGGCGCTGGTCGCACTGAGTAACGTCGTGCAGGCGCAGGAAACACCACCTCTGGCATGGCAGGCCTTCCGGACGAATGAGGCAGGCTTTTACCGCGCACCCGTGCTGATAACCGGTAAATCTGAAGCTGTACTGATTGACTCAGGCTTCAATTTTGCTGACGGCCAGGCAGTTGCGGATGCCATCAAAGCCTCAGGTAAACATCTGACCACTGTGTATATAACCACCAGTGACCCGGACTACTACTTTGGTCTGGCACCGGTGCATCGTGCATTCCCGGAGGCGAAAATCCTTGCGGCACCCGAAACCGTCGCGCTTATGAAGGAAAAGGCAGAGGGTAAAATCAAAGCCTGGTCGGGCATGCTGGGGAAAAACGGGCCGGCATCTGTTTCTGAACTTGTCTTTCCGCAGCAAAGTCAGGTGAAGCAACTGACCGTTGACGGGCAGGCGCTTGAGATTGTTAACGAGCCCGGTCTGGGTGACCGCGGTCGCTACATATGGGTACCCTCTCTGCGCGCTGTATTCGGCGGTGTGGCCGTTTTCGGGGGCATGTATCCATGGGTGGCAGATACACCAACAGCGGAAAAGCGGGCAGCATGGCGCGCAGCGCTGGACCGAATCGTTGCGAGAAAACCCGTGATTGTGGTACCGGGACACGTTACGAAAGCATTTCCGCTCAATATATCCAGCGTAACGTACACGCGCGACTATCTTGAGACATTTGATGCTGAAGCTGTCCGTTCAAAAAACGCGGCCGCGCTAATCAACGCAATGAAAAAACACTACCCGTCGGAGGCAATGCCCGCGTCCCTTGAAACCGGCGCGAAGGTCGTCAAAGGCGAAATGAGCTGGGGCAACTGATACAGGGGCGCAGCCTGTCGGTTGCGCTTTTGCCTTCCCGCTCTGCGCCTCAGGGAAGCCTGAGATGCTCAACCAGATAATCAATTAATACACGCTGGGCCAGCGGCATCTTTTTTTGTGAGAGATAGACGGCGCTTACGGACAGCCTGTCGAGATCATACTCCGGCAGCAACGCGACCAGCCCTCCCGCCGCAAGCTCCTGCTCTGCAGCATACAGGGGCAGTATGGCTATGCCGGCTCCCATCTTCGTCGCCTTAAACAGGATCGCCGCCTCATTGGTGCTGATGCTTCCCGTTACCGGGAGACTCACAATGTCGCTCTCTTTATGGAACCGCCACGTGCTCTGGCCGAAGTAGGTATACGTCAGACAGTTGTGGTTTTTCAGGTCGCTCAGGCTGCGTGGTGTGCCGTGATTGTCCAGATACGCGCGGCTGGCGCAGAGTACGGAAGAGCAGTGTCCGAGGTTACGGGCATAAAGATTCGGGGCAAGTGAGCTTGACGTCCTGATTGCCAGATCGATTCCTTCTTCGGCCAGGTCAACGGTTCTGTCCATTATTTGCAGATCGACCTGTATTTCCGGATAAGCGATAAGAAAGTCAACGAGCAGCCCGGTCAGACAAAATTCCGCAAAAATGGAGTTGGACGTGATCTTGAGCTTCCCCTTGGGCACAGAAACAGTGCCGGGCCCCATTGCGGCCAGCCCGTCCGTCAGGGTCCGGATGTCCTGACACAACAGGAGCGCCTGTTCACCGGCTACCGTCAGGCTGAGCCTGCGCGTTGTACGGTGAAGCAGGCGCGATCCTGTCCACTCTTCCATCAGATTAATATAGCGCGAGGCCATAGCGCGCGATAAGCCCAGATGTTCGGCCGCCGCTGAGATACTGCCGCGCTTAACCGTTTCTGAAAACACTTCCATCGCCGTCACTCTGTCCATTCGTTCACCTCATGCAACAATGTGTTTACTGTATGCCTGTTTTTCATAGTGCGAAATCTAATTATGATGATCACAACTGATTAAAGGAGGACGCATCGTGCTTATCGACAGGCTGCAGTATATTTTTGATCCGCTTTGCGGCTGGTGTTATGCCAGCGCGCCGGCCCTGCAGTATCTGGCCCGGCACCATGGTGACCGGCTTGAATTAATGCCCAGCGGCCTTTTCTCTGGTGAAGGTGCCCGGCAGATCACGGCGCAGTGGGCTGAACACGCATGGGCAAACGATCAGCGCATTACAACTCTCACCGGTCAGCCGTTCAGCGAGCGCTATCATCAGCTTCTGCTGTCCGGTGCCCGCTTCGATTCAGTCTTCATGAGCCGCGCGCTGACCGCATTTCAGCACACCGGCAACGTTGCCGAAGCGGGCCTGCTCCACGCACTGCAGCACGCCCGCTACGTACAGGGGCGCGATACTTCCCGCTGCGACGTGGTAGCCGATATCAGCGCGACCTGGGCGAAAGAGTATGGCGCGGAGGGCGGCATGGATGATCTGGCCAGCCTGCTTGAAAATGATACCGTGCTGAAAAGTCAGACTGAACAGCGCATTGCCGGGGTGAAGAAGCTCATGAGCGAGAGAGGTATGAGAGGCGTTCCCCTTTTGCTGGCAACCATTTACGGTAATGAACACGTTATCAGCGGTCATGCCCTGTACGGAGGGGAAGACAGCATCAGCGCAGCGCTGGCCGCGCTGGAATAGTGCTACATGCATTTTCAATACCGTATCCGGAACAGCAAAAGCAGCCATCGTAGTGTTCAGCGGATGCGGCCAGATGTCAGAGCAGAGACGGGCCACTCAGCATGATGCGTAAAGCCGTTTCGGGACCGTCCTCATCTGATGAGGACGGCAGTTTCCCGGGGGAGAAATGAGCCGCCGGTCCGCCAGGAAGCGGTTGTCTTTGGCCCCTGACACGGCATCAGGCGGAACCGGCATTTCACCGGGCAGGTATCAGAAGGAAGACGAATGAAATATATTCTTGGCAGTGCACTGATTGTCGCAAGTTCATTGTCTTTTGCCGGCTCTCCTGCTCCCGTTGTCGACACGGAGGCGGGTAAGGTTCAGGGATACCGCACCGGTGAGGGGATAAGCGTTTATAAAGGGATCCCCTATGCGGCCAACCCCTTTACTCCTGAGCGACGGTTTCAGAATCCCCAGCCCGTGCAGCCCTGGTCGGGTATCAAAGCGACGGTCTCTGATTCGCCCGTGCCTCAACCGGGGAGGAGCCAGGCACAGCGGCTGGTCGGTCATGCCGGCGACCTGACCCTGAATATATGGCACCCCGGCAACGCTGAAGGGAAATTGCCCGTTATGGTGTGGATCCCCGGCGGGGCCTGGATCCGTGAAGACGCCACGGAGTCTGTGTATGACGGGAGTGTGTTTGCTGAAAAAGGGGTGGTAGTCGTCACAGTAAACTACAGGGTGGGTGTGGATGGCTTTATGCATTTTGCCCGACGTCCGGACAACCGGGGCATTGCAGACCAGATTGCCGCGCTTAAATGGGTTCAGCGTAATATCGCAAATTTCGGAGGCGATCCGGGCAGAGTCACGCTCTTCGGACAATCCGCGGGCGCGGGAAGCGTTGCGATTCATTTAGGCAATCCGGCGACCAGAGGCCTGTATCAGCAGGCTATTATGCAGAGTCCGCCGGTGCAGTGGGTCAGCCCGTCTGATGCGACCCGGATCACCCGGCAATTTGCCAACAATCTGGGGTTGCCTGCCGACCCTGAAGCCATGGCCAGGGTACCGTTTGAGGCGCTGGTTCAGAACGTACTGAGAGTCGGTGAGCAAATAAAAGATGCCTCTCAGTGGGGAAGACTTTCGCTTGGCGGCACGGCATTTTTGCCGGTTGCTGACGGTAAAATCATCGTCAAAAGCCCCATGGACGATCTGGCGATGAATGACAGTAACCGCGTTCCTGTCATTGTGGGCAGCACCGACAGTGAATCCAGACTGTATCTGGTTCCCGGCGGCGGATTGAAAAAAATCACTCATGATGATGTGAAGACGGTCACTGATGAGCTGGGTCTCCCCGAGGGGGCTCAGCAGGTTTATGCAAAAAACAGTATCAGTGCGGAAAGTCCGGGTGACGTTTACGCCCAGATTATGTCGGACTACACGTTCAGAATGCCTGCGCTTAACATCGCCCGGCTGCTGAGCCGCCATCAGAACACGTGGTTTTATAACTTTTCCTGGCGTTCACCCGCCTACAACGGTCATCTGGGCGCCGCCCATTTTGTGGATGTACCCTTTACGTTCGGAACGATTCACACAAAAGAAGCGGAAAACTTTGTCGGCGTCAATCCGCCCCAGACTCTGTCTGCCAGTATGAACGATGCCTGGGTCGCCTTTGCCAGGTATGGCAATCCGGGGTGGGCGCATTATTCAGACAACGAGAACAGGATGATGGTGTTCGATACCAACAGCCAGATGGGAACCCTCACGGACCCGCAAATTGCGACGCTTTGGGATAAATTCCGGTACTGACTGTCCGTTTACTGTGTGCTGGATGCTGTAAAGTGCGCCCGGTAAGCATCGGGCCACGTTCTGGTTTCGCTGGCCGTTTAAAACAAGGTGGCCAGACGCTTCTGGCCGCAGCACAGGCTGATGCAAGCCTGGAGAAATATCAGTTATTTTCAGGTATTGGTTATTATAAGACTTTCCATGGGTTGTGCGTTCAATAGGCACGCGACATACCCGTTAAGTGTGTCGGACGGTGCGTTACACCTTCCCATGGACGTTGTTCTGCAACCGCGCCGTCCGGCCGCCGGAACCTTCCCGTTCACGTCAGTCTTATGCAGGAAGCGTACATATCTGGTATGCCTTTGCTTTATTCAGCGCGCAGCAGAGCGTTTTCGACAGCCCCTGTTATCTCGTCTTCGCTGCGGCCTCCGCTGAACGCGACGCGAGCGTTGAAAACGAAGTGCGGAACTGACTGCACGCCTGCTGAAAACGCGTCTGCCACTGCCTGGTCAACCCTGGCGTGCCAGGCCGGCTCTTCAGCAACAGCCAGCGCCTCAGAACGCTCAAAACCATATGACGTGGCGATGTCTGCAAGCACTTCGGCACTGGCAATATTCATGGCTTTCAGAAAATAGGCTTCCGTAATTGCAACCGCAAGCGGGTGCTGCGTGCCCCGTGAGCGAGCGGCCAAAATGAGCGCATGGGCTGCCTGCGTCGGATAAGCCCGGGGCTGACCTTTCAGGTTGAGCTCCAGCCCTGACAGGCGGGCCTCCCGTTCAACACGGGAAAACGCGGCTTCAGGGTTATGCACGCCGTATCGTTCAGGAAGTAAATCAGCGATTAATACCCCTTCTGCGGGGATGTCGGGCATCAGCAGAACAGGGTGATGGTGAATATCAGCCTGAAGGCCCGGGAAGCGTTCTTTAAGAACCTTATCGAGTCTGTACTGACCGACAATGCACCAGGGACATATGATGTCGGTATAGAGGTCAATCTTCAGCATGTAAGACTTCTCCCTTATTCAGCCCGTTACAGGCCTGTATGGTTTTGAAAAGAGCCATAACTCTGCGCGGCGCGCGCTAACAATGACTCAACAGCTGCTTCGGCACTGGCGACAGCGGCCTGTGCAGATTCCGCGCCGAGTACGGTACCCTCTATCCGCACAAGCTCAGCGTCAGTCAGTCCGATAAAGCCAAGTATGTGCAGGAGATAGCGGGTCTGGAAGTCGAAAGCGGCATAATCTCCCTGTGAAAACACACCCCCCGCGGCGGTGACCAGATACAGCTTCCTGCCTGTAAGCAGGCCCTGGGGAGTTCCTGTGGCATAGCTGAAGGTGAGCCCCGGCCATGTGATATTGTCAATCCAGGCCTTGAGCTGTGAAGAAGGGCCGAAATTCATCATTCCTGAACCAATGACTATGATGTCGGCCGCGCATAATTCATCAACAAGCTCCCTTGCACATTCAACGGCAATATTTTGGGCTGCTGTGCGCGAGTCCGGAGACGCAGTGCGGCCTTCAGTGTAGTCCTGTGTAATGTGCGGGGGCGGACTGGCGACAAGGTCGCGAACCGTCAGTGAACAGCCTCGCTGAGCCTTCAGCCCACGGGCAATTTGAGTGGCAAAGCGGGTAGACAGGCTCTCAGAGCCACGTGGACTGGAAGTAATCAGCAGAATATTACGCATAGTGGCTCCGTTTAGGGTATAAAATTAATAATCAGGGCACATTTTTATCCCTGGTTACTAACCGGTACCATCGATACTAGAATGCCTGCCAGCGCTTAACAAGAAGGCACAACTATGTTACTGAGTCACACCGAGGTTCCTGCAGTACTGCCGGCCCCTGAAACCGAAGGCTGCAAGGCCACCCGTGAAATACTGAACCGGATTGGCGACAAGTGGAGCCTCTACATCATCGCGTCTCTGGCAAATGGAAAGCAGCGCTTTAATCAGCTAAGGCGCAGCATTGACGGTATTTCCCAGCGGATGCTGACGCTGACCCTGAGAGGTCTTGAGCGGGATGGCTTAATCAGCCGGACTGTCTATCCGACCATCCCGCCACGTGTTGATTACGAACTCACTGACCTGGGCCGGTCACTGTCAGAGCCTGTAATGGCGCTGGTGAACTGGGCAAACAATAACCGGTCAGCCATCGCAGAAGCACATCAGCGCTATGACGATACATTTAAGTCTGTTGAGGAATTTAAGGCTGCCGGGCAGGGATCATGAGCGCCGGAAGTATCAAAAGTCCCGGTGTGTCTTTTGCTGGATGCGGACAACGGTTATTCCGTCAGTCCGCTCAGTGCCAGAAGCGGGCATTGGTAAGTCGGCATTGAAGTAGATACTTCACGTCATTGCCTGGTTTCAGAGCCGGTTAACGTCACACTCCATCGCAGTGATGGATATATAAGTAATTTAAATGCAACCCCAGATTGCCCTCACTTTCCCTTTTCTTGCCTTCGTTACATAAAATCACGAAATCCGTTACAACTCCCTTAAAAACATGCAGAAAAAATGCATTCATCTATAATGTTTTTAAATCATCAGGAATGTCACTGATGGTTTTTTACTGTCTTGATATAATTATTACTTAAGGATTTATCATGAATAAAGTGACCTCTGCCCTGATTAGCAGCAGTATTTTTCTGGCGATGAGTACGGCCGGAGCGGCCTCAAACGATGTTCATCTGGAGCATACCACGCAGTCTTTTGTCGACCAGCTGAACACCGGTAACGGAAAACCTATCGAGAAACTTTCGCCGGAAGAAGCCCGTAAAGTACTGTCCGGGGCGCAGTCTTCAGTGAAGGTTGATCTTTCCGGCGTGGCAACCTCCACTAAAACCATTCAGGTAGACGGCAAGCCTGTGGAGCTGACCATCGTCAGGCCTGAAAATGCCTCAGGCATGCTGCCGGCCTTCATGTTCTTCCACGGAGGGGGATGGGTGCTGGGAGACTTCCCGACACATCAGCGTATGGTTCGTGACCTGGTTCTTGCGTCCGGTGCGGTTGCCGTCTTTGTAAACTATACCCCCAGCCCGGAAGCACACTATCCGGTTGCCATAAACCAGGCCTACGGTGCCACAAAGTGGGTCGCTGAACACGGCGATGAAATCAGCGTTGACGGTAAGCGCCTCGCGGTCGCGGGAAACAGCGTTGGCGGAAACATGGCGGCAGTGGTAAGCCTGATGGCAAAAGAAAAACACGGACCTGACCTGCGTTACCAGGTTCTGTTCTGGCCGGTAACCGATGCAAAATTTGACACAGCATCCTACGAAAAATATGCGACAAAGCGCTTTCTGACCCGGAATATGATGAAGTGGTTCTGGGATAATTACACAACCAGCGATGCGCAGCGCAATGAAATATACGCTTCACCACTCCGTGCTTCAGAAACCCAGTTGAAAGGTCTCCCGCCAGCGCTTGTACAGACGGCAGAGAACGATGTGCTGCGGGATGAAGGGGAAGCATACGCCCGTAAGCTTAACGCAGCTGGCGTGGACGTTGTTCAGGTGCGTTATAACGGCATGATACATGATTACGGACTGCTGAATGCTCTCGCAGGGGTTCCTGAAGTTCAGGCCTCACTGAATCAGGCGGGTAGTCTGCTTCGAGAGCATCTGAAATAGTTTTAGCGGGCTGCTCAGAATGCTGACCAGCCCGATTTTACTCTTCCTGAACGCTTCTCCATGCCGTATATCAGTGCGGTTATGGCAATCACAGATATAACATCAAATCAGACACTTCACTCCGAAAGACTGTTACGCCGGAAAACAACGTCTGCTGTTCGCTTATAGCGGAAATTCGGGGCAGCTATCTGATCCGCTTCGTATCATAAGCTAGCATTAGTTGTATCGTATTTTTGAGTTTAGAGAGGTATAGGGGAAAGGTCACAATGCAATCCGCAAATGATGAGACCGAATTATCTCTTTTTATAAGGTTCCTTTTACACTTGATGATATAGGAACGTTAAATTTTACGAACATAAAAATTTGAGTTAAGTGAGTGTTTTGGCGGGATTTTGATTCTATCATTTTTATTTTCACTTATTGCTTATCTGTTGATGAAAAGATAGAGGTTTTGTTAAAGTGTCAGTTTGGAAGCAGGATTTGCTGAGTCAGCAAAGTCTTTAAAGACTCATTTAAAATGGTACAGGCGGCCTTTAAAGAGAAAAAAAATGAAAAAAAAAAGCAATCCATTCGTTTTACCAATCAGGTCTATTGCTGCTTCATTTTTAGTGTTTTTATTATCATTAAGTTCGGGGTTTTTTACTCTGGCAGAATTAAACAAGGAGATGAAAAGTAAACAAAATAGTGAAACTTCTGCAGTGGCGAAAACTTTTTCTACCTCTGTTAAATCTGTGCTTGACAGAACATTGACCGCGACAAGGTCGATGGCCGTTATGGTCTATCAAGGTGATGGATATGTCGGTTCTTTTACGAGTTTATCGCGATTTGTTCTTGAAATGTATAAAGGTGCATATGCTTTATCTTTAGCTCCTAATGGCATAATTCGTCAGGTAGAGCCTTTGAACCGTAACTTAATTGTTCGTGGTCACGATCTCCTGGAAGGCATCGACAGGGAAGAATATCTAAGAACGCTGAAAGAAAATGAAATTGACTTTCTTGGCCCTTTTAAACTGATTCAGGGGCCAATAGGAGCTACTGGTCAGCTACCGGTGTTTCTTAATAAAAACGGCAAAAAATATTTCTGGGGATTTACAGTAGTGACTTTAGAATTTCCTTCAGCACTTGAAGATGCTAATCTTAAAGCCATAAGTTCACAAGGGTACGCTTATATTTTATCAGGAGAAGACCCATTTACCAAAGAAACAAGGGTATTAGAAAAATCAAGCATTCCATACACAGGAGGTGTATGCGAAGGAATATATATTGGAAAAATGAAATGGAAATTGTGTGTTTCGCCATTGAGTTCAAGTAAATCTAATCGTCAAAACTGGTTTGAATTTGTTTTGATTTTTTGTGTCAGTTTGTCGATAAGCGGTTTCACTTACATGTTTCTCGAATTGAAAAAAAAGACTTGTGAACTCTCTAAATTTGCACTCTATGATCCACTCACTGGATTGCCAAATCGTCGTTTGATGTTTCAAACCCTCGAGAAAAAAATATCATTAAATTCAAAAAGAAATGATGGTTTTGCTATTGTTTACATTGATTTGGATGGATTTAAATTTGTCAATGATAATTTAGGGCATAAGCAAGGTGATCAATTATTGCTTGCAACCGCCTCAAGAATTCGTAGTTTAGTAAAAAAAGATGATTTAGTGTCACGAATCGGTGGTGATGAGTTTGTAATAATAATGAGTAATATCCATAGTCGAGATGAGCTACTGAAAATTTTGCTTAGCATACTGAGAGATGTCAGCAAAAGTATTTACCTTAAAGGTGAGATTGTTAAAGTATCTGCCAGTATTGGTGTTTCATTGATAAAAAACCAAATTAATAAAACTCCAGATTATTTTCTTTCCGAAGCTGACAGAGCAATGTACGTTGCAAAATCATCCGGAAAGAATAGGTATTACATATTGGAGCAATGACTTTTATTTGTTATGACCTGCTCCCTGATAATTCACACAGAAGACTGTTAGCAATGTCCGCTTTTCGCTCTTAGCGGACGTTAGTCAGCTTTGTGCCAGAAGCGGAGGTTCAGCTTTCACGATTACTCAAATACAAAAATTTCGCGCACGTTTGACTACATCAATATTTCCATTATTCTGGAAATATAGTTCTGGAGGAGATATGGATTTATACACTGCAGCAAATGCACTCCGTGAGTTAGGGCACCCGACGCGCCTGGGCATTTATCGGGAGCTGGTTAAGGCGGGCCATGATGGCCTGCCGGTCGGCGAACTGCAGAAGCGTCTCGGCATTCCGGCCTCCACGCTCAGCCATCACCTTTCTGCACTGATGTCCGCCGGTCTGATCAGCCAGGAACGGCAGAGCCGTACCCTGTTTTGCAGACCCTGCTATACGCAGCTTGAACAACTGATGGCCTTTCTTACAGAAGAATGCTGTGCAGGCAGTAGCTGCAGCCTGTCGCCCGCGACGACTCACGAAGAGACCTCATTGTGAACAACATCAACGATTCCCTGAAAAACATTGACCCCGCGCTTCTGGACACGCCGCTGACGGAAGAGAAACTGCGTGCCAGAGAAGCGGCACATCCGCCCCGTATTCTGATGCTCTACGGCTCGTTGCGGGAACGCTCTTATAGCAGACTGACGACGGAAGAAGCTGCCCGGCTGCTGACGGTAATGGGTGCCGAGGTGAAAATTTTTAACCCCTCCGGCATGCCGCTGCCTGACGATGCCCCGGAGACGCATCCGAAAGTTGCAGAGCTGCGTGAGCTGGTTCTCTGGTCAGAAGGTATGGTCTGGTGCTCGCCGGAACGTCACGGTGCCATGACCGGCATCATGAAGGCCCAGATCGACTGGATACCCCTGACGTCCGGGGCAGTCCGGCCTTCTCAGGGCAAAACCCTCGCCGTCATGCAGGTAAGCGGTGGCTCGCAGTCGTTTAATGCCGTAAACCAGATGCGTATTCTTGGCCGCTGGATGCGCATGATCACCATCCCGAACCAGTCATCCGTGGCAAAAGCCTGGGCTGAGTTTGAGGAAGACGGTCGCATGAAGCCTTCCCCTTATTATGATCGCATCGTTGACGTGATGGAGGAGCTGATGAAATTCACCCTGCTAACGCGCGGTCGCAGTGATTATCTGACCGATCGCTACAGCGAAAGGAAAGAAAGTGCCGCGCAGCTTTCAGAGCGGGTCAACCAGCGCAGCATATAAAAAAGCCGGCAGATACCGGCTTCTGTCTTTGCATCTCACGTTCTGTTGACAGGACGCTCCAGATTCAGTGGCTGATTCGGTTCCCGTGCTCATCAATGACCTGTTCGCCATCTTCTTTGGTAAAAGGTCCCTGCTGCGGGTCTGGCAGGATGTCCAGAACCACCTCAGACGGACGACAGAGCTTTGTGCCGAGCGGCGTCACGACCACCGGACGGTTGATGAGGATAGGATGAGCCAGCATGGCATCGAGCAGTTCGTCATCGCTGAACCGGTCCTCTGCCAGCCCCAGCTGCTCATACGGCTCTGTATTCTTACGCAGCAGAGCGCGCACGCTGATCCCCATATCCGCGATCAGCTTTTTCAGCCCGTCGCGTGATGGCGGCGTGTCCAGATACAAAATCACCGATGGCTCTGTGCCGCTGTTGCGGATAAGCGCCAGGGTGTTACGCGACGTTCCGCAGGCCGGGTTGTGGTAAATGGTAATGTCAGTCATGAGCGGTACTCCGTTACGGAGCTGTGCAGACGCAGCCCCGGGGTTAAGGTTAAACAGACAGGCGCAGGGCGAGCGCGGCCAGCGTCACAAAAAGCACCGGCAGGGTCATCACGATACCTGTGCGGAAGTAGTAGCCCCAGTTGACGGTGATGTTTTTCTGCGCCAGCACGTGCAGCCACAGCAGGGTTGCTAGGCTGCCGATGGGGGTGATTTTCGGACCGAGATCGCAGCCGATGATATTGGCGTAAATCATCGCCTCCTTAATCACGCCCTGAGCCGTGCTGGCATCAATGGAGAGAGCCCCGACCAGGACGGTGGGCATGTTGTTCATCACCGAGGACAGAAAGGCCGTCAGAAAACCGGTGCCGAGCGTGGCACTCCAGATGTCGTGCTCTGAAAAGTGATTCAGGATGGCAGAGAGGTAATCCGTCAGTCCGGCGTTGCGCAGGCCATACACCACGAGATACATTCCCAGCGAGAAGATGACGATCTGCCAGGGGGCGCCTTTCAGCACTTTACGGGTGTCAATTACGTGCCCTTTACGGGCAACAAGCCAGAGAACAAATGCGGCTACAGCCGCTACCAGACTGACCGGAACGCCGAGCGGCTCCAGGGCAAAAAAACCGGCCAGCAGCAGGATCAGGACCAGCCAGCCGGCTTTAAAGGTTCGCATGTCCCGAATGGCTTCCCGTGGCACCTTCAGTTTCGCCAGGTTATAAGTGACCGGAAGGTCTTTACGGAAGAAGAGGTGAAGCATAACCAGCGTGGCCGTCACGGACGCGATATTGACCGGCACCATGACAGACGCATATTCGCTGAACCCCAGCTTAAAAAAGTCTGCCGTCACGATGTTGACCAGATTCGATACGATGAGCGGCAGGCTGGAGGTATCCGCGATAAAGCCTGCCGCCATCACAAACGCCAGCGTGGCACCGCGACTGAAGCCAAGCGCCAGCAGCATAGCGATGACAATCGGGGTCAGGATAAGTGCTGCCCCGTCATTGGCAAACAGCGCCGCCACTGCCGCCCCCAGCAGAACACTATACGTGAACAGCAGCCTGCCTTTGCCGCCTCCCCAGCGTGAAACGTGCAGCGCGGCCCATTCAAAAAAGCCAGACTCATCAAGCAGCAGGCTGATGATAATCACCGCGATAAACGTGGCCGTGGCGTTCCAGACTATCTGCCAGACGGC
>Ga0157366_1000654_pt1 | contig 14842 bp, 15 predicted proteins | sample AttbisABBM1_FD_113149 | JGI IMG/M metagenome (GOLD analysis project Ga0157366, IMG submission 113149) | Fungus gardens microbial communities from leaf cutter ant in Botucatu, State of São Paulo, Brazil - Atta bisphaerica ABBM1 | ecosystem: Host-associated > Fungi > Mycelium > Unclassified ...
AAGGTGTAAAAATCAGAAGGCGAGCCTGAAACGGCAAAGAAACGGTCAGAACCGGAAGGAAAGATGAATAAAGCCGGAGGATGACAACGTTGGTGCGAAGAGAGGGACTTGAACCCTCACGTCCGTTAAGACACTAACACCTGAAGCTAGCGCGTCTACCAATTCCGCCACCTTCGCATCTTGTTGTCTTTTCATATCACCGCAATGGTGCGAAGAGAGGGACTTGAACCCTCACGTCCGTTAAGACACTAACACCTGAAGCTAGCGCGTCTACCAATTCCGCCACCTTCGCGCAGTGCTCGCGATATGAAACATGTGATTTTGGTGCGAAGAGAGGGACTTGAACCCTCACGTCCGTTAAGACACTAACACCTGAAGCTAGCGCGTCTACCAATTCCGCCACCTTCGCATACCCGTAACACCCTGAGAATGTTACAACCACGGAGGCGCATTCTAGAGATTTTACTCTTTGCGTCAACAACTATTTCGTCGGGCTGAAACGATCGCTCTAAAAAGCAACATTTTCAGCCCGGCAACGCGGTCAGTAGCGGAAAAAAGGATTAACGGGTTTTCGCACCGCGACCATAGACGGCACGGTAAACTTTAAAGCGGCCAGTCTGTGCGATCACTTCATGGCTGCCGAACGCCTCATCCAGCGCCTGTGGATAGGGCAGGAAGGCATTGGCAACGATACGCAGTTCACCGCCGGTGTTCAGATGCTTCACCGCGCCACGGATTAACGCCTGTGCCGCATCGAGGCTGGTCTGCGTGCCTTCATGGAACGGCGGGTTAGAGATAATCATGTCGAAACGTCCGGTGACGTCAGAGAAGACGTTGCTGGGGAAGACCTCGCCCTCAATGCCGTTGGCGGCCAGCGTCGCCTTACTCGCTTCAATCGCCGCCGCGTGAACGTCACACAGCCACAGGCGTACTTTAGGCGAACGGGTGTGCAGTGAGGCGGCAATGACGCCCGCGCCACAACCCATATCCAGCACTTTTCCTTTAGTGTGTGGCGTAAAGGTGGAGAGCAGCAGGGCACTGCCGCTGTCCAGACCATCGCGGCTGAAGACGCCAGGCAGGGTGTGAATCGTCAGGTCATCCATCTGATACTGATGACCAAAGGCGCCGGCATCAAAGTCAGGCTGTGCGTCGAGGCGACCGTGATAGAGACCACAGCGGCGCGCGCTGTCGATCTTCTCCAGCGTTACCCAGGACTCCAGCATGCCTTCTGCACTGCGAACGCCGCTGCGGTTTTCACCGACCACGAACACGTCGCAGCCCACCGGCAGCAGCGACAGCAGATTCTGCAGCTGGAACTGCACTTCCGGCTTATTTTTGGTCCAGAAGTAGACCAGCGTATCGCAGCCCTGCACATCTTCCGCCTGCGCAACCAGTCCATAACGCGCCTGTTCGCCCATACGGCGGCTCAGGTTTTGCCAGTGATGATATTGCTGGGTGTGCACGCGCGACGAGGTGGTTTCCAGCTGAGCGGGCAGGTCATCCTGCAAATCGCCAGCAAATAAAACGTGGCGGGCGGTAAATTCATCACTGTGGCGCAGAATGACTTCGCTGGCCGGGGTAAAAGCAGACATGTAGAGCTCCTGTAAGATCTGAGCGGGGATTATAGTGGTTTGTTGGCGCATGTTCGATGGGTTTGCTAGCATAGCGTCGCATTCAGGCAGCCAACAGGTAACACCATGACGTCCAGGCGCGACTGGCTTTTACAGCAAATGGGAATTACGCAGTATCAACTGCGCCGCCCGCGCGTGCTTCAGGGCGAAATTGCCGTCACGCTGGCGCCAGACACGCAGTTAATCATTGTCGCTGACGTACCCCCCGGGCTGGATGAACCGCTGATGCGCGACGTGCTGCAGACGCTCAATCTTCAACCCGCCCAGGTGATGACCGTGACGCCGGATCAACTCCAGATGCTGCCGGAAACGCTGAACTGCGCCGGCTGGCTGCTTGGGGTTGAGAGTGCACAGACTTTTAATGGCGTGGCACTGACCAGCGCCGCTTTCAATGAACTGATCAGCAGCGGCGTCGCCAGACGCGCGCTCTGGCAACAGATGTGTAACCATGACAGCCATCTCTTTACTCACCCCTGACGATCGGGCCGAGGCCTTTGCCATCGAGCGTCGCAGTCACGCGTTTCCCTGGAGTGAACAGACGTTTGCCAGCAATCAGGGCGAGCGCTTCCTCAATTTACGGCTGGATGCCGAAGGAAAAATGGCCGCCTTTGCCATTACCCAGGTGGTGCTGGATGAAGCGTCGCTGTTTAACATCGCGGTCGATCCCGCCTGGCAGCGCCGGGGATTTGGCCGTCAGCTGTTGCAGCATCTGATCGACGAGTTAATAAAACGCGATGTGCTGACGCTGTGGCTGGAAGTCCGGGCGTCCAATCTGCCCGCCATCGCGCTTTATGAGCAGATGGGATTCAACCAGGTGAGCCGTCGTTCCAACTACTATCCCACCGCCAGCGGGCGTGAAGATGCCCTGATGATGGCGCTGACGCTGTAGCGGTGCTAAGGAGCTTTAATGTCAGAACAGTGGGATTGCATCCTGTTTGATGCGGACGATACCCTTTTTCATTTCGATGCTTATGCCGGTTTGCAGCGGCTGTTCGCCGGTTATGACGTGCAGTTCTCCGACCAGGATTACAGCGACTATCAGGCGGTTAACAAGCCGCTCTGGGTTGATTATCAGAACGGCACGATTACCGCGTTGCAGCTACAGACCCAGCGTTTCAATCACTGGAGCGAAAAGCTCAGCGTCGCGCCGGAGATCCTCAACAGCGGCTTCCTGACCGCCATGGGCGAGATCTGTACGCCGCTGCCAGGCGCGGTGAGCCTGATGAAGCAGCTGCACGGTCGGGTAAAGATGGGCATCATCACCAACGGCTTTACCGCGCTGCAGCAGACGCGCCTGGAGCGCACCGGTTTCCGCGACTACTTTTCGGCGCTGGTGATCTCTGAGCAGGTCGGCGTGCCAAAACCGGCGGTGGAGATTTTTGATTATGCGCTGAACCTGATGGGCAATCCGGATCGTCAGCGGGTGCTGATGGTCGGGGATACGCCGGAATCCGATATTCTCGGCGGCATGAATGCCGGGGTGAAAACCTGCTGGCTCGATCATGGCACCCGGCCGCTGCCGGAACATATCAAACCGACCTGGCAGGTTAAATCGCTGGCTGAGCTGGAAGCGCTGCTGATCGGCTAAGGGAAGCTATCTCGCAAATCCGCAACGTTCCCATAAAAAAGGCCCGCAGAGCGGGCCTTTCTCGTTTTATCCTCTCAGCAGAGCCGGACATTACTCTTTCTTCGGGTCATCTTCATCCCGATCCTCCTGCACCGGCGTGCTGGCGGTGAGCAGGAACGGTGACTGCTGCCAGCGGGTACGGCGGTGGCGCAGCAGGGTACGGGAGAGGATAATGCCGATGGCCAGCGCCAGCAGCATCATCAGGCGCAGAATATTGGTGGTGTTGTCGACCTGATGTGAGTCGGTGACCAGCACATGGGTGTCCAGCGTCACGCGCAGAAAGCCCAGCGGGCCATCGTTTCCGGCCAGGGGCTGCACAATCTGATGATTGAAATAGCTGCCTGCACGCTGCCCGTCGAGAGCGAGCCTGTCGCGCACGTTGATGTTTTCTCCGCTGTGCGCCACCAGGCTGCCGTCGCCGTCATACACCGACGCATCCAGAATACGGCTGTTCGCCGTCATCTGATTCAGAATCGCTTCTATCTGATTACGGTTGTTTTCACTGTTGTCCATTAACGGCTTAAGGCTGAACGCCACCTGACTGGTCAGCGTATGAGCCAGCTCTTCGACCTGTTCAGAACGCGCCATCTGATGACCGGTACTGAACCAGGAGACGCCCTGCATCAGGGCGACCAGCAGCGTCATCGAGATGAGAACGATCACGGTACGATGTAAGCGAAATTTCAGCGCGGTTTTAGCCATTACTCATCCGGGTCATGTCACAACAGAAAGCCTGGAGATTATGTTGCCAGAAGCGACGCAGACAGGGTAGCCTCTTGCGTGGTTTTGTTGTCCCTACAGGAGCTCTGATGCCAAATCGTTTAACCTGGTGCGATCTTCCCGCCGATGTCTCTCTCTGGCCGGGTTTGCCCCTTTCTCTTAGCGGTGATGAAGTGATGCCGCTGGATTATCGCGCTGGCCGCACCGGCTGGCTGCTGTATGGCCGCGGGCTGGATAAGCAACGGCTGACCGATTATCAGCATCAGCTGGGTGCAGCGATGGTGATTGTCAGCGCCTGGAACGTCGATGAGTATCAGGTGATCCGCCTGGCAGGCTCGCTGACGCCGTTTGCGACTAAACTGGCGCACGATGCCGGGCTGGACGTGGCGCCGCTGGGCAAAATCCCCTACCTCAAGACCCCCGGTCTGCTGGTGATGGATATGGACTCCACCGCGATTCAGATCGAATGTATCGACGAGATCGCTAAACTGGCAGGCAGCGGTGAGCAGGTAGCAGAAGTGACAGAGCGCGCGATGCGCGGTGAACTCGACTTCAGCGCCAGCCTGCGTCAGCGCGTTGCCACCCTGCAGGGCGCAGACGCCAATATTCTGAAACAGGTGCGTGATGAGCTGCCTTTAATGCCGGGCTTAACCACCCTGACGCAGAAGCTGCAGGCGCTGGGCTGGCAGGTGGCTATCGCCTCCGGCGGCTTCACCTACTACGCCGAATACCTGCGCGATAAGCTGCATCTGTCGGCCGTAGTCGCCAACGAACTGGAAATTCGCGACGGCAAACTGACCGGCAACGTGCTGGGTCCGATTGTCGACGCACAATATAAAGCCGATACGCTGAAGAAGCTGGCGCAGCGTTTTGATATCGCGCCGGAACAGACGGTCGCGATCGGCGACGGAGCCAATGACCTGCTGATGATCAAAGCCTCCGCGCTGGGCATTGCGTTCCATGCTAAACCTAAGGTGAATGAGCAGACTGCGGTCACCATTCGCCATGCCGATCTCATGGGGGTGTTCTGCATCCTGACCGGCAGCCTGATCCACGAAGAGCGTTAACTGAGGAATTGATTTGGCCAAAGCGGCAAAACGCGCATTTGTCTGTAACGAATGCGGCGCAGATTACCCACGCTGGCAGGGGCAGTGCAGCGCCTGTCACGCCTGGAACACCATCACCGAAGTGCGCATTGCCGCCTCACCCGCGGCTGCGCGCAACGAGCGCCTGAGCGGCTATGCCGGCAGCGCCGGCACCAGCCGGGTGCAGAAACTCTCAGAAATCAGCCTGGAGGCACTCCCGCGCTTCTCCACCACCTTTAAAGAGTTTGATCGGGTGCTGGGCGGCGGCGTGGTGCCGGGCAGTGCGATTCTGATTGGCGGCAGCCCCGGCGCAGGTAAATCCACGCTGCTGCTGCAGGTGATGTGCCGGTTGTCGGAAGGGATGAAAACCCTGTACGTCACCGGTGAAGAGTCCCTGCAACAGGTGGCGATGCGCGCCCATCGTCTGGGATTGCCCATCGAAAATGTGAACATGCTGTCGGAAACCAGCATTGAGCAGATCTGCCTGATCGCCGAGCAGGAGCAGCCGCAGCTGATGGTGATCGACTCGATCCAGGTGATGCACATGGCGGAGATCCAGTCCTCGCCGGGCAGCGTCGCCCAGGTGCGGGAAACCGCCGCCTACCTGACACGCTTCGCCAAAACGCGCGGCGTGGCGATCATCATGGTGGGGCACGTCACGAAAGATGGCTCGCTCGCCGGTCCGAAAGTGCTGGAGCACTGCATCGACTGTTCGGTGCTGCTGGATGGCGATGCCGACTCCCGCTTCCGCACCCTGCGCAGTCATAAAAACCGCTTCGGTGCGGTCAATGAGCTGGGGGTGTTTGCCATGACCGAGCAGGGCATGCGCGAAGTCAGCAACCCGTCAGCGATCTTCCTGTCGCGCGGTGAAGAGATAACCTCAGGCAGCTCGGTTATGGTGCTCTGGGAGGGAACGCGACCGCTGCTGGTGGAGATTCAGGCGCTGGTCGATCACTCGATGATGGGCAACCCGCGTCGCGTCGCGGTCGGGCTGGAGCAGAACCGCCTGGCCATACTGCTGGCGGTGCTGCACCGTCATGGCGGATTGCAGATGGCGGATCAGGATGTGTTCGTCAACGTCGTGGGCGGCGTCAAAGTCACCGAAACCAGCGCCGATCTGGCGCTGATGCTGTCGATGGTGTCGAGTCTGCGCGATCGTCCGCTGCCGCAGGATCTGGTGATCTTCGGCGAAGTGGGGCTGGCCGGTGAGATCCGCCCGGTGCCCAGCGGTCAGGAACGCATCTCGGAAGCGGCGAAGCACGGCTTCAAACGTGCCATCGTTCCGGCAGGAAATGCGCCGAAAAAACCGATTGCCGGGATGCAGGTTTTCAGCGCGAAAAAGCTGGCCGACGCGCTGGCGATTCTGGACGATCTGTAACGCGCCTGACGCCTGTCCGGAAAAACCACGGGCAGGCGGCACCCACCTTAACCGCATTGATGCAGGAGGCACGACATGTCGTCGTTTGAGTATCTGAAAACGGCCATTCGCCAGCAGGGGCACACGCTGCAACAGGTCGCTGACGCCAGCGGCATGACCAAAGGCTATCTGAGCCAGTTGCTCAATGCCAAAATCAAAAGCCCCAGCGCGCAGAAGCTGGAAGCGCTGCACCGCTTTCTGGGGCTGGAATTTCCGCGCCGTGATAAAAGGGTGGGCGTGGTGTTCGGTAAGTTCTATCCGCTGCACACCGGCCATATCTATCTGATCCAGCGCGCCTGCAGTCAGGTGGATGAGCTGCACATCATCATGGGCTACGATGAGCCGCGCGATCGGGAGCTGTTTGAGAACAGCGCCATGTCCCAGCAGCCGACGGTCAGCGATCGCCTGCGCTGGCTGCTGCAGACCTTTAAGTACCAGAAAAACATCCGCATTCACGCCTTCAACGAGGAGGGGATTGAACCCTATCCGCACGGCTGGGATGTCTGGAGTGAGGGCGTCAGCGCTTTCCTCAGCGAGCACGGCATTGCTGCGGACTGCATCTACACCAGCGAAGCGCCGGATGCGGAGATGTATCAGCAGCACCTGGGCATTCAGACCGTGCTGGTCGATCCCAACCGATCCTTTATGAGCATCAGCGGCGGGCAGATCCGTCAGGATCCGTTCCGCTTCTGGGAGTACATCCCGACAGAAGTTAAACCCTTCTTTGTGCGTACCGTGGCGATCCTCGGCGGCGAGTCTAGCGGTAAATCGACGCTGGTGAACAAACTCGCCAACATCTTCAACACCACCAGTGCCTGGGAATATGGCCGCGACTATGTCTTTTCCCATCTGGGCGGTGACGAAATGGCGCTGCAATATTCTGATTACGACAAGATCGCGCTGGGACAGGCGCAGTACATCGATTTCGCGGTGAAATATGCCAATAAAGTGGCGTTTATCGACACTGACTTCGTGACGACTCAGGCGTTCTGTCTGAAGTATGAAGGGCGTGAGCATCCGTTTGTGCAGGCGCTGATCGATGAGTATCGCTTTGATCTGGTGATTCTGCTGGAGAACAACGTGCCGTGGGTGGCGGATGGCTTACGCAGCCTGGGCAGCTCGGTGGATCGGCGGGAGTTTCAGTCCATGCTGGTCACGATGTTGCGGGAAAACAACATCGACTTCGTCCATGTCCAGGAAGATGACTACGACACCCGTTTCCTGCGCTGTATTGAACTGGTCAAAGGGGTGCTGGGCGAGAAGAACGTTCAGCCTTAAGGTCTGTCATAGCCCGGTCTGCACCGGGCTACTTCATACATACATCCTCAGCGCGGCGGCTGTTGCTTTTCACCGCCGCCGCAGAACAGCCGGATTAATAGACCATGACCACTTTTCCGCGCATGTGACCTTCCAGCACACGCTGATGGGCAGCGGTTAAGGTCTCAACGCTTAAGCCGTGCAGCGTCTCGCTCAGTGTGGTCTGCAGTTTACCTTCATCCAGCAGTGCCGAAACGGCATCCAGAATCTCGCCCTGGCGCGCCATATCGGGCGTTTTAAACATGCTGCGGGTGTACATCAGCTCGAAGTGGAGAGCGGCACTCTTCAGCTTCAGCTGATCCATCGACAGCGGATGCTCATTTTCCACGATGGTGCAGATATGGCCCTGCGGGGCGATCAGTTTTGCCATCGTCTCCCAGTGACCGTCGGTATCATTCAGGCAGAAGATGTAGTCCACCTGTTTAATGCCTTCTTTCTCCAGCTCACCGATCATATCTTTGTAGTTGATCACCTTGTCAGCGCCCCGATCGCGGCACCACTGCGCGGAGTCCTCGCGGGAGGCGGTGGCGATGATCTGAACCTTGCTGCGCAGCTTCGCCAGCGGGATCGCCAGCGATCCGACACCGCCAGCGCCGCCGACGATCAGCAGTGTCTGATCTTCGGTTGCCGTCTCCAGGTTCAGCCGCTCAAACAGGCCTTCCCAGGCGGTCAGCGCCGTCAGGGGAATGGCCGCCGACTGCGCCCAGTCCAGGCTTTCGGGCTTGTGGCCGGTGATGCGCGCATCCACCAGCTGCTCGGTGCTGTTACTGCCAGGACGGGTCAGGTCGCCCGCGTAAAAGACCTCATCGCCAGGTTTGAAGTTGCTGACTTTGCTGCCGACTTCCAGCACGACGCCGCTGGCATCCCAGCCGAGAACACGCGGCACCTGTAAGCCGTTTTTGATCGCCCCTTTGTGGACTTTGGTGTCGACCGGGTTGACCGAGGCGGCCTTGACGCTGACCCGCAGGTCATACTCACCGGGCGTCGGGGTTTCAGGGAAGATTTCTGTGAAGTTTTCAGGACTTTCCGGATTAATAGCGATAGCGCGAATAGACATAGCATTTTCCTGTTAAGTCAGGCTCAAAGCCTGGAGAGTGTCAGTTGCCATTCTGGCCCTGGGCAGTGCACGCCAGCCGGTGAAGAGGCCGCCCGGCGGGTGATGCGCTGTCCGTGGCAGACTGGCGTCACGATCTGGAACAGGCTTTAAGTGTAGAACCTGGTTTTAGCGGTGATAAGATGGACAATCTTTCATAGAGTGTTCGTCTGAGGTGAACAATGGCCTTCCGGCAGTGGCAGGATATGGCGCTCTTTGCGCTGGTGGCGGAGTGCGGCAGCTTTACCGGCGCGGCAGAGCGGGCGGGACTGCCGAAATCGAGCGTCAGTCAGCGCATCAGCCAGCTGGAGCAGCGGGTAGGGATTCGGTTGCTGAACCGCACAACCCGCCAGCTCAATCTGACCTTTGCCGGTGAGCGCTATCTGCTGCATTGTCAGGAGATGATGCAGGCGAGTGAACGGGCGGATCAGGCGATCGCCAGCCTGCGTGAAAATCCCAGCGGTCGTCTGCGCATCACCAGCCCGGCCGGGATCGGCGCGACGCTGCTGGCACGCTGTAACGCGGCATTTTTACGTCTCTACCCCGATGTGACGCTGGATGTGTCGATCTCCGACGAGATGCGCGATCTGGTGCAGGAGGGGTTCGATGTGGCGCTGCGCACCGGTCAGCCGCACGAGTCGTCGCTGATTGGCCGCCGGATCGGTAACTGTCCGCGACTGCTGGTCGCCTCGCAGGGCTATCTCGATCAGCATCCGCCGCTGGTTCATCCGCAGCAACTCTCTGCGCACCGCTGTATTGCACATCGCGCCTGGAATGAGTGGGTATTACAGCGCGACGATGAGTTCTACCGCTGGCTGCTGCCGCCAGGCCACCTCACCGATAATCTGCTCTACGCCCGTGAATGCGCGCTGGGTGATGCCGGTATCACGCTGCTGCCGCACTTTCTGACCGATGGCGCGATGGCGGACCCGCGTCTGGTGCCCGTCCTGCCGGAATGGGAGATTGAAGGGAATGAACTCTGGCTGGTCTATCCGGGGCGCAAACTGCACTCTCCGGCGCTGGCTCGCTTTATCGAGTTCGCGCTGCAATCCCCGGTGTTCAGGGATTTTTATCGCTGATCGGGATAATGTGGTGCAGAAAAAGTGCCGCCATTTTTTCCGGGCCGGACTGATAACCTGCGATATTGGCTGCTAACCAGTCGCTGGCCTTCAGACCTCGCCAGCTGACCTGATAACCCGCATGAAGAAGGATATGTTCAAACAAAATACGGAGTGCGCGGCCATTTCCCTCACGAAAGGGGGGCAGGACATTGAACTCGCAATAATACCAGGCAACCTGATGACACAGAGCATTATGGTCAGGCTGTTCGTTCCATCTCTCCCCGGCCAGCTTTGCAAATAATCTGTTCGCCTCACTGATGATAAACGCAGGCTGGCAAAACCGGGTCTGTCCCTTGCTGATAGAAATATCGCGTACCTGTCCTGCCCAGCTGTACAACTCGCTGAACAGACAATAGTGAATGTGGCAAAGAGTATTTAATGTGAAGGGAGGGTGGGAGAGCCGGATGGTGTGAATGGTTAGCGCTGTCACATCACGCTCGGCCTGATCGAGCAGGGTCTGATCCCGGATGTCGTAGCGATTAATCAGCACATCTGAATCGGGATAACAGTAGTGATCCCGCCAGACACGATAGCGATTCACCGTCGTTTCCTGCTACTGCTTGTAGCGGCGTCGGACCTGTTCAAGGGTTTGTAACTCAGGGACAGATAAAATACGGATGCCTTCAAGCAGCGAACTTGCGGCGAAATTAGCGACTTTGGTCGCTTCATAAATGACTTCCGCTTTTTTTGCGACTGAACGATCACCGGCTTTTTTCATCGGGCTGAGACCTTTACAGTTAAAAATGGGGGGAAGCTGGGCTTGCCCCCCGGTTTACCTTTACTTCGTCATACGCTTGTACTTGATGCGCTTCGGCTCCAGCGCATCTGCGCCGAGGGTACGCTTCTTGTACTCTTCGTATTCGGTAAAGTTACCTTCGAAGAATTCAATTTTGCCCTCATCCTGGTAATCCAGAATATGGGTGGCGATACGGTCCAGGAACCAGCGGTCATGCGAGATGACCATGGCACAACCCGGGAACTCCAGCAGGGCGTTTTCCAGTGCGCGCAGGGTTTCGATATCCAGGTCGTTCGTCGGTTCATCGAGCAGCAGCATGTTGCCGCCAACCTGCAGCAGCTTCGCAAGGTGCAGACGACCACGCTCACCGCCTGAGAGTTCGCCCACGCGTTTGCCCTGATCGACGCCTTTAAAGTTAAAGCGTCCGACATAGGCGCGGCTTGGCATCTCGGTGTTACCGATGCGCATAATATCCTGACCGCCGGAAACTTCTTCCCACACGGTTTTCGAGTTGTCCATGCTGTCGCGGAACTGATCCACAGCGGCCAGCTTGACGGTGTCGCCCAGCACGATGCTGCCGGAATCAGGCTGTTCCTGACCGGACATCATGCGGAACAGCGTCGATTTACCCGCGCCGTTCGGACCGATAATCCCGACAATCGCGCCTTTCGGCACGGAGAAGGAGAGATCGTCAATCAGCACACGGTCGCCATAGGACTTACGCAGGTTGCTGACTTCCAGCACTTTGTCACCCAGACGGGCACCTGGTGGAATGAACAGTTCGTTGGTTTCGTTACGCTTCTGGTAGTCGGTATTGTTCAGCTCTTCAAAGCGTGCCAGACGGGCTTTGCCCTTAGACTGCTGGCCTTTTGGTCCTTTGCGAACCCACTCCAGCTCTTTCTCAATCGACTTGCGACGGGCAGCTTCAGAAGAGGCTTCCTGCGCCAGACGCGCATCTTTCTGCTCCAGCCAGGAGGAGTAATTGCCTTCCCATGGAATGCCTTCGCCACGGTCCAGCTCCAGGATCCAGCCTGCCACGTTATCCAGGAAGTAACGGTCATGCGTAATGGCGACGACCGTTCCTTCGAAGTCGTGCAGGAAGCGTTCCAGCCAGGCGACAGATTCCGCATCCAGGTGGTTAGTCGGTTCGTCCAGCAGCAGCATGTCTGGTTTTTCCAGCAGCAGGCGGCAGAGGGCAACACGGCGACGTTCACCACCGGAAAGGGTCGCGACTTTCGCATCCCAGTCTGGCAGACGCAGCGCATCGGCTGCACGTTCCAGCTGGGTATTCAGGTTGTGGCCGTCGTGCGCCTGGATAATCTCTTCCAGACGACCCTGTTCAGCGGCCAGCTTGTCGAAATCAGCATCCTCTTCAGCGTAGAGTGCGTAAACTTCATCAAGGCGTTTCAGTGCGCCAACCACTTCCGACAGCGCTTCTTCAATCGACTCACGCACGGTGTGTTCAGGGTTGAGCTGCGGCTCCTGCGGCAGGTAGCCAATCTTGATGCCTGGCTGCGGACGCGCTTCCCCTTCGATATCTTTATCGATGCCGGCCATGATGCGCAGCAGGGTCGATTTACCCGCGCCATTCAGGCCGAGTACGCCGATTTTGGCGCCAGGGAAGAAGCTGAGCGAGATGTTCTTCAGGATATGTCGCTTCGGCGGAACCACTTTGCCGACGCGATGCATGCTATAGACGAATTGAGCCACGTTGGTTTGAGCCTCTGGGTCTGTTGGTCGTTGGAATGATGTCGAAGTTTAGCCTTTTTCACCCCTTAATCCCAGCCGGGGGGCGGCGAATATTCGCGGGCCGGGGGCGGTCAGGCATAAGACGCTGATTTGTCCGGCTCACCGGAGAGGCATACGAAAAGGCGGGCAGAGACCGGCTGGCCTCCGGCCTCAGGGCAGGCGCAGGGGAATAGCCTGCTGCGTCAGCCAGGTCTGCAGGGCCTGGTCGGGAGCACTGTCGCTGACCAGCAGATCGAAGCGCTGCAGGTCGCCGATGCGGGCGGGCAGCACTTTGCCATATTTGCTGCTGTCCGCCACCAGCACCGACTGCCGGGCGCGCAGCATGGCATGATGTTTCATCGTCAGCTCGTTGGTGTTGTAGCAGGTTGCGCCCTGATCTTTGTCGATCCCGGCCGCAGAGATAAAGGCGAGCGTCGGGCAGAGATCGTCGAGAAGGGTGTGCACACCCACCGGCGTAAAGAGCGCATTGTCGGCATGAAACTCCCCGCCGCTCAGGATCACGTGACAGGCCGGTTTCTCTTTCAGAGCCAGAAACGTGTTCATGGCGCAGCAGATGGCGGTAAAAGAGAGCGTGTCGGGGAGGGCATCAATGATATAGGGCAGGGTGGTGCCACAGTCAAAAAAGACCGTGTCGTTCTCGCTGACCAGGCTGGCGGCCACCTGAGCCAGCCGCTGCTTTCTGGCGGCGTTCTGCCCGTGCTGGTCGCTGACAAAATAGTGACCGGCATGACTTTTGGGATCGCTGACGATATAGCCGCCCAGCAGCACTACGCTGGAGCCCGGCTCGGTCAGATCGCGGCGAACCGTCATCTCAGAGACGCCCAGCAGCCGGGCCGCATCTTTCAGATGGAGTTTGTCGGTGCGTTTGAGCGCCTGCGTCAGTTTCTGGATGCGTTCATCGCGCCGGGTTTCCATGGTCATCTCTCTGTTCCCTATCCTGCAGTGCGGAGGAAGGACGCCGGAATCGGCGTCGATACGCGACAAACCTCACAGATTTGAATGAGTTGCGTCTCATCCGCCAGGCTGGCACTCAATCTTACCCGCAATCCGTGAGGGCCGCAAACCTCTGGCGCGCGGGGGAATCGCGCCACTGCTCAGTAGAGACCGGCTTACTGTAAGCCGGGCGTTAAATCGCCACCAGGCCGCGCACGCCTTCTGCCTCCATGGCGTCGCCGCGGCCTCGCTGCACGATTTCACCGCGGGACATCACCAGATAGCTGTCTGCCAGTTCGGCCGCGAAGTCATAAAACTGCTCAACCAGCAGGATCGCCATATCGCCTCGCTGCGCCAGCTGGCGGATCACCGCGCCGATCTCTTTGATCACCGACGGCTGGATCCCTTCGGTCGGCTCATCCAGGATCAGCAGCTGCGGCCGACAGGCCAGCGCCCGGCCGATCGCCAGCTGCTGCTGCTGGCCGCCTGAGAGGTCGCCGCCCCGGCGTGACTTCATCGCCTGCAGCACCGGAAAGAGCTGATAGATCTCCTCCGGGACGGCCCGTGCCTCTGCCGCCGGAAAGCGTGACAGGCCCATCAGCAGATTCTCCTCCACCGTCAGGCGCGGAAAAATTTCCCGCCCCTGCGGCACATACGCGATGCCAGCCTGCACCCGCTGATGCGGTTTGCGGCCATTCATCCGCTGCTGCTGCCAGTGAATCTCCCCCGACTTCGCCGGGATCAGGCCCATCAGGCACTTCAGCAGCGTGGTTTTTCCCACGCCGTTGCGCCCCAGCAGGCAGGTGATTTCGCCAATCCTGACCTCAAACGAGAGGCCGCGCAGGATGTGACTGCCGCCATAATATTGATTCAGTTCAGTAACCTGTAACATCTCAGCGCCCCAGATAAACGTCGATAACCTGCTCGTTGGCCTGCACCTCGCGCAGCGATCCCTCCGCCAGCACCTGTCCCTGATGCAGCACCGTAACGTGGTCGGCGATGGTCTCCACAAAGCCCATGTCGTGCTCCACCACCATCAGCGAATGTTTCCCCGCCAGGCTGCGAAACAGCTCGGCGGTGTAGGCCGTTTCCGCATCGGTCATGCCCGCCGCCGGCTCATCCAGCAGCAGCAGATGCGGCTCCTGCACCAGCAGCATGCCAATCTCCAGAAACTGCTTCTGACCGTGCGACAGCAGGCCCGCCCGGCGCTGGCGCTCGCCGCCCAGCCGCAGCAGCTTCAGCACCTCATCAATCCGGTCGCGCTGCTCGCTGTTGAGGCGGGCGCGCAGCCAGGCCCACACCGATTTGTCGGCCCTGAGGGCGATCTCAAGATTCTCGAACACGGTCAGCGCTTCGAAAACCGTGGGTTTCTGGAACTTACGGCCAATCCCGGCGCGGGCGATCGCCACCGGA
>Ga0157366_1000655_pt1 | contig 14840 bp, 12 predicted proteins | sample AttbisABBM1_FD_113149 | JGI IMG/M metagenome (GOLD analysis project Ga0157366, IMG submission 113149) | Fungus gardens microbial communities from leaf cutter ant in Botucatu, State of São Paulo, Brazil - Atta bisphaerica ABBM1 | ecosystem: Host-associated > Fungi > Mycelium > Unclassified ...
ATGTGAGAATAAAAGAAGAAAGATAAGTAAAAAGCAGCCTTTACAATATTAGAAGGGTTATTTGAACTGACAGTCATGTTTTTTGGGTTAAAGACTACCTAGATAAGTTCTAAACCCTGATCTTCTGCATCTATGCTAGTTTCTTCAGATAATACAAAATCTTTCTGTATAAAAGCTGATAGCTTAGACTTTGCAACTGGGGCTGTTCTCTCTCAACAGTTAAAAGCAGACAATAAGTAGTATCCAGTTGTATTTTTCAGCAAGTTCTTGTCCCCAGTGAAGTAAAACTACAAAATATATAATAAGGAGATACTAGCAATTATCTATACATTGAAGGAATGGAGATACTTCTTAGAGAGAGCAACAAGTCTAGTTGAAATATAAACAGACCACAAGAATCTCAAGTATTTCATAGCAGCAAAGAAGCTCAATTGTTGTCAAGTCTAGTAGTCTCTTTATTTGGCAAGATTTGACTTTCTACTTTATCACAGGTCTAGAAGGTCTATAGAGAAGTTAGATGCATTGTCTAGATGATTGGATCATATTACTGGGGCCCTAGACAATTAGAACATGATGCTTCTCCATCTAGAGTTTTTTACAGTTTGTATTGTAGAGTTTTGCTTTAGAAGATAAGAAACATAATATCCTTAAAGACATCTATTATAGAAACCAGGGTGAGAAACAAGAGGAGACAGTGGCTAAGGTAGCCAGAGAGCTCTAGTGCTCATCTGAGTAGACTGAAACAAATGGCTTGCTCCTCTTCCAAGACAAGATATATATTTCATAAATCTCTAACCTTAGACACTATATTATCTCTCTACATCATAACACTAAAGTAGTAGAACATGTAAGATGATGGAAAATATTAGAGCTTGTTTCATAGAATTATTAGTGGCCTCAGATGCTATAGTATATTAGCTAATATGTTAGTACTTGCAACCTTTGCCTTTAAACCAAGCCCATATAATATCTTCTAATTGATAAACTCTATTTGCTACTAGTTCCAAACTTCTAATAGAATGCTCTGAGTATTGACTTCATGGTAAAACTTCTTGAGTCTTCTGAATATGATATAGTAATGACAGTTGTGGACTCTATGTCAAAACAAGCCCGTTTTATCCCAACTCATACTACCATCACAGCAGAAGAAGTAGTATAACTTTTCTTGCACAATATTTGAAAACTGCATAGTCTTTCTTGATATGTGGTCTCAGATAGAAGTCTGTAGTTTGTGGTCTTTTTCACTTGGAAACTCTATAGACTACTCAGGATTAAGGCAGCAACTTTCATGGCATGGTATCTATAGTCAAATGGACAGATGGAGTATATAAACCAGGAGTTAGACCAATATCTCCATTTTTTTTGTTAATAAATGGCAGAGTGGCTGATATAATCTATTACCATTAGCAGAGTTTCAACACAACAACTATGTGCACTCCACCACTCAACAGCTCTCTTTTCTCCTTGATATGGGTTGTCTTCCATGGATAGGCTTTGAATTATACCAACAGCTGTCAAAACTAGAATTGGTCTTAAAGTTTATTGAACAGATGAAATCTACACTTGAAGAGGCAAAAGCAGTACTTTGGAGATTTCAGGATTATATAGCCCTATACTACAATTGACACTGGATCTCCACTTCCACTCTTCAACCTGGTAACAAGGTGTATCTAGATACATCTGACATTCATACCACACATCTCTCTGCTAAATTGTCATACCAATATTTGGGTCTCTTTGAAGTAGAAAAGTAAGTCAGACTAATGGCAAAGACTTCATCTGATGTTTAATGTTATGAAACTGACAGCTGCTCTAGAAGACCCAATTTTAAGATAGAAGTTAATAGTAGTTCTTACTCCAGTCATTGTAGATGGTGAGGAAAAGTGAGAAGTAGAAGAGATATTAAATAGTTGATAGCACTAGAAAAGGCTGCAGTATCTAATTAAGTAAAAGGAGTTTGGCTTGAAGAACAACTCTTGAGAAGATGCTTCCTGTTGTGGCAACCACTAGACCAATGTCCAATAGTAGCACAAGTGGTAAATCTCAAGGTGGATATCTAGTGGAGAACATGAGTTGTGTAATTCACAAGAGAACTTGACAGGAAACCACAACAGTATTCTACCAACTATTTATATAAAGTCCTCATAGTCTGTGCTACAACTTCTCTACACCTATTCTAATGTTCATGCCCTGTCCTCATGTTCTATTACTCATCCACCATGTGTCTACCTTAAGGCCAGCATGCTATATACATATGCCCTGACATTATACCCTCAACTCTACTCTTAATCTCCATCATCCATATGTGCATTATGTGTACACCATGAGGAAACCATGCTGTTAACATGTTCCTTGACATCACTCTATCTCTAGACTCTTTCTAATCCTTCTAGACCCTAAGTCCTTCCAGACTGTTCTGGACCACTCTAGGCCTTATGACATAATGTCATGTGCTAGTCACATGTCTTCTCTCTCTAATTGTAGACTAATAATATAACTACTGTCCTATCTATATCTTATCTTACTAAAGTCTGTCCATACTTTCTCATCTTATAACAACTGGTACATCATGATATAGCCAAATTATCTCCATTCTCAGTTCCCTATCCTTTGTCACATATATCTTTCCTTCTTTCAGCACTAAGTCTCTTTTGATTTGCCACTCTTCTTCCTGTAATATTTTTACTCCTGCTTTCTTCATTTCTTCCACTACTTTAACTACTTCTTTATCTTTATTCCTAGCTTTTTTTATCTTTTCTAATATATCTATCTTTGGTCCTTCTACTACTACTTCAGATAAATTATGAATCTAATGGTTCTTAATAAATACTTGGTCCTCATTATTCTTTTCTACATCTACTTTCCAGTCCAGTCTCCTACTTAAACTATCTGCCTTCCCCATTTTTACTCTTGGAACATATTTCAAAGTGAAATCAAATCTTGACAAATATAATGCCTATCTTGCATGTCATCAGTTTAACTTCTGTACCTTCATGAAATATTCCAAATTTTTGTGATTTGTCCATATCTCAAATTTGAATTTAGCACCTTCTAATAGATATCTCCAATTTTCCAATCCTCTTATTACTACCAGCATTTTTTTAACATATATTTCATAATTTCTCTCTGTTTCATTCAATGACTTTGATAAATATACCACTAGTCTCTGTTTCCTGTCTTCATACTCCATAGATAATATGCCTCCTGTTGTGTAATCTGATACATTCACTTCCATTCTTATTTTCTTATCTAAGTCTAGAGCCACTAGAATTAGTTCTGTGGTAAACCATTTATTTAATGCCTTAAATGCCTTCTCTTGCCTGATTCCCCAGTCCCACTTCTGTTTCTTCCTCATCAACTCATGTAACAGTCTCACCACCTTTGTAAACCCCTTAATAAATCTTTGATAATAATTAGCCAGCTCTAGAAACTTTTGTATGTCTTTCACTGATTTAGGTACTGGCCAATTTAGCACCACCTTCACCTTTGCTTCCTTCATCTTTATTCCTTCTGGTCCCAATACTACTCCTAAAAAGTCTACTTCTTTCACTTTCCACTTGCACTTCTCTGGTTTTACATATAAATCATTTTATTCTAACCTCAGTATTTCTTCTACCAACTCATCATGCCCTTCTTCCATTTCTGTTCCCACTATAATATCATCAATAAAACTTCCAACTTTCCCCATGTTTATCAAGTCTCTTAGTAACTCATTCATCATAGCCTAAAATGTGGCCAGCAAATTTGTTAATCCAAAAAACATGACAGTGGGCTTAAAAGATCTCTCTGGGGTTGTGAAAGCTGCCTTTTACTCATCTCCCTCCTTTATCCTCATGTTGTTGTATCCCCACCTCAAATCTATTTTTGTAAATATTTTCTTAGTCCTAATATTCTCGATTATATCTGAAATAAGTGGCAACAGGTAATTGTTTTTTACTGTCCACTCATTAAGATATTAATAGTCTTATACCATTCTCTTTTTACCATCCTTCTTTTCCACAAAAAATACTAGTGCCATTTAAGGTGATTTTGAGAGCCTGATATAACCCTTCCTCAATTGTTTATCTATGAACTTATGCACCTCTCTTCTCTCAACAATGGATACACCTTCCCTTTTCTTGGTACAAACCTTTCTTTCAATTCTATTGCATGGTCCCACATCTTCCTTTTCAGCATCTTCTTACTTACTTTCTTTCCAAAAACCTTGATCTACTTGTGAAATTGTTTTGGTACCAACCTCTTTGCTTCTTCTTCTGACTTTACTGCTTCTTCCTCCTTGTCCCAAATCTCCCACTTTTCAGCTACCTTTTTCACATCTATTGACTTCTCTCCTTTCTGCTTCTTTTTCTTCTCATTTCTTACTTTCTTTCTCCTTCTTCTCTTTCTCTTTCTGCTTCTGCCACCCCAACTTTCCCTGCTTTAGTTTCCACTGCTTACTACACTCCTCTGGATATCTTGTCATCTTGACTTCACCCATCTTCCAGTCAATCTCAGGATTGTGATGAGCTAACTATGGCATTCCCAAGATTACATTCCACTTCTGTCTCTCTATCACATCAATCTCTGTCCTCTCCCTGTGTTCCTGATAATAAATGTTAACCTCCACAGTATTTTCAATTGGTTCCTTCTTATTCATTGTTCTATCCATATTCCTTATATAAATAGGTCTATCTAACAACACTTCTACTGTAATCCCTTCTTGTGTATCTATTCTCTCTAATCTAATCTTTACCGTTACTTCTCTTAACATGTCTCCATTGTCTAGGTTACAACAAGATGTATTGTCTATTGCTCTTGTGAGTATTGCAAACCTATTATTACTGGAATCTAATTGAAGACTATTAGATCCCCTTTCCTATTTAAATTATTTTGTTCATTTCCTCCTTCAACCCTCCTTTGTCTATTGTTCTCATTGCTCCTATATTCCAGTCTTTTTCCTTCCCTAATTCTGTTTCCTGCCCCACTATTTCTGTAATTTCTTGCTAAGTGTCCAAAATCTCCACAACTATAACAATTCCTATTGCTCCTGTCCACTTCCATGGTATATGGGTTTCATTATACAAACCCTATCCTCTATTGAGGGCATACCATTACCACGCTCATTCTTTCAACTTTTTCCATCAGTGCAGGCCCAGGTTGGGCCCATTGTTGAGGTGTCTCTTGTCTCTTTGGCCAAACTTAAGGCTATGACATTTGTTGCTATTGTACCTCTTGTTGTCTAGGGGCTAATGCCCTCTGTTCTCATCTTCCCTTCAGTTTTTTTTCTTCCCTCTTGCTCTTCTTCCAGTGTTTATCTAAATTAGTAGCATGTTCATACCACTGTTCAATACTTGTTGGAGGCTTTTCTGTCTCCATCAACTTCTTTCTAATTGCTCCACTCATTCCTCTCTTAAACTTTTCTACTAGTGGCCTCCTCTTATACCTACTTCCTTTTGCTGCTCTTCTGAACTCTTGTACAAATTTCTCTATTGTTCTCCCTTCTTGTTCTAATCTTCTCAACTCTACTATCTTCACCGCCTCCTCATCTCCTTCTCCAAACTCCTTTTTCAATCTTGCCAAGAATTCTCCTACTTCCAAATCTTCTAACATATTCTCTTTCCATACATCTGCTGATCCTTTCTGTACATATAATAGAATCCACTGAATTTGCTCCTCCATCATTGCTTCTCTCATCTCAAATAAAGCCTACATGCTGTGATAAATCCTCCTACTTTTCCTGCTTCTTCATTAAATATTGGTGGCTTGGCCACCTTAATGTGGGATCACACATTGGACTCTTCTACTCTTCTTCCTGCTACTACTTCTCCCACAATCAGAGCTTGTATCTGTGCCTACATTGCTGCTAACTGCTCCTGCTACTGTCTGATTATTGCATATAAGTTGTGTTGACTCATAGTGTGATAAGAGGGGGGAGAATCAATTGGTGATGGTGATGATGGTAATGGTGTAAGTAGTGATGATATATATATTGATAGCAAAGAGGAAGTTGTATTGGTCTCACTCTCTAACTCATATTCTGAACTAGACACAATCTCTATAAATGCTAGTGGGTCTTCTTTTTGTCCCACCTTATGCTATCTACTGACTACCTTTAACCTAAGGAAAAAATATATAATTTTGGTCTAAGAAGACTATTCTACTCTAAGCAAGATCTTAAGAATGCCTATTGTTCTTTTGCATAGATACCTCACAAGAGAAGATGTAGTATAGAGCTGTTAAGTGAAAAGGTATAGATCACATCCACAAAAGGTAATACGTTTGAAGTGTACCAGTGAACTTTGATACAAACAAATGGCTAGGCTTTTTCTATCTAACTAGTATATCCCTTATACCTAGAGCCTGGCAATTCTTCTTGACTAAAGGGTAGTATTACCCTTTGGTCATGGATGATTAGAGAGTAAGTAGAAGGGACCCTGAGTTAGGTGGTTTCAAGATGTATATTGAGTTCTAATGTTATAACTTAGGCTTTAAGTTAAGTGAAAGACACACTTTTGTATAGAGTAATATAAGAGAACTCAATAGAGTTCCTAAGTACAAGATGTCTACCTTATATACAAACTACTAATGATCCATGCTACACTCCTTTAGCCCTACCCTAATGACTATGTGTTCATCTTGAGATCAATATGTGTTAACTATGCCATATGACATCATTGTCTCTAGAATCTTCTATGTTGTTCCATTGCATTATGTGAGCATGTGACTTGTGTGACTGTGACTGTGACTTGTGTGACACAGAGTCATGCCTATGTCAAAATAAAGAAAAGAAAAGGAAACTCAAAATAAAATAAAAGAATATAAAAGAAAAGAAAAATAGAATAAAACTAAGTCTATTGTTCACAACTCTGACAAAGAAGAGTTAACACAGAAGTAAAAGTAATAATGCTCAGAGGAAGCTAAGTAGTAAAAGAGACCACATTATATCTAGAAAAACAACATTAGAGAACAAGAAGTACAAAAAAAGTTAGAGAAAGAATACAAACAAGCATAGAGGAATAATGAAGTGGTCTACATAGAAGGAAGGATATATGTTCTAAACAACCAGAAGATATAAGAGCAAATTCTATAAAAAAAAAAATCACAAACCAGCAGATGTAGAATATTCAGAATAATAGAGGATGCTTAAGTTAATCAAAAAAAAACTACTAGTAGCCAGAAATACAAAATTTCATTAAGAAGTATGTTCAGGAATATCAGAAATACCAGTAAAATAAAGTGCAACATATAAAAAATATAGGAAAATTTCACCTATTGGAAACATCTGAAGAATTATAGTAGGAAATTAGTATTAATATTATTGGACCATTGCCAAAGTCAAACAACAAAGATATAATAGTGGTTATAATGAATTGATTTATCAAGATGATCAGACTTAAGACAATAACTATGACAGTATCATCAAAAAACATAGCCAAAATCTACAGAGATGAAATATGGAAAATATATAGAGTACCAAAAAAGGTTCTTAGTGACAGAGGGTTTCAATTTGTCTCATGATTTATAAAAAACTTAAGTAAGGTACTAAGAACAAAATAAGTGTTATTTACAGTATACCATCCTCAGACAATTAGTCAAATAGAAAGAATCAATCAAGAAGTTGAAGTGTTTTTGTGATACTATGTTAATTATCAGCAAGATGATTGGATAGTAAGAAACATGTAGTAACAGGATACATCTTATTTGAACTTAATTTTGGAAAATATTCATGGAAAGAGGACTTGACAATAAAAACAGAATTACCAAAACTGGAGAACTTCCTAGAGAGATTACAAAGAAGTTAAGAAGCAGTAAAGAAATCAATAGAAATGGCAAAGAAAGCCATAAAGAAAAAATTTGATAAGAAATAGCAAAACCCACAGGGATTGAAAGCAGGAGATGATAATAATGTGTGGCTAAAAATGAAAAATATCCAATCAGAACAACTCTCAAAGAAGCTAGACTAGAAAAAATACAGACCTTTTAAAATTATAAAGAATATTAATCAAGAAATGTTTCAGCTGAAGTTACTAGAAGAATGGGCAATTCACAATATATTCAATGAAGACCTATTAACATCATGCAGAGAACCTCAATTCAAGAGATAATACATGGAACCAACACCACCACTGGATATTATTAATAAAGAAGAAGAATACAAAGTAAAAGAAGTATAAAGTCATTGAAAACAAAGATGTGGCACACAATTTTTGGTTTACTGGAAAGGTGATGGAAATGAGCATGATCAATAGATATCATAAACAGTATTACTATATGTTAAGGAGGCAATTCAAGACTATTGGATAAAGCTTTTGAGTCAAAATTTATAAAAAAAGAGGTAAAACTCCAAATTAACATTCCAAAGTAGCAAGTAATCAGGAAAATTTGAATAATGGCCTACTAATTCCAACCATACCCATCTTATCTAATCTATACATTGCTTGCATCATCAACAATATAAGCTTCATTATGATCTTAAACTATAAAAAGAAGAATTAAATGAGAAAATATCACAGAATAATCTGAGAACTGGAGACAATGGTAGACCTGCAACTACAAATCCAAAATTTCATCAAGATAGCAGATGTAGTAAACAATCAACTAGCAGATATTGAAACTGTTTTACTCCAAACTGAAGAAACTTATAAAGAGCAAGTTAGAGGAGATATTTACAGCACATTCAAAGAACTTAGAAATATCATTCACAGAAACATGAAATGACAAGCCCATTATATTCAAGTTCTATTAGCTGATGAATTAGACTGATGTAAAGAACATATTAAAATAATATAAGAAGTATACTAGAAAATGTACCAAGATGTACCACAACCAGTGATTATCAATAAAGGAAAACAAAAGAAAGATGTTGTACAAGATAAAGAAGTATTTTTGTACAAGTTATACAATATAGTATTAAAAACACTGCAATCACTAACAAAGACTATTCCATTCCTTCTACTATCATATTACAAGACCATTCAATAAAAATACATAATATTAGAAAAATATAACTCAGATACAAGTTGATATAGATTTTCAATTGAAATGTATTCAGGAGAACTGCCACATGAACACTTTTTCATAGCCTTGACATTATAGAAAAAAGTAGTTATTAGACTGACAAAGAAACTGGTGGCATTATATATGGTTGGAAACTTAGTATTCTTAGATTAAACAAAGTTTATAAAGATGTGAATGTTAAAATAAGAGTATTGTTATGATTTCTATGATCTATACCTCATGTTATACAGGTGTTTGTCTTATGAAAAATACATGCTGGTATTTGTTTCACTTCTGACTTATATTTAATTATGTCTTATGTCATCCTCATATATTATTAGTCAGTGCTTTATAGTAGTAAAGGCTTTCTCATTTTCTCCTATTCTGTTTCCTCAAGGATAACATACTTATTTCTCATAGTTACTAGGTATATATAGTTGTAAATACTATTATGTATTCTTATACTTTACCAATTAATCATCACTCTCATCCTTACTCAAATCTTTGTCCAAGTTATAACCTGAGCTAAGTCTAAGATTATAACAATAACTGCAGTCACATGATGTATTATATAAAATTATGTCATAGGCTTAGAAGGTAATAAAAAGAACTAGAAGAAATAATATCAAGATGCATATCTACAGTATGCTTACTTTATAGTGTACATATAGTATACTTATAGTTGATACATAAATATTAGGATAGAATTATTTATTGTTAGCATAGACTATGTACTATCAGTATAAATAAAATATCAATACATTAGAGACTCTTTGTCAAGTTTTCTTGTGATCTATATGAAACTCTTTGTAATTAGTGCTCTATTAACTGTTTTGGTTAGTGGTTATTACAATAGTTATCCATGGATTGAGACAGATATAGCTAGATTAGAATATAATAGAGAAGAGCTCTCTCAACTCAACTTTTATATACTAAACTCTGTTGCTAATCTTAACTCACTCTCTAAGGTAATCTCTAGGCTCTTTGCTAACTACTAGACTACTTATAAATAAACTGAGGAGTATCCTGACTGGTGCTTCTTTTACTCTGTAATGTCAGATATAGTTTACACTGGGGGTAAAAGTCTATAAGATAGACTCAAAGATATGTAAACTTGTTGAACAACCTTGGCTTTAGCTTATGTACTGTGCTATCTGTCTGTTACATGGTTGCAACTTCAGATAATAGGAAGAAGTCTGAGATGGGAGTGAGTGCTGATTTAGTGTGTTACCATTGAATACCAGAGATCAAGTTCAATAAGAATTTATATTTGTTGATTATCAGACTAGTAAATTACAGTATAACTACTAGTCTTATATATGAGTTTCTTAGAATTTCAGTAGTATAGTCTCTATTACTCTGAGTGGAGGTTTCAGTGTTAATACACTGATAGGAATGACTCTGCTATAGAAGACCGAGTCGAATAGGAGTATCTCTGTTATAGAAGGTAGAATATCTGGATAGTTGCATCACTACTGCAAGGCATGTTGTGAGAAAGGTGGCTGCCATAGAAGACAGGCTTGTATGGTTGACAAGGAATGTACTGCAGAGATATGTTTTCCAGATGAGTGGACTTGGCATATGATATATAACTAAATAGGCTAAATGACACTTTTTTTACAATAAAATTGCTAAAATTATATGTACTAAGTAACCTTAGGATCTAATAGGCTGGGTCAAACAGTATAAGTTGCCTACAGTAGATGTTAGAATCAAAGATGATAAACTTGTTCTTTTTCAATTTTAGTTTCTTATTTAACAAGTTTTTTATATTTTTACTTGAATTCTCCTATTTTTTTCTTTATCTCTTACTTTAGACTGAGTAAAAAAGAGATAACAATGATGTGACAAGATGTGACAACTATCATCAACAAGTTACACACATCACAGTCACAGTTGTAATGTTATGTGACATGGTAGAAGGGTAATATTATACATCATAAAAAATATGATAACCTTATCTATATAGACTTGTAATATTTAAGATGAGCTAGATGTAAGTATACATAGATCATGCACCAGAGATATATAAACACACTTGTACTAAGAATCTTACCAAGTTCTTTTATGCAAAACAATATAAGTTTTTTCTTTTGACTAAACTTTCAAGTCTTAAGTTATAACAGTAGAGATTATTTGCTTCCAAGAACAACCCTGAAATGATCTTCTGGACTTGTGGAGTGCTTTCCACTAGTTTATCAAAGTTGAAGATAATAGACTTAATTTCTTTTTTCTTTCTCATTTTCATTTTCATTATTAGAATTAAGTAAAAGGGTCATAGTATGATATTACATGTGACTTAACACCTGTCACATGGTAATCATAGTCACATTGTCATATAACATAGAAAAAGATATAAAATATTCTAGAACAATGATGTTATATAATATAATTACTATATATTGACCTTATATATAATACATAGCTTTTAAGATAAATTATATAAACTCTATATAAGATTTACTTTAGCTCTAAGCTTAAGTTGTAATATAGTCCTATAATGCTGTAGTTAATTGTTCTAGTAATCTCTTTGTTTTAGATGAGATTACCTACCAAATCACTTGTTTCTAGATATTCTTTTCTCTACTAAAAATGTAGAAAACACTTAAGATCTGTTTTAGTATCTTTGTTCCAAGTTCTGACCATATCACTTAACAGTATCTTAAGCTCATTCTTGCTAATAATATCTGTGTTATAAGTACTCTCTTTCTGAATAATATATATTTTTGCTACAACACTAGCCTAGACACTTTAAAGAGTTGATTTCTATTATTATACCCAAGCTAGGTAAATCTGCCTATGATATCCTCAAGATCTTTAGGCCCATTATTCTTCTTAATATACTTGGTAAACTCATTAAAAAGATAACTGCTAGATAATGCTGTTAAGTACAATATTCTTTATTCCAACTAGCTTGGAGATATAACCTAACAGTTTACTGAGAATGCTAGTATATTTCAATAAACTTGGTTTGAGTTGGTTAGGCTAAGAGATCTAAAACTAATGTAGTAGCTTTTGATATTGCAAAATTCTTTCTTTTCTTAAATTACAGTATGTATACTTTAATTCTTAGATACTTTGGCTTTATAAACTACATAGTTAACTTCTTTTCTGACTATCTTGTAGACAGATCAATCCAGCACTTCTAGAACTTTTTTCTCTCTGATATCTATAATATAGATATAAGTATGGGACAAGATTCTGTATTATATCCTATTCTTTTAGTGCTTTATATTGTATTTCTTATTTGTATTTTTGAAATCAGAGCTCAAACTCTCAGCTTAAACACTTTTATTCTCTTATTTGTAAATAATAGTTTTTTAATTTATTAGAGAAAATCATATAATATAACCTTGTCAGAGCTTGATAATAGCTATAAAGTAGTTACAAACTTGATAGTTTTATTTGGCTTGGTCATAAAGTATAACAAGTTAGAGATTTTTTATTTTTCTAAAGTACATAATGACTTTAATTCAGAGCTGGACCTCTTAGCAATTTATATGTCAGAGTTGAAAATGATGGACTTGATTTTCTTTTCTTTTCTCATTTCTATTTTCTATTTCTTTTATTTTCTTATTTTTGGACTTGGGATTAAGAGTCAGTATTACATCATATATAACTATTACAAATTGTTATACAACATAATACTATATCACATATATATCACATGATCATATATCATACAGAAAGATATAAAAAGTTTCAAAACAATAATATATTTATTATATATTGACCTTATAAATTATATATGGCTTTTAAAGTAGATTAGATAAGGTCTTATATAAACTAACTAGCTATTATATATAAAATAGACATTTTGTACTTAGAATTTTGTCACAAACTTTATTTAACTTGTATCTCCACAACTAGTAAACTAATTCTTACAAACTAAGTTGTATTGAAAAGCCTCAAATAAAGGCTATTTACATATATGTGGGATATACAAAAGTAATAATAGAATACTGTTATATGCCAAGTCTATCTGTTTGAAAAACACATCCCCATGATAATACTCCTTATCAATATCTAATCTAAAAAGCCCACCTCCTATAGCAGTCACCTTTCTTGCAATATGCCCATGTGGTAGTAGTGTAACGATCTGAGAATTCTGTCTTCTATAATGGAAGTACTTCTATCCAACTCAGTCTTTCATAATAGTGTTATGATCTTAATCCTTAGGGTTGGATATAAGAACAACTCTTATATTAGAGAAACACAAGAGAACTCAATAGAGATTCCTTTACAAACTAGTCTATCTTTTATACTACTACTAATGGTCCATGCTCGCTACTGTGCACCCTATCCTAAATAACCATATGTAGGACATGAGGTCAACATGTGGTATTCATGTTGTATGATGTCATTTGTTTTAGAACCTTCTACTTTATTCTCCCAAGTCTCATGACCCATGTTGTGACCACACCATCAGATTGTGACTGATGTGATGGTGTGACAGATCACTTCTGATCCTAACCATAACTGTTCTAAAAATAGAAAAATGAAAAGTAAATCAAAAGAAAAATAAAAATAAGAAAGAAAAATAAAATAAATGAAGTCTACTTCTTGTGATCTTAACAAACAGAGTCATACTCCTGTCAGTGTTTTAACACTGAAACCTCTACTTGGAGCAATAGAAGCTATATACTCTAAAACTCCAAGTATCTTCTATAGAATTTCTTTGTATATAAGACTAGTAGTTACACTGTAATTCTCTAGTCTGAAAATTGATAAAGATAACTCCTATTAAACTCTATCCCTGGTATTCAATGGCAACACACCAATCAGTACTTACTCTATTTTGGACTTCTTCCTTCTATTGGAAATTATAACTATGTGACAGATAGACGGCACAGAACATAAGCTAAAGCTAAGATTATTTTGCAAGTCTACATATCTCTGAGTCCATCTCACAGACTTTCATCCCCAGTGTGAACTGTGTCTGACAGTATTATCAGACTCCAAGTCTACTGTTGCTTCTAAGCAGTTTTATCTGCTGAACCCTCTGTTATAGTCTCACCTGCAAAAAACAACTTTTGCACTTCAAAGTCCAAAATGGCTTCCTCTTTGCTATAACTCTTCAATGTCAACTTTAGTCCCACTGCTTGGAATACTCTTCAACACCATTTCATGCTTTAGTGATTATCTTGCTTATCTGCCTAATGCCCCACAATGCTCAAGACAGATTCATCAAAGAGGCCAATTATTTCTGAGATTTCCTTCTTGTACTATCCAATCTGCTTGGACAGTTTTGCCTGTCCTTAGCCCAAGTATTATCTCTGTAGACAATAATCCTAATTGGAAGGATGCTTCTATTACTAATTCCATTACTAATAAGCAGTTGGCCAATACACTTGATTGACTTACAAATATACTTAATACTAATCAAACTCCCAGTCCTGATTCTTATTCCAATGTTACCTCTACTTCCATACTAATCTGGCATAATTCAACATGGATATTGTGAAAATCAACTTTGCAATAACCTATCTCACTGGAGTAGCCCAAGACTGGTTTGAGATGGGCCTCAACCAGAAAGACCAGAGCATTTTGCAAAACTGGCTTTTTGACTGGAACTTGTTTGTTGACAAGCTATATTGACATTTTGGTCTCTCAGACCCTGTTGGTGAAGTGGCCAATATGCTGAATAATCTTTGTATGAAGCCTGGAAACAAGATTTCCACTTACAATATGGATTTCATACACTATGTCTCTCAACTAGGTTGGGGAAATAGTATGCTGTACTACTACTATTACCAGGGACTTCCAAATCAGATCCAGAATCCTATCTCTACCTAGGAACAAAGAAAACCCACCTTGTTCCAAGACATGTATACTTTGGCAATGACTATCAATTACCATTACTG
>Ga0157366_1000656_pt1 | contig 14823 bp, 23 predicted proteins | sample AttbisABBM1_FD_113149 | JGI IMG/M metagenome (GOLD analysis project Ga0157366, IMG submission 113149) | Fungus gardens microbial communities from leaf cutter ant in Botucatu, State of São Paulo, Brazil - Atta bisphaerica ABBM1 | ecosystem: Host-associated > Fungi > Mycelium > Unclassified ...
AATTATCCATGGATTGGATGGATTTCACTACAAGAGTTATTGAAGAGAGAGAGGTGAAAATGGGCCAAATCTGGCAGTCAAAGTATCAATATGATGGGTCACTCCAAAAGAGATATGGAAATCTCAGAAGCAGGTATGTATACTTGGATGAACTGTTGCAGGTTCTTTAGTATAGAATATCACATAGAACAGAAGGGAGAATAATGCTTAGACTAAGTCTAACTTCAGAGGGGGGCCTTAATTTGCAGATAATGAATTTCCACTAGACAAATGCGATAGGATCCAGAAGCGCATCAATCCAGAATTCAATGAACACTTCGTCAATCTCAACAACTGACAAAGAGGATGACTTGAATGGAAGTTTGGTAGAAGGTTCGGATTGAGGGGAATTGGAGTGCGGTGTTGAATGGCATTGTGGACAGATTTACGCCGAACTTTGCTTGGACCGCGAGGTGGTGAAGGGACTGTCGAATGTCTACTTGCCTTGCGGAGTGGTGGGTTGGTCATCAAGAATATTTCTAAGAGCATAGCTATCTTGACACCTAAGAGATCAGGACACTGATGGCTGATAAGTGGCTGCTTGATAAGTGGCTGCTTCTTATCAGCTCGAGACAGGAGCTTAGCTAAGACACAATGTGCCGCATCACATTCTTATAAGTCAACCAAGGCAAAAGAGAACACCATACCAAGCATCAACTAGCAGTGCAGATTGGAGTCAACAGCCCTGCAGGTAAGATCAGGCAAAGGCCCAGGCTAATCAAGGATGCAGAAACTGATAAGCGTGCTCTGAATGGGAGAGAGGATAAAACGAAGAAGAGAACTGGGCAACCACCCCTCAGTCAAGTCGACGAGGAGGAAGATGCTTATATTATATACCTTGAGAAGAAGCTGGGCTACGGAAAAGGAAAAAAGAGGACGAAGAAAGCTTTACTTGAGGAGGACGGGTTGGATGGCAAGTCGATTATTTATTGTAGGCCACTCATTTGATTATGACCGGTTCTTAGATTTGGAAGACTGGGCTGATTCTTTTGCTTTTCCTGCGATTGCGTGCTCTCATGGACAATTTTGAAGCCTCTGACCCCAACACAGAATAATCAAGGTCTCAATGGACAAGACACTGACCTTGGTGCCGGTAGTGGGAAGAGTGGCCTTGCATCTGGCAATGAGAATATCGATGGACAAGAAGAGGAAGCTATGGGAACAAGGGGAGAAGAAGATGAATGGGGAGGCATCTCTTATCATATAGACGGTGAGACTGGCATTGAAACCGAAAGCCCCAAAGGGAATGTTACCAAGGAAAATGTTGATTCTCAGTCTCAGCAAGCTGTGGGTGCGTTTTTTATTGTGTGCGTATCTTCCTTGACTGATACATGTTTTTCTAGTGACGCATCATATCCCACCTCACCTAAGGAACAAGCAAAGTGAACTGGAATCTGAAGCAATTACACGACTCAAGAAACAATTGAAGGGTTTGCTTAACAGGTGTGCGGTACCTTCTACAATTTTCTGTTGACTCTGATGTGCTCCCTAGGATGAGTGAACAAAATCACTCTTCAATAATAGATAGCTTCGAGGAGTTGTATCAAAGTAATCGCAGGCATGGTTTGTGCTTCTATCTTATTGGCAGGTACACGTCTAACAGATACATAAACATGACATCCAGCATCACGAACCTAGTCATAGAGGGCATTGCTTCCCACTCTATATTGCTCGACTCCTACGTTGTTCTACATGCAGCACTCATCTCGAGCCTCTATAATATTATTGGTGTTGAGTTTGGTACGAATGCGCACCGTCCCTCTTATCTCCGCTCATAGATTTTAAGCCGCCTATTTTGTACAAAATGTAATGAATTACGAGCGTCACCGAAAAGAATTGCAGACATCCGAAGCTGCTGTACATGATGAGTTTCAGCCTCGAGTCCAAGAAGCAGAGGTTAAAGGGAAGGAATGCTCGAATCTCATGGTGTTATGATCAGAGTTGTACAACTTCCAGGTTATTTCATCTGTGCTTGTCTTCGATCTCGTTCGTCAACTCCTTGAGGACGACATGATTGAGTTAAACGTTGAGCTCCTGCTAAATATGATGCGCAGTGTGTCTGTACATTCAATGGTCTTGGGACACATACTCAAGTTTGTGCTAGACTCTGGCCAACAGTTGCATCAAGATGATCCTTCAGCTTTGAAAGATATCGTTGATATCGTACAGAAGAAGGTTTCTGGGCAGGATGAAAGGTCTCTAAGGTGTGTCCCGTCCTCGAGGGTTTCTGTCCAAGTTACTGAGGATCAAGTCATCATAATTCTCGAATACGTTTTATGGTTAAGACCCTGATCAATCTCAAAAACAACAAAGTCAAACGCAATGTGACCCAAGACCAAGGTAGCGAAGCTGTAGAACGAATGAAAAAGTTCCTAGCTAATCTGTCGAAAAAGAAACACGGTAAGTGGTTTTCGCCTCCACTCTTTCATCAGCAGTCTCAAAAATGCCCAAAGTATTAGCTCACGATGTCCTTCGAGTTTCCCTTGATGATCTGGGCTCAGCAGAGAGTAAAGGAAAATGGTGGCTTGTAGGCGCTGGTTGGGGCGGCAATCCTCTAGTAGAGGCAAGAGATAGCATGGCAGATATGCAGTTACAATCGTCAACGACTGCACTGGTCATCTCCTAAAGCTCGCGCGGAAGCAAGGAATGAATGCTGACATTTGACGGAGTATTTTTGTTGTTCTCATGAGCAGCGATGTGAGTCGCCTCCCAGATTCATTCTGTCTATCGTCTTCTTAGGGAATACGCAGGATTATGTCGATGCTTGTCAACGCTCAACTTGACAGAAGTCCAGCAGCGGGAGATTGTACGAGTGCTTCTTCACTGTTGTGGCAATGTAATGCACTTTTGTTCGTCTATGTCCTTTTTACTAACCAGCAACCTGGAATAGGAGAAAATATACAACCGGTACTATGCCCTTGTCTCAGTCGCATTCCTATAGAATTACATTGCAGTTCTGCTTGTGGGATTTTTTGCGAAATATGGGCGAAGCAACGGTTGGTGGAGCAGAGGTAATCAAGAATACGAAGAGTGACAACGCTGTATTTGATTTGAAGAAAATAACAGGCTCGCGGATACGCAATGTAGCAAAAGCCTATGCGAGGTGGATTGCGAAGGATGTTGTAAATATGAGCATCCTCAGGGTAACTCGGACTCGCTCTGAATAGCTGTTTGTGTTGATGCAATGACCAAAGGCCGTAGATTTCACCGTTCTTAAGCCTCAAAGCCACCAATTTCTTCGGGAACTCTTGTTACAAACATTCATCAGTAGCCAATCTGCGACGCCGTTCACTGATATAAGTCAACCACCAATGACGCGGAACCGAGTGGCGATTGAAGAGATCCTTGTCAAAGCTGTACGAATAGAAAATCTTGCCATGGGTTTGGTCTACTTCTTGACCAATGTTTTCTTGAAACACGCATCCGATGATGACGCAGTCACAAATTTCGTTGAGTGGGCTAGTGGGTTGGCATTGGACATACTTCGGACAGCCATAGGCAATATTCCGTCATTGTGATGTATTCCGGGGGAGGAACTACAGTATAATGTTACGTGAGTCTGCGAAAAGCTACACTTGTAACATTACTGCCTGTATGACCAGTAAAGCTGAATGTTGGATGTTGTATACGCGAACTGGGGGATGTTGGTTAAACAAGATGGAAGATACAAGATAGTCGACCCAGCTCACTGATATAATAAAGCCTGTCTCTTGGGTGATAAAAGCGACCTTGACCTCTTCCTCTGTAAAATTACAAGCTACAAGATCAATGATTTGGCTCGTATACAGGGACGACTCCAAAATAGATCCTACATGTGATGAGGAATATTCCACCTGGTTCAAGGACTCGCACGACACGAGCTGGATATCGAGCAGCAGGAGACTTCCCTTTTTCATCCTTTTGTCCTAAAGCAATGGATACGTTCCCTTATCCAGGACAAGATCCCACAGAGCCAGGGATCCTGTGATTTAGGGGAGACAGATCATTCCTGAGAAAATCACATTCATCAAAGGTCACCTCCACTGCATTTCGGGTTTGTGCAATGTTAGCTGCTAGTTCGACAGCACCTCGGCAGTAGTCTATGCCTGCGAGAAGCATCTGGTCATACCCAGCTTCCGTGAGGGCTAATAGAAGTGTTTCATTTCCACTACCTACTTCGAGGACCGCTGGACTCAACGAAGCAGGCATATGCTCGATGGACCAATCAAACGTAATTGTAGGACGAACCAGACCTACCTACCCTTCGTCCCCGATTTCCTCGAAATTGATAAGTTCCTGTGCATAAAAACTAGCGGAGATGAGTTCAGATAAAATTCCATTTTTTTCACCTGGACATACTGTTCCTTCGTCCCAAGCTTTGACGATTGCAACTCGGTACTCATCGTTGTGTGTGTGCAAGGAAAATTGTGCAAGGAAAATTGCTTAGTCAGACCAGTGACATCATATTTAGGCCCAAAGCGACACCAGGTGTGGAAATTTGTTACAGCAAAGCCTAGCCTTTCGTCAACACGCTGTTGTTTCACCCAAAAAGCTCTAACCCACTAGATAGTACAAATCATTGTATCACCGACCACGTCCTTCAGACTTGTCGAGAAAATCTTTCGCTTCGTTGATTTTACTAGCAAGGTACGGTGAACCCCCACGATCGGGATGGTTTGCAAGCATAATTTGGCGATGTGCGTCCTTTATTCTAGTTCGCAGCATAGGTCCATCTCTATGGGATATTTAAGATGCTGCGATAGAAGAACGTGAGCGGAGGGGCGTACTTCAAGCCCAAAATTTGAATTGCCTCCTTCCGGTCCATCTTGGCTTTAAACCCGCCTTTCACCCATTGTTCTGTGGCTACTCTGCCAATAATGCCGCGCTGAATGAGCGTTCTGCCAACTAGTGCGGCAGTGATAGCACCGATGCCAATTATGACTGGAGTAGTCATTGTTGGTGAAGGAGCTGGCCTCTTATTTCACGGAAATGTAGCTGTCACGTGATAGAACAATGCTGGATGCTACATTCACTTCCTGTGCTTCAACGCGAACCATACGGGCAGAATGATATACGATCTCTGCAGGGTGTTTTCGAACTATGTCATTTACAAAATCGCGCTCTTTTCCTTGGTATCCAATGTTCATTTTCTCTCTGTTTTGAATCCAGAATCCAGATCGTATGCCCCTCGTGATCGGCAACGTCACCTCGCAAGAGGTGTACAACAGTCGCCTCAAATATAAACGTAAAATTCCTGCGAAAACATGCTGTCGATTTATCGACGTTACGAATGGTCGGGAAGAGCGCCAGGGGAAAAGTTGGATAGTGAATTGTATCTATGAGATTACATCACATTTGTTTTTCCACAACAAACCCCTATGATGCTCAAAGATCGTTGATAGATCGTTGATGGAGAATCGCTCGGAGGATGAGGACCTAAACTGGAAGGACAAAGTTTTCAATATCGATTCCTTCCAAGGCAAGCTGAATTTTTGATTTTGTCGAAATAAATCTAGAGAACGAGGACGACTATATCACCATTTGTCTTGTTCGTACTGATAGCATCGGATTTCTGAAAGATGTACCACGAGTAAACGTTATGCTGACCCATTGCAGGAAGGGTTTTCTGAATGGCCAGCTTTCCCACGATAAATTCCTAGAACAGTAAATTTGATTGTAGATGTGATCTTCGCCTTCCTCCGAGGCATTTCCCGGCGTGAAAATCGTCCAGAAGAATTCGTTCCATCTTGGTCTCTTATCACTTACACCAAATCCGATAAGCGATCTACCATGATTTTCAACCAAGCTCTCATTGATACAGGAACAGACGACGTGGAATGTGAAGTAACGACAGTGGCGTACAAGGAATTGAAGTACCAACATTTGGAACCATTTTTTGAAGTTGCCACACCAATTGGTCTCAGTGAAGGGTACTGGAAAGAATCTGTCGCGCTCGCTGCCTTGGCTATTGTTAGCGCTGAGCGTGCCCTTGTCATCGAGTTTCCCCAGCCAAGCCGACGAGCCCAAGTTGAGGCCACGTCTCTCTACGATCCCGACAGTGAACAGTACCAGTCGCTCATGAGCTTCCTCAGCCGCAATGCCGGGGAGTTCTTTGCGTTCGACCTGGCCCCTCTGGCCATGGTTTTATATCAGGAACAAGGGCTTTTCCTCAAAAATGCTGTCGACGTTCAGTCCGCCTTTCCAAGAAGGAAACGTAACAGTATTTCCGACATTCTGAAAGCTGCACTAGGCGACGAAACAAAGATACATGAGCTGCTGCTTGCTGAAGCCTTCAATGATGTGACATACAACCCCGAATATCGAACTGCTGCTCTCGGGCCGGTCAAGCGAGCATGGCTTGCATATTACCTTGGCTCGGTTGGCGATGCTGTCACAACATACAGCAGTGTCAAAAGAATCGACACTTTTGATATGAACGATGGTGTATGTTTTGTAGTTTTCAGTGTTTTCGAGTCCTCATGGGCAATTTTTTTCTTAGCTTCTCGACGTTATTGCAAAGATTACTATCGATTCTCAGCGTCTCGATCGCAAAAAGCCCGATCAAATCAATCGAGATTTCGAATATCGTGGCTACGACTTGAAGAACAAAGAGCACGAAATCGCTTCAAAAACATTCAAAAATCGATTCAGGAAAGCAGAGGTGAGCGAGTGACGTTTGTTACCGTTAAATAACTTGATGTATTTTGTTCTAGCAAGTTCGAATCACCGTTGAGGACGATACCGGTAATTTTGCTGCACGTGGCAAGGTCGATGCCCATGGTCGATTCGCAACTTTCAGAGAGCAGAGTATCGGTGACCGAAAAATCACATCTATCATTGGCATTGGTCGTGATGCTCTGACTTCGGCTGAGATAGCTCGCGGTCAAAGTCTGCTCCGCCTTTTACAGGGCCTTGACACTCCCGATAACCCGTGGCTGCAAAACATCTGGTTCAACAAGGACAAAGGTGCTATATCATGGCCCGATGAATGGTTTGCTAATGCCTCCAAATACCCTATGTTGACATCTGCAGTCTGTGAGAGCCTTTCTGAGAGTGCCAAACGGCTCAATGGATCTCAGCATACTGCCGTCAATGCCATGTTGTCGAAAAGCTCGCGAAACGTCATTACCATCATTCAAGGGCCACCGGGTACAGGAAAAACTAGTGTCATTGCCTTCTTCGTTCAGATGGCAGTGGCACTCGGCAAGAGTGGCATCTGGCTTGTTGCGCAATCTAATGTTGCTGTCAAGAATATTGCTGAAAAACTCTCTGAAGTTGGTTTCTATGATTACAGGCTACTGATCTCAGATGGATTCATTGATGATTGGTGAGTGAAGGATTGACTTTCCCATTTGGTTGGTTCGCTAAGCTGGGAAAGGCACGAACACCTCTATGGTGATATCTATGCAAATATCATCAAGTCCGGAGAATTCTATACATGTGGATCGAGGGTCAAGGGGATCAAGGTCTTCCTATGTACACTCAGCATGCTATCGAACGATGCTATAAGTAAAATCTTTGCGAAGGAGTTCCCCATCAGCACTCTTGTTGTTGATGAAGCTAGTCAGATACATGTTGCTGATTACATTTCTGTTTTCTATAAATACGTCTCACTCCGCAAGGCATGCTTTATTGGTGATGATAAGCAATGTGAGTATGAATTCGTCTTCTCTTGCTCTACAGAGAACTCACTGAAAATTAGTGCCACCCTTTGGTCAGGATGACTCTAATCCTGATGCTTTACCGAGTATCTTTGAGTTCGCCCATCTTCGAGGTCATGCATATTTTCTGAATATACAATGTGAGTGATTATATTTTTGTGATATATCTACTAATCAGTTTTTAGACCGAATGCCTCCCCAGATGGGGGAGCTCATTTCAGAGGCTGTCTATGATGGCTGCCTAAGTTCTAACCCACAACATCCTATTAATAATCAAATCTTGGCTTGTCATTTTGTTGATGTACATGGCCAGGAAAAAAGAAAAGAGGATTCATTCATGGTGAGTAGTGTCTATTCTGAGAATATGGTTTCCATTAAAGAATAATTAGAATGAAGAAGAGAGAGATGTTGTATTGCAGATTGCAAAGTATCTACAGGACAATAAACTCAATTACAAGATTATATCTCCCTATGATGCTCAAAAAAATTCTATTGAAATCAGGATGAAGAATTCACCTGAAGGGTTGAGGTGGGAAAATACATGTTTTAATGTTGATTCATTTCAGGGTAATGTTTCTGTAGTTCCTCGATTCTTTTTGAGTTTTCATTTTATATTTCTTAGGAAATGAAGAGGATTATATCATTCTTTCTCTAGTTCGATCACGAGAAATAGGTTTCTTGAAGAGCCTCCGTCGTACTAATGTTATGCTCACTAGGTTCAAGCGAGGTATGTTTGTTGTCAGTAGTAAGAAGTTTTTGGCTGGAGCTGGAAGAAATTGCTTGGTTGGGGAGATAGCTGCAAAGATAGGAAGTAAAGCTTGGTTGAATGTGAATGATATTGCAAAGGGAAATTTTTTTGGACCTAGAAAGAGTCTCAGATAGATTTGGAGGACTGAAATTTACCAGCAATTGTTACCTTCTATAGTATTTACAAAATAAAAAAAAATCAAAAAGTTAAAAATCCAAATATAATCTGTGCAAGATTAATCACAAATGACTTTTGATAAGTGTATTCTCAGATAAAGCTAACACAATCAAACAAAGCTTTTTCATATCTCTCAAAGCATTGGTTATTGCTGTTTTAAAGGTATTTGTGGATGTCTCAGAACTTGAGAATTTACACTCTATCCCAAATTTTATCATCTCAGGAGCAGCAAGATCTGATACATCATATCTCATCAGTCTAGGATAGGAACACATGAATAAAAACCCACAATTGATTCCATAACCATCTTTATATACAGCACCAAACCCAGTTCCATTGAACCAGTGTCCTGCACTCAACCCACTAGTGCTAAGTTTCCACTGCTGACTTTCTGAAAAGAGGGAATCTGTAAAGAGTGATGGTGGGTGTTCATTTGAGTTGAGCATCAATTGTAGGCCAAGGAGGTGACGGTCAATTCCACGGCCAGTTGCAGCCTCGCGAGTAAGTCGAGCGTGTGTGTTGATGGCTTTCGTCAGAAGATTGAATATCCTCTCAGCCTGTTGAGCCTGTTGAAGATGAGAGATGCGTAAGAAAGTCATTACAAACTCACGTTCAGCCACCACCGGTCATTATCCATAGCGAGAACCCAAGTACGGCTTTCATTTGTGAAGGTACGAAGCGCCTCTGTGCGACCACGTCTGAAGATCCGCGTCAGGACAGTTTCGTATGTTGCTGTGAACTCGCGGCGGGTTCGATACCATGCAAGTTGTAGAGCCATTTGAATGTAAGCATCAGGTGAAAATTTGGCTGTAGTAGTTATGTATTAGTCCTGGCGGAAGGTGATTTGGAGAGAAACAGTGCGCACCGACACCTCTGATCCAATCTGTGCCGTACTGATCAAACCAGAGCACGCTGTCATCTGAGTCCATGATAATCGAAGTTGCACGCTTTTCGGCAGCTTCACATTCCCTCCAAAGCTGATCATCAGCGACCCAGTCGATTCGAGTGAAACAGTCTTCACCGCCAGCGGTAGTTGGACGCTCCCCTTCAAGTAATTGAAATGCTCCTTCCTCAATACTTTGGACAATACCGTATTCAGCAACAATGCTAGGTACGAGTGCATCACAGGGCGAGTGCTCGCCCGTAGCGCCTGCATGAGCGAGGGCATCGACAATGATGGTAAACGGCTTATCATAAAACCTATTTGCGAAGTTGTCAAGGGTTCCGCGAATCATATGGAGGGGTTGGTCGTGGGTGTGGTAATGCTCAAGTTCTTCTCGAGACCAAGTAGAAGAAGGATAACTGTTGGAAATACCATCAAGACTGAGTGCCATAGCGCTGGTGAGAAGTGTTTCGTGAGAGGCTTTATTTTCGGGCGAGAGCGAGAGCAAGTAATGAAGATTCTGTAGATAGTTGATGATTTGTTTGGTATTTTGACCAAAGACCGTCGCATACCTTGGCCCAGATGTCTCTGTCATCAGCGCTGAGTATGCCAATAGGAAACGCCACCTCTTTAGCTTTAAGTCTTGCATCAACGTCGACGACCAAATTACGCAGTCTGTCATATATAGATTTTGGTGATGCTAGCTGTCCTGAAGGCGAATAAACAGGTATTGTGTAACAGAAATTGTGAAACATGACGAGCAGACAGCGGGCAGACAGCGAGCAGAGTCGTGGAGGCGGCGTCGAGAGAATATCGCAATTTTTTTGCGGTATACGTGCGGTATTAAACATTTTGGATACACTTTCACGAAGCCAAATTCCGGTATGTGTCATTTCTGAATGCTGCTTTTGTCTGGGGATATGTATTCAGATTAGACATTGAAAAGAAGACAGCTGACTTACGCGTCAACGCGATTCTTGAACTCAAGCACGCGATGTATAAGCCATGCCGAACGTCGTAACTGCCAGGTAGTTGCACCGGCCATCCCTTCCTCAGCACAATAATGTTTACGAGCATCCGCTGGGATGAGATTGTCATCATAGAAGGATAACCACCAGTTGGAGTTGATAAGTAAAGGAGCGCGCCATTCGAGATAAGCTTTGTAAATCCAAATGTTATCATCTAGCCAGTTATTGGGCGATTCCTTGTCTAAGGCTATTTTCTGCGATAAGTTGGAATATCCATACAAGCTCCACGCTTCACAGAGGGCGTACCGACGAGTCTCTCTTGTAGTTCCCGGCCAATTCCAGCATAAAAGTCATCTGCCCACTGTTTCCGAAGCTGATATGCAGCAGAAAAATCCTCCGGTGTTGAAACAGACTGACGGAGGAAAGGCTCAATTGACGTCAGATATTTGTCAAGAGTTTTGCGAAGGTCCGGAACGGGAAGACGAGGCAAGGTATGTGTTGAAGTGGAAGACAGCCTTGTATGCATGACGGTAAGAAACAAACGTAGGCTGCGCCTTGGTAAGGTCATTGACTGAGTGACAAAGTTTCACGTGACTTGACGTGCTCTTTTCTTTTATGGTTTATGGCCCAGCCCCCTCCTCATATTGCTAGCTACCTCGAAAGTCGCTTTCCGCGTCCGAGAGTTGACCCAGTACGTAGATATACTGCAGAATATATGACTGGCCTGAACAGGTTCCTGCACATAGGAATGGCTACTGGGTTGTCATGAGTGGCTCATTGGCCAGCCGGGCGCAGATGACTCGTCTCACAAGTTTCTCATTGATGTTGAGCTGCAGCTGCTTCAGTCAGACTTGAGAGACTCCATGATTGATGGAACAGGCCTACCTCAGAACATTTCTCAGCCGGACCACCCACAGGCCAATACTCGACTCGCTGGGCCTCCTATCCTTGTCGAGGTCGCAGCTATGACTGAAATTGCGCACAGCGCATATCAGCTTAATCAGATCCGTGTTGTACGTGAAGAACGAATGCGGCTCGGTCAAACAGGTGAGGATGGTGAAGGTGAAAGCGACCTTGAGATAGAAGGAGAGGGGCCGATACCCAAGTATCCGCGAGGAATGCTCAAGTTTGAACTGTCTGATGGCACAACGACCCTGACTGCTATCGAGTACAAGTCTATACCAGATATCGTTCTCGGTAAAACGCCGCTTGGCTTCAAAGTATGGTTTTATCCATTTTGTGCACCCAATTTGACCTCCTTTGCCTCAGATACTCCTCAAAAACACATTGATACGCCACGGCATCGCCTTTCTTGAGCCTGACACTGTAGAACTCCTAGGGCACAAGACGGACGATCGCGAGATACTTCAAGCTGATGACTTCATGCGTGGACTGCGTGTCCGAATGCGGTGAACGCTATCATGTTCTCAGTAAATCCAAATTTACCTTTGTCTAGACTACCTGATCATGATCAACCCGTGATTGAAGAACAATCCCAGGTTCTCCATCCCGTTGCAGTACCACCTGTCCGTCCTCCCTTGCGTGAGATCTCTCTTCCACTAAATCCTTCATTTAACCCAACGTACAACGACGACGAGAATATTGAGCCGCGTCGTCGCAAATTACCATCTGCAAATGCTACTGTCGCCCCCACACAAGCCTCCGAGGCATCTTCTGCATCTGCCACACTCGTGGCCTCCCGCGATTCTGCCGCCACCTCCCAATACTTTTCTAATTCGGGATCGTCCTCTTCCACTGCTAGCACGGGGTTGTGTGGCCTAAGATTCAATCCTACTACAGCTCAGTCTTCGCAGGCACCTGTTCAAAATGAGTGTGATGACGAGGAAGAGGCGATGCTCAATCACTTCGACTCTGCTGTATTTCTAGAAGCACCTGACAACTTTGGGCCCGACGAGAACGCTCCGCCTATCGTAACTCAGACTCTCAATCCAAAGTCTACACCTTCTCTGATGTCATCTTCATCCCGCACAAGATCCTCGACTGAAAGTCAACAGGTCACACCAACTACCCGTGCATTCGTCTTAGAAGATTCTATCGAGATTATTTCATCCAAATCCTCTTCAGGAGAAACTCAAAAACAGAGGCCAGCTACATATTCACCCGTTTCAAAGTCTGACGTTGAAATCATCTCCTTCGCTTCGTCTGAGGCTCCAACCAGATTCCGACTCAGAACTCAATCAAAAACCAAAGAGAAAAGGAAGGAGAAGGCCAGCAATTCAAATGATCGTCAATCTGCCACAGGATCTGTAATCGAGGTGTCGAACCTCGAACCTCTTTTCCTGGAAGATTTATCAGACGAAGATGAAACAATACGATATACACATCCTCAATCCAAACTTTATCTCCTCGGAGATTCGGATCGTTTTGGTCGATCTAGGTCTTCTACCAGTCCTGTTCCTTCTGCTGCCGCCCTCTCTCAGAGGAGACGAGAAAGACCTATCAAACCACTTCCCAAACCACCCAAGTTATTGCAGTCGTCATGTCGAAGGTCTCCCCGGTCACTGTATCCACAGTTCAAAGAAATAATTGAAATCGGTAGTGATTCCTCAAACTCGCCCTCGCCAAGAGCTGCTCCGCTACCTGAAATAGTGGAGGGCACAGATGATGATGTAGAATTTCTCGAGAGAAGTGAGAACCCTAGTGATGAAGAAGAACAGTATGATAAGGAGAATATGCCAGTCATGAAAAGGCATGTTAGAAGAAAGATTGCTAATACTCGAGATTCCATAGTCTCTGCCACGATCTTTGGGAACGTGACGGAGAAAGAAGGCGGCTGTTCAGACAATGTAATTGATTTGTCTGATTGATTGGTGTGTTCCCCACTAATTCTTTGAGATGGTCACTGATATTAAGTCTCCACATTGCTGATTGAATTGTACCTTGTGCTTTTACTCTAGCAGTTTTCTTTCTCCTTTTCCTTTTTCCTGAAGTTCTTTCAACCACTCTTTGTCAACGCATCTAGTCTACTTGCTGCGTAAAGCCAGAGAAGTCCAGCTTGGTTGGCCATGCCCCAAATATTTCTACCCGAGAAAATGGGTATAGTCTTTGTCTAGCTCGAAAAACAGCAGCTCGTTGTTCTAATCCATCATTCTTCTATTCTTCATGCCTCACGAAGTAAGCTCATGTTCATAGCCAGTGCTTAACTGTGAGACCCACTATATTGTGGATTAGGGTATACAACTTGGTTGTATCTTGCATCTATGTTATGTGAGTGAAAAAGTGTCCTTGATACTAAGGGTGATGGATTTTGGTGTAGTAAGATTTACTTACTATGACTTTAAGAAATTGATGAAGCAAGGAAACAGGAAAATATAACAAGATGAAAAACTAGAGTATGAGATGGAATAATATTACATACTAATCTGATCATATCTGCCCTCTCTCATGAATAATGTGCTTTCTCTAATCTGTATCTCTCAAACTCATCTGGTGTGAATCAACACCCTCCATTCCTTCATTGATCACTTCTTAGACATTATTGCTGGACTTTCTAGCATCTTCATAAAACTCCTTTTCCACATCCACAAACACTCTATGTAAGGGAATCAACTTACTAGCAAACTCCACAAACTTTCACTCAGGGTTTTGACCCACAAACTCTGATTCCTCACACTTAGAGTTTCCATTTGTGTTAAGCATGGTCCACACTTGAAGGAGGCAAAAGTCTGAAAGGATTAGTAAAGTTTAACAAGTATAGGAACTTATCAAAGTCTATAGTGTTTTGAACTTTCCAGAACAATCTTGGCTTCAACTTATGTGCTGCATCTCCTACTAGTTATGTGGTTGCAATTTCAGAGAAAGGTCTTGGAAGGTGAAAATAAGAGTTATGAGGATAAAAGTAAGTTGTTATGATCTTAAGTCCAAAGAGTTAGACCAAAGAACAACTTTAGATTGAGTAATCATAAGAGAACTTAATAAAGTCCTAAGTACAAACTAGTCTACCTTATATACCACAGACCATGGTCTGTGCACACACTACAACTACCCTACCCTAAAGTACATGTGCTTTTTATAAGGCCAATATGTGGTTACCATACTATATGATCTTCTTTGTTCTAGGACCTTCTTCAACCTTCTCTGTGTCACATGATGGTATGACAGTTGTGACAGTGACAGTGATGTCATGCTAAAACCCCTAACTCTAAGGTTTTTTTTTAATCAACAATTTATTACACAGAGCACAAGAGCAGACTGTGGTAGCTACTTTGTAACTATATATATGGAGACTGAAGCAACAGGAGGAAAGAGATAAAAAAAGGATAGGAAAAAGAAAAAGAAAAAGAAAAAGAAAAAAGAAAAAAGAAAGAAACAAATAGATAATGAGACTAGTAAGGCTAAACACAAGAT
>Ga0157366_1000657_pt1 | contig 14820 bp, 11 predicted proteins | sample AttbisABBM1_FD_113149 | JGI IMG/M metagenome (GOLD analysis project Ga0157366, IMG submission 113149) | Fungus gardens microbial communities from leaf cutter ant in Botucatu, State of São Paulo, Brazil - Atta bisphaerica ABBM1 | ecosystem: Host-associated > Fungi > Mycelium > Unclassified ...
CATGAACGGGCAGGGATGGCGAAACAGCTGGATAATCTGCGCACCTTAACGGCAGGTATGGATGCCATGCAGGAAGCGGTCGCCGAGCTGAAAGTGCTGCAGACACTTTCCTCGTCACGGTAAGTCACTGCTGGCGCCGCGACCAGGAAGGCCCTGCGCCAGTCTCTGTTAAACAGGGATAACAACTAAGGTAATGGCAAAGTGAACCCGGGCTTTCTTGTTGTTATTTATCACACCTCGTCAGGTTGCTTATTAGCCGCCTTATTTTCAAGACGGAAAATTCAGCCTACGTTGCGTTTGATCCTCAATGTCTTAGTGGCTTTTTTCAAACCTGTTCTGTGAAGCTTTAAAATAAAAAAGCCACGCATTCGCGTGGCTTTCACAACCTTGTTCACTCACGTGCAGTTCACTTCACGGTGAGGATTAGACGTTGAACCGTGACTTCAGTTTTATGCTATTTGCGTTACCAACGCGGTAGGCCAGCCCTTCAATATCACCTACAAAGATATGGCATCACGTAAACGCTGGAAGTCGGATGTGATGCGCCGGAAGTTATTGTCGCACATGTTACAGGGCCTGGAAAGCCGGGCTGTATACGATTACGTCATCAGCCATAAGGGCGTTTGTGCACTGGAGCACGATGGGTTTGTTTCCTACGAAGAGGTAACTGACTGGTCTCATCCATACCTTTTGATTGAGAAAAAACACTAAAGAAGCTATTAAACTAGCTGAGGCTCATTACCGGTTGATAAGCCCAGTGTGATGACCTCTTGTCAGGAATTAACATAGCCAGATGCAAGGAACGTCTGCTTTGAGCGAGGAGCGGAGTTCGCAAGGCACTACTTATCTCACAGTGTCGTGATCAGCTAAGAGGTCAGTTCTCCTGGTGTGGTGGCAACAACACTAGCAGAGAAGTACTGATAAGTACTTCAACGGTCCTGTAGCAGACTCAATAATGAGCTGTATATTCTGCTGATGTGTTTGGGCATTTACACAGGAAGAATGTCCCCTCCACTTTGGCAGATGTGCGACAATGGAGCCACGACTTCGTGTTAAACAAGAAATTGATTAACAAAGGGCCTCTATGAACGATCCTGCCCGCCAGGAAGCATGCATAAGGCACGGGATAGGGATAGAGCGAAAGCTGTTACGAAGATACATCTGGCCAATAAAACAACCAGATATAGCTGCATCAATCCGTCAAATGGAGAATCTTCAACGAGGAGAACGTCGGTGTCTAAGTATAGCTGGATCCCTGTATTTAAAAACGTTTGCAATTGGATTGCTGACTACGAGAATAAACAGCAAGTATTGGTTCAAATTCTACGGGAAATAGGTGTTGATAAGGGACTGGAGGACGAACTTTCTGATGGAGATAGAGAACCGCTGAAAGTAATTGACCCTTTCACTTTCTTTGCCACCTTTATGAAATATGGCGTAGTTAAACGTACTGAGCTCTTTGCCGCTCTGCTGAAAAGAGCTGGTTTACCCATCTCCGCACCAAGCGATTTCAATGGTGTACCAAACGCACAGCCACTCAAAGTCTGGCTCTTTCCTTATGAGAAAGAACGCGCTGCCGATATGCTGCCCAACCTCTGGGCACTGTTTCATCAGATGCGTGCGGGGGAAATCAATGGTGAACTATTCAATAAAATTCTGACTATCCCTCATACCGGTTTCGCCAAACTAACTGAGTGTTTGTTTTATTTATCACCGGAGAAATATTTTCCAGTAGATGCTCAGACGAAGCAATGGCTCAAGAAAAAAGGGCGTGAACTGCCTAAAGAGAACTGGCAATCCTACCAAGAATTGTTGTCATGGCTGGACAGTACACAGTCAAAACCATATTACGAAATATCGTATGAAGCTTGGTATATAAACCAGAACAATTCATTCTCGTCAGTTATTGCAGATGAATACTTAAGTAACCGCTTCCCTGATACACGATCGTCAACCACACATCTGATTGCTTATAAAACGGACGCAAAGAGGGAGCTGGCATTTGATCCAGGGAATCCCCCCGAGAAAAAGAAAATTAAAATATTTGTTGATGAGCAACCTGCGAACCCAGATTTTGCCCGATTTATAGCATATGAGAGCAACAAGAGTCGCAACCACCATATGTCATCACACGCCCCTACCCTTGCTCAAGGAAATGCAGCATGGGCAGTTGAGATTAGCAACATTGAGCAATTAATTACACTATGTGATTGGTATGCAACCTTACCAGATAATGAGCGATCTGCCATGGAAAATAAAGAGCAATCTGTGAAAAATTATTCATCTCTGAATCAGATTCTTTTTGGACCACCAGGAACAGGTAAAACCTACTCTACGCTGGAACGCGCAGTTTTGCTGGCAGAACCCGACTGGTATAGCGATCTGCAAAGCGAGAATCTTAGTGCTGAGCAGTGTCGGCAAAAAGTCAAAAACAAATACGAAATGTTGTGTGCAGACAAACGCATTGCATTTACTACCTTCCATCAAAGTTTTTCGTATGAGGATTTCATTGAAGGCATCCGTGCTGAGGTAGCAGAGGAAAATCAGGGGATAAAATACAAGATTGAGAAAGGTGTCTTCAAAGAAATTGCCGACCGTGCTTCTAAGGCAGTTGCAGCAAAAGAGATTGGGCTCTCTCAAGCACCAGATATCTGGAAAATCTCTATTGGCCGAGCCAATGAAAAAGAAATGCGTGATCGCTATATCAATGCAGGTGAGGCACGTATCGGCTGGAACAAAACGGGTGATTTAACTCAGCCTTTTGAGCAAAAGTCACAAGAACAACAGGATTACTGGAACTCATTGAGTAATCCTAACCATAACGCCCTTAACGCCTTTTCACATGATGTAAAGGTTGGTGATGTTCTGCTGTGCCTGAAAAATATGGAAACCGTTCAGGCCGTTGGAATTGTCACTTCAGACTATTCATTTGATAAAGGCTCTGAAGAGTCGGATGAGTACGCGCATGTACGCAAGGTCAATTGGGTGTTGAAGGATATTGAACTGAACATCCTTGCACTTAATGGCAGTACAAAAATGGTTCAGCAGACATTGTATCCGCTCTATCGGATCAGTTGGCATGCTTTGATTGCTGAGTTAGATAAACAACATATTCCCATGCCTGCCTCATTGCATGAAGCAAGCAACGTCAGAGAACGCCAGAATTATATTCTCATTATTGATGAAGTGAACCGCGGCAATATTTCACGTATCTTCGGAGAGTTGATTACGTTACTGGAACCAGACAAACGGCAGGGGGGCTCTGATGAACGCACAGTCACTCTGCCTTATTCCAAAGAATTATTCACGGTACCGGATAATCTGTATGTTATTGGCACGATGAATACGGCAGACAAGTCATTAGCCCAGCTTGATCTTGCATTACGCCGCCGTTTCGAGTTTGTAGAACTCATGCCACAGCCCGATTTACTGTCCGACATCTCAGTATTTGGCGTTAATGTCGGTGAGTTGCTGACAGTGATGAATCAACGCATAGAAGTCTTACTCGATCGTGATCATACCTTAGGGCACGCATACTTCTGGCCGCTGAAGAATGCCAAATCTGAGGATGAAAAGGGCAAACTGGCGGCTGGAATTTTTGCGAAACGCATAATTCCCTTGCTGCAAGAATATTTTTTTGCAGACTGGGAACGCATCGGTTGGGTGCTGAATGATAGCGAGAAGGCACCTGAAAATAGATTTATTCAGACAGGCAATATCGAATGCGCCATTGAGGGTTTGTTCCCCGAGTCCATTGCAAGCCAACTAAACGATCGCAGATACCGGATTAATCAAAGTGCATTCTCGAATGCCGCAGCTTACCAGGGAATTATTTCCAAAGGTGGAGTTACCAGCTGATGATACAAGTGCGTGAGTATGCCCGTTTGACCACGAATGAACGCGTAACATCATCTCTGGACTGCGCAGTAATAAAACCTGCGACATTAGAATGGTTGCAGGAACTGGCCTCAGACTGGAAAGGTGAAGAACCATTGTTACTGTCTGATGGTTATCGCGCACTAAAATTAGGCAGTTATGTCGGATACCTGCAAAGTCCAGATGGCGAAGGGATAGAAATTTTACCCAAGGCAAGCCTTGGGCATGATAACCCTCTGCAAACACGCAAGGTCTTACAGCGCATGCTCTTGGCCGCTTTAAAGATTCGACCACGGGTAACTGGCCCAGCTGAACTAATGCGGATGAATGTTCCTTTACACGAATGGATTTTTAGCCAGTTCCTTTTTGAGTTGCAGTTGTTGGTTGCCAGAGGGTTGCGTTTTGACTATCGTCGAGTAGATGAAGAAAGCCGCTTTATACGTGGCCAATTACAAATCCAGCGCCAGCAACTGCAATCTCCGGCACGTCAGCATCTGTTCCATATCAGCCATGATGTTTTTTCGCCGGACCGTCTAGAAAATCGCCTGCTGAATACCGCACTCAACTATGTGTTGGCAACTTGCAAGAACAGTGAAAACTGGCGACTGGCGAATGAGCTCTCACATTCTATGGCTGAAATCCCTTTACAGACAAAGCCACAACGTGAACTACGTCAGTGGAACAGCAGCAAGCTGATGCAGATCTACAATGACGTATACCCCTGGTGTACGTTAATCCTTGAGAAAATGAACCCGAATTTTCAGCAAGGCAATCGCAAAGGTGTATCACTCCTTTTCCCGATGGAACTGCTATTCGAAAAATACGTTGAGGTCTCACTCAGATCGCATATACGCAAAGGAAGCCAACTTTTATCACAAGCTAGTTCTCAATATCTGCTTGAGCACACGGTAGGTAATAGAGATAAGCCACAAGCTATGTTTCGGCTTAAACCAGATCTTTTGCTGAGCACGTCAAATGGTGCCCAAACTCTGGATACGAAATGGAAACTCATTGATCAGTCAGCCTGGCAGACAGATAAAAAATATAACATCGCCCAGTCCGATCTTTATCAGATGTTTGCATATGGGCATAAGTACCAAAATGGGCGGGGACATATGATGTTGATTTACCCCAAACATTTATCTTTTAATCAGTCATTACCACCCTTCTACTACTCGGATGCATTGAGGGTCTGGGCTGTTCCCTTTTGTCTGGATAGCCAGCAATTGGTGCCGGGCAGCTGGCAAGAATATTTCCCTAACCTCTCAAGACAAGAATTGATGACAGGAAGATGTATAGAAATATAGGAAAGTGAGAAAATCTATCATGGTCAGTTAGGGAACGATGCAGTTCCAGTAGGATTTTTTCTGGTCAGTTATTTTGCTCATCCTTTTTGACTGACACGACATACATCAGATAGCTGCTGCATAGTTTGTGAGCGGAATGGGTAAATACTTTCGGGTGACCAAACGACTACATTATCAGGCGTAAAATGTTAACGTCCGCTCTTGGCACGGAGTGGGCAAGTTACCTGAGCTAAAGGTCCGCTGTGAGCGAATTGCGGAAGCTGGACTTTGTGACCTTACAAGGTAGAGTAGCTTGAAAGGAAGCCGCCCCTACCCGGTAGGTATAATAAGCTATTACCTGCTCAAAACGGCAAACTGCAGGATGGCAACAAAAACGCCAGTTATATCAGCAGACCTGCTGAACAGCAGAATACAGGTCATGGCAGAATCTTAAGGAAATGAGCGCCTGACGGACATTAAAGAGTTAAGTTTCAGGGGCTCTATCACGGGGGTGTCAGCGGTCTGGCTTCGTGCGTGTATGCCTCGTGCAAAGGCATATGATCTAATGCCCTAGATGAACGTATAAGAAATAAGGAAAAAACATGAGCATGAGTCAGCGTCTGGATTCGATTCAAAAACTCCTCATTACCCTGCACAGAAATTTTTTGATGAAAGCCCGTCGCCAATGAAGCTTCAAAAGCTTTGTTATTACGTGCAGGGATATATGATTGCGAAGGGAATCACGCTTTTGATGAGGACTTCCAGGCTTGGCAGCATGGACCTGTTATCCCTGCGTTATACCAGCGATACAAAGATTATGGCTGGAGAGGTATCACAGAGGAAGTCGACATCGCTGAAAGCGCTTTTGATGAAGACACTTACGCTGAAATAGGCGAAATCGTCGCGGCTTATGGGCGCTATGATGGTGCTGCGATTAGTACTATGACGCACAGAGAAACGCCTTGGATGGATGTGCGCCAGGGTATTGCGGAAAACGAAGGCAGCAACGCAACGATCACCAAAGTATCACTTGCGCGCTTCTTTGAAACAGAGCTTGCCAGACAGTGAGTTCCAGCAAATATTCACGCCGAGCGGATAGCGCACATGACAAAATCTCCAGCGAGAGACTGAGTGTTTCTTTTGAGTTTCTGGATCTGTCATTGCCGGAATTTTTCATACATGGCCTGGATGAAGAGCATTATCGTAAATTTTTTGATTGTCTAAATGCGCTTGCAAATGCCACTAAGGCGCAAATCGTTCAGCAAACTCATCCGTCATTGATTCCCAAGTCCATATTTAATAAAGGCGGCACTTATCCTTCGTTTCCCGCCATTCTGATCGATCTTATCGCGTTGAAAATCCGGGCTCCCAAAAGCGCTCCCGATCCCGATGATATAGAGGCGATTAAAATCGCTGAAGCCGAGCTGCGGGACAGTAAATCACAGGCTTCTGAAGTGATCCGTCGGCTTTCGAAGTTAGGATGCCCAGAAGTTTTGGAAGACTTCATGGTTTTGTGTGGAACAAAGTGTTTTACCTTGTCTGGATTGACCCGGCGCATAACCTATACCCTAATTATACGGGCATACGTCTTCACAAACATTATGCGACAGTTAAAGGTTTTGGTCCGGATGAAATCAGGAGCGTTCTTGATATTAATAAATCCTTGGTCGAAGAATGTAACAAGCTGAAAGCGGACATTGACGATCTGCTTTCATGAAAGGATCTCCATCCGCAGATTTCTGCCGGCGCTAAACCTCGCGCCCTCCCGGCTAAAGACAGGCGGTACTGACGCTGCGCGCATTTCCCCTCGCGGTCGTGCCATCCTGAAACATTGCTCACTCTGTTTATTTTCCAGTGTTGTAGAACTGTGATAGGTGAGGGTGTAAGAGAAGTTGAGCCTGTTCTGTACTCACTTCAATCTGGTTAGTAATTCCTGTTTTAACGTCAAATAAATGTGGCTTTCTGTAGCCACCTCTGGCTCTCCGTTCTGACCGGGTACCCGGCAGTGATTTGGACAATTCAGCATCTGGAAGCGTATCGAATAACAATTCGATTCGTTCGTCGTAGGTTCTGATGAGGTCGACTATCAGTTTGATTTGCGATGTGAGTGCTGTTGCCATTAGCGCGTTCTACGGCTGCTGAGTACTTTAACGGTTTAATCCTACCGTCTGGTGCGATACGTATTGAGGTTTCCAGACAATAAATCAGGCGCGCATGACCATTTTCACGGTTCATCACGGTAATATTTGGTGTTGGTACTTTACGATCAGCCCAATCAATCGCACTCCCTGCGCGGTCTACGTCAAAAACGAGGTTATAGCGGTGTGTTACGCCTTTTGGTTGGATATAATGAGCTTTCTGGGCGATCGCTTTAGCGACTATGCGTTAACATGCGGCGAGGTCATCCGTGTAGTACAGTTTCTTAGGCAATCTTGGACTGAACAGGTCTAAAACTACATTACTCAAAATTCCCTGTTCTTATAGCGGGTAGCGGGCTGTTGTGTTGTTCCGTGCATATGCTGCTGACCTTTTTAGGAATTTATTCCTGCGCCCCTCGTCTTCGTAATCTTCCGCCAAGTTGATTGTACGATTTCGGGGGCGTTTGCTTTTGAGCAACAACCTTAATCTTGAACACAAGGTTGTCTAACCCTATACACAACTCAAAATATAATGGCTCTGTCACGTTAGACGCCATGCGCTTTCGCCCTGTCAGGGAGCTAAATTTTTCCAGATGTCATAGCCGATATACGCCAGCGTTGGGGTAGCAAACAGGGCAAAAATGATGACAACGTAGCGGAGTCTACCCTGACTTGCGGCAATTTGTGCCTCCAGATTGCTCTTTTGCTGGCTCACCGCCTCAGTCAACGTCTGCTGGCTGATTTGCAGAGATTCAATAGCCTGAGTTGATGGGGTCAAATGCTGTACCAGTGCTGCCTGGACGTCGGTGGACAGCGTTTCAAGGCCGCTTAACACTTCCCGCCGATCGTTTTCCTGTCGTTCCGCGAGCGTGGTTCGCGCCGTTTGCACATTTTGACTCACGCCCTTGAGTTGCTGGTCAAGTTCGCTTATAGACTGCTTTATTTGCTGCTGGGCCTGCATGACACTTTCCAGCCGTTCAGCCAACTGCTGGTCACGCTCTCGCGTCGACCGTTGCTCGCTGGCATTCGCGGCGCAGGCCTCCTCCAGGGAGCGGTTAGCAGCCAGCAGTTGCTGCAACAAGGCCTCAGCGCTGTCGATACTTGTCTGTTGATACTGCTGTATAGCTGCCTGGACACTCTCATTTTGCTGTCCAAGAACATCCGACAGTTTTTCAAAGACCTCACCGGTCGCGGCTTTCAGTTGGCTGTCATAGTGCGCCGATTGTTGACTAAGCGCGGCGCTAATATCTTGTTTTTTTTCTTCGACCTGAGTCGAAATAAACTCCCGCAGCTTACTTATCGCCCCAGGAATATCGTCATCTTGCAGCTCACGTAACGATCTTTTCAGCGGATTAATGATTTCTTCGGTGTTTGCGCCTACCGCATTAATGGCATCATTGATCTCTTCAACCTTATCTTTGGTCTCTAGAAACTCTGCATTGAGTTTTTTTAACGAGCTCTCAAGGGGATTGAGCGGCTCCTTAAGTATTTTTACCATTAAATCGGCGAGCGATTTTTCTTTATTTTTTATTTCACTGGTCACGTTCATGTCTTATCCAGAATACTTTTCAGTTAAATTCAGTAAATCTTCCCGCTGATTTTTCAACGCAACGCAGGATAAAATTTGTAATAACGCATAGCAATTATCACGCTCCTGAAATGCCGAATCCAGGCGCGTATTTAATGTGTTGAGATACTCTTCATCAAGAAAATGAACAAACTGCTCGCAGCGGGCAAGATTCTCTTGTAATTCAACGGCAATTTTCTTTAACTCGTCTTCGCGCGAGGCGGTCTGTTGCTCAAGTGACGTCTGCTGCTGCAGGGATTTACTCTGCTCTAGCCGCAGCACATCGAGAGTCATCCCCTCTTCGGTGAGTTCACTTTTGTATTCATTATGGACGTTTTCTGCGGCAGACATCCATTGTGACGTCCACAATTGAATGACTTCTACTTTGGCATTATCAGCGGCATGGATGACGCTGTTTTTATCTGATGAATAATTCGCCGAACTAAGATAGGTGTCGATCCAATAACTATTGAGCGTGTAGCGAATAGCACTGAAGTTTTCATCAAGAATATTCTGCACCGCCTGTCTCGTAGGCTCAACATTCTTGCGTGCCACTTTTTGCCAGTAGGCCGTATTATTTCCCACATCCAACTGGATATTTTTAATTTTAGAGCAATAGTCGGCGATCATGCTGTGTAAAGTGGTACATTTTTCGCTGCTGTAACTTTCCTTCAATTTTAAGGCTGCAGCCTCTTCCGCTGCTTTATCAATAAGCCGTCGGCTGACAGGTAACGCGTGAGCTTTTAATAACCTTTCCGTTTGGTTTATTTTGTGCTGCGTCTGAGTAATAGCGTTTTCCCAAACCGTCAGTTTATCTTTTGTCTCTTGTTGCTGTTTTTTTAGCCCCAACAGTTCCCTTTCGATTGCCGCCGTTTTTTCATCTTGGATATATTTAACGCTGAGGTGGGTATCAAGGGTACTTCGCAGCCGTCCGAGTGGGCTTGTCGACGTTGCAATTTGTTCCAACAGTTCGCTACGCAAGCGGCTGACCATGGGGGCAACCCGGGCATAAAGGGCGGTATCGCTTTCGGCCATACTCAGCCAACTGCTACCAAACTCGAGTGGAAAGTAAAGGCTCCGATCTTTCGCCGCGTCGCTCAGGTTGTTAAAGCGTTCAATCTGTTCAATAAGGCGCTGACGTAGCTGCGTGATATCGAAAGCCGGATCGTTGCGAATCAGCGTCTTCACCGACTGGGCTGAGTAAGAATAGGTCGTCACGATGCGAAACCGGTGCGGCATCGCCTGCCAGTCCTCAATACCCGGCAGGGTGATAACCTCCGGCTGCAGGAAGCTCAAATCGTCGCCACGACCAATCAGCAGAACCAAATCAGCGAAGGGAAGATAGGTCTTCGCCATTTGATTTACATGCTTTTGCTCTTCAATATTGGCGGGATTATCACCAGGCAGATCCAGAATACGTACGCCGGGCGCACCCGGGGTCTGTATCCTGAAAAAACGCCCCGGAATATGAACAATACAGGGAGAATCAACAACCAGTTCACCTCGTTCCATCTGTTTTCTGAGCAACCCTAAGGCCTGTGTCATATCGTCGTCAGAGGCAAACCAGCACGTTTTCAATTGCACAAATAATCCCCAGCGCTGATCCGTTGAACGACGATATTCCATGGTGGTGGCGGTGGCCGATTTCCCGGCTTCCCGCCCGCCGCGCAGCACGTGCGATAGCATTGCTATCTGCTGCAAATCGATGCCCATCAGGTCGAGTAGTAAGGTGGTTTTTCCGACCTGTGTCTTACCAAAGATGACCACGTACGGTTCGGCATTGCTTCTCCTGAGCTGTATCCTTTCCTGAACGTCATGACTTAATGTTTTAATCAGCCTATCGTAGGCGCGAAAAGCCCACTCCGACTGCCGTGACTCTAACCGCTGCCAATAATCGATAACCCTCCTCGACATCATCTCACTCACCACGGCTGGTGATTAACACTTGCAGACCCGAAGCCGATGAACCCAGCTCATTGCGCAGGTCGTCGATAAGGGCATTGACATCGGCAATAGCTTTCGCGAGCCGATCCTTGCGCATCAGCATTTCGTCCATGTGATAACGCGCACGTAACGTTTCGCAAATCCGCTTACGCGCCGCTTTCATCGTCTCATCGAACTGATTGCGTAAATGCTCAATATGGTGGTCATGAACGCTGGCAAGCATAACGTGTGCCTGGGTGCTCGCTTTTTTCTCGAATGTGCGCACTCGTGTTACCGCAGCCGCGGTCACGTAGGCCGCCGCTACAACGGCGGTTACCGCAATGGCAGCAGGATGCATTATCACCGGTGCGGCTGGAAGAGGTGAACTCGCCGAGTCAATGGAAGGCTCATCCTGGCCAAAGAGTGCGCCGAGAATGTCGGAATCGCCGTCGCTAACAACGTCAATCGCCAGCACCGCCGCCAATGATTTTATTGCGGTCTTGCCAAGATCAACCCCAGCGTTGAGAATTTGAACCCCTTCTGCCGCGACGTTACCCGCGGATGTATCACCATCGTCCTGCTCAAGCGTGACGTAGGGCCGCAGCTCTTTGCAAATCTCAGGCATGGCGTACACAAGGCGGGTGTACTCTAGCGAGAGCACTGGGATCAATTCCACGCTTTTCCTCAACTGTTTATTCACCACTGTGGTGTTGTGCGCATTCGACGTGGTGCCATGATTTAGCAACATGCTGATATTAATTGTTTTTTCCGCATCCAGCTGTTCGTGCTGCACAGGCTGCCCGGCGCTATTCATATAGCCAAGTGCTACCAGCTTTTCCAGCTTCGGTGATGCAGGCAAGCTTGGGCGATCGTTGCCGTTTGGAATGGGCTTGAGTTTCGCCGCTGTCAATTGTTGCAGACTGTTCACATAGTCTTCGAAGAAATCAGTTGATGCGTCCTGCCATGAATCCTGAACCAGTTGCTGCAATTTGCCTTTTGTTTCACTGGTGGTATCAAATGCATTAGATACCCAGTTGGCAAATCCCTCATGCTCCTTGACCAGCCTGCGGTCCATATTAGCCTTCGCCGCTTCAAAGGTTTTAGCGATGCACGTTTTCACCTTTTTGGTGTGTTCTCCTCGCAGTTCCTGCACGGCGCTGTCAAACACTTCCAGAACTTCGGCCAGCACTTGGCTGCCATCGTTCTGGCTGCCTTTATCACTGTGGTAATACAGACTCGACTGGGTGCGGATCATATTCATGACGCGCGGCAGATCCTTACTAACAATCCCGGTAAGGTGGGTTAACTGGAGATAACGGTTGGTTTGTCCGGAAAAGTTAAGGTCGTCAATGGCCCGGCGCAGGTGCGGCATCCATTCTGTTACGTATTCCGGATCGTCGATGCCGGTTAGAATAATGTTGTTATCCGCATATTCGGCAGCGATATTGAAGGTTTCAGCCGCGCTGTTTCTCAATTCAGCTTGCCGTTGCGGATTATGGCGATGTGCTTCTGTCTTAGAGATGACAATATAAGGTTCACAATTCTTAAGCTCTTTCTCCAGCATATCTTTGACGATTTCGAGCTGCTGCTGGTTTGCCAGTCGCGTCTCGTCGGTCACGATGATACAACCACCTGCCGCGATCATTGCCTGACGCATCAGTTCCTGCCATTTGCGATTCTCACGCTCTTGTTTCTCATAGCCAGGCAGCAGTAACCAGGCCTGGTTCTTGCGGGTAAAATAACGCTGCGGCACTTTTAACACCGGCAGTAAATCCCCGGCATCAGGATCGCAGACCGCGCGTTGAAACTCGTTAACGTCGACGCTGACATCCTCCAGCGTCAAACCATTTCCAGTTTCGACCAGGCGGCGGACATAACCCTGCGCTACTTTAGTCTCACGACTCTCGAGGATCAGTACCGGCATTTTCTCGCCGCGTCCTTCATTACTGCGTAACCAGCCGCTATTGTCATGATGCAGGTTATACAGGCTCGCCATCAGCGTCGTTTTACCCGCCCCTTGCGAGCCGCCTATCGCCACAATCCAGGTATCGGCGAGCACTTCAGCAAGCAGCAGTCGTCGCATGACCTCAAGTAATTTTTCATCAAGCTCCTCACCGTCAAGTGCGGAACAGGCCCCACGTAAACGACGTAAAGCATTATTCAGAGCCTTGAGCTGGATTTCAGGTGATTCCATTTGCATTTGCTATCCTCGGCAGGTCTTAAATTTCCATCCTTATCGGTCGGCCCGGAGCCTGGAACGATATGAACAACGGCGGTTGGTTTTGAATTTGGAGTGAGTAACGTCCCTTTCAAAGGACCTCTTGGCCCAGCGGCATCCAGGACAGTTTCGGAAAAGTCACCGGCACTGCCGCCAGATGTACAAATGGACACGCGCTCAAAAGAGCAATGGGGGCGGTAATATTTATCGGTGATGTTCCTGTAAAACTAAGCGTACCAGTCAATTTATATTATAAATATGGCCTACTCTCCATTGATTAATACATCAGTGACGTTAGAAAAATTCACTACTGGCACTTAGCAAACATTTGTAGAACTTACATGCTGTACACAGAAAGGTTTTTGGAAGGGCATGAAGTAGGAAGGGGCCAGCAGGGCTTTTAAATATATGGCTATGCGTGATGAACAAAAACATCGTAAACTATGGGCACCTAGTATTCACTGCTTACCCATCCATCAAGCTAATCAGCTCATTCCTGCATCATCACTTTACGCTCATCAAGGTACGTTGCATGGTTGTATGTGCGACGAACATTGTTGGTATCAGCGTGCGCAAGTTGGGCCTCAATAGCATCAGGTCGATAGCCCATTTCGTTTAAACGCGTACTTCCTGTAGTTCTGGTTGCATGGGGGCTATAAATGCCACTCCAGCCGAAGCTTTTTAGTAGCTGGCGCAGGGGGTGCGATGTCATTGGACCTTTCGGATTATCCCTGCCCGGAAAAAGGTGCTGTCGATGCCCGTTTAATCCCTGTAGTGTTCTGAGCATGTTGACAGCCTGGGAGGGAAGGGGAATAAAGTGTTCTCTGCGGGCTCTCATCCGCGCTGCTGGAATAGTCCACAGGGCGTTATCAAGATCGAATGCTGTCCATTCTGCTTCGGTGGTTTCTGCAGGACGCGCCAATGTCCACCACATAAGCCACATGCAATAGTTAACCTGGTACGAGTCACGACTATTGTCAAAGCAGCTTAATAACTTTCCGATTTGCTGAGGATTCAGTGCTTGTTTGTGCTGTGTCTTATTCGCCGGAAGTGCCTTACGGACAGGCCTGACAGGATCGCTGTCCGCTCTAAGCGTCGCTACGGCAAGCTCAAAGACTGATGAAATTGTGCGCCGAGCTTCAGCGGCAATGGTCGGTACGCCGCGTTTAGCGATCAGCTCAAAGGTGTTGGATGCGTCGTTGACCTGCGGATCTTATCTAACTGGCGAGCCTGTGTGGGGCTAACTCCATCCGCGACTTGCTTACGCGCTTGCTCGCATTTCTCGAGAGCTTCGGCAAGTTTAACCGTCGGGTACTCACCCAGCGCAAACATGCTGGATTTACCGTTGAGTTTAAATCGATAGCGCCATGCCTTTTTGCCATTGGGTTTCACTTCGAGGTAGAGACCATTAAAATCATTGAGTCGATAGAGTTTTTCTTTTGGCTTGGAAGTGCGGCATTGCGTATCGGTGAGCATAACGAGGCTTTGATTGATTTTATACCGTTATTGCACTTACTTGAAATTAAGATGGAAGAAGGTTGTACTCATCCGTGTACTCATCTTTGGCAGGATTGTTACGAGATGAGTTGAGACGCTATGAAATGAAAAATCCACGCAAGTGCGTGGATTTAATTGATTTTTGCGAATGTTATGAGATTCGATGAAACCTCATGAGACAACACATTTAACTTAGACGTTAAACAAGAAATTCATCACATCGCCATCTTTAACGATGTACTCTTTGCCTTCTGAACGCATCTTGCCCGCTTCTTTCGCGCCTTGCTCACCCTTATAGGTAATAAAGTCTTCAAA
>Ga0157366_1000658_pt1 | contig 14784 bp, 18 predicted proteins | sample AttbisABBM1_FD_113149 | JGI IMG/M metagenome (GOLD analysis project Ga0157366, IMG submission 113149) | Fungus gardens microbial communities from leaf cutter ant in Botucatu, State of São Paulo, Brazil - Atta bisphaerica ABBM1 | ecosystem: Host-associated > Fungi > Mycelium > Unclassified ...
AAGCTGACTCTGAATCCAGGTTAAAACGTCGAACTTTGTAGAGTGCAAGTGAATTTAACTGTATTGATCACCAGTTTACACGTGGCCCAAAGATGCCAGGGATACCACTGTTCCTGATGGTGTCTGGATACTTTATTTGTGGCGAATACAGTTGCTGGACATCGATGGGAAAAACATTTAGCCTAGCAACAATGATGCGAAATGGTATGGTCCTGTGGCTGTGATGGTTTCCATTTTGGGTTTGCTATTATCTGAGACTGAACGAACAACGGCTTGATACCCAACACTTGTCCTCTTCCCTCTGTCCACTTGCTTGTGGTTTCCGATATTCAAGCGCCAGCACGGCTTAGACCTCTTTTCTGCAGTATTCGACGATCTCCAGCCTTTCTTTTGACGGCCTTCAGGGCTTACGAACCATGTCTTATGAACCCATGTCTCCGGTATCCACCCGCCGCCTCACGGGCAGGAACACAAACCGCTATAGTGTCACTGCTCTCTTTAGCATGGCAGCTGAGCAGGATGTTGAAGTGGAAGACGATCTAGCAAAGGGTGCGTTCTCAGAATGCCTCTTTTTGTGCTCGCTTAGCCTTCGCGACAGCCCAGAAGCGACTGCGCGATCTCAAAGCCAAAATTTCAACACAGTCCAAAAAGAATTTTGTGTTGGAGCGAGATGTCCGGTATCTGGACTCTCGAATTGCGCTGTTGATTCAAAACAGGATGGCTCTCGATGAAGTACGCTGGCTGTTTCCCGCTGTACTTTGCCGTCTGACTCGGGATACAGCAACGAGAAGTTGAACGAACACTTGAAGAAGTAGATCCTACCGAAGGTCACTATCCCGATGACCGCAAACTGCAACAATATTCCAACCTTTTCTTCCTCCTTCAATCTGAACCTCGCCACATTGCTGCTCTCTGTCGTCTCGTTTCCCTGTCTGAAATAGACACACTCCTACAGACAGTCATGTTCACTCTCTACGGAAACCAATATGAGAGTCGGGAAGAGCATTTGCTCCTCACGATGTTCCAATCCGTTCTGTCTGCTCAATTCGAGACAGCTACCGAATTCGGTTCACTCCTACGAGCTAATACTCCCGTATCGCGGATGATGACAACATACACACGTCGTGGACCCGGTCAAAGCTACCTGAAGAGTGTATTAGCGGAAAGGATTAATAGCCTGATTGAGCACAAAGATTTAAACCTCGAGATAAATCCAGTCAAGGTACGTCACTTCCTGTCATGCTCACAGTAATTATCTTTTTGATCGGACTAGGTTTACGAGCAAATGGTTAATCAAATTGAGGAGGAGTCTGGTTCTCTGCCTCCAAATTTGCCCAGAGGTGTACCTCCGGAGCATGCAGCCGAAAACATCGACGTCCAGACCATTATCGCTCCTCGCCTGACGATGCTCATGGAAATTGCTAACAGTTTCCTTTTGACCATAATTGAGAGCATGGAAAGTGTGCCATACGGGATCCGATGGATCTGTAAGCAGATTCGAAGCTTGACAAGGGTAAGACCGCTTTCTCGACTTAGTGGGCTATATCTGATTCCCGTTCAGCGGAAATATCCTGAGGCGACAGAGTTTGCGATTTGTTCACTCATTGGTGGATTCTTCTTCCTTCGTTTCATTAATCCCGCAATTGTCACCCCTCAAGCATATATGCTGGTCGACGGAGTTCCTGCCAAACACCCTCGACGGACGCTCACACTGGTGTGTTTTTTTGTTCTGTTCATGTGATTTCTCTGAAGCTCTCCAAGATTGCGAAAATGTTGCAGAATCTCGCTAACAAACCTTCTTACTCCAAAGAGGCATACATGATCACCCTGAATCCCTTCGTCGAGAAAAACAAAGCGCGGATCAATCAATTTTTAAACAATCTCTGCGAAGTCGGGGACTTTTACGACACTCTCGAAGTGAGTGAACCTCTGGGGTTTTGTATCACTGTTCCTCAACAATTCTTCTGTCTCGCAGATGGATCAATACATGGCTCTCTCTAAGAAGGATTTGATGATCAACATCACACTTAACGAATTATACAACACCCATTCACTAATTTTGCAACACATCGAAACACTTGTGAGTAGTTTTCTTGGTACTGTTAGACTAATTTGGTTGACAAATTTTTGCAGGCTCCGAACGAGAAACAACACTTGCGTATCTTGACAGATGAACTTGGTGTGGCCCCCACTCAGGTGCCACGGAAAGAGAATCGGGCGATCGAATTACCCCTCTACAGTCGATGGGAGACGCCCATACAGGATATTCAAAGTGCACTGATGGATTCCGTATCGTCCAGTGACATGCTGTACATGGAGGCCAAGTCTATCTTTGTTCAACTCATTCGGTCTTTGCCGAACGCTGTCCTCGACTCTCCATATGATCTTGCTGCAATTGCTGAGCGAGCGGCAACGACCAAGGATGCCGTACTCGTGCGCAAAGGCATAAAGGTCAAGGAGATGTTAAGGGAGTTGGAGGAACTCAAGGTTATCGACAAGTCGGATGGATTTAAGCTTATGCAGGAGGAAGTTGCGCAGGAGCTCGTTCATCTTGGGAATCTTCATGAAAAGGTCTTAGCAGAGACAAAATCACTCGAAGCCGTCTATAAAACGATTTGTGACCACAACAACTATATGCGCTCTCAACTTGAGCAATACAAAGCCTACCTTCAAAACGTTCGTTTGACTGCGACCAAGGACAAAGGCAGCACAACTGGTGTTGGTGTTGTTACCGTCGGTGGAAAAGGGAAGAAGCCTGCCAAGACGACCGTCCTTGGTCCCTATAGATTCAGCCATGCTCAGTTGGAAAAAGAGGGTATCATAGTAGAAAGCAACGTCCCAGATAATAGGTATGGTTCTTTTCTCAATATGTAGTAGTCACGCGGGTTCTGACCTCTTGAACAGACGTCCAAATATTTATTTCAACATCACGTCACCTACTCCCGGAACTTTCATCATCGCATTACATTACAAGGGTCGTGAAAAAGCAATTCTTGAGATGGATCTCAAGATTGATGACCTCCTGGAAAAGGTTGAGTCCACTTTTTTGCGATCTGAATGACCTCTGACAGTTCGCTGCAGCAAAAGGACAACAAGCATTTGTTGGATCTAGAATACGTTCAGCTGAATGTGCCGAAGGTTTTGGGATTGCTGAAGAAGGTTTTTGCTAAGCGGTAAAGTGGTTGAACCGCTCCACGCTTGCTTCTCGCCTCTCCCCTCCCTAATTTTTCTCCTGCCCTCTTATTCGTTCTCCTGTATTGTTAACACCCCCTTCATCCCACCCCATACCCCATCACCCCTTTTAGCGTTACCTGTGGATTTTATTTAATATTTCTTTTTTCTTGCTCGTTAGTATCCGGAGGATTCTCTTCATGCCCGGTGTGATATATTACATTTGATAGATGTATCAGTTTCACGATGTAGTCTATGACATGGTGGACATCTGGCTGATCCATTCATCTTGACGTGGTTACGGTGATCATACAAAGTGATCACAGGGTCTTTCCCGACTGGGATGAATTAGGCTGAGTTCTGCACAGCTGAAAGTAACCAACTACTTGGGCGCTGACCCCCTGTCCTTCTTGCCTCACATTCATTTCATTTCGTCCTATTCCCACCACTCTCTCTACTTTCTATCTCATTTTAAGTGTTGGGTACTGACTATCTAGATTTCTACTTCACCCTGCGTATCTTGCAGCGGATACTTTGGAGTGTGAAAACCGCGAATGCTCCTGCGCAATACAATTTTGGAGCGATATTCTTGATAAAATAAGAGGGTGCCAATGTTTTTTGACCTGGGGCTGCGAGTGTTCAGTCTTTGCACTATTTCGAGATGGCTTGTGCTCTTACTCGTAGCAGAGAGCACCAACGCGAGCGAAGGGCAAGCTGCCGATAAGAGATTGAAGCCGAGGCTATTGCCAAGAGACAAGCTTCTGAGACTACCCATCGTTGCAAGAGGTGTTGGAGCAGAACTTTTGACGAATAGCGGAAATGGAACGGCGAATGGTATTCAGTCGTTTGGTGTCAATTCAAGTGCAGGAATCAGCGTGATTTCTCAAGGAAAGGACAGACAGTAGGTATTGCCTGTTATGTATTCGGAGCATCATGCTAAATTCCTATCACTTTATAGGTCGTTCTATGCACCCGTTGAGGTTGGAGACATCAACTTTCGTATGATCGTTGATACAGGCTCGTCGGATCTATGGATTCTATCCTCTTCATGTGAGACGGAAACTTGCCAAAGCCAGCCCAGATACCCGCTGGGTTTCCAGAGTCCAAGTTTTCAGAGCGTGAATGAAAACACAACAGTATTCAGCTCGAGTTATGCCGATGGAACTTGTGCGTGCTTTTCTCAATTTTCGTGGTTCAATCAATGTTCACTGGTACTTTGTGAATCTAGCGGTGTCGGGCATTGTAGCGAAAGAGAAGGTGGAGGTGGCAGGATTAACGGTGGCTAACCAGACCTTTGGTAGTCTCTATTTCCTTTGACCCTTCACACGCTAAAGCGGTATCTTGACATTATAGGCCTTATTTCAAACTCTAACGTGTCGATGAATGACCAGGAAAGTGGCTTCCTAGGTCTAGGTTTTCCCCGACTCTCGAGGATATCTACTCATGATGTCAATGACTGTCAGTTCATCTCTTCAGCTGGCGTTTCTTGTTGCTGATTCCTTTTGCAAACCGGTAGCGAAACCATTTTTTGCTAACCTTGTCGAACAGGGTCTCCTTGATTACCCGTTATTTGGTATCAGTCTTACTCGAAACCTTACCGGTTCTCTCTCTCTGGGGGCTATCGATGCATCCATCGTAACAGATCCTCAAAATATTAGCTGGAATGACGTTGCACAGTTCTCGCCGCTTTCTGCGGAAAGCAATATGTCTAGTTATGTGCATTGGGCAATACCCTTGACTTCTTTCGGTGTCAATGGAACACAACTAGCGCCACTCCCTTCACAGGCACATGCTACAGGGAACACGTCCTTTGCATTGTTTGATGTGTAAATCAAGTTACTGGTAGAATTTGAAAGTTGGCTGAACTATTGTATAGGGGAACACCTGGCTTGTATGGTACCTACTCTGACGTATGTCCGTCGGACCTTGGGGACAATCATTGGCTTAGCCAGTGTTTTGTAGGTTTCACGTTTGTATGGCCTGATCGCTGGAGCACGGCTCGTTGATGCTGTTAGTGAGTCTTCCCTTTGATTTGGACTCTTCCTGTAGCAATTCAAGCGATCGTCAGATGGCCAATGGGTCGTACCCTGTGACAGTAATGTTCCGATTTCCTTGACATTCGGGTGGGTATTTTTGGCTGCATGACAACCAAGTAGATTCTGAATCGACCCCCTACACCAGTTTTCACGAATACATACTGCAACCCTCGGACTATCTCATTGGCCCTGCTTCTGGTAATCCCAACTCATGTTTCTCATGGCCAAGAGCACTTGCTCCTGGTGTTGACGGAATCGACTGGCAAATCGGTAAGTATTTGGTCTTCGATTTGACGAAGTCTTGGCCTGAGTACATATCACCAAGGAAGTGCCTTCTTGCAGACTGTTTACACCATTTTCAGGTTTGTTCTCTCTGAGCGAACTCTGAAATATTGGCTGAATCTCGAACTTTTATGGTCCGCAGTTACGGCATTAATACCAAAGAGCCGCCCAAAATTGGTTTATACTCTCTTGACAATCTTGCAGTAACTTCCAATATCACGAGTTCACCCGTTCAATCACAATCCTCTACCTCCTTCACACCACAAACCACAATCCAGACTCTTCTTCCCAATTCTCTCGTATCAACACCAACATTTGCCACACCTCCATATGCGTTCAACACCTCTATCCCTGCATCTATTGGGGGCATAGTACAATCGGGACTGGCCACAAGCACCTATAGAGCGATACTGACGCATGCACACGCGACGACTGGGTTCCATGGCTCGGCGATACCGATAATTTCACCTTCACCATCTATTACTATTATAACGACAGATGGCGTGACTACGACGTCAACGCTATCTCCGAGTGCTGTCCACTTTGGTGTCCCTCCTGGATGGTCAAGTGCTCGGCGGACATCGAGTGTTGGGATGATATTGGCGATGATTCTTAGTGCACAACTCATTCTCTATGATTTACTTCCCACGCCTTGGTAACTAGAAATAATGCAACAGGAGCAACAAGCGCTCAATGGACCACGGGCCCTGACAAACTTTTCTACTTTGTACATTTCAATCATCGTTATGTTATATCCCCTTCCACAATGTGTACACCAAAACTCTGAGGTACGACTAACTCTATGAGTCCGAACCTTCTTTATTTCGAGGTTTCGCTTGCAATTCCTTCTTTAGATCTTCCTCAGTTTTTGCCCATATCGGTTTTACTTGTAACCTCTGAGCTTCGAGGATCTGGGACGTCTCAGAGAGGAGTTGAATTGTCTGGTCGACCACAGGTTTTCTATCGACTTTCGCAAAGTCACGGACACGAATCTTCTTGCTTGAGCGAGCATGTGACATGATCTAGATTTTGTTTCTTTTAGTGAGAAGGCATAGATCTTCCGCATGACCATTACCTCGCACACCTGCTGTATCTTCATCTGCTCCAAACCCAGTTGCAACCATTCGATGATCGGCTTCCTATCCTCGCTCGTGAATTCCCTCACTCTCTGATCTTCAACCAATTTTGCCATGTTATTCACACTGGCAGCGGAAAGCATTGTCGGTGTTCTTGTATCATCCAGGGCCTTTTCTATGTAATCTCCGATGGCATTATCAAGCTTTTGGTGAGGTCTATGTGAAAAACCAATGTGTTCGACAAACTGTTTCGAGTATCCCACGTTCATGACGGAATCTCTGAATGGATCGCGAGTACCCAGCCATGGACGAATGTGTTGCAATATCTTTATCTCCTTTTTGAGTCTCAGAGGTTCTGACCAGGCGTTACCCTAGGTTGTGCTGAGAAATACGCGAGCAAGCAACGGAGATAAGCCTGCGAAAACATACATCTGATCCATAAGCTTCAACAATGAGGGTATGGTAGTATTTCTTGGAGTTATCATGAATTTCGTACTGTAGGAGGTAAACAGGAATGAGGACTGGATAAGCGGCGAACTGGGGGAGAATACGTCGATAAGAGGAATAGACTGAAAGGAAAGAGATAGACAGACGAGGGTAGGTTTGAGTGATGAAGGATTGAAGCGGAAATCCTGGGTTATGATAGCATCCCGGTACGATAGGTGATGAGCAATGTTGAGGATGGAGAATGGAGATATGTTGTATGGTATGCAAACGACCTCGAGATCAAATTGGCGAAGGAGGTCTTGGGTGAAGGGCACTGATTCTCTGGCGTGGGCATCTGGCGGCAATAAGGGCGCAGAGGAGAGGACTTGATAGTCTGAGCCTGAAAGGTAAATATGAGCGTATAGAATAGAGTAGAAATGCTGTTATGCTTTCCTGGGACGTAACTGCGGCATTTAACTCCATGTTTGGAGAATATCTGGGGCGGGTTGAATCTAAAACGACGTACGCATTGAATATTTGAGCAGAAGCTCGATGCTGATGGGTGTGCAGAATCAGTCTGACTGAACATGTCGAATGTAAGCAACGCAAAGCATACTTCTGCGCCTTGTATATTCACATCTCCTTGGACTTCGGCATCGATAACCCATCCAGGAAACCAGACTGGTGTGAGGCGGACAGGTTTTATGGGCTCAAAGCCCAACATAGGTAACAAGGCTGCGGCAAATGATTGTAGTCCCTTTTCTCCACACAAAACTGAAGCAAGTGCGCCAACAAGTCTCTGTGCTTCGAGAGGAGATCTTTCGAATGGAAAGGCTGGAAAGCATATCGGCAACGGCTCCTGCTACTCGGAAGAAACAGCACACCTCTGAGATTTCGAAACGGGTAGAAAGACGTATTGTGAGTCGAGTAGGGCTTACATGTCTGCACAAGATGTCTCGTGAAACGGCGGAGATGGTTACACAGTAGCATTTCGACGAAGACGTGCTCAGCGACGGACCAAGCGTCAGGCGAGTAGATCTGTTTGGTTTAGAGGTCGCTGACAAGCAGTCTTCGGCAGTTGATGGACACGTAGGTATTAATGATTGTAAAACTAAAACTATTTTTGACAAGCTTATAGTCGCTTGTCCGTTCTCTCCTTTCCGACACTCTCTCCACCATGTTCAGGTGCACTCTCTTCGCTGTCCTCGCCCTGGTTGCCTTTGCAGTTGCTGCCGACTTTTACAAGGTTCTTGGAGGTGCGTTATCTATTGTCTTATACTCCAAATAAATGACGTTTTTCGATCAGTGCACAAATCTGCTTCTGACAAGGACATTCGACACGCTTATAAGAAACTGAGCAAGAAATACCACCCTGACAAGAATAAGGACCCTGGTGCAGAGGAGAGATTCGTTGAGATTGCCCATGGTAAGCGTGGTTGTCGTTATTCGGGCTCACCTGTCTTATAATGTATCCAAGCGTATGAGGTGCTATCCGATGCTACAGTATGAATCCATTTGTTATGCCTTTGGTGCTATCCTCATAGTTCGCCAGAAACGCCAAATTTATGACCGATATGGGGAGGAAGGATTGAAAGCTCACGAGGGTGGCCAGACCCAGCAAAATCCGTTCGATATTTTCTCCAGTTTCTTTGGCGGAGGCTGTAGGTCTCCTACATCTGCGTCTTGATTGTCCTGCCCTTATCATTACCCAGTCCGAGCTGAGCAAACTCGTAAGGGACCCTCGTCGGTTACAGAATTTGAGCTGCCTTTGGCAGATATGTATGTATTGTATTGCTACTCGTATGTCTGCTAAACAACTTATATGATTATGCCAGGTACGGCGGCGCCAGCATTGATGTCAGTCTTCGTGTACTTAACTCGAGCATCCTATTGAACGTATCCACAGTTTGCATTACGAAAACACGTACTTTGCGACCACTGCAGAGGAACAGGAGCTGCATCTGACAACGATATTCGTACTTGCGGCGGATGCAATGGCGCTGGCGTCAAAATTGTCAAGCAACAGATTTTCCCTGGAATGTTTGCTCAAAGCCAAGTCACATGTAATGAGTGTCAAGGACGCGGCAAAGTCATCAAACGAAGTTGCCCTCACTGCAACGGTAATAAAGTTGTGGAACATACTCAGGAACTCACTCTCGAGATTGCGCCTGGCACACCAGAAGGCCATGAAGTTGTTTTCGATGGCGAAGCTGATGAGAGTCCGGACTGGGAAGCTGGTGACGTTGTTATTCGAGTAAGGAGTAAGAAGGATAAAGGTAGCTGGCGTAGGAAGGAAACCAGTCTGTACTGGAGAGAAACTATTGGGATCGATGAAGTATGTGAATTGATTACTCTAGCCTGGTTTAACAAATAATTTCCTGTCAAGGCGCTTTTGGGCTTTGAGAGAAACTTGACGCATCTAGACAGTCATGTAGTGCCCCTTGTTCGAGAAGGTGTTACTCAACCAGGTGAGGAAGAACTACTTGTCGAGCTGTTGCCATCAAGAAGGTGGACTTATTCCAAATCCTTAATTTAAAAGGCTTCGTTCAGGTCATCAAAGGAGAGGGTATGCCGGAGTTCGAGAGATCTTCGCATGGGGACTTGTTTGTGGAGTACAATGTCGTATTACCTTCAGAGTTATCAATGCATACACGTCGAAGTGAGTTGATTGCTTTTGTTCTGTTTTGTCTCCGAAGGTTATGACAAATGGATACTGACTTTTGACGCTTCATTCAGAGTTGATGGAGGCTTTCTATACAACCAACGACAACCACGACGAGCTGTGATATCATGTATCTTATTATTTTCTGGTTATGGTCATGGCATTTTCCTGCAAACTCTCCACCCAATCGAGGGCTTTATGTTTGTCTTGGCAAAAGATCTTTGGGTGCCGCGCTTTATACCCTTGTTCAAATGGGTTGGATTGACTATGGTATCTGGTGAATGATTTTCTCAAACAGTATTGCCGAGGTCTTGTTCCTCGACACATCTAGCTTGCTCGAGTGGACAAAGACTGAATTCTGACAGAGGTCAAAGGAGCGTCGCGGACACTATTTTTGGCCTGGCCACTCTCACTTTGGTACCAATCTCGCCACTAACATTGGAGAGGAGCACCTGATACCCACTGAGAGTTTCATCGACAGACATTGAATCTGGCTCTTGCAATGATGGTGATGATTATTGGACGGTCGGTCGACTCCGGTATTGATTATCGGCCCTCCATTGCCATGAGGAAAGAAGACCGACTCAAGGACGGCCCAGAGATTCAATGCACGAGATTGTTTCAGTGACTTCAATATCTCATTCTCTGTTTCCTAGTTTTCCGGCCGCTTGATGAAAGGACAACTTGGCGGATCAAGTGCAAGGGAGAAAAATAGCAAGGACGAAGAAATGCATCGCCGTTTTTCTTCCCTGATCTTGCATTTTGGTGCTTGGGCTATCTCTTTCAAACGCAGGCCTTGGAAATTTTTTTGTCTATTTCAGTGAGTCAGGGGTTTTCATTCTCCCAGTACCGATGCAGCGGCAACTTTTGAATTGTCCCTCCCGTGCTGGGTAAAGGTGGATTTTCATTGGCAAACAACTTGGACGAATCCCGGAGCTCACAAACTATCATTGTCCCTGCACAAATGCTTTGTCTGCCGATATGCTCCAATATACCACTAAAAGTCATACAGTCATGATGACCTCTGCACATCTATCCGAACATGTAGGTTGGCTTCAATGGGCCTCCACCCATACCGACGGATCTCGATCTCTTTCACTGCGATTCTATGCAGAATCTCAGAAGTAGTCGCGTTCTAGACCAGGGTACTGCCAATAACAATAACAGCCACTTATTCATCCGCTATTTATCGTGAGACCTTGTCCCACCTTGCCGAATTAACAGCTGCAATCATACTCGAATGAAACATAGGTGCTTTCTGGCGAGCATCAGAGCGTAGATAAAGTCTAAGCATGAAGTTACCCCATACCCTGGAACACTATGTTCACCGTTGAACATGACAGATGGTGTGCATGAAACCCATGAAGTGAAAGCGGTGAAAGCGGTGACACGTTTCCAACATCAGAGATATTTATATGTATGATACAACTAAATAATACTACAAATCCAATACTGTGTATCGTGCAAACGATGCCAAATGCCAAACTTTTCAGTAATGTTACGGTAATGGTATGGATATGGAGGTTGATGGGGTTGTTTAAGCCTATGGACAGTAAACATGAGCTCGATCAAGAAGGACTGAAAAAAGGAATACCAACCAGGTAATTATAAGATTTGCGATCGTCACATCGTTCCAGGTATTCTCTCTGAAGAAAACATTCAACTCGGAAGAATTGTAAAGAAATGACAACCGACCTCGATCAAGTTCTCAATCCTGCGCTTGATCAAGATTGGCTCGGGAATAAATTTGCTCGACAGCTGTCTAATGACTTCGTTCACCAGATCGGTGTGGGTCATATGCTTCCTGTCCTTCATAATGCGCACAATGCATGCCTATGAGACAGGAGATAAGTCATATATATATACTGCGTATAAGAGTGGCTACAGATTCTTACATCAATTTGATGTTTTCGTTCTTCATCTATGCGGTGCCGAGTTTCTTTCCTCTCCTCCGTTGTTTCAACTTTGGAAGAGACAGTAGCAACCTTGATCTTTTGCATTGAACAAGCGAAGTCGATGTTGAAGGAGAAGGTGTCGTCATCATTAATATCTCGACCTGGTGGGTGCTTCTTCAAAATTTTGAACTTGGCACAAGCAAGGGATTGCAAGTGACGCTTGAGTTCGCCGTCAAGGATAGCGGTTGCTTCTTTGATTTCCTGATCTCATGTCAGTTCTCCTGAAAAATAGGGACGGTAGAAAGTCGTACAGAATAGGACAAAAAATCACTATCTCCGATATCTTCGAATAACAGGAGAATTACGAGTGCGAACGTTGAAACGTTGATATCATGGGACCTCACTTTGAATTGGGTTCGGATGTCTGCATTCCCAAGGCCATATTGCCAAGTCAGTCGCCGGCCAGAGTGCCTTGATAGATAAAACTGCTCGAATGATTGGCAGCTTTTTGCTAGCAAGGTTGGAATACTGCAAGGCGAACTGGAATGGGACATGGGCCAATAAGTTGAAGTCATGACGGTGACATTAATAGAAATTTTAGGTGGCTGTCGAATGATTTAGTCGAAAGGTGAGTCAGAGGGAACAATGCTCACTGTAGTCTTAGTAAGATACGTCTGATAGGCCTCCATTGCTTCTTCTGACAATCTAATGTCGTTGAACATTCCCTCTAACTTTTGTGTGAACTGATACCCGCATTCCACTTTGAGCCTGCTTATCATCTCGCGCTCGGCGTCGTCCGATACCGATCGACTCTGAAGGAGACGTTTAGAAAGATGACCTTTGTAGTATCGTTCGAAGACATCCTTCTCAGTCACATATCGGAAGACTGTGATGGTCTTGTCGAGGACCGCAGTCATTTCGACTTCAGATTTCTGGACAGAATGTAAGTAAACAAGAGCCTTTTTAGATGTGTTACATACTCCTTTCAGGCCCCTCCTGAGATGATCGTCGATGAAGAGCGAAAGGAACTCTGAACATCTGTCGTTAAGGTTTATGAAGGATCCAAAAGCCTGAAAAATCAGAAAAGACGAAAGGAAAAACCAGGCATCAACCTACTTCATTGATGGCAATTTCAACATCGCGGTCACTTTTGAAAGCATTTTGCCAAATGTGGTCAAACAGATCTTTGAGTTCCAATACTCTCTGCACCCATTCTGTGGCAGGTATTAAAGAATTCCCAGGAGCCTTGGCCTTGCCTTTCCCTTTTGGATCTGACTCGCCTTGTTCGATTCCATCTGATCCAATGGTAAATTCATTGACCACTTTTCCTCGGCTCGCTAATGATTCTTTGAGAGCTTTTTTGAGCACCGTGAGGCCAGTTGGGACTAGAACATATAGACAATATAATCGTTCTAGTTCACTGAGTTTTCCGGTGTCAATCATAATGTCAAGACCTGAGCCTGGCATGGATATGACTTCGGAAAGATGGGGTGAAAGGAGATGGGTTTTCAGAATTTGTTTGATGGCTGGTGCAGTATGAGAGGCCAGATAATGATGAGCACGTTGATCCTCCTCCTGAAAACGCCGCTCCACCTATTCAATAAAGTAGTCAACCTCTTCTGAAAGGGATAAACAGCCAACTAACCTTCATCAAGAAATTTGACGCATCAGAGGATTGTACTAGAGTCTTTCCTTCTTCCTGATAAAACGTTATAGTCTGTTCCAGAAGAACTGGTTCAAGTTCACGTTTATAGATAGTGTCTCCATCGATCCGAAGTCGTAATAACACATCCACACAGCTCTGAATAGCAGCTTGATTCACTGGATAGCCTTCTCGCTCATAACGTACTTGGTTGAGAATGACTGTAATCAGGACACCTTGGATTCGATCCCGTTGAATTATGTTCTTAATAAAGAGATCGAGTCCAAGGTCCCACGTTTCCAGCAAATCATTTGGCTTCACAAACACGCGGTCCTGCAAGAATTCACGACTCTGTCAACGCGTTATAAGCAACATACGGCTCACCATGTACTTCAAGATCTGACCAATTTTCGTCATACTACTCGTATGATCATCCCACACCTTCCGCAGTGCCTTTAATAGCACCTCTCCCTCATGTGTTTGCTTCTCCTCGCTAACGGGGAACGCTGGGAGTATATTGTCATCTGCAAGCTCCTTTAGATGTTCTCTAACAAGCTCCTTCAGCCCGTTGTACAAAATGTTGCCTTGTCTATTGAGGACCATGTTGTATCCATATCGGTGATTCTCTTCAAACGATAGATTCTGGGCGTTGTTGTGTTGGATTTCACGTATATTGCGTGATAACTGAGTCCAGGTATCATCAACAGAGAAATCCGGTCCATACTGTTCGAGAGTGATTGAGTGATGCGAATTGGACGGGAACTACAAGTACTCACTCGCTTGGGCACTTTCTTTAATGAACAGTCATCAGATTCAGTAAACTAATTAGATATTTGAACACTCACGATCTGTTTTTTGACAGGTCTTCTATTCGAGGCTAGAATAAGGGATTATCAGTCATCTTATGTTCACACACTATAGAAACATACATGCAGACATCCTGTAAGTAGAGCAATAAGTTGGTTGGTGACAGCTCGAATTATGATTATTTGTTGATTTCAGCTGCCCCAGTTAAATACCTTCTTAAGGTGAGAATGGTAGTTGGTGTAGATTGGCAAGATTGAGTGGGTCAATAGTAGAAAAGAACTGTCAGTGGAAGGTATTAGATTGTCATTCTAGTGAGTGCTCCTCCTCTTTTATACACTTAAGGGGTACTGTAATAATAACTCAGTTCTGATTGTCTACAACTGCAACTTTATATCTGAAACTCCTTGAATAAGGTCAGTTTGCAAGACACTTGACATTATTGGAATCAGATAAGTGACACAGCAATATTATTATTGCTTACAAAATCAGCATGAGAATGTTATAAGATAGGTTTACTGATTATAATTTATACTACCAATGTTGTGGTGACCACTAACCAAAGATGGTCAGCAATAAGTCCTACTCTAATGTCCATGCAATGTCCTTGTGTCTACCATGCCCTGTCCATGAGACTGCCATGCTATAGCCATGCACCTATATGTCAAGATCGTTGATGGTGGACTTCATTTTTATTTTCTCTTTTCACTTTATTTTATTTTTCTTCTTCTTTTTCTTTTCTTTTTCTATTTTTAGAACAACTCAGGTTAGGATTTATCTGTCATGCTGT
>Ga0157366_1000660_pt1 | contig 14776 bp, 14 predicted proteins | sample AttbisABBM1_FD_113149 | JGI IMG/M metagenome (GOLD analysis project Ga0157366, IMG submission 113149) | Fungus gardens microbial communities from leaf cutter ant in Botucatu, State of São Paulo, Brazil - Atta bisphaerica ABBM1 | ecosystem: Host-associated > Fungi > Mycelium > Unclassified ...
AATGGCAATGGCGCTATTTCTTAGCAGTTCCGTCACTACTAGCACACTTCGCTTCCTCAGCTTTCTAAAACAAAAATAAATCAGAATGATAAGCCAGAATTGTGATGAAGAATGATGAGTATTCACCTTCTGTTTTGCCCTCAAGATCTCGGCATCCCTGAAAGAGGTGTCTCCAGCTATGTCTTTGGACTGGGACAACTACTTACGCCTCTTTTCGCTTGGCCAATGTCGTATTACTCTCTTTGGGCTTCTTGGCATGGGCTGCACCCTTCTTCTGTGAACGAATGCGATCAAGTTCACGTTGGTTGCCTCCTGTAAAACCATTGGACAAGAAATCGCGAAAAGCGGGAGGAGAGATCGAGAATTTGTGTTGCGACTCGAGAGGTCAAGCGGGCAACTTGAAAAAAAGAGCGAAAAGACTCACGAGTCATACTTATCTACTGTAATTGCTGATGCGTTGTTGTCTCGCTTTGGAAAATTGGGCAAGGTCCACGTTGCTTAGAGATTTGATTGCGATTGAATCCGAGCGGCGATTGTATCGGAGTTTCAAAGGTCAGTTTTCGGGACAGTTTTGGGATACTCGGCTGGTATTCGTATTTTATTCTGCTCGTTTTAGACCAACATCATGAGCAACCTTAATTTTAGGTGATGAGACACTTAATTTGAGTCAACGGCACATCTTGGACTGGCCAACGTTTCATGTAAGTAATGGTATTTGGAGCCAGTGTCTATCAAATTCTGGAAATTTGAAATTGTTTCACGGCTTTTAGAAGTGCCGTCTAGTGCGAGCTACGGCGTAGCCCATTGTAGTGTTGTCAACAAGATAATCTACATTCTTCATATCCCATGCTGTCGAATAGGAGAGACAGGGGCGTGGGTCTGGTCCGCTTACATCCGTTGCAAGCCCACTAAAATGGAGCCGAAAGCGTCCCTTCGCTTTTGCCTTCTGATCCTCGAAGTCAAAGGGTGTAGGGTTCGGAAACTGTTACTCCTTGCCTCAGTTTATGATAGCTCGTAATGCCGGAAAATAGACCTCTAGTGGGGGTCATTTGATTGTCAATCGGCGTCATAAACTAATGAACTTCCTAGTGTAAGTCGGCTGCCGTCCAGATCTCCTTAGCACCCGATGACAAGGCGAGCTTCAATTCGGGTACGGTGATTTGATGGAAGGTTTCCGAACATGTGGTATCAATCTCTGGGCATGTCTATCTGCGCAAAGAACTGGTTTATTCTCGGGGGTAATTAGTAGTTGAGCATGTCATTACCTTGATGATGATATTTTGATAGGCGAGCTCTGATTCTGAACTGAACCAATGAAACGTGACTTGCTTCTCAGGCGTAAGGGAGTGTAGATTTGAGATGCGTACTAGGAGATGAACTAGGAGATGTAGTGATATTGATGCCAGTATGGAACTAAAATCCCCTTTCGACTAGGTTTTCTCAAGCTTAGCCACATCACACATGATGTTCAGGCTCAGTCACTGCGGATGGTAGCCGGGTGTCAGTTTGAAGTCGATGCGGATGGACGGGAAACTTGAAAGATTGGGTGTGTGAAACAATCGAGAGTAGGTAGGATACAGGGAAAGCCTATGAATTACATTATTATACTTTGTAGCTGCGGCGATGGTGAGTTTCCTTATTGAGCATGATGGTATCAACAGCATGATCGATTGATCAGGGAAGCCACGTTGCACAATCCTGACACCGTATTCCAGTAACACCGACATCTCACGTCTGTCCTGCTGAAATCGAAATCTACGTCTCCAGTCGAACATCAGAGGGAGGTTTTTTTGGTGCCTCCATGTTGGAGAACCATCAACAATGATGTTCTAGACACGGTCATACGAAATGTGAAAATAGAAAGGCACCGGCCGCCTGTGATACTGGTATCATGGGGTCATCAGATCCTATTTTCCATAGTCGATCACCTCAGTATGAGGACGTCGTTCATGTACGAAGGTGCGCTGGGCGCAATACACTACTGATGGAGGGTAATGTGAATGAATGTGAATGAATACGGGTAGGTCACACCAACGTCAGACGACCCTGTGTCAAGGTTGGCATCACCCGAGAGCTAATAAGAGGAGAGTTGAGTCACCAAAATAGTCATACCGAGAGACCGGGCTGGGCGGAAGGGAAGAGAAAGAGGGTCACTTTGCGAGAAATTACTGTAATTAGTAAACGGTGCCGTCCAATTACAATGAGAGTTAAATCTCAATCTCGATTTGATCACATTGAAGGTTGTCCGAGTAAGGAAGGCAAGGCAGGAGTATGACTTATGTCATCCTGACTCGATCACGATGTGCCTGGGAAGACAAGATTGACCTAGAAACATGACGTAAGCCTGTGCAGCCACCGATGGATCTAGGTCTTCCTCCCCAGAACCGGAGAAGACCAAGGACATCCGAGATCTGAAATCGGGCAATAACACACTCTTATGTTGTCATGCGTGTCAGGATGGTGCACTAGCATACCGGCAATCTGCGATCAAATGGACTTGAGGACTCGAGCGCTGGAAAGTGCAACATTGTCGAGACATGGCTGCAGGACGAGAGACATGCGGTTCTGGATGCGATCCGAGGTGGCAGGCCGGGGAGGTGGTGGATGCCGATTAGACTCTGGGAGGAGAAGAGAGAGAAGATCTGCCTGGAGATAGACAACTGGGCGGATTGCAACAGGGCACGCGGAGAAGCAGAACAGCCTCCATCTCGATCCTTCTTCCATTCTGGGAATCCAAGTCTCATGACAGATCCGATCTCGCCACCTTGATCGCCATTTTCGTGGGCCCTGATTCCGCCATTATATATATCAAGACGCCGCCTTGCATAATAATAATTCTTTTCGCCCTCTCTCTCCCTACCTACCCCCCGTAGCTGGCTGAGTCCATGGCCCTTCGACATCCGCCCAGACAGTCAGACCGCGACGTCCGTATGCACGACCCGCCTCCGTCTGCTGTCCATTCCCACCTGACTCCACAGTCTCACCCACATTCCCAGCCACCCCATCTCAACGGTGCTCCCCCCATGCCCCCAACACCCATGTTATCCAACGGCGTTGTCCATCCAAATGCCATTTCTCCTGCACTTACCGCCCTCAATGCTGTTCCCAACGGTGTACCGGTTGCTTCACCGGCCCTGGTGCACAAACTTTCCGTAGCAAACGAACAGACATGGCTCCTGATCGGTAAGTGGCATTGTTCCGCCGAGTTCTCTGTCCCGACATTCATATTTGATCCAGGGGGAGTTGCCGAGCAGATGGGTGACTTGGAACATGCCCTCTCCGCTTATGAAAATGCCCTGCGACACAACCCGATGTCCCTTTCTGGCCTCACACAGGTCGCTGGCATTGCTCGGATCAAGGAAAACTATCCCAAGGTAAACCCGTTTTTTTCAAACTCCTCTTCAACCTTTCATGCCGGATATTCCCCGGGTCTCCGCGGACAACTCCATTCGTTTCCTCAACAAGATCTCGTAATGACGTAATAACTATTTCAGGCTATCGATTACTTCCAACGTGTCATCGCCCTCCAGGAAGACAACGGCGAGGTCTGGAGTGCACTCGGTAATGTCTATCCCTTCCCGATCAACCGCCGCTTCACTCATCATCACAACCAAGGTCATTGTTACCTCATGCAGGATGACCTTCAGAAGGCCTACTCCGCCTACCAACAAGCTCTTTATCTGCTTCCTGACCCAAAGGTACCCTGCCTTTTCCGTACTCCCTCTTCGGCTCACATGCCTCATAGAATGATCCGAAGCTCTGGTATGGTATTGGAATTCTCTACGACCGATATGGTTCTCTCGATCATGCCGAGGAGGCCTTCTCCTCTGTCCTTCGCATGGACAAAAGTAAACTTGCCCCTTCTCCTTCTCCGGCGGGTCTTACTGACCATGATCAAGACTTTGACAAGGCCAATGAAATCCTTTTCCGCCTTGGCATTATCTATAAGCAGCAATCTAAATATGCAGAGTCTTTGGCCTGTTTTGACCGCATCCTTCGCAACCCTCCTAGTCCCCTCGCCCACGCTGATATTTGGTTCCAAATCGGGCACGTCTATGAACAGCAAAAGGATGTATGTTGTCTTATTCTCACGTCGTCACACACTCTCATGTTCCATCACAGCATTGCCGAGCCAAGGATGCCTATGAGCGCGTTGTAGCCGACAATCCGGATCACGCCAAGGTCTTGCAGCAGCTTGGCTGGCTATATCACCAAGATGGTTCTAGTTTCCAAAACCAGGAGTCTGCCATCCAATATCTGACCAAGAGCCTTGAGGCTGGTTAGCCATTATCGCGTGATCCTCCCTTGTTCTTGCTCATTTTCCCTCTTCTAGATCCTTCGGACGCACAAAGCTGGTACCTTTTGGGCCGTGCCTATATGGCCGGCCAAAAGTATAACAAGGCGTATGAAGCTTACCAACAGGCTGTATATCGTGATGGGCGCAATCCTACTTTTTGGTGTTCGATTGGTGTTCTCTATTTCCAGATCAATCAATTTCGAGATGCGCTCGACGCCTACTCTCGTGCTATCCGTATCAATCCCTACATCCCCGAAGTCTGGTTTGATCTCGGTAGTCTCTACGAGAGCTGCAACAATCAAATTACGGATGCCATCGACGCTTATGCTCGTGCTGCAGAACTCGACCCCAACAATCTTGCCATCACACAACGCCTTCAGCTTCTCCGAACTGCACAGCACACCGGTGGACAGCCCCCTGTAGCTCCTGGTCCTCAGGATGTTCATCCCACTGCATATGCTACCTCCATTATGCCTCCACTCCCCCTCGGAGGAGGTGCCCCACCTGTTTTACAATCGAGCTCTCATCGCCCTGTCTTCAACGTTGATTCACGTGGTCCCAATGAAATCTCATTACCTCCGCCTTCCCAGGTAGGCAACGGTCGTGCATCTCCTCCTTTCCGTGGTGGACCACCTCCTCCAGTTGTCCTTGATGAAATTCGCCATCCGCAGTCGCAGAATCCTCTGGCTCCCATGGACGTGGATCGTCCGCCCAACCCACGTGAGTATCAGCCTCACTCTCACCCTCGTCCACAGAATGGCAGTCAGGGTATTCTACTTCAACATTTGGGACTTCCCGGTGACGATGTTCGTGGCACGCATCCTGTAGATTCGTTTCCTAATCGTGGTCAACTCCCGCCTTCTCGTTCCACCTCCCCCGCTCACCCTCCTCGTCGCTCCCCTCCCTCTGGCTTTCAATACTCCTCGCGTCTTCCTGTCGGTCCCGCTCAACCAAATTCTGGCCCTCCTCACAGGTCCCCAAGAGCATATGCTCTGCTATCTCATGAACCTAATCGCTCTGTGGACCGTGACATGTACGACAGGCGTGCTCCTGATCCTCGCGAGTGGGAGCAGGAACGCATGAATGAACGGCGCAGTCGTCCTTCTGAACCGCATCACCCTGGTTCATTTTATCCCCCACGTTCACCTGCAACAAACGCTGTGCGCCCGCATAGCCCTTCTGAGCCCTCGCCTCGCATGCAACAGGCTCGGTATTGGGATGTTAAGCCTTCATCTGTCGGACCTGTGCATGGCAGGCCAATTTCTCCGTCTATACCTACCCACGAGGTGACCCCTTCGAATCGTCGGTATGACCCGCGATACGATGGACGGGACATGCGAGAGTATGAGCAAGATCAGCGGAACGATCGTTCATACGCAGGCTCTCCAGAGGGGGCGCGTGCTCAAGTGAGGAATCCTGTATCTCTCATCCCTCGTGAATCTCAGAGTCCTCATCTTTCTACCTTGGATGTCAAAGGACGACAACGAAGGCTCCGCCGAGATTCTCTCGTCCCCCAGCCGCCACCGCCTCAATCACTGACTTCCTCGATGCAAGACCAGAACAAGGGTAGAGACCGTGACAAGCGCAAGCTCCGAAATGGTATGCCCAAGAAAAAAGACGAATCTAGCATGGATGCGTCAAAGATGTACGCGGGTGATCGGTTAAAAGGCGCATCATATACTTCAAAGGGACCGAACTCACCCGAACCCGTCAGTTCAGCTGGGTCATCGCGATCTATTCAACAGTCGCCTCCGACAGCAAGCGCTCGTCCACCGTCTCGTGTCGTGGATGAAGATTATGATGGTGCTGATGCATTGATAGGCCTTTCAGGAGGGAGCGGATACCGTGGAGGAGCTGAGGGATCCCAATCAGGTGAAGGACCTGGCCGCTCTCCTACTGTGTCTGCTGGTAGTCGACATAGCGATCCTTCTTCACGCTCTCTCAAACCTCATAGAAACTCTGTTTCATCGACTCGCAGTCATGCTTCGCCACCCAGTTCAAGTACCTCTCTCAAGAGGGCACTCAGTCCTGCCCCTGAAGAATCGGAAAATAAACGATCTCGGATGGAAACTTTTAAGCGACGGCCACCATCGCCCAATGGGCGACGAACACCTTCGTCTAGGCCCTCGCCAATCCCCTTCAGGACTCAACCGGTGGCATCTCACTCACCCGAAGCACGACAAGTGCATGATAACTATCCCCCAACTCCTCCACTCCCCTCTGTTCTTCCACCCCATCCGCGACCGGTCGGAGCAGGACACATCACGAATTCTATTATGCCTCTCCCTCCCATCGCTACGCTATCGTCGCCTTCAACTGTAGGATCTCCTCGAGACGATAGGATGCAGGTGGACGAGGCTCGTTCTGTAACACCGCCTTCGAGGAGTGGCAAGTTGGCTGACGTCGTTCATTCTTCAGTGTCGAATCCCCGGTCGCCACCTGTAAAGCAATCGCCCTCCCCGATGTCGGACAAAAAAGAGGGCTTGAAATGCTGACAAATATTATGAGTTTTTTCGTCGTTCCCTCACTGTTTTTTTAGTTTATTGTATAGTCATGCCTCTCATTTTCTCTTATCTTGCAATATGGGTTCAAACCATTGTTTCCCCCTATGCCTAGTATTCAAAATTAAATGTAGCTTATCTATGGCGTATGTCGCAGAGTATATATATACATTGTTGCAATGTTAATATGAATGAAACTATTGGATAGACGACGGGACCGGTACTTCCAATATATGGATTAGGCAGCCACGACAGTCAATCTTCAAGGCTGAGAACTCGAAAAAAATTAAATACTTGTCATCCGGCTTAGCCTGATCAAAGATCTACAGAGATCTCTTATTGAAACTCTTATTGAAACTCCTCACCTGGATAATCAGGGTCACTTCGTGTTGGTGCTGATAAATTGCTGCATTCCCGAGCGGGCGCACCGAAAGTGTCTAAAGTGACCTTCATGGGTATTTTTATTTTCAAGTGTTGCACAGAGGGTTAGAGGTTATTTGAGGATTAGAAGTTATTTTTGGTTTGCAAGTAAAAGCTGACTTGATACTCATCGAGCTGCACATCGAACTGCGAGAATCATCTTGGCCATCTTGACACGCGGGGAGCTGCCATGCTGCGATGTTGTGCTCATTACTAAATTGGAGCCCCAATGCAGTGGGCTGAGGAAGCCATGTAAAAAAGACAACGTTCGCAGAGTTCTATTTCCTGACAATTGCTGTACTTGACAGGATTTAGAAATTAAATTGCTAGATAAAGGCTTGATTCACCCTGTTGCAAGTCTTGAATAAAAAGACTATATGGTACGGGTGATGAGCGCCGGCAGTCAGATATTGTTTTGCAGTTGGTCACAGGGAGGAGGAGGAGGAGGAGGAGGCAGGAGCTCTTCTCATGAGGGATGGGACGAGCAGGTTAGAATAGCCGAGGCAGTGCGGAGGTAGAAAACGGATAGAGAGGAGAACGAAGCTGGAGAGGGACCGGCGTTCTGATCCTGGGAACTTCAATTTCAATCTAATTGGAGCTTCATAAGTCGAGTAGGAACCTTTTGTGAAGAATTTGATAAAGAGCAGTTTAGCTTTTGATCACACAATAAGTCAGTGGTGGTGGGTCATGATGAGTCGGACTTGACTGCTGATATAGGTCAGAAGCTGTCATAGGGTTCTGGAAGCTCGTTTCGAAGCAGCGGAGATACCTGCTCAGGGAATGAAGTGGCCCGATGATTTGACCCCTAGGGGTCTGGCATAGAATGACTAGGTTAAGTGTATACCCTTAAGTGGTTCTGGCAGCCAACGTCACGTCTGCCCGACGAACTCACCGGAAACTATGTAGCTGCCGTCAACTGCTGCCATCGAAACGAAAACGCTGTGGCTGTGCCGCGTTAAGATGGAAGGAAGGAACTATTCTACTCGCTTAACTACAAACATTACTGCCTGTTTTGAAAAGAAGAAGACACGTTTTGTTTCATCCGTGTGTTAACATCTCATATATGAATGTCGATGCCTTGAGGTAAGGGTCGTGTTTACTGCGACTATGACGACGACGACAAGAGTTTGGAAGTGATTACCTACCCATGATCGATATCTCAATGAAGTTCCCTATCTAAGGTGAGAGTTGTTAAACCATGGCTATCTCCTGAATCCTGAGCGCCTGACCTTGTGAGGGTGGTAGAATAGACTGCCAGGTAATTTGACTCGAGCTGATTCTTTATTTGGACAAGGGTAAGGGTATTTTGATCCCTAATAGCACAAGGACTGTATTGTGTCAGGAAGTCTGCCTATCATCAATCTGCCACGACATATCACATAAACTCGCATGATCGCACGCGCTGACCACACGCTTCTGGTTAGGAGACTGAAAATAGCTGTTATGATCCCCCGTCAATTGGGTACTATGAAGTCGGAGAGTCGGATTCTCGGTAAGTTTAGATTGAGTATATGTTTGATCACGATAGGCATCGGCACATGTCGTGGTGGAACAGTGTATTAATATCACCAGAGCGTGCTCACCGCCGCTTGCCGCGATCTGTGACAAATGAGTTCTTTGGGCTCCCTGATGGAAGTTTCCCGTTATCATTCTATTCAATAGAGTACCCATCGTGAGACTGAGAACCATTCCCGCGCGCATTCTGAAAACAGGAGCTTATGGCAATATCTAGATCATCACAGCCTCACATCTCAGGTTGCTTGATAAGGAATTATACCATTGCTGATCGCCTACCGGGTCCCTGGCACAAGGGCCAGAATGAAGCTACCGTCATGTGAGAGTATATGGTGACTGGGAAGGTTATTCTATTGAGCTGATCCCGTGGGATCAGTGCCTCTGAACCTGACTGACCACCATGACTGGGAGTGCGGTTGATAAACCCCAATGTTCCTCAAATGAAAGTAACACGAGGTGATTTCTGCTGGCATCATAGATTTAGTGTAGATGTCAGGAGCTGGTCACATTTCTTGAGTGGCCATGCACATGAAAAATATGCAGTCTTGACCAATGTCTCAGGACCTCAAATATCGGTAACCGGTCGTAGAGATCTTGCACCTTCCTGCGGATTTGGAACATGTTGATGGAAGCTGTCGGTAAGGGGTGGAGTAACTATGGAGCCTTTAGTGGACTTTGGCGGCTCAGCGCGAGGAGATGTTATGCGTTTTATTTCGGTAATTAAGGGGTCGAATCTGCCTAACCCAGGGGACCTCAGGGAATGGATCATCAAGTTCCAGCAAGGGAGCGTGAGTTTGGTCTTCTTTTAAAATCATTTCGGATGAGAATGCCGCGGTGCATAATACGTAGGGGGGCACAAGTGAGTTTCGAGTGGATGAATGAATGGTTTAAAGACTAGTGTGTAAAAATGGAAGCATTCCGCGCGAGCATCAGCTAGTCAAAGGAAGAGCGGGAAGCTGGGGTGGAAGGTTAACAGAGTAATTAATTAGAGCTCTCTTGCTTGTAGTAATATGTATGCTGCAGAGAAGCCGAAAAAATAAACCATAAGGTTGGTGGCACTTGAGAACGAACAGAATTCAGGAGAGACCATTGACTATGAGCAACATTTGAAGTTTCTGATAGATTACGATCTTGGCAGTAATAGCTTGAGGTAATAGATAAACAACCGAAAGAGGTACTGGCCAATGATGTTGTAAGCCCGATAATTGGGTTCTGTTAAGACCCCGAGAGGGGGTCAGAGAAATAGAACAGGAGAAGTAGAACAGAGTTTGGGACATATACATATAATGCACACGAGTATGATGGATCAACTCTTACCCACTATTGTCGAGGCTGAGTGTTTATATCATATTCGTGTTTGAATAGTTGTGTGGTAGCCTCGCTTTGAGTATTTTGATTCTTTGATTCGCAAAACTATGACCTGGGCTGTTATGGGATGATTGTAGGATAAGTGAATGGCTTAGTGCATTCTGGGGTTTACAGACTCGCTCGGAACGGAAGGTTCTTTACAGTTCACTGGGACGTCGTGGCAGGGAATTAGCCGCACCACGATCAACGTTCGGAAGGAAGTCATATGGCGTCCCGTGGGCTACAAATATGAGGTACAGATCATGAAGTGCATGCGTCAGGTCGAAGGCAGTAGCACCCTTTTTCCTGCACGAGTCCCACGTAAGGCATCGCGAGCGAACGTAGACAGTGCATGTTCTTGGCCTGGGTAAGGCATGGTTATGACAAGAGATCGAGTTGCCTAGTCCCGATAATGGTACAAACTCCTCGGGAATGAATTCCACATCATCACTTTGAACATAGAGTCTTTGATGCAGCTCAACACGTAGATGGACTGATGAAAAGGGTTCAATCGGTCTCATATCGAAGTGACAAGATGGGGTGTCGCATGTCGTCATACACTGTAGTATACTATTACATTCGCGGTTTGCGTTAAGCTGAGATGAACCAGGAGATAAAATCGATGCATGACCGATATGGAAAATAGCGAGTAAGTCGCCAGTCAACGGGCCTGTTATGATGTAGAGCCCAGAAAGCACATGTAGCAAGAAGTTCATCGAAATATGCTCCTACTCGTAGTTGGGACTAGAAGGCAGTTCTACGACAGACAGAAACCATGATGCACATATTCTTGGACGATGGCACGATGGGACTGGAGTCCCAGACCTGAATGTCAAAATCAGCCACAAACCGAGTGCTATGATATAGTATTTGGGTGGACCAAATAAAGACGCATCTTCTCACTGACTACTCACTAATCCTTCAGTCCTAGTACTACACCGTCGGACCGAGTATAAGCCTTGGCTGCAGCGGATAGACTATAGAGGAGGATCAAATAACGGTTCATATGGATGCAGAGAACGCGGTCTCTAATCTAAGTTCTCCACCTGTGGTTACATCATCGCCAAATACAAGTGAATTTGAACCCCAGGTTCAGGTCGTAAAACATTTTGTGTCGGAGGAGACTAGAGCGAAGATAGATGATGCACAAACTACGCCGCCTATCATTCATACTAATGTAAGTTTCGTTTTCTCTGGTTTTACTGTCTGTATTCACTGTCATCTTCTGTTCTTCTTAGACCTCAGAAATCGGTAGGATGGGAAACACAAATGACTCTACTGATGTCTCCTCAAGTCCCACCGATAGGCTAGAGGAGGATATTACGACGGCGCACGATTGGGATCCTCTTCGCAGTGCTTCGCAAGATTCTTCTACCGAAAAAGAGTCGAGGGGAGTTGATTTGAGTCAAGCATTGGAAATGGAGGGCGGGCCACAATCCCACCCTGCCAATCAGGATGTGCCCCCAGGCGTGGAGAAGGGTGATAACATGCTGCGAACAATGTCTCCAGTAACCGCCACTTCACATCATGCATCGCACCTGCGCCCTGATCCCAAGTCCACCTTGCCTTCCTCTCGGCCATGGGATAATGATGCATCTCTCAACTTGATTACACAGAGAAAGCTGGGCTATCCTGAGTCTGAGACTGCCTCGCATAGGAAATTTCTACCGTGAGTTTTCACTTCCTTCATACAGTGGTATCGCTCCTGATGCATGGTTTTAGAAATTCGAGGCCGTTATTACCTAAGTCTTCTTATTATTTTGGGCCCCCCCCGGAAGATTCTGCTTATGGTACACCTCCTGTGGGTCAGATTGGAGTTCATTATCCCAGGGAGATGGTACGGATAGAACGAGACTATTCTGGTGGAGAGCTTCCGCAGTTTGCCGCAATATACCCGTTAGAACTCGAAGGCAGGGTAAATTAAGTCTGCTTATGCTTCAGTGACGAGAAGCTAACTTTGCCTATGGTTATCAATTTTCTTGTTCTCTCATGCCTTGGGTTTGTGGTCCTCATACCGGGACTCCTTGATCGGTTCGTACTTTTATGAAAATATGACCCAATGGGCAACAGATAAGTCCAACTCAATTTTTGGAATCGATAAACTCAATCAATGAGCTACTCATTTCGGCGTACAGTCCGTGGCACGCTCTCATTGACAATGCGCTAGCTATTTTCAGTTTACAGCTCTCGAAGCTCTTTTTCCGGACTCATTATCGAAAGGTAAGTGCGCGCTTTCTGTGACCCTTCAACCCCGAGTATTGGTCTCTCAAGAGTCTGACTTTTGATGATTCGTCACTTTTCAAATCACATTAGGAGATGGAACGACTTCACGAAAAGATCAAAGATCTAAATAAGGTCCTCTTTAATCCTGTTGGCTTGAATATCCTTTGGCCACGGAAGGTGGCATTCCTATTTGTAGGTATCATTTCGCCATTTTTTTTTGAGGTTGGGTTGACTGACTGATAACTATCTTACTTCTCCTGGATCGCTACTTCCTACGTTTGCGTTACTGGGCTGGTCGTTTCTCGGGTGGTGACTTTTCAACAGCTTGAGATCGAGTACTATGTCAGTCGTTCTTCTTGTGTTTGGTGTCTGGTAGCTGATATCTAGCGGCTCGAATAGTGATCAGGGCGCTGGGAATTGGAAGTCAGCCAGCTGATGCTGGTACTCGCTTTCAAGCGGACATCATCTGGAGAAGGAACGGCGTTAGGCTGGTGGCTCTTCCCTAGTGATCATGGTATTACCATAAATATTATTCAGCTCATTGATTTTGCACTTGGGATACCATATTTCATGTTTTAATTACTGACTCGTTATTAATCTTCTTTGTTTTTCATTGAGTACATTTTGGCGAGAAAACCTATGTCATCGTTACGCAAGTGAAACCAAAACTTTCATATAGCTCAACTGTGGGTGTTACAAGTGCTCAAGAATGCTTTTCTTGATGCTCCAATTTTTCGGAGGTCTGCGAGTTTTCCTTGCTACCTGGTTCCGTGAAGGATCAGAAGGATCAAGACAGAAATGCTCAACAAACCTATTTCTCATACATTCTCAACGTGTTGAACATGTCAAGTGAAAAATTGTTCAGGATATTGATACTCAGGGGGGTTTCAAGAAGATTCTATGCCTTAGTAGGTGCGAAACTGTTTGGTATCTAAATAGGGAATTCGCAGTCAGGCTGCACTTTACAAATTGTGGGGAACTTCAGATGACATCGATGACAACAACAATGACAGTAAGGCAAGGAGACTGATCAATCAGAGACCAAAGTGCTGGAAAAGAGGTATACTATCAGAGCAGCACTGTAGAGTGTTATAGAAGGAAATGTCTCGTCATGTAATCGAGACTGTTTTCGCCTGCTAGTGTAGATTGCAGGTTGTTATTTAAAGTTTCTTGCTTCTTTCTATTCAATTGCTTATCAGTAATACCAGCTATCATTTTTATAGATATAATGATAGACCAGTTTTACCTTACCTCAGCTATCATTTACGGATTTGGACCTAAAATCTATCATACTGTTATAGAAGACTATGGATCCCAATTAGCTCAGATAATCGAAGAATTACTCTATACAACTTTGCAAATATACCACACAAAAGAGCACATTAAGCTTGAGTGTAGAAAATTAAGAGAGACAGCTAGTCTAGTGTTATGACCTCAAGAGTTAACTTCAGTTATAACTTAAGCAAAAGCTTGAGAAGGAGGAGGAAAAGACACAATCAGTAAAGTATAAGAATTACATAAGATATAGTAAATGGTCAAATGTGCTCTGTACAGTCCCATAGAAGTTTATTTAGTTTGCTTAGTTTGTAGATTCAGAGCTATTTTCAAACTTACTTGAGAATGCTCTCTATGGTAGTCACAAGCAGACTAGTTACTCTGCTAGAGAATATGCTGTTGTTTGATTGTTTGTTTTGCATACTTGCTTCATGTTTTCTCCTATTGTTTTGGCACCAGATTTCTTTGGACATTTCTTTCTTAAATAACCTGGACTATTTTCTATGTTTGTGCCATGTAGTCTCACCTCAGTCTTCTGGTACAAAACTGAGATGAGTATAAATACATAAGTTTTGTACTGTGAAGACTGATTTATAACTGAAGAAAGTTTGTCATTCACTGAAATTTAATTTTACCTACACTTCCTACAAACATCAGTACTACACTGATTACAGCCATCATAACTACAAAACAAGTATCTGTATTTATGATATCCCTATTCTCAAAGAAAATGGCACTAACTTCCAAACATGGAAGTACTGGATCCAGACAGTTCCTGACATTCTGTTATATCCCAAACTCCAAAACATGTCCGAGACATGTTTGACTTCAATATGATATCAAATCCCCATGGTTATTTGGCTTTATTTGTGCCCAAAACTCCATTGGTGGTTTGGTACTTTATAATGGACTTAATTCCATCAAAAGTCCACAGTTATTTGGCTTTATTTGAGTCAAAATCCACAGTCATCTTTATCTGTTTCTGTTGTCTAATTATTTTCTTCAAACTCTGCAAATTTACTCAGACTTTATGTAGAGTTTTCTCCTCTCCAAATCTAAACTTCTATTTAGTGTTTCATTACTGAAACTCACTCAGAGATCTGTTTTAATTACTTCTTTTGGTTATTTTATGTATTTAAGGCTGGTGATCACTTTTGTAATAGCTAGCCTGATAATTGACTAAAGTTGATGCCAAATC
>Ga0157366_1000661_pt1 | contig 14768 bp, 16 predicted proteins | sample AttbisABBM1_FD_113149 | JGI IMG/M metagenome (GOLD analysis project Ga0157366, IMG submission 113149) | Fungus gardens microbial communities from leaf cutter ant in Botucatu, State of São Paulo, Brazil - Atta bisphaerica ABBM1 | ecosystem: Host-associated > Fungi > Mycelium > Unclassified ...
CGGACCAGCAGACCGTGCGCGAATTTCAGCCTTTCGTGGAGGTGAACTGGCTGCATGATACAGAAGCGTATGGCGTGCGCATGAACGGCGAAACCGACAGCGTATCGGGCACCCGAAACATCGCCGAGCTGAAAACGGGGGTGGAGGGGCGTCTGTCAGAGAGACTCTCCGGAGCCCTCGTGTTCACACAGCAGGCCGGAGGTGACGGCTACCGCGACAGTATGGGGTCCTTGCAGGTGAACTACCGGTTCTGAACATAACAGAGACAGGGAGTTAATCGTTCAAGAGCAGCAAAACACTTGCACTGTTCCCTGGCCATATTCAGTATATGGCCAGGGAACAGCAGACATGATTTTCTATCGTGAAATAAACCATATACGAGTCATAAAATCAGCGCTCTGTAAATGAGACAGATTAGAAAGTAACGTTATTAATGTATGGTGTTGAATTCCTCCAGTTAACTAAGGCTATTTGGGCCAGAATGACCGTTGAGTTACTGATGAAATAACTAAATAATGTTAGCCCTAGAAAATTTGATAAGAAGAAGTATCACCAAGTTATTAATTGAGCACCGTGATTATCATCTGCATTCCAATCAGGTCGCTCACCAGACATTATAGACCTGCGATTTTCAGCACTTGGTTTGCTCATGATGCCTGGATAAGGTTTGCTTTCAGAGGGCCGGGAAAACATGTCAGCACCATCTGTTGAACACCCACTTATTATTAAAACGACAAATAGAATAGTTCCTTTCATTACCACAAACTCCTTTTGTATGTCGAAATTGATTAAGCATTCCCAGTAATTTAAAGCAAATCCTGATCCGAAACCACTAAATTTTACAAAGGGAAACTTAATTACAGGGGGAGGTGATCACCCACTTTTTTCTGAGCTAACTTTAGATTAGTAGAGTGTATTTCGGAATCTGATCTATGAACATCCTTTTAGAGCAACCTGGCACAGAAGCGTTTGGATACACTCAGCTTACAAAACCATTAAAAATAAAAATCAGAAACATAGATAAATCTTAACCCTAGCATTCAGTATAACCAGAGTAATGCTTGAGCGCTCATGCAAACAGACTTCAAGAGAATAAATATTAAACAAAGGTCTTTTCTAATCATCATGGCAGTTTTAGCCACTTTGATCTCTTAAGATTCTGTTAAGATCTCTCATGTAAGTTAGCCATACTTACTTTCACAAGGAGATGAAAATGAAAAAAACACTGATGGTTGTATTGTTAGCAGGATTTTCCTTAGGTGCTTTTGCGCAAACTCAGGGCTTTGTTGCACCAGCAGGTCAGGGATACTCTCAAGGTGGATTTAGTGGCCCCACTCCAGGATTATCATCAGTTGCACAGGCTAAATCATTACGAGATGACGCGTGGGTCGTTCTTGAAGGTAATATAATCAGACAGGTCGCGCATGAACTCTACGAGTTCAGGGATTCCAGTGGCACAGTGTACGTAGACATCGATGATAAACGCTGGATGGGGCAAACCGTTTCCCCTGAGACGAAAGTCCGCATCGAAGGTGAAGTCGACAAAGACTGGAATAGCGTTGAAATAGACGTAAAAAACCTTCACGTAATGAAGTAGTCACTTTGGCTCGATTTAGGTTTTAGAAAAAACCACTTTTGAATTTGAAGTACAGTTAATGGAAAAGCATAATTTATGCTTTTCCATTTATAGTTTATGAGTAATTGGCCACAAAGTGCCTCACAAGGATAGGAGGTTAAGTTATCTTAAATCTGGATGTTAATATTGCGCTTAATATATTTATTTAAAATAAACCCTTTATGATAAAAATGTTTCATTAAATTAACTCTTGCACCTCGGTACTGAACGACCAAAATTCAGATAATGTTAGCCGTTAATGAATGGCAGAAGTTTCTAGCGTCAGATACAGCACCAAAATAAATCAACGTTACACGAATTGAACCAACTGACTGTTAATGGGGTTCTGTAGGTACCCACTTACAAAAAAATACACTAGAAAAAACAGATAAGGAAGAAGAACAGGAAAAAGATACATGAAAATGCGTATATTACTAAACGTGCCACCATGATAGCAGGTCTGCATAACTCAGATGAGGCAACCCCGCGAGGAAGAAATTTACGGCCGAGCAGAGCATCATTATTCTCTGCGAGTTGATAGTAGTGGTTTGAGACGGTTTAAATATCGATATAATACTGTTTAATAAATAATACTATAGAATAGATTTCATTATTCTTAACGATTCAGGCCAGTCTCCAGACCAAATTACATTATCTTTAAGCATTTTAGCACTGTATTCAAGACAGATCCGTAGGGGTAGATCTTTATAAATTCTAATCATCTCATTCTCAAGTGATTTGCTATCTTTAACACTATACAAAGCTATGATAAAGTTTTTTATATAGTCTCTTGTAAAATCAATTACTGATGGTGATAAAGTTGGGGGAAAAGACGAGTGACCGGGAACAACGACATCTGCTTTAAGGTTTTCCAAGTAGTCAAGACTCCTTATCCAATTATCAATTCTATCGGGGGTTCTCATATCTGAAATCCAAACATGAGTATTTGAAAAAACAAGATCTGATGCTATGAGAGTCCTTATAGAAGGTATCCAAAGTGGTGTAACTATTATAAAATCGTCAATCATGAAATCTAGGATATTTATCTCATGCCCTTCGAGAAATAGAGAGTTATCCTCGATATTATTGATGTATATTTTTTCTTTTTCGCCGTTGTCGTCAAGGTAATTCACGCCCTAACAATCAGAATTGAAGTTTAAAATATCGTTAACTTCATGAGAGTCATTTTTAAAGTAAACTACTTCTGCATTAGGATAAAATCCTTTAATCACCTGAAGCCCAAGGTAGTGATCGGGATGCAAATGAGTAATAAATATCTTTGTGAGTTTTTTGTGTTTCAATAATATCAGCAAGAAGTCTGTATGCATTAGCAAGAGCAAATTGTGAATCAACAAGAATCGCTTCTTTTTCACCGATTATAATAGTAGAAGTAACCCCAAATCCATCGTTTTCATCACTACTGCAAAACACTTTTATACTTAAACTCATACCTACTCCTACTATAAAAACGGGCTCACTATTCATTAAAAATTAAAAACATTAACATCATTTTATCACTAAAATAGTGATAACATTAATATCTGTATCAGAAAAACAGTTTCCGAGAAAATGAAAAAGGCGTATAGCAGATGCATAACCCGAGAAATAAATAAAAAATGGCGCATGACCATTTAAGATGGATAAAGAACTGAAAAATAACCACACATAATTTAAATGAGTTTTTCTTATATACTTAAGAGATGAAATGGTTTAGAGACAACTTTGAAAGCCAGAGAAACATTAACTTCAAGTCATAAAAGAAGTTTTTTGATAAAGTTAAGATTTGTTGATTACATTTAAAACTTCGCGACCATCCCATTTGTGGGATATAAATTTAATAAAATCGCGAAAGAGTGGTGAATAGAAACGTCTTTGCCTCCAAATAAGATAAATTGGAATAGGCATAATCTTCCAGTCATCAAGGATAGTTATAACGTCTGGAAATTGCTTTGAATTTTGAGCAAGAAATCCAGGGGTCGCAATCGTTATTCCCTTACCCATGCTCGTTAGATTAAAAGCACCAAGCAAATTATCTGATGAATATCTGTGATTATCTGACTTTTCAAACGCGTATTCTTCATTTCCACTATTGAACGTCAAAATTCCAGGTAGGCCCACGTCATGCACCCAGAAAAAATCATGATTATGAAGCTCTGATGGATGGGTAATATCGCCATACTCTGAAAGGTACTGCCGTGAGGCACATAAAGAAAGCTGAAGAGGGCTGAGTTGCCGATGAACTAAATCCTCGCTATCAATAACTCCGCTCCTGAAAACGAGATGATCGAAAACAGAGGTTTCTTTACTAAACTGTGAGCTTTCTCGTGATTCAAGAAAAACAGAGACGTTTTTGTGCTTATCCATATATTCCATAACCCAAAAATTTGCAAGGAATTCACATATCAATGCAGGAGCAGTAAATCTGATACTACCGTTGATATCGTATGAAGGATTTTGCAGGGAGTTGGTAAGTTCATCAGCTATTTCAATAAGTTGAACTGCTTTAGCGTACGCAATGTTTCCGGCATCCGTCAACACAACACTGTGGGTGTCCCTGTCCAGCAGGATAACATTGTTCATTTCTTCTAATCGTGAAATGCTTTTACTCACTGTCGAAACACTTACTTTCATGTGCTTTGCTGCTGCTGAAAAACTACCGAGTTCAGCTACAAGAACAAAAGCCTGCCAATATGCAATTTTGACGTTCATAATAACACCTTTTATGGATTAACACTGGCTAAAATAGTAATCTAAGTAACATTGAAGAGCAAAAATACTACTTATAGTCGTGCGTATTAAAAGTGAGAATAGCACGTGAAAATTTACAATGTAAATCAAGCGCGTTGGGTAAATATAACGTATTTTAAGAGATGTACAAAAAGAAATATTCTTGAAGATATTAATCAAACCCAACCCACCCCAAAAAATCAGACGCAATAAGAAAAGTCAACAGAAAACAATATTAGTAAAATTTTTCTCTTTTTGGAAAAACAGTTTTTCTTTAACAAAAATTGAAAATAAAAACAATTTTATTATCATGAATAATATTTTTTCATGAGGTCAGTGCATTGAAATTCTATCTGAAAGATTTTTGTATTTTTATCAGCGTTGCTGAGACTGGAAGCTTGTCTAAAACGGCCGAATTAATGGGTCTTAGCATCTCTTCAGTAAGCAAGCGTATAACTCGACTGGAAGAATATTTACAGACAACACTGTTTGATAAAAACACTCGACGAGTTAAGCTTTCGCCACTAGGAAAACACGCATACATAAGATCGAAAGAAATCACCCATTTATTTTCTAATTTTGTTGATGAAATACGAGGGAGTAGCATTACTACTTTGAAAGTGGTACTCGATACTTCTGATACACTTATCCCCTATATTGACTGGGTGTACGAATATTCAAATTCAAAAAACAATCCAAGCTTTCAAATCAACTCATCTCTTGAAAGAAAAGCAAGCGATGAGATTTCACTTGATGAAATAATAATAAGCTCTAACCGATCAACTTATCCATCGGCTATACACAGAAAAATAACACCGGTAAAAAGGAAAATCTATGCCAGAAAAAGCATAAAAAACCACCTTGACATTAAAAATAAAAATATTATTTTTTATTCAATTCGAGATAATGAAAAAATTATTATCAAGAAAACAGAAACAGGTGAAAAAATTGAGTTAGAACCAGTCATTAAAACAAATAGCATAAGCGTTGCACTAAAGCTAATGGATGATGAAAACTCAATTGTTTTCGGCATTCCTGAATTCATCATGAATGATGACTCAAATAAAGAAAAATTCAGCAACGTGATGCACGAATGGGAAATTGAACCAATTCAGTACTTTTTAATATGGAAAGAAAGGAGGTTTTATAAGGAAGAATTCAATGAATTCATAAACTTTATTGAAAAGAGTCAGGCGTCGTTTCTTACGAATAAAAGATTCTAGAATTGCACAGAGGCGATTTTTGGGCAATGTTAATACTTCCTCGAGCTTTTTCATCTTTGTTCACATTGCCCAAGTTTTTATCAATGATAATCCTGCCTGTCAGCGCCCCCTAAAGATACAAAGAGTCATTCCGAATTTATTTATTGGTTTTAATCAGCAATCAGTTAGGTCCTGGAAGCACCTTTTGAAAGTTTATATTGCATCGTCAATGCAATTATTGATTGATGCATGTAGGCTCACGGATTGATAAATTCCAGCATAACTACATGCTCCTCTGACCACTGTTACATTTCCAGAGAGACCAGTTCTGGCCAGTTATCCATCAACATCTTCAGCTGGCGACGCGGTTTGCCACTATCATGACCAGTACCCTGATGTCGCGCTGAGCCGAGATATTCAGGTCAAATTCTGTCACCAGCGCTTCACGATTTAAGGTACGGAAGCGTCTGGTGCTGCTCAGCGCATCAGCATATAATCGAGAGACACGCTCTGGTTTAACGCCCCCGGGTGGTGGGTTACCCACTCGCAGACGTTGTTTGACCCTTCGATGTAAGTTCAGTTTAAGCAGTCAGTAAATCCGGTGAACACATTGCACGAAAACAGCTTATATAGATTAAAAATAATAGGTCTACTGATACGTAACAGTATATTCCACACTTGCATCCGCCGTACCTGCGGTGACCATGCTACTGGTTGAAACGTATCGCGCACTGAAGGTTAATGTTGTGACACCCCTGACATCAGTGTTCGCATTATATTTTGCTCCCGGTGTCACTTTTTTCTCTCCAGAATCACGAATTTCCACTGCAACCCCCTTTGCAGTGGAAGTATTATCCAGTGCTATCAGCCCATCCTGACTCATCTTCTCCCCTGAAAAACTTACAGAGATCGTCTCCTCAGGAGGGCATCCTTGCATATTAAAAGTAAAATATACTGGTGAAGTTCTCGCTCCAGTATGCTGGAAAGACCTCACACTCCAGTCCCTTAACGATACAGGCGGTATACTTTCTATCTTACATGAATAACTTTTTACTGTGGCGCTGAATGTCATGTTGACACTTCCCAACTGACGTTCAGCGGGGCTAGCCTCAGCAGAGAAAAGTATTATAAAAAAAATTAAGATTATTTCTATCAGTTTACTCATAACTCACCACAACAAAGGCAGTTGCTGTATATGTGCCTGGTACTGGCCTTTTACCTGTCATACTCACCGGCCAGGCTTTTAAGGTAGCTTGTGTAATACCATCGTTAACAGATAATTTAATTGCGGTTGAATTATCTCCCGGACTTAACTGGTTGCCATTTTGGTCAGAAACCAGAAAACCAATATCTTCACTGTCAGACTCAATAAATCCATTATTTGATTTTGGAGCCGACAGCTGCAGAGTTACCGCATGATTGCCGGTACAGTTAATGCTTATTGATCTAGACACAGGATTCACATTGGCTGGTTTATTTCCAATCCCAGCCTTTTCAAACGCATCAGGCTCCAGGTCAATAAAAGAATAATTTAGTTCACCATTAACAATAGAACATTGATTTTCTGCCGAAATGCTTCCATATAAATGTAATTTATAAGAAGCTGATTCGCCGTCTCCAAAGCTGGCTGAATATAAGTCCGTATCAGGTATAGCTATGTCTCCTTGCAACGGTTTTGTTAGATACACCGTCACAATTGCATTAGTGTTTGGTGAAAAATTTCCTGTCTGTGACTGAATTTTATCTTCAGCCGGAATATAAACAACCTTCTGCCTTGAGCCCGTATCATTCTGAAAAAGATAAACCTCTGCTGTAAGAAAGTCATTTATTTTAAAAATTTTAATATTCCCTTTGCTCCCAATAATCTGCAGTGGGGACGTGTAATTAGTGGCTATACCATCAATTCCAGCAAGACATGACATTGTGAAATCATTTAAGTACACCGTTCCACTATAAACCCGAGCATTCGCTTTGTTATTTGATGCGGGAACAGTTATATTTAATGGTAAAGTAAAGTCAGTTTTCCCCGATGAAGTACAGTTTACTGCATAGGCTGAAGGAATACAGCACATCAAAACCATTAAGGCTAATAATGATTTTATGAAATTGAATACTTGTAATTTCATTATAAACAGCTCTCTTCCAAAGTGATTATATTATTACTACGCACATCTTCTGGAATAAAATATTTTATCTTACACTCTCCGGTTTCACCTTTCCCCCAGTTGAGTTTCAGCATTCCTTCAGGCGGTAGGCCTGAAAGGTAAGCATTACCGGATTCATCAGCGAGTCCAGTTGATTGCGACTTCTCTTCTGTTACCACAGTACCAAAAGGTACCGGAGACTGATTTTTGGTGAGTCTGAACATCACACGATATCCCTTTTTAACTTTAAAGCCTGCACGAACCAAAGCACCTTTTGTAGGGATAACATCGGAAATATTCTTTGTAATTTCAGTATGGTTTCCTGCAGATGCCATATCCAGTTCGATACGGTTATGTCGGTATTCACTGGCAAAAGGAATAACTGCATATCCTCTTGAGTCAGTCTCTATATTACTCTGCCCTCTCACCCTAATATGACTTGCACCTGGTGCACTGACCAGAATATTTGTATCCCCAAGGGGCTGGCTGAATGTGACCCCCCCCTGATGCATCACAATTCCACCTTCAGCCTGCATATTTATATATCTGCGACCAGGCGAGTAACTATATGATCCACCAATGCGCCCTTTACTACCGATGTAATCAAGTGAAGCAGTTGTACCATGACCATTCTGAGAGTTTTGATCCTGAATACTGTATGTCAGTCTGTTATCCTCAAAAGCAGAGCCGGAAATGCCAGTATTGTATGCTCGGCCGCTTGAATTGGTCGAATTCGATGAATATGTCAAATAGGCTTTATTGGCTAACGTTCCAGTCGTATTGCTAAAAATGCTTAGTGGTACAGATATATTAATATTCATCTGTTTGTTAGCTCTGTACTGACCTACAGATTTTGATTGAGATAAACTCACACCGAAATTAACCTTACGCCAGCTTGTGTTGTAGCTTAACTGGTACCATGTTTGCTTCCCCGAGCCCCTATTCCAGTAAGTTTGTTGCCCTCCATTAAGACTCAGAGAACCATAGTCCCCAAGCGACTGATAGAGACTAAGCTCCAGCCTCCCTTTTCGCGAGGACCCTAAATCGTGATAATCTGTCGGTGTATATCCTTCTTCAGAAGTAATGTCACTGTAGCTATAGCCCCTGATGTCACGGTAAGTAGTATCTTCAAATGTGTAAAAATTTCGTGTTGAATACCGATAGCCAGTTAGCCTGACTGTCGTTCCTGTGCTGGAAAGTGATTTCGCATAGAGAAATCGGTATGAATTCCCCACATGCCGGGTATCGTCTGAAAGTAAACTTCGGGCATGAGTAATATCAAAGGAAACAGCACCCATGGAACCAAGATTTTTACCCATTCCAAACAATACGGACTCATATCGTCCTGAAAGCTGCATGCCGCCATATCCAGTAATATCTTTACCGAATCCTCGTAAGACACTACCTTGTAGAAATAAGGGCTTTGACTGTTGCAGATTTCCAGTTCGAAATTCACCACCCACCAAATCGTATTTGAGTTGCCCTTCTCTTTTGAGTACAGGAAGTGTGGAAAATGGAACTGAAAAAACCTCTGAACGCCCATCTTTTTCTTCAACTGTAACATTCAGATCTCCGCTCGCTGCATAAGAACTGAGATCGCGAATAGCGAACTTACCCGGTGCAACATAACGCTGATAAACAATAAAACCGTTCTGCCTTATGACTATGCGAGCAGGCGTGCGAGCTGTACCTGTAATGACAGGTGCATAACCTAATTGACTGTCTGGTAACATGGAATCAGAAGTGTGAATTCGCACACCTCTGTACGCTATATTGTCAAAAACTTCTCCACCTGCACTTGAGTCACCGGCTGTCAATATCGCACCTAAGGCGGGCCAATCTCGCTCTGCATAAGTACTGATATTCGTCCACTTAGGGGCATTAGACTGGCCATGGTTATCTAAACTTACCCCAGACTGATTATGAAGCCGCCAGGCTCCGTAATTTAGTGCACTGTTGAATGACCCATAATAATCGCTTTCGCTTCCACTATTTGAACCAGACAGATTGTAGTTAATTAGAACGGCGGGTATACCCTCATCCCAGCGGGAGGGCGAAATATAACCCTCGCCTGAATTAGCCAAGCTCGCTTGAGGAATGGTAAAATCCAGCCTCATTGCTGAGAATTTATAGCTTACCTTAGTATCAGGATGGAGTCGCTTTATAGGGACACAACCCTCACCTACGTTTTGTAACTTCAGTGAATTCCCCTTTATATAGCCAAGTTCATTCAGTAAAGAACGGCTGATACAAGGCACAAGATTACCTGCCCCAGGCTCTGGTGGAAAATAATCAGGGCTATCTTTTTCATATCGAAAAAAATTAATTTTCTCAGTACTTACAAAAGTGTTATTAACATAGACTTCTGTTTGATAATATCCTTCAGGTTGTGTATCGCCAGAACTGAATCTTGAAAGATCAACCACCTTTACTGTATCACTTGAAAGAAATGCAGGATTAAAATAGTCTTCGGCATAGCTATTTCCTGCAAAAACTAAAAATGCGACTGTTATATACCTCCCCACTTTCTTTCTTCCATCATTGTAGTTAATAGTTTTTTATGACTATAGGAGTCAAAGCTCCATAATCGTTGACCGTCTGGTAAGATATTTTATTACTGTTAGCCAAGCTATTCAGTGACACCTCACCAAAAGGTGGGATATTCTGTGCCGGCAATTCTTTACCTGAAACCTTAATGTTAACCATTGCTATATAAAATGGTCCACCATTTTTAATTTTTATTTTATTACCAGAACGTGATACCGAGATCTTATCTAATGCAGTCTTTACTTCAGAGTTAAGTGAATCAGGACGAACAATTATTTTCTCTCTTGTTAATACTGCAAGCTGTAAGGTATTGTTATTTTGAAGCGTTTTTTTATCTATAGCAGGTATGCTTTTAACATTAAGCCAGTAAAGTGACTCTCTGTCTTTAGGAAATCCTGACGTGTTACGATAAATACGCAGCGAATTTTCTGTACCTGGATCACTTACAAATAAAGGGGGAGTAATAACAAAGTCGGTCGTTTTTTTACCATTTGAGTTTTCAACCCATGCGTTAATAAGATACCTTTTGTTATCTTGTTGATTAATGACGCTGATAGAACTCTGATCAGAAGATGCGAGAAAAATAACTCGTGTAGCACTGAGCCCTATTCCTCCTGCGGCATTGCTTATTAAAGGAAAAAGAAATAATAAAAATAACGTTTTCTTAAACATCTTTCAATTCCTGAGATGAAAATTAAAGGAACTCAGATAATCTGAGCCCCTAATTAATTACTGATACTGTAAAGTAAAAGTCATATCCGCATTAGCATCACCCGCTGTGACGGCTGCTGCAGTAGAAATATAGCTTGCAGTAAAACTGATTGTGTTTTTCCCAGAAACTAGTTGCGTTGCAGGCGTGGGTGTCCCATCGAAACTCACAGGAGTGTTATTAACGTCAGTCACCTGGATACCAATGCCCTGAGCAGTATTGCTACCGTTATTAGTTAACTGCAATACTTTATTATTAGTACCATCAGTCTGGCCATTAAAACTTAATGTTGCATTGGTGTATGTCGAAACATCACAATTATCCAGAACAATATCGAAAGTTTTCTTTGGCCCTGTATCGCCAGCTTTAGTAAAAGTCCTTGCACTCACCTGGTTAAGAGGGACTGTCTGCTCGTAACCATTATTTAGGGCGACAGCACAGGGCGAGTTAGTAATTGACCCAGTGAAATGAATTGTACCGCCAGGTCCCGATATGGGTGTTGCAGCATATGAAAGTCCTGAAGTGCCCAAACATAACGCCAACAGAGCAGTTGTTGATAATAATTTCATTACATTTACCTTATTACGTTGATTTTTTAGATTAGACATTGTTAAAAGCGCCTAAATCTGTTGCGCATTCTATTTACGATGAGGTGTTTTGTGAACAAAAAGATAAGAAAAACACCTTTTCTAAAAAGGAAAAAGCTATATGAGGTAAAATTTAATAGCCATTCGATTAAAACTCATATTTTAATATTTTTTAATTATGATGATTCTTCTGCTTATTTCCCATTACACTTGCACAACAATAGTCGAGCTTTTATAACATATTCAGAAGTATGTGCGAGTGAGGTATTCTGTTTAATAATTCTACATTTCACATAACTCAGTACACCGTGTTTTAGATAAGCTCATTTAGCGCTATAAGGGAGCATGTGCAAAATGACAGTTTTCAGTCCTACACGTCCGTTAAGCCCGGGCCTGGAGTGGAGGCGTGTGAGGATGCTGAAGGTCTAAAGTTCTTGCAACAGAACACACGTGGGGAATGGCTCTGGCCATTGCCGGCTATGTCGTTGCAGCAGCTTAATACCGGACAATTCCCGACACCTTTCCGGCACTGGTTGTAGATGCCAAAACTGCAGTAAAGTACCTTCGTGAGCATGCGCCTGACTATGGTATTGACCCCGGACATATCGGATTACTGGGCGATTCTGCCGGAAGATGGCTTGTTCAGATCCTGGGGACAACCAATGGCGATAAATCTTTTGATAAAGGTGATTTTCTCAGTCAGTCCTCTGATGTTCAGGCCGTCGCCACGCTTTATGGAATTTCTGACCTGCGCAACATAGGTGAGGGATTCCCGGAGAACATACAGAAAGTTCATCAGTCCCCGGCTGCAACTGAAGCTCCGTTGGTTAATGGTGCGGCCTTCAGAAACTTTGCTGGCGCCCCATCACATCCACACTGCAGAAGGACCTCAGTGCTAACCCCGTCGGATATCTTGGCGAAAGCAAGCCCCCTTTCCTGATTATGCACGGCAGTAAGGATACTCTGGTATCACCTCAGCAGAGTGCTCAGCTTTATGACGCTCTCAGGAAATCGGGGGATCGCGCAGACTATGTGCTTGTTGACGGGGCTGAGAATGGCGATTATCACTGGTACCAGCCGGTGGTCATCAACAGGGTTGTTGACTGTTCCGCCAGCCGCCGGGCAAGCCGGAAAAACAAAACGGTAAATCAACAACAGAGCCTGACGCAAATCTCTGACACACTTGCGCCTCAGCTGTATTCAGTCTTCCGCACGTACGGAAGACTGAAAGTAACCATTTGGTCGGTTTCATTTACCATTAAAAAAATTATCAGGTAATTGTCCCGGCGCCATGTTTATCACCGCATCGTTATCAGGACCTTCATTTTTCATGTAAGTGACTCTGGCGAACTCAGGAATGACGACATAAGGATAGGCCGGGCCTTCATCGCGAAATTTCTGCATATCTTCGATGAAATCATTCTGGTAACAAATCGTTTTCTCAGGATGCTGCCCTTCACCTGCAATCCACTGTGGAAAGAAAATTGTCCCGTGGATCAGCTTCCTTTTCAGATCGAATAACAGACTTACGCAGGTACCCGTGGGTTCATGCCAGTCAACTTTGTAGATTCCCGGAGCGAATTGTACGGCGTTCATCTTCTGGTTTGTCACCCAGCGGCCACCAACAAGCCCCTGATGAATACGATAATCGCAGGTATTATCGTTGCGGGCATACCATTCGTACTTCCATCCATTGTCGTAAGTATAAACGAAATGTGTACCGATGAATTCAGAGAGATCGAGAGTGTGATCAGGTTGTGTAATGTCAGTCATAGCATCTCCTATATTATGTTTAAATAATCAATATGCGCTTATATATTATATGTCTTTAGACAGTAAATGGCGGTACGTATAAAGAATTTTCGCGCCAACAGTTTTCAAAAAACAGCTTTAACGTAAAATAATTTTCGATATCCAAACTGACCCGATGTTAAGTTAATATCCCATGTTATCGGCAGTGATAACGATTTGCCAGAATCAGCAAGAGAGCCGTAGTCAAATATAAATTAATATTATTTATTTGATTACTACAAAAACGTAGCTTTAAATCAGTAACCATTATACTTCAGGATATAAACCCCATCATACAAGCCCACCTTCAGAATCTAACACATTTAATGCAAGTAACAATAAACATTCACAATCTAACCTCTGGGATTCATCATTAATAAGTGAGTCCTCCAGGTTTTTTATTCTAATTTTCAAACCCAACCTAACAGGTTTTATTCTTAATTAACTTTTACAGTGTAGCTTCCTGAGTATGCTATTTTCACTTTTTTCCTCAAGATACAATTGCCTGTTTTCTAAAAACCATATCATAAATTCATTATCATTCCTGGCGCCAACTTTATTCATTGCTCGCCTTTTGTAATAGCTGGCCGATTTTTCAGACAGCCCCGTCCACTCGGAAATTTTACTTAACGTCATGCCGGTCATATAAAACCAAGAGACAGCTATTTCTTTTTCAGAAAAACTTAGCTGGCATTTCTTTCTGTCTGTGAATTTCATTATTAACTATCCTCCACACTCCCTAGGTTTTTTTTCTAAAAAAGAAAATAGTTTTGGGTTATCCAGATAACACAAAGGATTGTTATCACGTTGCAGACTCATCTCAATGCTGTTTTACACGGTTAAGAAAATCAAGAGTAAAAAATTATAATCATCAAAACTATATTATAATGTCTTTCTACCGTGCTGATCTCCTGAAAATATAAAAAGCCCCGCACGAAGCGGGGAAGTAGATAATCAACTTTTTAAAACTAAAACGCCCTGGATTAGCGACATATGGATTCCTACATCCCTGTAGAGGTGAAACATCCAGTAGATTTATATTATCTGTATCTTTTATATTATGCCATGATAATTATTTCAAAACTGTTTTTCCTTAAAGGAAATTATGTGCCAACGCTCTCCAATATCAATGGTTGTAATTGCAGATATAAAAAACCTGTCAGGACCAGGCAAAGAAGCGGAAGCCTGTGGAAATCATTCTCATTTCCGGCAAGGAGCGCACCCTGTCAAAAAAATTGTTTACCACAAAATTTTTACCCTTGATTGCGTGGACGCCTCCGCCCTGCCCCTCCCTTTTCAGTTTCTATCCTAAAACAGACTGTTTGACCTGCCCCCCGGATTAAATACAAAACTCAGTTAGTAATGTCGGATCCTTCACTCTCAGAATTACCCTTTCTCCAGCTCGCTGCAAATTCAGACGGCGTCTGATAATTCAGCGTGGAATGC